>QGNH01000611.1_pt1 | contig 38937 bp, 61 predicted proteins | sample 1735481 | NCBI WGS metagenome assembly QGNH01 (sample SAMN09239004, study PRJNA386568) | Viral metagenome, whole genome shotgun sequencing project. | reverse complement strand
ATCGGTATCGGTGCTCAAAGTGGCGGGCTTGGCGGGCTTGGCGGACTTGGCGGACTTGGCGGCGGACTTGGCGGCGGACCACTTACCTGTTTTTATAGCATCTTCATGCAATTTTAATACTCCTTGGATTGCATCAATTACTTGTTTTTTAAGTTCATCAGAAATTTTAAGCGTCAAAACTCTTTCAATATTTTCTTTCATCAAATAAGCACAAAATTTCCATTTAACAGGTTCTAAATTTACTCCTACAGGAATTGCTTTAATGAATTGTCCAGGCCATTTTTTAGCTTCTTCCTGTTTCAATCCTTCAAAAATAGTATCTTCTAATCTCGCAAGCCATTCCGGTAAACCTAATTCTTTTTCATAAATTGTATGTTGGTCGTAAGTTTCTACCAACTCTTTGCCTTGAATAATTGCAAGAGAGCGTAAGGAACAAGAAACCGCACACCCAGACCATTTGCCATTTAATTCTTTCCCATAGGTTCTTTGAATTATCATATCTTGCTTACGATGTAATTCAATTTCCTTAACCATTAAATCTTTTAATTTTAAGTCATTTTTGAATGAAACTAAATTCATATATTTTTTATTAATTTTCTTTTATTCTGCCGAACTATGCCGCACTATGATTAAAAAGGTTTGATCTTTTTAAATAAATCAATCCCTTTTTAGAATGGGATTCCCGACACATCAATAGTTACTTCTTCTTCTGGCGGTGCTTCTGGTAAGGGATCTTCACCAAAGATAGCTTCTGCTTTGGCCCAACCTGTAGAGAAACGTTTGTCGGCATCTTGTTCTATTTGGTTAAAGACTTGCCATACTAGATCCATTTCAGCATCACCCAAAGAACCTTCTGACATACTAACATTTCTAAAAGCAGAATGATGTTGTAACCAGTAACCCCACAAACATTGCTTGTAAGCTTTCTTGTCCCAAAAGCGGTCGTTCTTTGGTTCAGCTTGTGCTGTAGGCTCGTATTTGACACTAGGCGGGGCGATTACCTGTTGTTGTACCTTTTGTGCCGCTTGAGCGTAGTTAGGTGGCGTAAAGTTCATGATATTCTTAAACGGATACTGGGGATTCTTAGGGTTTGGGTTTTCGTTATACCCTACGCCGACTACATCACCAACTTTATACTGTACGAACTGTTGCATGGCTTTTGTCGGGCCACCGGCTTTTAGGGTTTTAAAGAATGACCATGTCTGCTTATTCTCGTCCTTGATTCTTATTGCTGTGCCGGTATCTTCTACCGCACAAATTTTGAATGTAGTATTTAACATAAAGGTGTTCCCTTAATTTTTATATCCCGCCAGCGGTTTCAATTCTCTGATTGTGTTGACCGTAAAGTCGACAATCTTACGATTAGTCCGCACCACACAATTTTCAATTCTCTGACGCTGGCGGGTAGACACTTACATAAATCTATTCTTATCCAACCAATTAACTGATACTTTGGTTTGTTGGCGGATATTTTCAGGCTCTTTAAATTCTAAGATTGCTTGTTTCTTTTCTTCACGGGAAAGCTGTTCCCATTCGGTAAAGGTAAGTTTGTCCATAATTACTCCTTTTTATGCAACCATTCAATAAATTCCTGGTTGCTTAATTCTGATTGTTCTTTGTACCATTCTTCAACTGGTTGCTTGCTGTTCTTTATCTTTTCACTTAAGGCGTGGTTATAGTCGTAAATTATTTTATTTTGCATATAAGTCTTGATTTTGTGTTAATTCTTGTAATTGATTTTGTTCCTGAGCTAACTGCGTACTGTCAAAAGCATTTTCTGCTAACTGTCCGCAAACCTGCTTAGTGTTAAACCAAGCGACTATCTGGCCGTTTACCGAGCACCGCACATTGTAATGCTGCCGTGTAGCGTAAATTCCCCATATCGTACCGAGTAAGGTAGCTACTAAGTACACGATCTTTACTACCTTAAATGTCTTTTTAACTGAGCTTTTGAAACTAGCAAACTGTCCTGCTAAATTCCGTTGAGGGACAAAGGTTGTTATTGAGTTCATTTTGGTTTTTGTTTAATTGTTTATTTTTGCGATACGGAACTATATTATTATTTGGGTTTTCTTCAATGCTCTTAATTTCGTGGGTTTCCCAGCTTAAGTTATAATTACCTATTGGAGTTCCTATTTTTATTTTCATATTTCCGCCTGTTGCTTGTAGTAAGCGTTTAATTTTTCCATAGGCTCTGGGTCGCACATTGCACAACCAGAGCATTCATCTTTGGCGTGGGCTTCTTCCATTTCCTCAAAAACATTCTTATAATCCCCGCCAAACATATCTTCGGGATTCTCGCCAGTTAAGTCTTTAAAGTCTTGTTTTGTCATTTTAGTCTTTTTAATTCTATTTAAGTTTAGTTATTTGTTAGAAATTCCTATACCCAATTATATAAAATCCGCACCACTTAGCTATTAGCCAAGCCCTAAAACCTTTATTCCATAAAAAATCATTAGGTTTGCCGTTTCGGTTTATTGTTAGTAGTTTCATAGTCTTTTTAATTCTGCTTTAGTCTTTTAGTTATCTGTTAGAAATTAGACTAATCCTTTTTTTCTAAAGTTTTTAAATAATCAGCCGCACTAGAAAACCAATTATCGCCAATATATTCAATCTCAAGAATTTCTTTTAGCTCGTTAATTCTTTTGCCTGTCATTTGCCGTACCATTCTTGCGGTGTCGTCATTATCATAACCTATGCCCCAAACAGATAAACGAGCATCGTTTAAACCAGCTATCCTACCTAGTAAGTGGGCTTTTGCTTCTTCTTTAGTTGTTATTATGTCTTTCATTTCTTTAAGCGTTCAATTAGTTGTTTAAAAAGTAAATTCCAGTCTTTTAGTTTATTTGTTAGAAATTAGAGTCTAGTTACAAATCCGTCTTTATCTACTCGGTCGTGAATTTTGTCAAACTTTTGTTCAGAAAATCTTTCGTGCCATTTACCGATTTCGGGGTCGCACTTACTGCACAAACGGCTTCCACTCCAATAATGGCTTAAAGCGGTATTCTCAATGTTCTTGCATTTCGCACAAATGTATAAGCTCATAGTCTTTTTAAGTCTGCTTTAGTTTAAACTTTTCTTTAGTTATTTTTTATAAGTAGGTGTTCTCATTTTTGTATCCGAGGCCGTTTCAACTCTCTCGCTTGGCGTTCAAGTCTCTGAGGCCTCGGGTTATTGTTGGAAGTAAGGGCAATCGGTAGCACACCCATATAACCGTGCCCTAATACTTCGGCTTGTATCCAGTTACCCAGTCCTGCCAGGTAGTGGGGGAAGCTTAAATTTGCCCCTCTTGGCTTCAGAATTTGACTGTAGCGAGGCGATATACTCTCTGACATACATTGCGACCAAGGTTTTGCTACAGACCAGTTTTTTAGCTATAGAGCCATAACTAGGGTGAACAAGGTAAGTCTTTTTGTATTCAGCAATTATTTGTTCTCTTTTATTCATACAGTATTATATTAGCACACTCGTGCATTGAACACAAGTGCTTTATCCACTTTTTGCCACTTTAATGCTTATATAAGCCAAAACAAATTATTTTTTATCTTCACTATTTTCCTTCCCTAACTCCTCTTTCTCAAATTCTTCTAATGTAATGGTTTTTTTCCAGGGTTTCATAAAGTTTTAGTTGGAGATTTAAACTTTTAGTTTATCTGTTAGAAATCCGCTTTCTGTAATTTATCCATTAACTTATAAAACTTAGATTTTTCCAGTATTAGTTTTCCATTTATTATTTTGCATAAGTAAGTTGGGTCAGTGCCTATTTTTTTAGCCATTACCCGATAGGTTGCTTTTATAGGCCTATTGCCTACTTCTGTTATAATTTTTTCGTAGTATTTCATAGTCTTTTAGTTATGTGTTAGAAATTAAGTAACTCTGTTAAATATTTGTAGTCCTATTTCAGGTAATACACAATTCCTTAAAACTTGCCTCTTATTTTTTAATTTAATTCCTGTTAAGTCAAAGCCGTGAATTTTCTGTAAGTCCGGTATTTGCGAACTTCTTATTTTATCTTTTTGGAACTCTGTTGTTATATCCGATAAATCAAAGTTGCTCCAAAAATAATGCCGCTGGATAACTGCTGTTGGTTTAATTAAAGGCTCATAGTAAGGTTTAACATTTTCCACAACCCATTTAATCTTATCGCCGTTTTTCTTTTTATCGTTGTGCTGTAAAAATAGAATTTCTTGGTAAAGCTTCATATCAGGGTAAACTGGTTCTGTGCCGTGGAAGCGAACGCATATGTTATGTCTAAAACTGCTATGGCTTTGGCAGGGCGGACTGCTCCAAATAAAATCAAACTCTTGGTAGTGTTCAAGCAAATACTGGTGGGCATCGCCACAAATAATGGAATCGTTTGGGAAAAACTTGCGGTAAGCATTTAAAATATCATAATCATACTCAACCGCTGTAACTTCTTGGTCTTCCCATAGTTTCCGATTGCCGCCAATACCAGCATATAAATTAAGTATTTTCATAGTCTTTTAGTTATCTGTTAGAAATTACCAAGTATAAATATGCTTTTTATACCACTTATAAGCATAGCAAGGCATATTCAAACGCCTGTTTTCTTTTTTATCCCCGCCACACCTTACGCAGTAGTTATGTTTTTTCATAGTCTTTTTAATTCTGCTTTAGTTTAAAAGTTTAGACGTATTTTGTAATCGCATTTTTGCCATATCAATTTTATGTTGTGGATTTTCCATAAATTCTTTATAAGATTCTCTTGTTTCCAAGTTTTTCAAATACTCATACTCAGTAGGGAAACTTTCATAGGCTTCGTGTTTAGAAATAATTTTTTCTATCCCTGCTATTGAATAAAGCGAATTGTTAAGTTCAAAAAATTTAACTTCACCTGCTTGGATAGCCTCTTTTAAATTCTCTCCCGTTTCCTCGCTAACTTGAATTTTACTTTTATCCCAAAAACAAATTATATAATAAAAATTACTCATAAAATTAAAACCTTTCCTTGTTTTGGCTGTTCCTTGCTTCCTTTATGCTTAGCAAGAGCCGCCATTTTATCTTTTAATTGTAAAGGGGTTGTTATTGTTGGGGCGTATTTATCGTTTTGAACGCTTATGGCATATTCGGCGGCGGAAATAACCTTTTCAAGCCCATAGCGGTTTATAAGCCATTCGGCGGCGGCACGTTCGGTTTTGTTAGCAAAGTTAATATTCGGGTTAATGGTGTTATAAAATAATTGAAATAGTTTTTGACTCTGCGAGCTTTGCTCGCTAATTTCTTTTGTAATAGTTTCTTTTAATACTTTCTTTTGTATGTCCCCATATTGGTAACGTTTATTCCCTTTATTGGTAATGACCTTTCCCTTTATTGGTAACGTTCCCTTTTTGGGTAATGCTTTCCAAGTGCTAAAATCCTTGTTAATACTATATATAGTTGCTAAGTCGTTCCCTTTATTGGTAATAAGGTTTAACTCTTTAAGTTTGTTAATTGCTTTGCAAATAGTGTTTTTTTTTAAGCCTGTTCCTAGTGAAAATTGGCTTAAACTTATAGGATCTGCTTTTTTATTAAAACCATAAGTCTTACGAAGTATAAAGTAAAAAACCTGCCCTGCTTCACCAGCTATTCTGATTCTTGCAAGTGCTTCTAATATTTCATTGGCTATCTTTGTGTAGCCGTTTTCTAACTGTGGTGAAGCCATTCTATTTTAATTTAAAACCCCGCTTTCGCCTACTTATTGCTCTGTGAAGGGCAACCAATTGGCTACTAGCGGGGTGAACTTGCAAGTTGTATAAAAAAAATGGGTGCTTTTCACAGAGCAACTTAAATATACTCCTAAAAAAACTATTTGTCCAGTGGATATCCTGTGTACAAAAAACCGCCCTAATGGAGCATGGGCGATTTAATGTACACAAACCAGTCCCTAGAAATAAAAACATTAAAAATAAGGACTAACGGTATGGTAGCAAAAAAAAGACTACTTTTGCAAATTGCGGCAAGTAGTCAGAAATTGGATCACCACCTTTCTAAAATAGAAATTTAGTTTGAATAGGTTGTTGCCACTTTGGTTTAAAGGTTTGTGGATAAGCCACAGGAGCTGATAAGCGTTTGCCGCAACCAAGATTGGTACAATGAGTAGTGGCGATTAGTGCGACCGTACGATTGCAATGTGGGCACACTCGTGGTTGATTCTGATCCATTTCATGCGTTCTCTTTCTTTTCTGGTTTCCGTTCGGGTTGATGTTTTTGACACAGCCGGATAAGGACTGTTTCTTGCGTGGTGGTTTGGCATTGAACAATACGAAAAGTTACATCACAATTGCAAATTCTACAAAAAGCCTTCGTGAATCCAATAAATTTCATATATCCTCCGTTTGAGGCGATTGGTAGGGGTAAAACAACTACAGTGCTATGTAATTGAACCTACCAACCATCTCAAGCTCCGAAGCGGTCTCTGGGGATTGATCTTCGGCTTGAGCGATAAAAATCGTTTAGGGAGTTACCTGTGTAGGACTAGAATCGTTGGTAGAGGGTGCTGTAGACGTCCAGCTGGATCCTGTAGGGGTAGTAGCCACTGCAGAATTTAGAGGCTGGGTAGCCGCAATTTGCGTAATTGGTTGGTTGGTAAAAAACAACCGTAAGACGCCATTTAAGACAGCCGTAAGAAGGGCGATAGCCGGAATCCAGTTGTCTGGAATAACAGAAATAAACTGAGGTAGGGCAAGAACAAAAAGGACAAAAGCAATAGCGTTTAGCCACATTGTCTTGCTGGCGAGAATTGACTTGATAGGCATATTATTCTTCAATTAATAATTTTTGTAATTCTTCGTTTCCCGACCTTTTTAATTTGACATATAACTCATTGTCATCAGAAACATGTTCAGTAACTTCCCAAACATCTCCTTTAGCATCTTTGAATTCATTGCCTTGAATGAGTACATCGATGTTAAGCATGTAATCCTTTCGTTAAGTTTCTAAACAGAAGTAACCCCAAAACGGTCTTAGTTCTATCAGGTACTGAATGAAGTAATCAACCGGAGAAGGGTAGCCAAGAAGTTGCGGATCATGAGTTTTGTCGTGGAGATCAAAGCCGCCCTTTGCGTGAGTGAGGAAATAGTCAGCGTGGGACATTTCATGAGAGAAGAATATTTCTACTGCGTCTGAATAAATCACTAAAGGAGTGTTCGGAGTGTTAAGACTAGAAACCCAATCTAAGGGGATCTCGATAATATTAAACCCGTGTTCGTAAATCGGTGCTTCAATCGGGTGGTTCGGCATGGGCGTCATTTTGGAATCGTCGTAAACCAGACACACGACGTCATATTGCTTGCCGGTAGCCTGTTGGACTTGTGCTCCTGCGAACGCTACGTCCCCAGGTTGAATGTAAATAGTATCGTCCGAGGTTTGGGTCACAATGGTAAATTGCGTGTCCGTAGGGGCGTAATCTACACTTATATGGAAATCGGTAGTCTTTTGTAGCACAGCGTCTGTGTATTGCGTAATACCAGCCTTTAATTGGCTCATATTGGCGTCTGGAATGTTGCTACAGAGGACTAATACCCGTTGGTTAAAAGTTCGTGGTGTAGGCGGCATAGGGGGAATGGGAAATAATAATTTACCTCGCAGACAACCGACTATGGTAGGGTCTTTAGCCGAAATTTGCCTGGTATGATGAACTTTAAAGTCTAGATGCCAATTACTTTCTGTTAAAGTCATTATACCATTCTCGATATTATTGCAGAAAGCAATATGTCCAGCAGCTGTGCCTATATTGAATATGATAGCATCGCCAGCATCATACCCTCCCTGTACCTGTTCTGCGGTGTATCCATATTTCTGAACGGCTGTAGTTTTAGTCTGAATGGTATTTCCAACTAACGGAATACTCATTAGTTTATGGACAAAGACACCACATTCACCTTGTACCGAACCGTCTGGATATAATTGTTCTAGTATAGGTTGATAACTCATACTATTTCAAAGCTAATGGTGCAATTCCAAATAAATTCAATAAGTATACAATAACAATAAGGGCAAAGATAATATAAACGATTGTCTTGGCTGGTGCAGGCAGAGGAAGTAAATCAAGAATAATTTTGATTACATACACTATTACTGCAACAATTAACAAAGTAACTAATAAGCTTATAAGCATAAATTTCTATTTTTTTAATAATTCTTTAATTGAGATAACTATACCAAGTATTATAGCAGCAAAGGTTAGTGCCGCCGCTCCCCATCGACCAAGCCTACTAGCGGAATCATAAGTTTCAGCCATGGGAATAATTTTGTCTTCCATTTTATCCATACGAAGTTTTAAACCTTCTACAGACTGAATAAGCGTATTAAGCTTCTGCTGGTTTTCTCTATGCTGTTTTAGTTGGGTGTCTTGGTCGGTCATCTAGTTGGAATTAGGGATAATAACACTGCCTTGTTTACCATAGTGTTTGTTTCATCTACAGCTATGGTTGTTTGGATCATAGTTTTTTCTTTAATTTTGAAATTTGGAACTGTTGAAAAATAAATCCTAATGTTAAGAGACCAATGGCAATCCATTGCCAATTTTCTTCGGCAGAACGTTTAACTTTTCCTACCGTAATATTTTTTATCTCATACTGTTGCTGCTGAATATCAGAAACTAACAACCCGATCCAATTATTGGGGGCTACTAAACCCTCAACCGTGCCAGGGGGATATGTCTTGCCCTCAAAGGTAGTGGTTGCTGTTTCTGTAGTCACCAAATTCGGGTCAATCTTTTGAACGTCATCAGCAATTAAACCATACTGCAAACCGGCTACAAAACCAGGAGCGTCAGGTTTGTAGTAAAAAGATTTTGGCGAGAATTGCATAGTCTCAGCCAGGGCGTTTTCTAAAGGGTTAATACTTTGTTTAAATCTTTGAGCGGACACGGAGACACAGATAGTCGAGTCGCTTATTAATTGCCCATTGGCATCAAGACAGACATAGTCAGTCTGGTTGGAGGCAGAAGCAGATAAACCTTTAAATTGAACCGTGCCTGTGCTGGTAAGCTGGAAATTCGGTGTCGTCGTTCCAATGCCAACATTGCCATTAGAAGAAACACTAAATAAATTAGCACCCGAAGAAGAAGCAACATTAAACGGAGTTTTACTGCCCGAACCAACAACTGACAATGTTTGTTGCGGTGTCGACGTGCCGATACCTACCGAGTCGGTCGAGGTAGCGTTATAAATAAGGGCATTCCCAATGGTAAAAGCAGAATTGCCTGAACCTCCTCCAGTACTACACCCAGAAGAATTAGCAATATATAAAGACCCGCTTGCTGCTCCAACACAGCCAGTTCCTAAAGAAGACAAAGTTGTAGAACCATTAGAATTTACGGAAAATAACTGACTGCCAGTTGAGGAGGCAATAGCAAAAGGACTTATGGAACCTTGTCCTACAACATGCAAACTGTATGAAGGTGTTGTTGTCCCTATTCCGACATTACCGTTCTGTTGGAATACTGCTATATCAGTCCCATCTTGTTTTTGTACCTCCAGAGAATTAAATGTGCCGGTGGCGGAAGATGAACGGGTGGTAAACGCGGCATTAGAGTTTGTAAAGTTTCCACCAACAACATTACTGCTTCCGCCAAGCAAGTCAACCCTTGTGCCTGATACATACAATTGGGTTACACCTCCGCCTATTATATTAATTGCGCCGCTAACATCGCGTAAATTATCTGTAAACACAGTTTTCCCGCTGCCCAAAGTTACATTTCCCGCGGATATAACATTGCCCGAACTATCAACAGTAAACTGGTTGTTATTTCCCACAGTTAACAACTGGCTTGGGCTGGTAGTGCCAATTCCAACATTTCCATTACTAGCGACATACAAAGAACTTAAACCTGAAGTTGCTACTACATTAAAAATATCTTGAGTTCCACTGCCTTGGAGAGTCAAAGTTTGACTGGGTGTATTTGTATTAACACCAACATTGCCATTAGAAGAAACACTAAATAAATTAGCACCCGAAGAAGAAGCGACTATCAAAGTAGAAGAAGCTGAACCGGAAATTCCTTGAATAAACAAAGCAACGTTAGAACTAGTGGCGTTGATTCCAACTACGGTGCCATTATTAAGTAAATCAGAACTTGAGGTTAACGCAGTACTAGAAGTCCAGTAAGCATTTTGGCCATTAATACCTGTTCCAGTAAAAGCATTAGAGGCATTTAGGGTCGTGCCTGAAAAAGATAAGCCTGTGCCTAAAACAGTTGATTGTAAGTTGTTATTAGCATCAGTCTTGACCAAGCTGGAGGTAGTGAGAGTAGCTATATTAATATTGCCTTGATTACTAATAGTCATTCTTAAAGTAGTAGAGGTGCTGCCTGTTGCTGTTGTAAAAAATTGAATTTTTCCAGGAAAACTATTGGTATTTATATTACCATCAATAACTGAACGTATTTCAGTAATAGGATGCCAGCTGGTAGCCCATGAATACCCCTCAATTGAACCTATAACTGAATTGCCAGTTGTAATTGTTGCTAATGAACTTGGAGTACCACTAGCTTTTGCCATAAACCATGCAGTATCAGCATTAGTATTAGGATTAACAATTTTGAAACCAAAATCAGAATTTTGACCATTACTACTATCGTCAATTTCCAAAGCAGCTGTCGAATCAACATCTCCTGAATTTTGAGGATTAATAACCAGTTTTCCTGTTGAATTATTAATAGCTCCTGTCGCAGGGGAAACTTGAAAAATAATTTGCCTCGTAGAAGAAGCCACTACAAATTCAGGAGTGGTTGATCCACTGATACCTTCAACTGATAAATTTGCAATAGGAGTTGAAGAATTAATGCCAACTGATGTGCCGAATGTATTAGTTATATAATAAGGAGAAGATGTTGCCCAGCCTCCACCACTACTGCCACCGCCAGCAGCAGGAGTGCCACAACCAAACAACCCAGAAGTGATTTGCAAAAATTGACTGCCATTACAGTTAGAAATACCTGAAAGAGTTGGTATTCCTGTTACAGACAACGTACCGACAATACTTGTAGTCGCTAAAGTTGAAGTTCCTGTTACACCTAATGTCGCACCTATGGTGGTGCTAGAAGCTATGGAAACAGTTCCTAATAAAGAAGTAGTAGCCTGGACAGTCAAAGCTCCATTAATACAAGGGAGAAAATTCGTTCCTTGAGCGTAGAGAATCGAGCCAGCTAAATTGGAAGCATAGTAAGTACAAAGCTGTGTAGCGGCATTCCCTAAATTAATACCCCCAGCTGGACTGGTAGTGTTAGAAAGTACGCTAAAGTTCGTAATAAAATTCGGTGAAGAAGTCGCACCGTTAGCAAAGTTGATAGCTCCGCCATTACCAGTTTGAATAATCGTCGCTCCTAAGATATTAATTTGTGAACCTGTAGTGGTAGCGACAAGAGCATACTTTGTCGTACTGGCTTGGACTTGGTCGTCGTTTAAGTTAAATGTGCCGTAAATATTAACTTGAGGATAAACTAAAGTAGCAGCGACATTAGTTAAAGAACCAGGAAGAATAGTTAAGGCAGTCGTAGAATTTGTTAGAGCCATACCTTGTAAGGTAGCAAGTCCTGCAAGAGTCAAATTACAACCTATAGTTCCGTTATTAAACTGATGAATAAAGGAAAGAGAATTGTCTGATTCTGTAACGCCTGCACCACCACAAGATTGAATACCTAAATCATAAATATCAAATGACCCAGGAAATGTAACACCTGAAACAGGAACATAGGTCGATTCATTACCAGAGATATAAAACGGCGTAGTAGGAAAAGTATCTGGCGCACCATCAACATAAGTCCCAGGGGAAAGATTGAATGCGTTCCCACTACCTAAAGCTGAGGCTCCGAGCATTGCTGAAACAGTCTTGTAAGGATAGACAATCGAACCATTAGCAGTGTAAGAGTCTCCCCGATTACCATCTACCCAAATTGTGTTGGTAGTGGTAGCGGTTGAGGAAGCATAGGAAAGCGGAAAAGTTAAAACAGATTGTTTATTATTAAACGTCGTCCAATCTCCAGATTGTAATTGTCCGGTGTTGGAACCTGAAGCAAAGGGAAGGTTTAAGGTTACGGTGTTAGAAGAAATACTACCGTTGAAAATGTTGCCAGTTGTGCCGGTAGCAAGAGCGGTAACAACATTTGCTCCTAATGAAATTTGAGTTGAAGTACCAATAATGGAAAGTTTACCATCTCCTGCAGTAAAGGATAAATTAGAACCTAAACTTAAGTTGCCAAGAGTAGTAGTACCAATGCCACCATTGGCTACAGAGAGAGGTAATGCTATAGAAATTAAATTCTTTGAACCATCTGTACCAACTAATTGGGAAGTGGAAAGTGAAGTAAGGTTTACAGTGTTTGCTACTCCTAAACTATCTGCAATATAGACTTGCCCACCATTATTACTGGAAGTATTTTCTATACCATTTTGTAAATCAGAAAGCCCTGTAACAACTAGTCCACCAGGATAGCCAGCATTAATGGTCAAGGTGTTAGCCATGGTAATTGCTCCATTTGCTAACACTTGTAAATAAGAAGTTCCACTAGAAGAAGCTACATTAAACGGATTAAGAGTTCCTGTTCCTTGAATATTAAAATTAATGGTAGAAGAGGTAGCATTCACACCTACCACTGTTCCGTTATCAAACAAATCTCCACTCGCTCCTAAAGTAATTGGACCTGTCCAATAAGCATTTTTGCCATTTGAGCCTCCTAACAAAGAAGCACTGCTGCCACTAGCGGTTTGCCATGCTATGCCATTAGGGGCAGTAGAAGAAGCAGTAAGCACAGTAAGGTCAGCCCCAGGATGTAAAAGCTGATAATTACCTGTAGTTTTACCAGTAGGAAGATCTCCCAATTGAGTAGCCGCAGGAACACTCACCGATACGGCATAAGCAGTCCCAGCTATTGCTAAAAGAATGCCAATAATTAAATATGCTAGTTTTGATCCTAAATTCTTAAACATGGAACGACCTTATATAGCTTGTCGGAGGAATCGAAAGCGTTAATGTTAATCCCGAAATTGTAAATCCATTTTTATTAAAATAAGTAATTCCATCAGAGACTATATATACGGGGACTACCGTTACTGTGAAAGTAGTATTATTTTCATCAACCGTACCAGAAGGCGTTTCTACGGTGTAACCACCTGTACCACTAGAACTTGTAGTTGTTTTGCTACCGTCAACTAAACCTGCATACAATAAACCTCTAGCAGCTTCCACTGCATGCCTAGCTATCAAATCCTGTAACTCTATTACTCCATCTAAATTCTTTATATGAAGCCGTTTTTTGGGTGGTAGCGCGCTTATTTTGGCTACAAGGTCATTTGGGTCAAGTATCTGTTCTTTTTGTTCTGGAAGCTTTATTTTAGCTAATACAGCTTCTACAAGATCGTCAGGATCTGGGCTTATACCGTCTTCGCCTTTTTCACCGTCTATACCATCTTTTGGTAAAGTATTTTTAACTTCTTTGGCTATTTGTTGAATGGTTTCTAAATGAGTTTGTAATTGCGAGTTTATATCTTGAGAATGATTGTTAGTATGATCTACAACCTTTTGGAAAAGCCCATCATTATTTTGTTGATGTCCTTTTGTAGCTTCCTCATAACTGCTTTTATTCTTAGCTAAAATCTTAACTAAAGCACCAATAACTTCATCTACATCATCTTTTGTGAGGATTTTTTGATAATTAAAAAGACTAGTTATTTTTTGTAGTTGTTCTGAGTTGTCTTGACCTTTTGACATATTTATGGTAGGCTTTAAGCGTAATATTAAACTTTAATTTATGTGGATAGTTAGTATTTTAGCTATATATGGGTTATTGTGTCTTATTTTTCCTTCTAAGGAAGAGGAATAGAAGGTAATCCAAGTTTACCGGCAACTTTGTTTGCCGCATATCCTCCAATGGCTATTCCTGCTTTATTGTTTGCTGCCCAGTTTCCTAATTTAGACAACCCCCCTGTCTTATCTAATTTAAATTTAGATAAGATATTTTCTTTTGCGGTATACATATCAGACATACTTGAGAAAGCTTTTTGAGAAGTTGCATCCATTCCTGTTTGTACATTATGAGTAACATCAGCTAAAATAGAACGATTCTGAAGCCAAATTGATTTCTGAGCTTGTAAGGTATCAGATGACATTGATGTTGCACTTTTTACACTTTGAGGAACACTTGCATCATATTGCTGTGTAGCAACCCAAGCATCATTCATTGTAGGGTTACTTTTTTCCAGCAAAGGTTTCATTATGTCATTTTGGAAAGAAGACTGTAATTTTTCTACATTAACATTAGTTGGTATATAACCATCTGCCAATTGTTTAGTTTGTAAGGTTTTTAAGGCATCGCTGATATTTTTAATATCATTAGATTGAAGAGGTGTCTGTTGCATTATAGGAGTTAATGAATCTCTCATAGCCAATCCATTTTTATTAAGAGCATCAAAAAGTTTAGTTTGGGACATTTTTGATGCCCCTGGGATTTGTTCTTGAATAGTTTGAGCAACTTGATTAGTTTTGTCGGAAGGAATAACTGTATCCGGCGTACCACTTCTTAATAAAGTCGGGTCTTGTCCTTCAACTATTCTTCCTTGACTTAAGGCTAATTTAGTTTCTTTAGCCGTCATCTTTGGCGAGATAGTATCGGTAATTTTATTTAATTCAGCATTCGCAGGTGTTTTAAGAGCATTAATTCCCTCCTGTGCCGCTGAAACACCTCCACCAATTACACCCCCCACTGCCGCTCCAGTTAATCCGCTTTTAACTGTCTGTGTGGCAACCTGTCCTGCATTTTCCTGATTATTTTGAAGTCCTGACCCTAAACCTTGAGTTGCACCAACTACTGCCCCAGCTTTAATTCCTGCTTCAGCACCTTGTAAAACTCTTTCACCACCTGAAAGAAGAGATGGATTGGCAACTTCAGGATTCATTCCTGGAATATCGCCACTTGCTGCAACTATCCCTGCCATACTGACTGCAGATCCGACAACTTCACGATCGCTTAGCTGAGTGCCAGGGTCTATCTGGGCTTGGGTTTGGTTTTGGTCGCCTTGAGTACGTTTAAGAAAATTAACTAATTGTAAGCGGCGTAAATCATTAGCTGGTACACCTTGTTGAATCAATTTGTGGAGTTGTTGCGTTACTGCCAAAGTATCCTTTAATGATTGTGCGTTTTCATCTCCAGTCTGGTTTATGGAGCCACTAGCAACACGTCCGGCAGTAGCAAGTCCCATCCCTAATTTAGCAATACCTAACCCCTGAGCAACTTTAAATGCTTCTGTTGCGTCTTGAGTAGCAGGGGTTTCTTGGTATTGCGGGTTATCGGTTGTAGGAGTCTGACTTTGATTAATTTGAGCCAAGCTCATTCCTTGCTGTCCACTTGGAGGGGGCGGAAGATTTTTAAGGTCATTAAAAGACATTCCTGTTTGGCCTTGAGGTGGAGGGGGTAATTGTGATAATCCGTTTGGCATAATTATTTCTTATAAAATAAACCATCACTTGCCTGATAATAACCACTTGGAACTTGAGAAGGGTCAACAACCGTAGCTTGGGACTGTGAACTGGATGAATTGTCGTAATTTGTTAACAATGCCTTTGCCTGTGTTTGACTGATTCCAATAGTCTTGGCTAAAGAAGAAGCATTGGCATTTAAATTAGAGTCATAAGAAGATTTTACATTATTATAAATAGTTGTAGCCTGAGATTGAAGTTTTTGTATTACACCTGGTGCCAAAGAGCCTTTTGCTTGTAAAATCTTTTGAGCTGCAATTAAAGCATTGGCAAAATCAGAATTTTGAGCAGAACCCACATTAACTGTAAGTAACCCTCTGGCTGAATTTGTGCCTGGAAATTCTAACTGACTAAGGTTTAAGAGAGCTTGCTGTTGTAAATTTGGGTCAGTAGTTGTTGGGTCTATACTTTGAATATTAGAGTAAGCTGTACTGGCATTTTGCATTGCCTTTCCGGTATTGGAATTATTAAGGGCAGTATTTGCTGCTCTAACACTTACTGTCTGTGAATTAGTAAGTTTAGGAGTTGAAGTTGAGGCAAACGCAGAGTCTACAGATTGACCATTATTGTAAACAGCTCTTAATTGGCTATCATACTCGGTTGCAGTACCTGCGCCATATTTAGCGTCTATAGCATCTGCGGCGTGGCCGTATTCACCAGGGTTAGCGGCAATAATAGCTTTAACACCTGCATCAGTCGTGGGGTCAACTATTGAGCCACCACCCCCTCCTCCTGCGCCCCCGTGAGCGATATTAGCCTGAATAACTGAATTGGATACTCCTAAATCCTGTAAAGTTTTACCTGTTTGAGAATCAATTAATAATGAGTGCCCATTAACTTCGACTACTTGGGTCTGCGCTTTGGCTAAGTAAGGAGTAGCTAATTGCAAAGCCACATTAGGATCAGTAGCGTTTGTTATTGCTGCCATTACTCCGGCACTAGCTCCATTTTGAGCTGCTTGTAAACCAATAGTTTGTATTTGAGTTTCATCTGCTTTTTTTTGGGCCACTTGGTCAGCTTGATCTTGAAGAACTTTTGCCTGTGCCAATGCCTGGGTTTTTTGTTCAGCGCTGAGTTGGGGAGCAATGGCTGCTAATTGTGCTTGCTTTGTAGCTATCTGAGATTCAATAGTAGAATATTTTAAATTTATTGCATCCGTTACTTGTTGTTGAGCTAAAGACAAATTACCTTGAGCAGCGGTAATCTTTGCATTCGTAATTCCAATATCGGCTGCTTGAGCTTTAAGGAGTCCGGAATTTTGTGCGGCTAGAATAGCAGATGTTTCTACACTGCCATTACCTCCTAAGTTAGCTTGTAACTGTTGGTACGAAGCTGTCTTAGTGGCAAGTTCATTGGTAGCATTGGTTAGATCCTGTTGTTTTTGGTCAACTCCCGCCGCTTGCTGAGCCGCTAAAGTATCAGCCCCTTTGTTAGCGTCTTGTCCTGTTAAAGAGGCAATATCATTTAAAATACCTTGGTTCTCTTGGTCTAATGGCGTTTGTGCAGGAGTTAAAGAATCAGTTATTTGCTGAAGAGTTTGATTTGCACCTCCTACAATGCCACTAGAAGTATCTTGAGGACTAACCGTTGGAACAGGTGTTGATGTATTACCAAATGCTTGTCCTGGTGTCATTACAGTAGGTGTTGAAGAACCGCTAAAAACATTAGCATTAGCTTGGGAAAAATTTTGATTATTCGCCTGTGTCTGTGCGGGATTATTATCCGTTACAACAGGTGCAGGAGAAGGAGTTGGAGCAACCGTTGCCATATTATTTCTTTTTAATTAAACCCATTTTTAATAACGCTAAGTACATTTCATTTACTGTTTCAGCAATCGTATTCAAATTCGTAGCATTGCTTCCTGCTATATACACACCTCCAGAACCAGTACTGAATGTAGGATTAACAGGTGGTGTCGTTACCGGTTGGGGAGCATGCGTAATCTGCCTTCCTACAATTTGTTCTTGTAAGCTCAAAACAGGCATCTCTGGCTTTATTTCATCAATTTTATTTGGATCGGTCATTATAAATCCTCATTAGAATCATCAAGTGGTGTGGCATAAACACTTACTCGTTGAATAGGAGCACCATTAGAATTAACTATTACCGTTATGTCTTCAAACTTTTCAGGATTATTTGAGCCTCCATTAACATTGCGGGTAAATTTTAATTCCTGTTTCGGATTAGCGGAATTATAACTTTTTGTTTCTGAAGAAATTGTTTGAGTTCCTCCCGCACCAGTGGCGATAACCTGAACTGACTGTCCTGAACTTAATTTTTGCCCCAAAACCACTTTTATATATTCATATTTAAATTGACTTATCATATTAGTATCAATAGTCTTTACTACCACGTTCCCTCTGGTAGAGCCTACATTAAAGAAAAACAATCCTGGTTGAGAAGTACCAACAATAAACTGGTCTCCAGAACTGGCAATGCAAGCATTAACATAAGAACTGCTGACATATACATACGGAATGTAAAAAATTTTTGGTTGTCCAGTTACCGGATTTCCATAAGCATACACATATCCATCAATTGTATCGGCGGCATCTAACCAATAGATAGATCCTTTATGAGCAGTAATTTGTCCATTATGCAAAGGTCTGCCATAAATTCCAGGAATTATTGTAGGGGGATAATTCCGTATAAGTTTTGGCGAAGTCGAAACATTGCAAACAAAGAATCCTGAATACGTAAAGAAATAAACAGCATTTTCTAAGAATTTGGCCCCAATCATGTAAGAATCTTTTAAATCCCAAATGACATCCGCAATAATCCTATTATTGGCGTCAGTCTGAACCATATCCCAAAAATAAATTTTACACTTATAATCACCCGTTCGTTTGTTAGCGACAAAAGCCTGGTTATTATCAGCTAAAATAATTAAATATCTTCCATCATTAACCAATGCTCTTACTCGATACCCTGAATCGATTAAATGAGTTGTTGAATTGCCGCTGGCAGTATCAATAGCAGTTAAAACTCCCACCGCACCATCCATGCCATAATATAAATTTCCATCTGCGCCAATTTCAAAAGGAGTAAAATTCAAATTATAATTAGCAACATGATTAAGAAGAATATCATTTCCACTTTGTACACCAATAGTGTTGTTATTAATATAAAGATCATTATTATCAGTTATGGAAGCATATACATAGCGATTCTTCCAAACAGCGACTCCGCCAATACAATTCAAATTACCAGTCATGGCTCCTTGATTAATTTGATTGGTAACATCCGTAACTGTATAAGGGCTGTTCTTTAAAACACTGTACAATTTAGTAGGAGTATGCGCATACAATCTGTCATTGGTATTATCGTACCAACTGGTAATAAATTGGGGGATAGTACCTAGGGATTGATTGTCGGGAGATAGAGAAGGAAGAGCAAGTCCCCCCTGTTCAAAGGGATCGCAATTTACCAGATATTGAAAAAGACCGCCAATAGGAATATTGGTTTGCGCTGAAATCCCTTTCAGCCAATCATTGTTCTTTATTTCAAGTATCTTTTGAATGGGCATTTTAAATAAATTCATTATTAATTGAGACTGAAGACCAACCAACACCACCTGCCCCTCCTACTCCAGTTCCTGCGCCATTATAATTGCCTCCAATTGTGCCATTATTTATCTGGCTAGCTCCTCCACTGCCAGCAACACTATTATTTGTTCCTGCTGTTCCACCAGTACCTCCTGAAACAGTTATAGTACCACTATTTGCAGTTAAGGAAGTATATAAAATATAAACAAAACCTGCTCCACCCCCGCCACCAGCGCCACTGCCAGTTGAACCATTAGCTCCCGCTGCGCCTGCTATAGAGATACCACTAGAGGTTGTAAAATTAAAAGCACCATTACATTCTAGAATTAAGCCTCCACCCCCTCGTCCACCTGTTTGTCCTGCATGCCCACCTCCAGCATCTCCTCCGCCTCCTCCTCCGCCAGCACCAACAATAAGAACATTACCATATTTGCCCATATTCACAGTTGAAGAAAAAGGCGCTACTCCAGCTGCACCACTACTACCTGCTTGGGCTCCTCCGGCTCCTCCAACCATGGCTGAAGTATAAAAAGTTCCATTCGGAACAGAACCAGGATTACCTGCAATATTGGTATTTCCAGTGCCACCTGCTGCTCCCATTCCTGACATATTTATCATCGGCGCACCCGAAGATGTCAAAGTTACTGCCCCTTGAGATTTCAATATAACTATTGTCCCATTAGTATGAGGATTAGAAAAAGCCAACACCCCCGTACCAGTAATTGAAATAGAAGTGTAGTTTTTAGTCACTACGGCAGCATTGGCACAATCAATAGTTGTTGTGCCTGAAGTAATTGATAAAGCACCATCCGTACCAGTTCCTCCAAATTTTGGAGTAGCAACTGTAACTGGTACGATATTTGATCCATTGGAACCCAAAACCTGTCCACTTGCAATCCCTGAACCTGTTACTGGTAATCCACCAATTTTTATTGTATTGGCAGAATCTAGTATAGTTTTATTTTGCAAGGTTTCTGTTCCGCTATCAGTTCCACTTGTAGAAGGGCTAGTAATCGTAGGAGTATTTACCGTAGGACTGGTAAGCGTTTTATTAGTCAAAGTCTGGGTATCTGAAGTCCCTACAATCGCTCCAGCAGGCGCAACTTTGCCTGTATCTGCTAATACATTTGATGCGCCGAAAGCAGCTAAATTTCCAGTAGTTCCAGAACCTTTTTCCTGCTTATCAGTGTTTAAATTGGTGACAGCAGCTTTAATACCAGTCAGGGAAGTATCGCCTGCTGAACTGCTATTTAAATTAGTTATTCCAGTTATATCTGACAAAGTATTTTAGATTAATGTCTAGGATCTTGTGACAAAATAGGGAAGCCACCACTTATTAGCCAAGGTTGTATAGTTGAAAGCCAAGGAAAGATAGTTGAAGTCCATAAATATGCTCCTGCTGAATGAGAATCTTGAGTAAAAGTAGCATTTGCACTTCTTGAATCAGCTGTTAAGGTTGAAGTATTTCGATTATCTAAAGTAAATGTCATCGTGGATTTCTATAATTAGGCCTTAATCTTTTAGCTTGTGGAACCCGGAAAGAATAAAACTCCACGATATCATCTAATACTCCAGGATTCACAATCCCATAGCGGGTTTTAAAACCAAACAAATCTCTTTCTAATTGGCTCATTAAGTCAGGTTTATAAAGCTTGGCGTAATCATAACTCATGCCTGTAGAAATCACCCAATGGAAACCTGAATCAAATCCTGGAACCAAAGTATCTGTACCAGAAGTGGCAAAATCAGTTTTAGCATCTCGATAAAATTCTACATACACTGCGGCTCCCAAAGCTACTTGGGCTGCGGTAAATTTAGGATAAATATCTATTCCTGCCGCTCGAGCATCATATCGTGGTGTAGCAGTAGAAAAAAGCTGATCAACATTAGGATCGACTCTCAATTTCCAAAAATCCGGATCACTACTATCTATAGGTACAGCTTTAGTATAATTAACCCCATCATACGTCATACCGACAGTTTTCAACTTTAACATGGCCAACGTTGGATCAAATTCATAATCCCTATTAATAGTTCCCGCAAAAGTACCACTAGGATAAGTAGTATAATTGGCATCATCAAAATCGAAACCATCTTCCGAACTTAAAATGAGCCTAATGACCCGTTTTTGCCATTGATTTGCCCAACGGGCGAATTGTTGAAAAAGTATAGTACTAGAAGTAATGCCAGTTGGGCCAAGCCCGCATTTATCCTCTGCATCTTGTACTAATCCTTGTCTATTTGTAATATCGTTCCATTGCATATAAAAAGGAGCAGCTTTTCAGCTACCCCGTTATCCGGCGGTGATTATTTAGTTAAATATTGTTGTTTTTTTCTTTTTTGGTAATTTTTTTCAAATTCATCCAAATGAGAAAAGATAGATCCTACTATTTCCCCATTTTCCAGCTTTATATCATAGAAATCTTCGTATTCATTTTCTAAGTGAGGCTTGAGTAATTTTCGTGCTAAAGGAATTATCCTATCTTTGAATTTTTGAGCTTTTAAGGCTTTTTTGTTCCGTTCAGTCTCTAAAATTTCCTTTTGCTTTTTCAGTTCTTCATGTTGTTTTCTAAGTTCAGAATCTGTCTTTTCAGACATCCGATCAAATATTGCTTGCTGTATCTTCTTTATCTCATCGGTATAATATTTAACCGATACATCCATTTCCTTAGAAATCTTATTGCCTTGTTCTTTTAAATCTTTAATATCAACTTTAGCTTCTTCTTTCTGTAATCGGACATCTATTTTACCCATTTCTACTTCCAATGACTCAATTTTTTGAGTAATAACCCGACCTTCTTCAATGATTTGGCCTTTTTCTTGCTCCAATTTAAGAAGATTTTTATCAGTCAGTTTTATGATACGTGGATACATAGTTGTTCCTATCTTAGCACAATTAATTCTTTTTGTAAAATATTTCAGGGATCGAATCTTTCATTTCTTCAAAAGTTTCTTCTCTCAAACCTTTTTCTATCAAACCAGCAATCATACTTCCTTTATGGATCCTATAATGAAATAAGGGTAATGTGATAGTAGCTACTGTAAAACCTTGTTTTGTTGCACGAAGCCAATATTGCCAATCTTCATAACCTTTTTTAAGCCGTTCATCATAACCTCCAATAGTTTCATAGACTTTACGCTTAAATAAAGAAGAGCAGTTTATCTTATTACCGTTTAAAAAATCTTCATGGCTTGGATTTGGGTGAAAATGGTGAATTTCGGTTCGTTCCCCAAATTCTTGCTGCCATACACCAACAATATCAGCATTCCTATAACCGATTGAAAGCTCAAGCAAATCTTTATCTATCCAATCATCAGCATCAAGCGACATAATCCAATCGCCTGTAGAAGTCTTCAAACCAGTATTGCGAGTAGCTGAAAGCCCTTTATTAGCTTCATGACGGATATATTGTACGTTAGGATATTTTTCAGCCATTAATTCTTTAGTATTATCCGTAGAACAATCATCCACTACAATGATTTCTTTATTTTCCCAAGTCTGAGCCAAAGCTGAATCTAAAGCCTGAGATAAATAATGAGCATAATTATAACAAGGGATTATTATTGTTGCTCTTTCCATTTGTGTTTCTCCTTAATATAATTATGAATTTCAGTTTGTTTAGCATCAGCTTTCTGGGCCATACCCTCCCCATGCATGCGATAGTTGAATAAATATTCATTAATAGCTGTAAATTTAACATCTCGCTCTAAAAGTGAAAGCCAAAAATCCCAGTCTTCCCTTCCGTTCTTCATATTTTCATCAAATCCACCAACAGCTTCCCAATCTTTTTTATCAAACATAGAACAACAAGTTATCCTATTCTGAACTTTAAATGCTTCTAAGCTTAAATCCTGGTAAGGCAAGACATGGGCTTCCGGACGATCGCCAAAGTTATGTACTCCTACTACTGCCACCCCTTCAATATCCTGGCATTTCTCAATCATGGTTGGTTCTATGGTATCGTCTGCATCTAAACAAAGTATTCTAACTCCAGTCGCAAGTTTAATTCCTGCATTTCTAGCCGCACTTAATCCTTTGTTTTCCTGTGTTAAATGTTTAAAATTGTAATTAAACGAATATTTAATAATAATATCGTGAGTATTGTCAGTGGAACCGTCATCAACGACTACAATTTCAACAGGGACAGTCTGGGCAAAACAAGATTTAATAGCTTCATCAAGATATTCTGCTTGATTATAACACGGGATTATACAAGAGGTTTGCATATTTTTGTATGTTAATTGGTAATTGCGGATCTTCAATATGAAATTTAAAATCTCTGCCTATATAGTCTGATTTACCAAATCTATCAGCTAACTTAACTTGTACTTCTCCTGTATTATAACTTTCATTAGTATAACTATCATTTAATTTGCGCCGAACTTCATCTATGCCTCCCATACTGGAGAAATGCCATCCTCCATCATCCATCTTGAAATGTTCTCCAGTTCTCAAATGATTTAAACAAGCGTGTTTAATATTTGCATACTTAGTTACTAAAGTACCATACCAATCTTCACTAGTTCTCATGTTTAAATAATAAACAAACATTTTTTGGTGAAGCTTGACTATTCCATCGCCTTTATACAATCGTCCTGGTTTCCAAATTTCATCACAATCTGAAATAAAAACTACGTCTCTATCTTCCAAATGATTTAGTGCTTTTTTAATTGATTCTTTTATAAAAAATTCAGTCTTCCAATGATCGGCTCCTTGAGTATTGGGACTTTTTGCCGCTTCTTCCCATAACTCTTTATCTTCCATATCAACTCGATGATATTTAATAGGTAAATGAGCATATTTATGCTCTATAGAAGCAAAATAATAAGGTTTCAAATTACCAGAAAAAGTTATAGGCGCTTCCACAATTATAAATTGGTCGACATGATCTTTAAGAATATTTAGGCGTATATCTAAAATATCAGCTTCGCCATTAAAAAGACAAACGTCTACGGTAGCCATTTATTTGCTTTCCTCCATATTTTTTAATTGCAATTCCTTTGTAATTTTTATCATACTCTAAATGTCAAGTCATAAAGTTTTTATATGTCTTTTATCTCTAATCTTAAACATAGTTTGTGTCCACAAAAAAGGTAAGCACCGTTCAATGATATGCGATTCACCACTTAACTGATGATGTTCAACCATTAATCTCATCTCTTGGTAAAGTTCTTTGGGAAGTTTAAGAATCATCTGTTTAGGTACTATAAAATTAGCACCAGGACAAAATCTAATATATTCAGGGTAATAATTCTCGGTAAAGCAGAAATCAAAAAATTCATTAGGATTGCGGACATATAAAATATTATGGTACATATTCAGATAATTCCGCTCCATATATCCTCCATCCCAGTGAGAATCCGGTGTCCTGAATTGCAACTGGTCTTTATCACTAATCATCGTAAACTCAGTGTTGTCTTTAACAGAATCAAAATATTTCTTACTGACATGTCTACCAATTACATTGTTCTTAATAAACATCACTACATCTGGCAAATTTTCATAATGATCAATAATAAATGTAAAATATGCTAAAAAGTTAAAACCTGTATTCGGAATGCGAATACTTTTAAACCCTAAAGGATCAGCAGATTTATCATAAATAATATAATTATCAGTATAATTTTTAATCCAATCGGCGTCTCCTGAATATTTGGAAATTACTACAAAAGCTTTCATATGGAAATACCTGTTTTTAAATTAGTCTTATTTTGAAAAACATGTAAATTACCTTTTGTATCTTGATAATCCCATCCGTTATAACAATTTTGTTTTAAAGCCCAAAAACCATTAGATGAATGGTGTCTGGCCCAATACATTGGAACAATGATTTTTCTTACTTGTCGATTAAGCCATGCAGGTAATACCGCAAAGCTAGAATTGGAAAGTATTAAATAAGTAGCATTGTAAATTGATAGCCAATCATTAGAAAACTCATGACTTACTTCAAAATCAGGGAAAAAACCTTTTGCCCATTCAATATCATCTGTAACAACTTTAAAAAGCATATCAGGTCTGATTTTACGCATATGCTCAACTGCATAATTCCAATAACTTTGTTCCAATACCAGTAAAGTATTGGTTCTATACTCACCTCCCCGTACATTTATTACACAGACATTTTCGGGCAATGGATTTTCTTTTAACCCTAACCATTTCCGTATATCTTCTTTATGGTTTGCCCAATATTTTTCTTCCTGAAATTCGCCATCAATTAAGGTATTATCTTGAATCTTAAAAATAGTATCATCGAATCCTCGTATGTCCGTTATTCCGTCTGTATGGTTTTGTCTGGCTTCTAAAAAATTATTGGGCAGGTTTTCATAAGGTTTACCCATATCAATAGGTAAAAACCAACCCTTAAACTTTTCAGGATTTTTCATTCCCCATTCCCAACCTTTGTCTGCCGCTAAACAGCGTACAAAGATATATCTGTGCAATTGATTACCTAATCCCGAACCATCATGGAAAATTCCAGCTATCATAATGAGTGAAACATAAATGTTTTTTCTATATCCTTGTTCTCTTCAATCGTATGCTCTTTACTAAAATATTTAGCGACTTCTAAAGGTGCAAATTTAATTCCTGCTTTTTCGTATTCATGTCGGTAGTTGACGCAGATAAATCCATCTTCGTTGCTAAAACCGTGAAAGCTTTTCCATTCAAGGTTTTTTTGGTTAGGTAAATCCAAAAGTTTTTTAGAACGTAAAGAGACCGAGTTTCCAACTCTAATGAGTTTATTTTTAATATCCCGATATGAATAAGAATCTTGAGGCAAAGGCCAAGGAGCTCCGATATAATCATACTCAAGCCAAATAGGATTCCATAAATCAGGATTAATAATGTATCCATCAGCATGAATAAGAAGTGCATAATCTGTTTGTATATATAATGGAAGTTCATAAATTATTGCTTTATTCCACGAGTCAATATTTTTAATACTTTCTAATTGAAGTAGTTTAACTGCTCCAAACTCTATACTTTGGCAACTTATATCTAATGCTCTTTGATGATCTAAAGTTTTATATCCTATTCCTGTAACAGCAACGCAAGTAACCATTGGCAATTGCAATTTATTCATAGTCTTTTGGCAGTTTTACATTTTTTATATCATCAACCGAATTAGGAAGAACTTTTTTAGTTTTACTCGCTAATTTATACATTGTTTTCCTTCCACGTCCGTCTCCCACATAGATCAATTGGTTAGTTTTTCTATCCCAATCGATAATAGCTTTCTCAATTAATGGAGCTACGTGATTGATATAACCGCCTTGTGTATACTGATCAGTAAAAGCTTTATCAAAAGGCCATGGAAAAGGCTTGAATAGCGTCCTAATAATCAAATAATTCGGGTAAGTTTTTACTATTTCCTCTGCTAAAAATTTAGTTAAACCATAAAAATTAACTGGATTATGAGCATACTCGCTAGAGATATAAACAAATGGGGTATGAGGATAGGCTTCTAGTAAATTTAGAGTTCCTTTAACATTGACATCAAAACATTCGCTTTTATCTGTTTCTGCTTTCGCAACGTTGGTATATCCTGCACAATGAACAATCAGCTCGTATTCACCAGATATTCGTTTCCAGGAACCTCCCTGCACAATATTAAATTGTTCATGGGTAGGTCTTTCAGCGTCTATTGTCAGATGTTTTCCTAAAAGTCCACTAGCTCCAGTTAACAAGATTTTCTTCATTTTGTTTTATTTCATTGCTTAAATGATTAGTATCTTGATGATCTCCAATTCCCATTATAACTCCTATTACATTTAAAACCTTTGGAACTCCATATTTTCTATTCATTCGTTTATAGTAATCTAAATCTAATACCCATTTCAGATTTTCATTAAATAATAGCGGATCTTCATTCCGAATAGTAAGGCATGATGGAGAACCTAATGTGTTTCTATTTTCTGAATAAAAAGGATAAGGATTATTAGAACAAGCAGTAACTAACCAATTATCTGCTGGACTAAAATTATCTGTTATCTCCTGCAAAGAGCTGGAAGTTGCTAGATAGTCATCCTGGTAAAGAACTTTAATCAATTCACCTTGGGACTGTTTCATGCCGTAATTAGTATTAGTCGCCATTCCTTTTATCGGATTACGAAAATATTTAAGATCTAAATCTTTAAAATCCTTTATTAAATTCTCAATTGCATGATCATCAGAATTATCGGAAATAATAACTTCAAAATCCTTAAAACTTTGTTGTTCTAAAGACTCCAAGGATCGTTCTAGCATTTGCACGCCGACTCCGTGCATTTCATAAGTCGGGATAACTAACGAAATTTTCATCACGTTGTGAGATTATTAATTTTTTAGGCCATGTAAATCCAAAAGAGTCATATCGTATCCCTAATTCATCTTTGGGGTGATATTTCCTTGTCTGTAAGTAATGAACCGTAGCATCTTCTAAAGCAACAAATCCATGAAACCAATTACCAGGAATTAAGACAGCTTTTTTATTCTTGTCTGACAACTCGACACTTACCATATGTCCTGTTTTAGGATTGATAGAAACATCTAGTATCTTACCTTTCAAGACATATACTAATTTAGCCGTATTTTTTTGATTGTGCATCCCTCTTAAAACACCTTTTTTAGATACAGAATAGTAACTATGCCGGAAAGCATATAAACCATGATCATATGTTACTAATTCTCCTCGATTATCTTTAAAAGATTGAGGTTCTATAATCCTTGCCATGTTGCTGGACATTTTGTCCTTTCTATCCCATCAGGATGCCATTGTTTGGGATAAATTACTTTTTTATTTGGATTAGGATTTAAATAAGCTGCCCACCAACTGAAAGAAGAATTAGCAATTATCTGATGTTTACAAGAAGCCATGAGTTTTAAATCTTCTTCTTCAATATGTCCTTCTGAAAAATCGTAAATATCTCTACCTAACTGACTCTTACAATACTCAATATCATCTGAAAATACTAAAAATTTTTCATTTGGGAACAACCTCTTTGCACGACCATAATATCCATCTTTCCATAAATCTACATAAAAAGGATTATTAATGTAATCACCACGCCTAATATGAATAGCAACTTTATCGGTGTAGGCAATTCCCTCACCAAATAACCGCCGAATATCTTGCTCATATTTTTTAAACCATTTTTCATCTTGAAAATAATAATCTATATTATGGTCTTTTGAATAAGCATAGAGAAAAGCAGACTGAAACATTCTGTTGCCTAAACGACCAAATTGTTTATCTAAGAAGTTCATAAGCCTCCTGCCACTGATTGATATGCTTCTCAATAGAATAATTTTCTACTACATAATCTTTAGCTCGCTTACCAGAAGCTTGTCTGCCATTTTTATCATTAATATAAGTTTCTATATAAGGTAACCAATCCTTTTTATCGGTTACAATCCTCATATATTCTGTATCTTTTGGATTTTGCTGATATGGACTATCACCTGTCGTAAAGCCTTGCGCTATAACTGGTATTTCTAGCATCGAGGCTTCTAAGAATTTTAAATTGGACTTACAACGGTTAAAATAACGATCCTGACGAGGGATAAGCATCAAATCTAAACGCAATTCATTAAGAGTATCAAAATAGTCAGCCATTTTAACTAAAGGTTGCCATTCCACATTTAAAGATTCCCAAAAGGCGTAATCTTTCTTATGGACAGGTTGTACTATCTTAACTGTAGTTTCATTCTTAGGCGGAAGACCAAACAGCACTATTTGAACATCGCTACGAGCATTTAAAGCCTCTAGGACGGGTTTAAACTCAGTCAGGTCACTTTCGTAGGCTGTTGACCCTACAATCCCAATTCTGACCTTTTCTGACTCATTCAACAAAGGTTCGGGCCAGAAGTCTGGGTCAACACAATTAGGTAAAACAATAACATTCTTGTTAAGTTCCCTATACTCTTTAGCCAAAAATTCAGTAGAACAGGTAATTAAATCTGCAAATTCAGCGAATTTATCCAAATAATTGTCTACCCGATTCAAGAGATATTGGAATTTATGACCATCTACATCTTTGTAAGTGTCATCTGAATCCATTACTATTTTTTTCCCTTGTTCTCTAAGCTTTGAAGCTATTTCCAAACATCTATCATCATTCGGCCGGTGAAAGACTACAACATCTGCATTTAAACAGGCTTGAGCCATCTGCTCTGCGTTATAATGCGGTTCTCGCAAAGAACTCATATCTCCATCCCACCCGCCAGCAATCATGGGCAACATACACCGGACATAGTAGCAACCTTCTTGAAGTGCAAGAGTAAAATAGACTTTCATTCTTTCTCCAATTCTGCCAGTTCAGCTTTACGACGTGCAATTTCTTCTTTCTTTTGTACTTTTAAATCAGCTAAATGTTTTTCAGCTTGGTCTATCTGTTGTTGGATAGAAAGAGTAGATTGTTGTTTTGTCTCAATAAGAGTAGGAACTGGTGGAATCTGACTCGCTAAAATGGCCGCATTTTCTACCGTTAATCCTTCAGGAATCGGTACAGCTTCTTTTGGTAGGTTTATTTTAGTTTCAATTTCTTCCTTAGTAGGAATATATTGTGGCTCATTCTTTTCCAATATTCCATGATTGACTAATCCAGTAGGAGAAACTTCCATATCAAGAATATTACCATCCGCATCCATCCAAGTTGTGGATTTTTTCTTTCCACTTGTTATTACAACTGTCATATAATTGCCTTCATTCCTTCGGCTAACCGGAATGAACTGGTAGCCGAGGGACAATTAATATTTTTAGTATATTAAAGTTAAATTAAGCTGCTGACAACACAGCAATGCCCGCATTTGTTCTGTTCGTAATGGAACCATACAACAAATCAGCTGTGGTTACAGTCGATAAGTAGAATGGTACATACGAACTTTGCACACGCACGCCATATCGGCCTGTCATTGAGGAGCCTAAGCTACCACCAGTGCCCAAAGGTGAAGTTGCAAAGTGCAACGCATCTTTGTGAGACAAAGCGTTGTAACGTCCTACAGTGTTGGAAACGTTCTGAATGTTGTTGCTGATATATACGGGGATTCCGTACAAAAGAGCAGCTGGCCTTTTGGCTACCGGATCGTTAATTGGAGTATTGATAGCTAAAGAGAATTTGTTAATGCTCTGTAGTTGTTTCCAAAAAACATTCGGAGCCATAAAGAAAGCAACATCCTGAGTGGTGTCTACACCGTTAGTTTCAAGTTGGGCGATAGCGGACAAAATATCGCTGTCAGCCAAGTTGGCGGTTGAAGAACCAGCAGTCCCAGTGAAATTAAGAAACAAAGAAGCCAAAGCGATTTCAAGTTTCTTAGCCATGGTATAACCGGCATTCATGGCGTACTTTTCTTGTAGATAGTAAGACTGCTTCATTTGAGCAGCTTCACGATCTTCAATTGCAAAGGATACTTCAAACCATTGATCAATGGCTAAAGTAATCTTTGAGTCAGTCGGAGCGTTAAGAGTTACCGCTGTTGCGTTAACTTTAGCGTTCGCTGACATTTCTGTGGTTGCTGGTGTATATAAAACGTTGCTGCCAGCTGCAACTTCGGCTGACCTATCTACAAAGAAATCAGCAAGCATTAATTTCAGCTTGAAGAAGTCATTGATCTTATCTCCCCAAATCGTAGGGATATAAGAAGCTAATGTAGTTAGGGTTTCCGAAGTGGTTGGAAATGCCATTTAAAGCTTTCTTATCCTATCGGATATTCTGTGCTGCTTCTGCTGCTAATTTCATGTGGTCTTCACGAGAAAGTTCAGACATAGATTTTTGAACTTCTTGTCCTGAACCTTTACTTGCTCCTAAGGCCGCTTTTTTCTTACGTTCTTCGGCTTCCACATTTTTATGGTAAGCTTTAAAGCCTTCAGTTTGCAAGGCTTGCAAGAGAGTGGTTTTTCCACCCGCGGCAATTGTTTTAGCAAAATCTATTTCTTCTTGAGTTAGACCTTGTAAAGCATTGGCAAGATTCGCTACTTCCACAGGATCAACAGTTTGCGGTACAGAGTTATTTGTTGAATCAGGCTTTTTATTAAACTCTTTAAGTTTATTTTCAGCCGTTTTTGCCCGCTCAAATAAACGTTTGTTAGTTTCTTTGAGCTTTTCCACATCCTCAGTTTCTGCTACAGGAGCATCAACTTCGCTGTCTTTGGTGTTATCGACTTCCTTTGTCGGCTCGATTGAAGTATCCAGCTCTACATCGTCTTGTTCAGACATATTTTGCCTTTTAAAGGCCTGGCATGGCCAATGAATGGGTAGTTAAGCACTACCAGTAGCTGCCCAAATAAATCAGGCAGCCTAGCTAGGCTTAAAAACTAACTGTTTCTGTTGGAGGTGTCGCAACAGGAGCTGGTGTGTAGCTTATTGTGTTACCACCAACAACTAATGTTGCAACAAATCCAGTAGAAGCTACATAAGCTTCAAATGCAGCCTGCATAGCAGCAGGAAGTCCTGCTTGAAAATCTTGATCAGACATTGGATTATTTTTAATAATTAAATATTTTAACCATCTTTTAAACACGACCGCCTAAAACTTTCTTCATAGCTGAACCACCACGATTTTTATGAATTGAGTCTCTAATACCTTGCACCGTACCAACAGCGGTTTTAGCCGCTTTGTAATTTTTGGTATTAAGATTTTGATTGCCTGGAACAGTCGGTTTTTTTGTTCCTGGGGCTTTAAATCCGGTATTGGCTGTATTAGATCCTTTACCAGCTCCGCCTAACTTTACCGGATTAATACCGGCTACATTTGAACCTTTCATATTTTTCCCTTTCAATTAATTATTTTATCCCTGGATATTTCTTTTTAACTGCTGAACGTACTTTAGCTTCTACCGACCCACCTTGATGTGCCGCTCGAGAGAGTGCATTTCTAGCGTGAGAAGCATCGGGAATAGGATACTTTCTTGTTCCTGGAAACACAAAGGTTTTATCTGGCAAAGCATTGCGTCTTTTGGAAGTAAGTTTTGTCATATAGCGTTATTTAATTCTCTTTTTTTATTCTTAGGAGCAAACTCTACATCTAATTGTTCAAAAGCACCATCAATCATTTCTTTTGCATCCGCTACTGCCAATGTATCTTCTCGACCAAAAACTTTTTCAATTGCTTTCAATTCAATAAATCTATCGAAATAATCCTTGAACTCTTTTACTAATTCTTTGTCTTGATAAAATTCTTTAAGATGCATTTTGTCCTACTGTTTGAGGTTGTTGAACCTGATTAGGGTTTTTAACTTGGGTCTGGACTGGGGGCGGAGCAATTTTAAGTCCTGCTTGAGCAGCCATCTGTACTTGTCCATCAGGAGGCAAATCTTTAAATGCTATACTTTCACTTACTTTATTAGCCGGAGCATTTTTTGCTTGCTGAGCTTGTTTTTGAGCTTGCGAATCAATAGCAGCCATTAAAGAAACAGGAGATATACCACAATTACTTTGTTCTACAATCTCCATAAACAATTTCGTCATTACATCGTCTTGAGCTAATTGAGGATTGGCAGCATATTCTTTCATTATCCCTGCTAAAGAATCTAAGACTTGTTGTTTATCTTTATTAGAACCGCCTATGCTTATGGTTATTTTTGACTCTAAATCTTTGTAATATCCTTTAGGGATATTTAAAAATCTGGTAGCTTTTGTGCCTTGAAGGGATTGTTGAGCTTGTTGAATATCCATATCATACTCTTCTTGGGTATGAATCCCACCAGACAAGACTTTATTGATGTAATTCTGATTAGCACTCCATGTAGCAAAAGATTTATCAATTTCTTTTAATTCATCAGGAGTAAAATCATGATTTAAAATATGAGCGGTATTAATTTGCTTGGACAGATAGGGCAATATCCATTCATTAAAAATATCTTCCCAAAAACTTCCTAATTCTTTCTGTAAACCATTAAAGACCGCTTGAGATTGTTGCGTATTTAAAGCTACTGTTCTAAATGCCGTTCCGCTATTAGGTTTCTCGCCAGCTTGTGAGTCATAGGCAGATGAAGCTCTTTGAGCCTGTGTCCACCATTGTTCAATCATTTGGTCAAATTGTGCCATTCCCCCCGGAGGAACCAATGGCACTGCACTAATGGGCTTATTATCTTCAATTTCAAGTATTTGTCCATCATCAACTTCCGTTAAAACATTTCGGCTTTTTAATTTCTTGGAAGCGGACTGAACTACTACCCTGGCTGAATGTTCAAATGCTCGTTGCTGTTTTTGTACGGTATCATTGATCCAAATCTGCGATTGTTCGTTTTCTTCCACCACTCCCATTCCTAAAGCCCTACCTGCTTTAGCTTTACGAGGCAAATATTTATAAATTTGTTCAGCATCATCTTCCCAATAAAGTGGAATGCAATTTTTTGTACTCACTTCAGCCAATACATAACGTTGATAAGAGAAATCTACATCATTTTCCCAATCTGCCGGAATAGCTCCATTACTTTCAACTTGTTTGTAAAAAGAACGTGGAAACATTCCAGACATTTCGTAGATATTAAAACGTCTAAATTCTTTGCCATTCTTTTGGCTTTCAAGCAGAGCTTCTTTGATCTTATCTTCATTCCAAGCACCCCGCTTTTCAAACAGTTGAGCACGGTTGAGATAATGCTTTTCAATAATTATCCCCCCAAGCATGTCAATCTGGTCATTAACGACATTCTTCCATTCAGGAAATTCAATATAAATAGTTTTCTGCCGATTTATAATTTTTTCTACTTTTTTAGCCAATACTCCACCATAACGAGTATGGATTTGTTTAGATTTATTAATTACCAACTCTAATCTGACTTCTTTCATCCATTCATGGACATCTTTGGTTAAAAGAAAAGATTCTACATAATGCTCATCATCCGCTGTAACTTGAATATCTTTAGTATCAAAAGCTTTTGCGGCATCTTCAATATCACAAATAGTATTTACAATATTATAAAAAGGTTTTTCTCTACCCAATTCATCGCGCTGGTTTAGCAAATATCTGCTATTACTATAAAACTCAATTGTCCTAATAACTTGGCGCTGTGAAAATTGCAACACTCCCCCTTGCGTAAATCCTCCTTGGTCAATTCCTGCATTAGTAGCTAAATTTCCAAAGGTTCCATCATTAGGCAAGATAGAAATCGGCGTATTATATTGCCGTTGGTGATTATATAATTCTGTTATGATAGCTAAATCTTTAGAATAAGACATAAAAAATAGACATCGTTTCCGATGCCCTAGGTTCTAGCGGCGTTTATTTAATGCAATGATAGCACTTTTAAACTATCTTGTAAAATTAATGATAGCACCTAATATTGTCATCTTGCTTTCCCGTTGTATCCAAAATGTATCAAACTTCCCGTCTTTATCCGCTGTAATCACTATCTTTTCATAAGGATTAAGAGACGCCAAAATCTCTAATATTTTGCGCTGTCCGGGAGTTATTTTAGCAAATTCATCCATTAACGTGCTTGATTAATCTTGCTTCGTTTTCGTTTTTCTTCTAATTCCCAATCCTGCTCTTCCAACGGATAATCAATAGCGAACATATCTTCAATCTCTGGAGCATGTCTATCCAATTTCCTGCCATTTCTCCAATCTTTTATGCTCATCTTGCGTAATTAGTTTGTGAACGCATACGTTTTTGGCTTCTTTCCGCTCTATCTTGTTCTGTTTCTTCAGTTTCAAGGTACAGATCTTCCATCCCATACCTACCAGCATCCATAGTATGAGAATAAGAATGCTCAGGAACGTTTATAACTTTGCCGTCTTTATCAACTTTCCAAAGATAATTTCTATATTCTTTAATAATATTAACGCTTTTTTGGGTTATAGAGATTCTTTGACCTTGAATAAAAGCTATTCCGGCTTCTACTGACCCTGAACCACCTGCACTTGGGACTATCATTACTCCATATGAAGCTATCTCATCAATACTGCGTGATTGAGTTCTATCGGCTTTTACTAAAGCTTTTCGTGGTTTACTTTTTAAAATTTCTGCAATTCGTTTATTTTCAACTAACTCGCGCTCATAGAATACTTCATCCCAAATATAGCCGCCATTATATTTGTAAATATCCACAGCTGTTGATGGATCAGCATAATAACCAAAATCCATTCCAGTTCTAATCAATTCAGCTTCATGAGGTATTTCAGTAATAATTTGCCAGTCTTTATATATTTTACCTTCAATTTCTCCTAATTGGCCTAATCCGTATACTAACCACCAATTCTTACGATTTTTGCGAGTTTCAAGAGATTTAATGATTTCTGGTTCTAGTGCTTCATTATCTTTGTAGGTTAAAGTAACTTCTTCAATATCATCTCTTTTTCCTTTAACATCGGTATAATACCAAAATTCATTACTAGGATTCCAATCAAGATAAACAAACTCTCTGGTTCTAACTTCTAGTTGTTCAAAAGCCTCAAATGTTACATTATTAGCTTCGTTTATAAATAATCTATCCCTGCGGCTACCTCTTAATTTGTCACCATTATCTGCGCTAAAAAACTCTATCTGACTACCGGTTTCAAAACTATAGGTAGAATCCTGAACATTCCAATTAGCATCTTTCCAATACTTATGATCTTTTAGAATATTCTTAAAATCTCTAATTGCTCCCCGTTTTAAATGAGGTACGGATTCAGAAACCACACTACTCAGCTTCGGTGTCTTGTCCGACTGGGATAACGCTATCAAGTAAAGCAGAATTGATATTGTCTTGCTCGCTGATGTTCCCCCTGGTACTGCTCTGATTCTCTGGCTCATTCTCTGAATCTTTATCGTGGCTGTCGTTCGACTGAACATAAGGAATGTTCATTATTGGTATAGGTTTATCTTTATCTCCTGCAACTACTTGTGGAATCATTTTTACTTGTAGTTTGTTAAATTCAGTAATAAATATCTTTTCAAAATCAGGATTGCGACTATTGGCGTAAATTTCCATCAATTCCCAAAACTTGGGGCTAAACTTATCAACGTTTTGCCTTACCAATTCCATTTTTCCATACCCTTGATTACCTCTTGGATTGGGCATATTTAAATATAATTTATCTTTTATTTATGTGCAAAATTATAATAGCACAAATAATGCTTTTTGTCTATTTCTTCTTTCCGCTTTTCCCGCTTTTCCCGCCGCTTTTCCCACATGTAACACAAACATCCCCCGCTTCTTCCTAGTGCTCATGAATAATAACACCGTTTTCTATACGCTTAGTCCAATTGCCATAACGGTGGCCGAATATGAAGCAAAGTAGTTTTTTCATCTTAATATATATTAACTCTTAAAGCTATTTTGGGATTAATATAAATTTACTGACAAATTTTATCCCCATTTTCAAACGAATAACATGTCTTTGGCACTATCATGGAATTAGGAGCTATAGCTGCTGCGGTAGGATATTTAACAGGTTGGACCGTAAGCACTGTCCCGGTAGCATTGCCTGGCTTCCAGGGCTGCGGGATCCAGGTCGTTTGTTTTTGTGAGACCTGCGGTCCCTGCGGTCCCTGCGGGACGACTTCTATAGGCCGGTTGGTTATCCTGTAGCCTACAAACAAACAAAGAGCGATAGCAATGATTATAATAATAAGGAGAATAATATTTATTTTCATTTTATATGGGTGGGTAAAATAATAATTGACTGAGTGCAATCCAGCTTATCATTAAGGCTTGTGTTAAGCGATCCCACGAATATACCTATTCCCAATATCACGGCTACTACCACGGCACACAAAAATCCTTCTCTTAATTGCTCCCAAGTAACTGGATGTTGTTTTTCTTCTGCTTCCTTTTTGGTTTCTTTGTTCATATAGTTTTGTTAATTGTTTAGTCTTTTAGTTTATCTGGTTAGAAATTAAACTGGCTCGTCCCAATTATTACTTTCGTTGCCCTCAAACCAAAGTTCTCTCCCGTGCTTTACAATCTTGCCTGTAATCTTAATAGGCTGTTCTTCGTCCCAAGGGGCAGAAACCCAGCGTTCAACCGTATCTCCAACTTTTGGTTTTTCTATTTTCATAGTCTTTTAGTTATGTGTTAGAAATTACTGGTAATTTTCCTTTTCTAAGTCTGACAAACCAAACTATTTCAGTATCTCGCCGCTGTTCTACCAGCTCCAAACGCCTAAAATCAATCTTTTTCTGCTTGCTGAAATAGTCGTCCCAACGGCTTGCCAAATAAGCTTTCATAAAGTCGTCTAAGATTTTGGCTTTTTTCTCAGACACTTCTTTTATAAGGTTTTCTATTATGTTTTCATTCATAAACTTGTTTTAGTCTTTTAGTTATCTGTTTTACACTCACAATGGTAGTTATGCCAATCCCACTCTTTGCTTTTTTTATCTATGTGGTAAAGAGGGACATATTCTTCTAAAAGCCTTCCGCAATCTTTACACCATATTTCAGGTTTTAAATACCAATAGGAGTCTTCCATACCTTTTAGTTATCTGTTGGAAATGTGTTGTCTTTTTAATTCTGCTTTAATTTTTACTGGTTTTTTCTTCTGATTTTTGAGTTTCATATATTTAAAATCTTTCTTTCCCTTCTTCCCTGGCAGCTTCTTCGGTACTTATAGGAAAACTGTAAATAGTGCCATCTTCGTATTGAATAGTTTTCCAACAACCTGAAGAATTAAAGCTTACTTTTGTAGCAATTATCTTTTTAGGTTTCATATTAAAATAATTGGTTAGTTTTAACTTCGACTTTGACTTTGGAAGGAAACTTTTTAAGAAATTCACTTGCCAACATGCCCATAGGAACATTTACCTGCGTAATTCCCAAAATTGAAGGTTTATAATAATACCCAACAATTGCTCCTTTACTATTTGTTACATGTCCGATTTTGGGAGACTCACTAGCCCTTAGCCTTCGTTCACCGTTACTGACTTTCCTTCCTTCCCGCTTGCAAATAGCTTCGATTTCTTGCAAAGAAACGACAAGACCGTTTTTAGATTCGATGTATTTATTTAAAATAATTTTTAGTGACATAATATAAATTCTTTATTCTTCCTCAATTTCTAAAGGCTCCATACCTTCTACTGTATCGCCAAATGAAGACTTTTTAGGGTTAACGGGGTGAGTTCGTTGCCAATTGTAAGCGTCATAGCCGGTAAGCACTTTAACGGGAATTTTTACACTTGGTGATGTGAAAGACATAGAAAATATCATAAAACTCTATCATAATTATTTCTCGGCTTATATTTTTCCTGGTTCATAAGCATTTCACAATGCCTATCCAAACTTCGTCTTATCGCTCTTAGATCCGACAGCTTCCCAGCTTTATCTTTCCATTTTTTGTAAATAGCAGATACTTTCCAATTAGATTTCTGTAATTCTACTCCGTTACCGGTCTTTAATAATTCATTTAAATGAATATCCGATTGTAAGTTTAAATCTGCAACTTCTAACCGTAAATCAGCGAGTATGGAATTTAACCGGCTCAAAGTTTCATTAGCAAGCTTAGCCGAGGCAATGAGATGGGGTTGGGCAGATTTTTGGATAACTTCTTCGTCGGTCATTTCTTTATCAAACTTTTAACAAATAAAAGGTCTAGTTTTTCGTCTTTTTTGTGATAACTATTTGCTCTGATTTTCAGATTTTTATATTCTTTTTCTCCCAATAATTCTTTTACCCATAAATCATACTCCCCATCCTCACTTCGTTTATAACCTCCCATTCGTTTATGGCACGATCCACAAAGTGCATAGCAATTTTTTTCATCGTACCTCGTATTCCCGTGTGCTCTACCAAAATAATGGCTATTTTCAAGTTTTGCTATCCATTCCCCATTCACCTTACACAGTTTCCCACATCGTTTGCATTTCCATCCAGCTTTCTCACGAATATATAAACTAAATAAGCGGTCAGCAGGTTTAATTCTTATTTGGTTCCACATTTACTTGGCTTTTTTTAAAAATTTCAATAATTCTTTTGAATGCTTAAGATAGGCGGCGGACCTGGCGGCGGACCAGGCGGCGGAC
>QGNH01001223.1_pt1 | contig 39010 bp, 50 predicted proteins | sample 1735481 | NCBI WGS metagenome assembly QGNH01 (sample SAMN09239004, study PRJNA386568) | Viral metagenome, whole genome shotgun sequencing project. | reverse complement strand
ATAGTGTTACGTCTTTCCCTGCTGGACCCACTATCCCAGTATTTAAAGTAGCTTTTTCAGTACAATTGACTCTTGTTACTGCTGCAGCACTGCATTATTGGATACAATTAACCACTGGAACTTTAAATACAACTGGATTTAAAGCACATTCTGAAGATGGAAATGGCAATCCATCTGCGCAGACCTTTTTATATTTAGCCATAGGATATTAACATGGATCGTTTTCTAATAGCTCCATACGACAAGGAAAGTGGTCTAAGGTTAGACCTTAAGCCTTGGCTTATATCGGACGAAGCGTTCGAAGAACTGACTAATGCCTATGTGTTTCGTGGTCGTGTTAGGAAACGCTTTGGTTCTCGTTGGCTAGGTGAAACACAACTTACTTCTAGGTTTAGGGTTAGTATAGGAACAACGGGGGCCTTGGGCGTGGTGAACACTACAGTACCGTTAATACCCACTACTACTACTCCTATAGTAGCTCCTGCCATAGGGCAAATGTTCTCAATAGGAACGGAAGTTTTTACCATTAACGATATTACTACCGGTGCGCCAAATATTACTTTGTTGAGAACGAATAGTGCTTATGGCGTAGTTCATTTTAATATTACTACTGGCGTTCTGACAATGGCAAATTCTCAGGCTGCGGGATTAACTATTTACTATTACCCGGCACTTCCCGTAATGGGCCTTAGGATTTATGAAAGTCCATTGGTTATGGATGAAATAACCATTGGCTTTGACACTCGATTCTCCTATGTATACACAGAAGGATTTGGGTGGGATCGTATAAAGGCTGAAGCAGTAGTTGTTCCTGCTGTTGTTGGAACGAGCTATTGGTCTGGATCTAACTCTCAGTTTTTTTGGACGTGTACATGGCTTGGGATTGGTGCCGGTGCTAAATTACTTTTTACGACCAATTTTAACAACTCAGAAGTTCTAGGCATGCGGTATCTAAATGGAGCTACATGGACCCAGTTCTTGCCTAAAATTTCCAACATCCCGGAATATCTTTGGTGCGCTCAGATTTTAATCCCCTTTAAGAACCATCTTGTTGCTTTAAATACCTGGGAAGGATTAACTGCAGCCGGTTCAGTAAATTATTGTAATAGAGCCCGTTGGTGTACTATTGGTTCGCCTTTGGCTGCAGATGCATGGAACCAAGATGTATCTGGTGAGGGTCTTGGTGTAGATGCCTCAACTACCGAAGCTATTATCTCCTGTGAGTTTGTTAAGGATCACCTTATAGTCTATTTTGAACGCTCTACGTGGGATTTGGTTTACACTGGTTCGCCAGCCTATCCATTTGTTTGGCAGCAAATCAATACTGAACTTGGAGCAGAATCTACTTTCTCCATAATACCGTTTGATAAAGTCGTTATTGGTGTGGGTAACGTGGGCGTACATGCTTGCAATGGTGCAAACGTAGAAAGAATAGATGACTCTATCCCGGATGAAGTTTTTAATATCCATAATACAGATGAAGGCATAGAGAGAGTTTATGGCATTAGGGATTACTTTGTTGAAATGCTTTACTGGGCTTTCCCAGATGAGACTCGCTCATCTACTACTCCTTATCCTAACCGTGTACTTGTTTTTAACTACCATACGGGTACTTGGGCGTTTAATGATGATTCTATTACTTGTTTTGGTTATTTTTGGCCTCAGTCAGGGATAACCTGGGATTCAGAAACCGTAACTTGGGATAATGAGGTAAGTTGGAACTCTGGAGAAGGTGCTGCTTTAACTCAGATTGTGCTTGCAGGCAACCAAGAAGGTTATGTATTTTCAATTGACACGAACTGCACAACTAATGCTCCTGTAATACAAATTACTGATATGGTAATTGATGTTGGGGTAATTAGAGTTACCTGTATAGACCATAACTTTCAGCAATTAGATTATATATACTTGCAGGATATTGTTTCAAATAATGGTCTATTGGCAACCCTAAACACAACAATTGTACAAATAAATCAAATACTCGATAAAGATACATTTACAATATTTACACCCAATTCAATTGATACAGTTGATACCTATCTAGGCAATGGAACTATTTCTAGAGTCAGCAATATTAAAATCAACACCAAAGAATATAACTTTTACGTTGATAAGGGCCGCGATGCGTTTATCCAAAAGGTTGATTTCTTGGTAGATAGCACTGCAGCTGGCCAATTAACGGTAGATTATTATCTTTCAACTGGTGGGAGTGTTATATCAAGTAGCGTTAATCCTGGGCAGAATTTGGGCACCAATATCCTACAGACGTCACCCTATACGAATGTCACCTTTGAGAATACTGGTCTTCAATCTCGTTTTTGGCATCCATTGTACTTGCAGGCAGATGGTGAGTGTATTCAGTTAACTATTTCTATGAGTGACTCACAAATGCTTGATCCTACGGTGAGAGAATGTGATTTTGTTCTCCATGCATTAATGTTTCACGCACAAAGCAGCTCAATGAGGTTTCAATAATGGCAGAATTACCTAACAAAAACTCGATTGTTCAGTTTGTGCCAACAGCTCAGATATTGGATGTTGAGAAGCTTAAAGATGAAGACATATCGAATTCAGACTTAAAGGAGTTGCTGGTTCGACTCTACCAAAGCACTAATACTTCAACCCAGGTAATTAATGCCAAATCTTCTGGTTTATACCAACTATCTGAATTTGTTAACAATGACCTTTATTTTAGTGCAGTTGCCCGAATACAACGCTCTGTTTATCGAAAGGTTATTAACTTTGGAACTTTGGCGCCAGGAGCACATTCGGTTGCTCATGGATTAACAATAGGACCCGCATGGACCTTTGTTCATATCTATGGATGTGCTTCAATGACGAATGCTTATTATCCAATTCCCAATTCTAATATTGGATTAAATGTAGATGCAACAAATGTGAATATAACTAACGGAACCGCCTTAACGTTTACCACGTGTACGGTAGTTCTGGAATATTTAAAGAATTAAAGGAACGCTATGTTTGGATTAGATACGTTAATGACTGGTGGGAGTGCCTTACTAGGATTGCTTTCAGCTAAAACTGCTAAAAAGGGACAATGGAAGCAAAATAAGTTGTTAACTCCAGATCAAGAGAGGAGGACTCAATTTTTTCGTACTCATGGACAACAACAAATACAGAATCCCTATGAAGGTTTTGAACCTATTGCTCAAAGAGCGCAGCAAATGTATCAAAAGCAAACAGTTCCTTCGCTTGCTGAACGATTTACCTCAATGGGTGCCGGAAATGCTCTGAGTTCTCCAGCATTTGCTAACCAACTAGCAGGAGCAGGGCAAGACTTAAGTACTAACCTAGCAGCACAGATGGCTCAGTACGGGCAACACCAACAAGCTCTAGGGCAGAATCTTATGGGTATGGGTATGCATCCAGAATTTGAAAACTATTACCAGCCCCCAGAACAGGGTTTTTGGTCTGGATTATTAGGTGGTGCATCAAAAGGCCTTGGTGCAATGGGAAGTGCTGGTTTTCAAAAGGATTACAGTGACTGGTCGGATAAAAAATCCGGTAATGACTTAGGGAGTATCCTTAAAAAGCTTGGCGTTGGCGGTAATAATTCTGGTTATAATCCATTTCTACAAATTCAGGGGAGATAAATATGACCATAATTCTACCTCAATACGATGTTAAGGGAAAAATAGGAAGAGAGACTGGTTCAAATATCAGTAGTGCACTTGAAGGTTTAGCTAATCGTAAGCTCCAGCAGATGGAGTATGAGCACAATAGAAAGAATCAGTTAAATGAGATGTTCCAAAATCAACAGATTCAGCAGGTTCAGAAAGAACGCGAAAAACAGCAGTTTTTTGGAGATTTAAAAGAAGCTGGTATTGATAGTCCTAGTGCTTTTATGCAATGGGCTTATAGAAATAATCCAAAGGCTATGGAGCATGTACCATTCCCAGGAGATAAACAAAGCGAATTTGCTCGAAAAGGTTCAGCGCAAGAACTATCTGAAAAGGAATTTGAGCATAAAAAGGGTATTGATTGGGCAAAAGTAGGTCTTGGCAAAGAAGAAAATGAAATAAAACGCGGAGAACTAACGTATAAAACGGGGTTTGATGAAAGAGAATTTGCTCGTAAAGAGAAGAAATTAGGTTTAGAACTTGAAAGAGACAAAGCTGCACTTGCCCATACAGCTCACACTGAGAATATGGATAAACAGCAACTTGCTTTAAAAACAAAAGAGATAGAACAGAATTATAAGCAAAAAAGGGACGAGTTAGATTTTGATAAGAAAAAGGCAAGAGAAAGTTCCGGAGAGAGTGGGATGCACGCCGCAGTTAACAACAGGGCAGCCTATGAATTTAATAAAAAATACATGGAAGAAGCACGCAACAAAAGAACGTCTGCGCGTGAAATGGATCAACATTTTCAAATAATGGAGCAACTAAATAATTCTGACAAGTTGATTAATCCTGCGCTTTATTCAACCATGAAATCATTACATCTAGATTTTCCAGTATTTGTAGGAAAATATGCAGAAATATACGGGAAAGAACAAGCCGGATTGTTGGGTGGATTAAAGGGAGTATTTGGATCTCGTGTAACTAATTTTGATCTTGGGCAATTTCAGAAAGGTCTTCCAACTCTCGAGAATACAAAAGAAGGAAGAGCTATCATGTTGAATAACCTTAAGGTAGCAAATGATGCAAAAAAATTAGAAGCTGATGCAATAGATTCAATAATAGAAGAACATGGCGATAAAGCTCCCTGGAATATGCCACAATTAGTTGAAAAGAAAGTTGGAAAACAGTTAGATGAACTTTATAAACAACTTAAAACAGGGCTTGAGACTAACGAAAATACTTCTCAAGTAAAAGATAAGAAAGAATATTCAACCCTCCCTCCTGCGAGTGAACATAAAAATGAGACATTTATCAATCCAGATACAGGTGAAGAAATGATAAGTGACGGGAAAAACTGGGCCAAGGGTTAATAAAATTAGGGGTAAAATCATGTGTCCATGGATACTTAAAGATGTAGAACCTAAGCAAGAAGATAATGGTATAGGAACTATACTTAGACATACAGCAAGAACAGCAGCACGAGTTGGTGAGACCTTAATAAATACTCCGGAGAATATTGCTAAATTAGGGATTGGTGCCACAAATTTAGGTCTAAAGGGCTCCAACTACCTACGAAGTAAAGTTGGATTACCAGAAGAAGAACCAATTGAATATCCTAAGGTCTTAGAAAATCTTGGCGGTAAGGCTACTAATCTTATAGGAAAAACTCTTCCTGAGGGAACCTTAGAAGCTAAAACACCTGGTGAGAAGTTTTCTGATGAGTTTTTCTCTGATCTAACTTCTCTTGCTACACCTGTTCCTGGAATGGGCAAAGTTATGGGAATTAAGCGAGCTCTTGCTGCTGCTGGTCTGGGGAATTTAGCGGGGTGGGCTGCTGAAAATGTGGGTGCTTCAGAGGGAACCAAGAATGCGCTTAAAATTGGTACTATGTTGGCTACAACTCTGGCCGGAAAAGGTAAGTTGAACTCAACCAAAGAAGAAATTTATAAAGCATCTAAAATTGCGATACAGGAAGGAACAAAGGCAGGAATATCCCCTAATATAGAAAATCAACTAAGACCTGTTTTAGATAAATTCTCTAAGGTATTAAAACAAGCAGGAGAACCAGGTTCTGATAGATATAAGTTTATAAAAGATAGGGTTATTGGTTTAAAAAAGAATACTACTAGAGCTACTCTGCCAATAGATGAACTTATTACTTTAGAACATGATCTTAACAATATAAAATATTCAGGAAAAGGTATTCCAGATACAGCAAAACATATATTCAATGAAGAATATAATGCTGTTGAACGTATGATTAATGAATATGGAAAACGTAATACAACCTTTGGCAAGACATATCCTATCGCAAAAGATATACACAGTGGATTAGCGAAAGCTTCAGGTGTAAATAAATTTTTGCAGAAACATGTAACTCCTCTTGGGCTTGGCGGTGCAACAATCGGTTTGTTAATTGGTATGCCTGCTGGATTGCCTCATATTGCGGGGGAAGTTGGAGGAGCAGCCGTAGCTGCTGCTGCTGCAATGAGGTACGGCGTTAGAGGTTTCGAAGCCTTAAAAAATAGTTCATCAATAAGAAAATATTATGCCAATACAATTAAAGCAGCAGCTAAACATAATATTGCTGAAGCAACTAAAAATGCTCAAAAATTAGATAGAGCCATGAAACCATATAATAACGATACAAAACCGAAAACCAGATGGATAAGAAAAGATTAGAAATATTAATCTGATCCACTTAAACATCGACAGAGAAAGATAAATCCCGCAAGTGCTAATCCTACAGGGGAGAATATTATCATGATTATAAAACAAAAAAACTCTGGGACTAACATAGGCATCCTTTGCATTAAAGTATATGTACTTACAATAGCACTTTGACCTGGTTTGTAAAGGCTTTTTGATAAGATTCTGTTTCTATTTTTCACGCTATCGACCTGGAGCGGTTCCAGGTCGATTTTATTTTCTAACCCACTCGTGGGTAGCCCCAGAATCTGGTTCCTCCTTGCTGAGGGCTATATAAATCGCCCGCATCAACCATAAGTTCATGCTGATATTTCGTTTGACCGCGGCCAATTTGATTTGCTGTTTAATGTCTGGATTGATATTGAAACACAACTGAGTTCTAATTATTCCCATGTTTTTCCCATCGATTCCCATCGATTCCCTTAAAATTCCGTAACTTTTCCGGTGCAGTTCCGGAACTTGACTATTTATAGCTATCTAGTGCGTATTTTAACACCTCCTAGGAAAGATCGATAATAGAGAGCGAGACTAAGTTCAGAAATTTATTCATTCTTATATTGGTCTAAGACCCTTGGAGATTCAAATGGCAACAAAATTAAGCGCTCCTTTCGTAGCGTATGGTCGTAACACGGGAAGTCACGATCTTTTCTCTCAGCCAATAGTTATCAATCGTGCCCCAACAGTTGCTGACCAGGGTGAAATTGGTCAACTATGGGTAAACCCTTCAGGCGCAACGGCATATGTCCTTACAAGTGTCGCACAAGGTGTAAATACGTGGTCCGTGGCGCCAACTGGTGGCGTAGCTGGTGCTACATTTACAGTCAACCCCGGTGATTTAACCGTCACAGCAGGCAATGTTGTTGTTACCGCGGGAAATATTACAGCAACCAATGGAACGACAAGTTTAAATGTATTGGGCGCCGGCGATACTACTATTAATGGAACCTTTGGAGTAGTTGGAAATTCTACTTTGAATGGAGACTTAACTATTACTGGTGCAACAGTCTTTACGGGTGGTTTTACCTTAAACGATCCAAATGCAGTATCGCTAACGTCAACTGATAATGCAGCAGGAGCTATAGAGCTTCAGGCAAATGGTGGAATAGCAGAAACAGTTCTGATCACTTCACTACAGGGCACGAGTGATGCAGCTATAAATATGGTAGCTGATGCTGGTGGTATTACTGGTTCAGCAGCAACAAATATTGTTCTTGGATCAGTTGGAACAACAACTATCACATCAACAGATAACGCAGCTGGAGCAGTAGCTCTTGTGGCTAATGGCGGCGCCGCGGAAACCATATATCTACATAGTACGCAAGGAACTGGCGCAACTTCGTTGAATTTGGTATCTACTGCTGGTGGTATTACAGAATCAGCTGGTACGGTGATTGCCATGAATTCAGTCGGGACAACAACAATCACCTCAACATCCAACACAGCTGCAGCAGTTGCACTTGTGGCAAATGGCGGAGCTGCTGAAACTATTTATATTCATAGCACACAGGGAACTGGAACCGACTCTATAAATGCAGTTTCAACCGCTGGTGGTATTACCCTTTCAGGCGCTCTTGCTAGCGTTCATGCTATTAATTTGACAGCCACCAATGCAGCTGGTGGTATTACCATGACGGTTGGTGCAGGCGGTTCAATTATAGCTGGTAACGCTATAACCACAGGTTTAATTACCATTGGTGGTATCCATCAAACAGGAGCGATCACACTTGGCTCTAGCGATGGTATCAACATAGTTAATGTTGGTTCTGGCGCAGGAGCGACAACGATCCATATGGCTGATGGCGCAGGCGTAAATACAGTAACTATCGGTTCAAGTGCTGGTGCTTCAATAACGACTATCCAAGCTGGAACTGGTGGTATTCAGTTAAAATCTGCCGGTGCAGTAAATATTACCCCAGCTCATGACATTCAGGCATCGCCAAGCGCAACAACTGCCTTAGCCACCAATGTTGGCCAGGTAAACTTTACGGGCTTTACTACCGCGGCAACTGCAGCCCAGGTATTTACGTTTACTAACGCATTGGTAGCGCTCAATTCTGCAATTTTTGTAACAGTAGGAAATACTGGCGCAAATGATGCGCAAATGACTATTACCCGAGTAACACCAGCCGTTGGTAGTTTTAAAGTTACGTGTGTAAATAATGGTACTCAGGCGCTTAATGGTACTGTAAGCATTAGCTTTATGATTTTTAATTAAAAATCTTTAACTAGTTCATCCCTCGGGTTTATAATAAGACGTGCATGAGAAGAAACTCATGACGTCTTATTATAAACAATTACTCTAGGAGATTTTTATGTCAGAAATCATAAACAACGAAACCAATCCAACGGTTGAGTCAAAAGTAGAATCAAAATTACATCTTAAGATCAACGAAGATCCTAAAAATGTAGATTTTACTTTTAGCGTCCCTAATAACTGTTCATGGGAATTTGCAAAGCGTGGCCTTATGGCGACATATGAGCAGATTTATCGTCTTGAGCTTGATGATATTAAAAAGAGAGCAGCAGAAGCAGAACAGCCAGCCTTAGAAGTGATTCCGGAAGTAGTGAGTTAAGCATGGCACAAACGAGTTTAAAGTTCCTCCCCATGCAAACCATAAATGCAGCAGCAATCGGAGCCGCATATCAAGCGTTTACGGCTGCTGCGCCTTTTACAGAGGCATGCTTTAAGGTTACCGTAACTAATGCAAGTAATACTCCTGTTGTTATAAGCTTTGATGGAATTAACGATACTTTTGTTGTGGGCGCCGGACTCTTATATGATTTGGCACTACAACCAGGGAATCGCCTTGTATCAAACGAAGTATTGATTGCTAAGGGCACAGTACCCATGATTAAAGGAACGGCTGGAGTAGGGTTTATATACCTCTCGGCTTATTATGTATAACGATTAACTCCACTTGTGGGTAATCCCTGCTTGCGGGGAAAGGAAGAAAAATTATGGCCGCACCAAATGCGATTAGAGTACGTTACGATCTCTTGAGGGCAATGGATTCTTCTGATATAACAACGGTTTATCAAGCAATCCCTACCCGAACAAATACTGCACCATTAACCTATACATTGATTCCTTTCCCCGAAGCGGTCAGGATAATTCAGATTAAGAACGGTACAAGTTCTAACTTATTGCTTTCGAGCAATGGTATAGATGACCATGAAACAATATTTGCAAATCAAGGTATTGTTTTGGATTATTGTGCCAATAAGTCAACTATGGGCGGCTTGTTAGAATTGCCTGGAAATGGTTTTCTTTGGGTTAGATATGACCCAACACCCCCTTATTATCAGTTGGCGCCAAATGCTTCTGAATATATAGCAGTAACAGTAATATTCGCAGCTACAGATTAAGGAGAATTATGTCACAGGTGAGTCCCCTTAATTCTTCTAAGTTTATTCCGGGTTCAGTAGTCCAACACTTAACGGGAAACGCAGGGGGTTTGGTATCTCCTGATAATGGACAGAATATAGATATTCTTGGTGTGAATAATATTACCGTTACTGGACTTCCATTATCAAATACCCTGGATATTAGTATTACAGGAACAACCGAGTATGCAGTACAGGTAGGTAATGCTCTTGGAGCATTAACATCGCTCCCATTTGGTTCTGCAGGTCAGGTATTGATTTCTTCGGGTAATTTAGGCGATCCTACATGGCAAAGTATTGGAACAATAGAGCCAATTACTGATCATGCTATTCCCATTGGAACAATTACAGGAAGTATTACCTCATTACCGCTTGGATTAACTGGTCAAACCCTTATGGGAGATACTGGAGCAGATCCATTTTGGACGGGAAGCCCTTCTTTTTCGGGTACAGTTACAGCTGGAACTGGTATTAGTGTCACTACGGGTGACGTAGATATAGTTGCTGGAAATTTAACACTGCCAGCTACTACTGCGACCAGTGGGCAAATTGTAGTCAATGGTAATTCGTTTATACATTCATATGGAACCAGCAATACTTTTATCGGTAAGAATTCTGGAAATTTTACATTAACAGGAACAGCTAACAACGCAACCGGTGATGGGGCATTAAGCGATTTAACTGGTGGAAATTACTGTTGCGCTTATGGTTGGGAATCTTTGGGATATGCTACATCTGCATCCTCATCTTCTGCCTTTGGCCATAAAAGTCTGCAATTTAACCAAGATGGTCTTTACAATTGTGCCTTTGGGTCTACAGCATTAAGCCTTTTGGTATCGGGAAAAGAAAATGTGGTTATTGGGGCAGCTTCAGGTAATAGCTACCTCACCACAGAGAGCAGTAATATATTGATAGGTGCTGGAGTTCCGGGTGTTACAGGAGAGAGTAATACACTAAGGATTGGATCAGCAACTGGCACTGGAGATGATGAAATAAACGCAAGTTATATAGCGGGTATATACAATACCGTCGTTGGAGCGACATCGGGCGTAGTTCTTGCGGATTCTACAGGTCAACTTGGTGGACTTCCAGCTGGAACTCCAGGTTATGTATTAACTATGGGCGCTACTGCTCCTGCATGGGTTAGTCCTGAAGGAGGTATGACCTGGACAGTGCGTGGTTTATCCTTTCAAATGGTTGTCTCTAATGGATATTTCATTGGTCCAAATGGTCTTTCTGTAAGATGTGTTGCAACGCTTCCAGTTACTGCAGCTGTAGGTGATGTAATAGAAGTGGTAAATACGGTCTCGACTGGATGGCAGATTGCCCAAAATGCAAATCAGTTTATAAGTATGGGTGCTAGCTCTACTACAGTAGGAGTTGGCGGATCACTGTCATCTACAGGTATGGGTGATACGGTGAGATTGGTGTGTTATATACAGGACATAGGCTTCTGGGTAGTTTCATCTATTGGCAACATAGTGGGAGTTTAATAATGGCATTTACAAATAACGCTTTAGAAAATTCTACTTCTAGCTTTACGATCACTTCATTAATTCCTGCTTTTACTAGTGGAGTTATTACAATAGATAACACTGGACTGTTGACCGAAGTTGATACGGGTGGGGCAGGTACCTTATTCGTTGGATCAAGTACCATTCCAAAGTTTCTTGCTGTTGGAAGCGCTGGTCAAATATTAAAATCACAAGGTGCTGGTTTTGATGCAACTTGGAGTAATGCCAGTGGTGTATCACTGGGAACAACTCAATATTCTGTACAAGTTGGTGGTGCAGCAGGAGTAATATCCTCGCTTGCTTCTAATGGTTCTACTGGGCAAATTTTAACCTCTGGTGGTGCTTCAGCCAATCCTGGATGGACGACCTCAACATTTCCTTCAACGGTTGCCACAGGCGATATATTGTCTGCAACTGGAACAAATGCTGTCGGTGTTATCGCCGGTACAACTGCAACTTCAGGGTATGTGTTAACTGGTAATGGATCAGGAGTAGCAGCAACCTGGCAGGCGCCTATTGGCGGATTAGCCTTGGCATATGTTGAAGTAACTGCAGGCGGCTCTGTGACTATGGCGCCAAATACTTTGTATGATGTAACGTATATTTACGGATCCGGAAACTTAAATATGAGTCTTCCAGCAGGAGGAAACAATGGTGATGTTATTTATGTGATTGGTTATAGCTGGAATATTGTAAACTTTTGGGGCGTTGGCGCGGATAAAAATGTTTATAATACTGGCACACCCAATAGAAAAGCATCTGTTGTATTTATGAAAACAGTTAGCGGTGGCTGGTGGTGTACATCTTGTAGTGGTGTTCTAAATACTTCTATAATTGCATAAGAAGATATTTTGGATTAAGAATTTAAATCAGAAAGAGAATTATGCCAATATTTACGGGTACTGGTACTTATACACCAGAACAATATATTGTAGATAATAACTACTTGGGAAGTGCTTACCCAACTATACAATCTGCTATAACTGATGCTTTAGTTCTTGCTGTTCCAACAGTAGTTTATATACGAACTGGAACCTATACGGAAGATCTAACGCTTTATGATGGAATAACATTGCAGGGACCGGCTAATGGTGAAGCAATTGTAATCGGAACGCATACACCACCAACATCAGGATCTATTTCATTTGCTAATATTAACTTTCAGCAAGTTGGCGCTAATGGCCATATATTATCATCTGCAGCAGCAGGTACAACTAACATCAACTTTTCTCAATGTTATTTTAATATTTTTGATGGATATATTTGTGACCTAGCCAGTTGGACGGGAACTATAAATTTAGATCTTTGCTTAGAGGCATCAACTGAGAATGGTATTATTAATAATACGTCATCAGCTGATCTAAATATAACCAATAGTACATTAGGATATGGAACAGCAAACTCAATGATATCTCATGGGAGTTTGTATATAAGAAATAGTGTAATAAATTGCCCTATATCATTTGCAGGATCTTGTATTGGTGAAGTAGATGGTGGTTCTATATTAACGGAGACGTTAACAGTATCAACTACTGCAGCAGTTCATATTTTAAATAGTGAAATTATAACATTAGCAGACACAGCAATCCTTCAATCTTCAAGCAATGCAGTCTTATTAACAAATGTCATAGTAGATTGTAGCGCAGTTCCTGTATTTGATGGAACAACTACGATTAGCATTGATCTTGTTGTATTCCCTACAAATAAAGCATTTGGGGCTGGCCTAACTATAGCTTATCCAGGTACTACGATGACTGGGTTGAGCCAGATGGAGAATGGGACTGTTTTGAGTATGGCTGCAGCCGGAGTTGTAACCAATACCGCGGCAGGCGTTTTAAGTTCATTGTCTAATGGAAGTGATAACTACATTCTTACAATAGACTCAGGAACTCATTTACCATCTTGGAAGATCCCGGTGGCTGGAGGCATAGCATGGACTCGAGAAACAAGTGCCAGTGTATCTGCTGCTATAAACAATGGATATATTAATACCAATGTAGGGCTGACTACTATTACCTTGCCAAGTACGGCTGCCCTGGGGACGATTATAGCCGTTATGGGAGAATCTTCCGGAGGATGGAAAATTGCTCAAAATGCAGGCCAGAATGTTCAATTTGGGTCTGTTAGCACTACGTCAGGGATTACAGGTTCTCTTGCATCTACAAACCAATATGACGTAGTTTACTTGGTATGCCGAATAGCCGATACAACATGGAGTGTTTCTTCAGTTCAAGGAAATCTAACAATATCTTAATAGGAGAATTTTATGTCAGTAACTAATAATTCACTTAATAATGCGAGTGCACCATTTACAGTATCTGCGGGCAATCTAACCGTATCTAATGTAGCTGGAACCTATGGCGGCGTGGTTCTTTCAGGCACAACGGGTATAATTTCTCATGTTGAGAACCCAACTACCAACGGACAGGTGCTTATATCAAAATCTGATGGTTCTAATCCTATATGGGCATCTATAAGTGCTGGAACAGGTATATCTGTTACTCCTGGAGCTAACTCCATTACCATTGCTGTAACCACAGGCACCGATTCATGGACGTCAGAAGCAACTTCATTTAGCATGGTTGCCCAACACGGATATATAACCACTGGTGGTTCTTTGGTGGTTGCAACATTGCCAGCAACTGCAGCAGTAGGGGATGTATTCGAGATCACGAATACAACTGCCTCAGGCTGGAAAGTGGCCCAAAATGCCCTTCAGTACATTTCTTTTGGAACGACTACCTCAACTGTTGGCATTACTGGATATGTTGCATCTACGGCTATTGGTGATAGTCTTCGGGTCGTTTGTGTTACTACAAACGTTGGATTCCAGGTATTATCAAGTGTTGGCAATATAACAGTCGCTTAAAACATATATTTAATGGAGATATAATGGCTAAGGTTAATTCGCTAAACAATGATTCCTCGACATTCACAGTCGACAATTTATTAACAGTCACTGCCGGCGGATTAACCGTGACCGCCGGAAACACCACGTTGACCCCTATAAAGTCAACCGCTGCAACTGGAGTAGTAACGGTAAGCAGTTCCGGAGTACTCGCTGAAGTTGAAACTGGTGCTGCTGGAACGATATTAGTTGGTACTTCTACCTCACCTAAGTTTTTAACGGCCGGCACCTCTGGATACTTTTTAAAAGCAGCTGGTGCCGCCGCTGATCCAGTATGGACAATAGGTAGTTCTTTAGCCCTTGGTACTACTCAATACGCAGTACAAGTAGGTGGCGCTTCAGGTACTTTAAGTTCACTTGCTGTGGGAACAGCCGGACAGATACTTATTGGCGGAACTGCTACAACTAATCCATCATGGCTTGCTGCTGGCACAACGGGGCAATTATTAACAGCTGTTACTTCGGGAAATCCAACCTACACAACAGCTACTTATCCAGCAACTATTGCCGAGGGCGATGTTGTTATTGGTACAGCTGCAAACGTCGTTGGGGTAGTGGCAACCGCTGGCGCAACTAATAACTACGTCCTTACGGCTAATGGTGCTGGAACTTTACCAACGTGGAAAGCTGCTGGAGGTGGCGGAATCGGAACTCTTGATGGTGATACTGGGACGGCTACGGGTGCAACGGTAACTATTGCTGGAACGGCTAATCAAATTACAACAACCGCAACGGGTTCTACGGTAACGATATCGATTCCAAGCTCTCCTTCATTTGGCGGAACTACGACAGTAGCAACTGGATTAACGGCAACGAGTGGCAATATTACTGCAACAAGCGGTGACGTAGTTATAACGGCTGGAAATTTGTTACTACCAACGACAACAAGTACTGTAGGACAGATAAAAATAAATTCTATTGCGAGTTTTCATGCATATGGAACAGCTAACTTATTTGTTGGTATTTCTGCGGGGAATTTTACTACTTCTGGTATCGGAGGTAATACAGGTATTGGTTATACTTCTTTAAACGCTGTATCAACTGGAAGACAAAATACATGCGTAGGAAACTCTACTGGGTTAATTATTACCACTGGATACAGAAATGCATATTTAGGTAATGCATCTGGTTCGGCAATGATTACTGGATTTAATAATACGGGAATAGGATTTAGTAATCTCCTCTCAAGTACAGGGAACTTTAATAGTAGTCTTGGTGCATACGCTGGTTTAAATATTACTACGGCAGAACGAAATTTGCTACTTGGAGCTATGGCAGCTGGAAGAATGACCTCGGGTTCTTATAACACGATTATAGGATATTCGCTAGGAAATGGCGTTACAACATCTGATGGTTATATGGGTTCTGGATATAATTACACAGGATCTGAATCATCTAATATTTGCATGATGAATGATGGAGTTACATCAGAATCAAATGTAATCCGTATTGGAACCCAAGGGACTGGAAACGGGCAACAAAATGAGTGTTTCATTGCTGGAATAACTGGCGTTACTGTTACGGGAGCATTAACTCTTTGTTCATCTACAGGACAACTTGGAACTATTGCTGCAGGCACTACAGGTCAAACGCTTATGGCAGCGACATCTGCTTCTCCAGGATGGACTAGTTCTCCTTCATTTGGTGGAACTGTAACTGCTGGGACTGGATTGACGGCTACAACTGGAGCTATTACCGCAACGAGTGGCGATGTGGTGATAACGGCTGGAGCATTGGTTTTGTCTGCTCAACCAAATTCATTGATTAAATGTGGAACAGATGTTTGGTTTAGCAATTATGGAGCTCAGTCGTCTCCCACGACGCCAAATTTATTCTTAGGGCTTGGTTGTGGAAATTCAACCATGACATCCTTGTCGAATGCAAATATTGCAATTGGATCATCTTCGCTGAATGCTGCTAATAGTTATGCGTTAGATAATATAGCCATAGGTTCTGGGGTTCTCTCCGCCATTGTAGGACATCTTAATGGTGCTTCTGGGTTTCAAAATGTTGGAATTGGGAGCTTAAGTCTGGCTAATTTAGTAGGAAATAGTAACACTTCTTACCTTGGTAGTAATAATATTTGCCTTGGATATAGGTCCGGTTATGCTTTTACGACGACAGAAACAAGTAATATATGTATAAACTCAGAAGGCGTAATTGGTGATGCATATACATTGCGCATAGGCCACTCGACTGGCGCTAGTACCCAGGGACAGTTAAATGCAGCCTATATAGCTGGAATAACAGGTATAACTGTAACTGGTGCTGCCGTTCTTTGTTCAACATCTGGACAGCTTGGCACAGTTGCATCTTCTCTTAGATTCAAAGAAAATGTTGAAGATATGGGATCTGTAAGTGAAGATATCTATAAACTTCGACCAGTAAAATTCAATTACATTAAGAATCCAGAAATGGGTCAACAAGTTGGTCTTATAGCTGAAGAAGTTCTCGAAGTTATGCCGAATTTAGTAATTATTGGACTTGATGGACTTCCAGAGACGGTTAAATACCACGAACTTCCGGTGCTTTTATTGAATGAGATTATAAAACTGAAAAAGAGAATAGAGGTCTTGGAGGCAAAATGTCTATAATGGACAAAATTGCGTTCTTGGTGATATAATCGAATAGCTTCATTATTCGCAAATAAGGCAGATGTTCTCACACATATATCTGCCTTATTTGCTTTTTAGAAGTTATTCTTCTTAAGCCCTGTCAAACCTAACCCCCAACCCTCGCAACAAGATATCCTCTTCTGATCCGACATCACCCTTTAGAATATGTTCGAACATACCTTCAAGAAAATCCCCAAATCTAACCCAATAGATAACCCCATCTTTTCCAAGTTGTACAAAGAATATGTGTTTATTGTTGTCACCAATCTCTTTCCAAAGAGTTCCATAAGGTGCAGATTCAAAAACGGTTGGATGTGTATGTCTAACCCAGATATTATTTTCCATCACTTTCCCTACTTTTTGCGTCGTGAGTATTCTTCTTCTGCTTTTTTAATACGTCTAATTTTTGCAAGTGCCTCGTGATATACCTCTTTAGGAAGATCAGCTAACGTCTCTATCTTGTAGAGCTTCATAATGCTTTTAGCCGTCAGCTCATCATTGCCAAGAGCGATCATAAGTTCATTGTATTGAGCCTTGGTGATAACGCTATTAGGATCTATTGAGCTAGGCTTTTCTAACTTAATGATACTTTCTACCAGCTTAGACTCTTCCTCTTCACCACCGTCATCGTCGAACAGTATGGGATCACATCCGCTAGGGGCCAAGCCAAGGATATTTAAAGCTTCTGACCGTTTATGGGTCTCCAGGGCATTACCGGTTTCCCGTAAAGTCTTGCCCGTTATTGTACGAACGGTGGTTGAGGTAAACTGCCCAGACTCATGACAAAGATACGTTCGCAACAAAGAAGCTCCGCTGCCCTCATCAAGCAATTTGGTCCTTTGAAGAAAAGCAATAGCATTCTTTGACAGAGCCTCCCGAGTAGCCACCAAAATAGCCTCAAGATTAGCATAAGGACCTTGGGCCGACCTTTCATTCGGTACGAGCCTTTTGTACGAACCCTGGGCCTTTGCAAGCGCCCCCATTAATGTCCCGATATCTTTTGATTGTTCTTGGTCAGGAGAGAAAGAACCTAAAAGCTCCAAGATATTATCTAATTTCTCGAGTATCTCTTTAGTTTCCATCTGTTTCTTTAGCCCCGATCTTAACAAGATTATCAATAAGCTCTTGATGCCCAACTAAAGTACTTTTAGCAAATTCTGCGTAAGTACTGACGAATTGAAGCACATTCCATAGATCAGCGAATGAGTCTTGGACGTTAGCGACACACTCATTGATTTTGTCGAAGTTGCTATCGTCTATCATCTTGCCTTCAAAGACAGCGAACTCTTTGCGGGCTTTCTGATATACATCGAACGCCTCGAGCATTGTTTTTCTAATGGTTTCGGTTTGTTTTTTCAGACTTGTCTGTTTCAGGGTGGCCATTATTTATCTCCTTTAATAAAATCTTTAACTTTAAGCTTCCACATAACTGGATGAGCAGACTGAGTATTAAATCTCACCAAAGGTTCAGATCTAGCTATGATGCCCTCGGTAATATACTTCTTGTTGCCATATTCTCCATGAGGCTTTGATTTAACGAACGATATTATCTCTTCTTGAGTCATTAACCCATAATCGTGTGGCGTTTCAAGATTGAGAAGTTTAGCAATGTTCGAAACATCATCCCTGGTTGCCCATTGCCCCTGAAAGTAAATATCGAAAAGAATAAAGGATCTATCGGGACGATATATTCCACCTGACTGGATGCCTGCGCCAAAACCTTCACCAAAGAGAATGGCTTGGGAACTGGGAAATGCTTTAGCGAATGGTGTGAAATCTATTGCTTGAAGATGTGCTACGAGTTTTGGATGCAACACCGCTTTTCTGGTTCTACCTTCGTATAGGATAATGTGAACATTACCTTCACAACTAGTAACTGTTATCCTTACATTGGTACCATCGATCTTTTCTTGTACTCGCCATAACTTTTGAGATTCGAATTCAGACCTAGAGTACTCACCTTCTATTATTTTATTTGTAAGAGCGTCCCTTTTCCAGAGACTATGTATCTTTGGGTACTCCATCACTCTTTATCCCCACCGGTATGTAAATTTAATATAGCCCCATAAACATAACGCTTCATAGATGTTAACGCAGAAGCATAACATTGCAACCCAGAAGAACTCCCCTTTTCATAATCAGGGCGGATAGCACACACAGATGACCGCCATTGGCCGGAACTATGGGTGATGGTTGTCTTTAGGTAGTCGTAATTACCTCGCTCTACGGGTTCCTGGAGGATCTCAAGTCCTTCGGCATAGAGAGCAGGGCCTGTATGATAAACCATGTCCGGCAAGGTTGCTGAAGAACCCCTATTTGAATATCCGGTCTTTTCAAAGTCTGGTTTAATATTTGATTTAGCCCGGCAAAGAGCTGTAAAGAGTTGGTCTTGTTGTTCTGAGTGATCAACTTCAATAGGGCGACTGATTTCTTCTAACTTGTTCACTATTAACTTATTGTTTTCGGACATAAATTTGCCCATAGCTGAAAGACGATCATTTAACTTGATGATCTCATCGTTCAACAATAAAACGACGCCCTTGTCAGCAGTATCTTTGTTTACTTCTTCGCACATATTTGTACCTTCTGTTTGGAATGGGTTATTTTCATACCCACGCGTGGGTTACGTTTGGCGTACCTACGCGTGGGCAGAAAACTCGCCTGCAAATTTTTAATAATCTTTTCTATCTTGGTGACTTTATCTTCCAGATCGATTATGCGTACTCGATTCTTCAAGGTCGTATCTTTTAGTGATTCACTTGCCAAAGACAACCTTAACGCTTCAAGTACTTTCTCTTCTTCGGTACCAACAAGCGTGGCAGGCTTTTTACTTCTGACGGCTGTTCTTCTAAGAAATTCAAACATCTTCTCTTCTCCATGTTATACCGTTTAATTTTTGGGTATTCTTCAAAAGATAAAGTTTTAATTAATGCTTCAATGTCAGTAATCTTATAAAGATATCTTGTCGGATTCGTTTTAAGGATAGCCTTAATTTTGCCCGCCTTGGTCCAAACAGAGAGTGTACTTCTATTAACACCAATGAGCTCAGCGGTAGCTATTCTACTCATGAAGCCTTTGTCTGGAGCAACGCTTTTCACTTTTTCCTTTCAAGTAATTTGTAGATGTCTGTTTTCTTGTAGAGTCTATAATTTGAGATTGCATGTCGATAAGACTTAAGTCTACCTCTTTTATCCCAGTTTCTTATAGTTTCTACGCAGACATTTAACATCACGGCCACCTCACCAACAGTAAAGAACTTTGAATAATCGAAATGAGTTCTTGTTTGCATATCTATTTTTGACAATCTTATTTCTCTTTTAAAATTTGTAACTGTTCAGCTCAAATTATTATTCAGTGTATTCATCTATATTTTCTTTGGGCATACACTTGACCTCTTTTTTGCAATCGCACGGTATTGGGGCTCTTCCGCTACCATATAAATCAGAGTGAAAGAAATATTCGTATTCACCTTCTGGCTCTGGCCAATCCGTAGAATATTGAAAACAACATCCATCTTGAGATATCCACACAACGCATTTATTAACGTGTTCGCAGGCCCATTTTCTTTCTGAACCATTTATCCATTTCACTTTTTCTCTTCTTTTATTTTTATTGGAACTTCAATAACCTGCTAATCTCGGTGATAAACTTTTGAAGGGAATCAAACTCTTGCTGTCTGTCTTTTTTGAATTCGAAATTATATTTAGACATGGTTGCTGGATATGTTTTATATGCTTCGTCAAATAGGTCGAGCATTTTAAATTGTAAGTTAGATGCATGAACATCGGTAAGAACATCATCCATGACATCTTGGTACTTGATGGTTGCTTCTAAGAGATCTTTTAATACTTGCATGTTGGCTCCCGATACGCTTAAAGAATTCATTATTCATGCTAATATCTTACCAGGGTTTAGTAGGGTTGTCAATAGATAAAGTAAGTAGAAAACAACAAATTTCCCGATAGCAATATCAAGGCTCGGCTTGTACTATCAAGCTCGAATTAAAATATAACTATCTGGTAATTTGTTAAGAAAATGTGAAAAGTCTTGTGTTATAGAAAGAATAGAGCGACAATAGGGAAATTAATTTTAAAAGAAATAGCCGGTCATTGAGTCCACAAACTCTACCGGCTTTTCCCCATTCACAAAGGACTTAACCCTTTATGCGCTCTAAACTTAACATCTCCTCACCAAACAGTCAAGTAGATAATAAACAAATTTCTTCTTATTCGCTTCAGCAGAGTGCTTTCGCTTCTGTAATGTGCAGTTTGGCAAATACTCCCATAGAAAAAGCCTGGGCTCTTCTTGTTGAAGACTTACTTCATGGAGGAGAAACGCAGATTTCTCAAGTGAACCTTGGTGGATTGGCTGGTATAGGCCGTCCTTGGATGAATGAACAGCTTGCTCTGCTTAAAGAGCTTGGTTTATTAAATTGGAGAAGAGTAAGATTTGGCGCCAATGTTTATAGGCTGCCACCTTGCTACTCAGATCCTAAATTCCTTAAACTTCTCGGAAAGAGCTTGCCTTGCTTTAAGAGGTTGTGTGATAAGCTGAAAGAACGCTTTCAATCATCTAATCCAGAGTTTTCAACAACCGAGACGACACCAATAAGAATAAGAAGCAAACTCTCTCTTTCTCTTGTAGCATTATTGAGAAATAACAAGATCTTAAGCAAGATTAGGAAGACTTACGATATTGTAAAAGCTTGGTCGATAAAAAAATATCTAAATTCTAGCCCACCAAATCAGCCGCCTAGGGTAAAACCAATAGCTGAAGAAAGAAAACCAACAATTCCTATCCCGTTGGAGCAATTAGACCGAGAAAGATTGAAGATCCTAAAAGATAAATGCCCAAAGGGATCAGGATTCGAAGCAATTTTCATTAGGTACGGTATATAAAAAGGGATAAACGATGCCAGTAGATGTGAATGATATTTTTATTCCAACAGCAATCTCAGATATCACAGCGCTAGATTTAACACTTGCAGGGGAAGTTGAGCTCATGCAATTTCATCATGAAGCGATTACATTTGCAGACAAACGCATGATGAAGATTAAATCTCGACCAAATGCTCCATTTAATTATTTTTTGTCGTTGTGTCACACCTGGCATAAAGAACACAATGTAATAGTAAATTATAATCTTGTAGAAGAGATCCAAAAAAAATATGGAATCAGCAAGTCAGATTTAAAGCTCAACTCGAATGAAAGGAATCCAAATATTACGCTTGATCTTACTCAGCAATCCACAACTTATTCTTTTCCTGCGAAAAACAATACAGAGTTTACCCGTAAGCAAGTTGTCATGCATCATGAGAATACTCATACCGATGAAGAGTATCGCAAAGTTAGAGAATATCATCAGAAAATGAGACCACAGGATTACGTTACTACATTTAATGGAGAGTTTGAGCCAAAACCTCCAAGGTTAACGCTTGAGGAAGAAGTAGAATTGCCAATTGAGCGTAGAGAACAGATAATAGCAAAGTTAGATGCTGACTGGGAGTCGACAAAAGGTGATGCATTCAAGAATTTGGTTGGAATGAAAGTAGCTTTAGCCCTTTATGGTCGATTGCGGATGCAATTATCCTCTGGAAAGATATGGCCAGGGCCACTTCCAGTAAACAACCCTGAAAAACAACCATTAAGTGGTCAAAACTACCCCGAAAAACAACCATTTTAAAAGATAGTCTAAATTTGACCTACATTAAACGAAAGGAGATCGGTAGATGGAAGACATAACAACAGAAGAAATCGTTACTCAGAAAAAGAATCTAGTATCTTATTACGAGATAGAGGGAGCGCCCATAACCCTTAGGCGGCCCAGATTTGGTTTGGGAAGGGTCTACGACTCCCAGAAGAAAGAGAAGAGCAAGGTGCAATGGGAACTGAAGAGCCAGCACGACTACCCTCTTCCATTTGAGGGGCCTCTTCAGCTCGATGTTACGTTTTTTATGTATATACCCAATGGTCTATCGAAGAAGATAGGTGGTGGAGAGGGTGGGGTTCCGCATTATATACGCCCCGATATTGATAACTTACTGAAATGGATTTTAGACTGTTCTAACAAAATTTTATATAATGACGATGCACAGGTAACAACAGTGATTGCACGCAAGATTTATAGCAAGCTCCCCAGGACCGAATTTTCAATAACACGATTGGAAATTTTGTGACGTCTGAAGAATTAAAAAAACCTATTAAGGAGAAAAAATGATGGAAAAAAGAGATCTTGCTGATGAAAAAGGAGAGATAAAGTGAATAAAATAATCGCACTTTCGGCAGCGCTCCTCATAACGTCTTCAGCTTATTGCTGGAAGCCTTATACGTCACCCGCAACTGATTCTTATCTCTATGAACTTGCTGGATATCAACTACTAGAGTGTCCAAATTGTCATGAAGAGCGATTATTTCCTAATCTAGACTTTGTCGTTGAGCGTTATAATAGTCTCACACCACAAGAAATCGTTCAAATGGTTAATGCTGTTACTAATTACGTAGGCGATCTTATGCCGGGCCGTCTATGCCCATTTTGTGGGTTGAATACACCTAAATAAGCCGTGTCCATTGAAGTGTCAGAAGATAATAAATAACTAGGTGGCATATCCACCATCAAACGGAGGCAGTAATGGCAGCAGATAACTATCCAGAAATTTATAAAGAAGTTATAGAGACAGTAGATATAGTCGAGACAATACAGAAGTACATCAAATTAGAACTTAAAGGCTCATACTACGAAGGTAAATGTCCCTTTGATCCTAATTGCGGCGATTCATTTTGCGTTTCGTCAAAGCACAAAACATTCATGTGCTTTGGTTGCTTCAGCAAGGGGAATGTAGTTGCTTTTATGGCAAAGATAGGCAATATGTGCCCCAAGACCGCAGCACGGTTTTTGAGCAATCTACAAAAGACTTCTGCTTGGGATTCCCCACTCGTGGGTGACCCACAAGTGGGTGCTAGCGAAAATCACGAGACGCTTATTTAATCTTGGGGAGGGGTGATGGAGAACTTGAAATATATAATCATTGGGCAACCAGTATCATTTACGAAGGTCAACTATGCCTCAAATTTGGGCCCCAACACCACAAAAGAGCTAAGGTTGATTTGGGAGATTACACTTCAAGGACAACACGAAGGTAAAGCGATTATTACCACCGAACTTGAAGTGTTTTTTGATTTCTTCTTTGACGAAACCATAAGATGTCGACACCCCAACCATCACATGAGGGTTACCCCCACCATCTCTGACCTTATTAAATTCGCTTGCGAAATGGCAACTGGAATTATTTGGACAGATTCACGATTGATAGTAAAAACACACGCAGAAAAGTATTATTCAAAAGAACCGCGCACGGAGCTTACGGTGATACGAATAGGAAGCCATGGCAAAAACCATCAAGAATATCATTAAAGAAGTTGGTTTAGCAAAGAATACCCAGTGGGGAGCTCCAGAAGAGGCGAATGGGACGTTCGAACTGACGAAACCCGACTCAGCAGCGCGATACAGAGCCCGATGGGGAGAGTTATTTGTGAAAGACTGTAGGCAGAAGGCGAAGAAAGCAGAAGAAGAGGGTACGGAAATAGAGACAGTAGAAGATTTCTGCGATGAGTACTGCATCGATAGAAAAACGTTGTGGGATTGGAAGGAAAAGGATCCAGTATTTGCAAAATCTTATCGAATAGGGACTATGCTTTTGGGGAATAAAGCCTTTAAAGGGATTAAACACAAGATCTACGAGCCAAATAAGACGGCTTCAACTTTGCATCATTTAGATCGGGAGTTGTGGGGACCAATAGACAAATACAATGCTGACTTAAAAGCTACTACCGAAGAGGCAAATAAGCCCACGAGGATAGGGCTTTATTTTAATAAACCCAGATCATTAGAAGAAATAGCTAAAGACAGAGAAGCAGAAGAGGGTGATTAATAAGCCTTGCGATACTGAACTGAACCTAGAGACGCAAATAAAACTTAATGAATGGCAGCCGCGATGGTACCAAGAAGAAATACTTTATAAGTGGCTCATAGAGAAAAAGCGAAGAATCTTTTATTGCTGGGGGCGTCGAAGTGGTAAGGATTATTTAGCGTTTAATATAGCCATACTTCAAGCTAGCTCTAAAGTCTGTCTTGTACTGTACTGCCTACCGACTTATTCACAAGCGAGGCGTTGCATATTCGATGCTATTTCGATTGAGGGAAAAAAATTCCTAGATCTGATTCCTAAAGAACTCGTCGCAAAGATAAATGTTCAAGAGATGAAGATCACTTTTGTAAATGGTTCAATTATTCGTATTATTGGCGCAGATGACAATACCGTAGATAAATCCATTGTCGGAACAAATGCTCAGATGGTGATCCTCAGCGAAGGCTCCTTGATGAATCTTGAGAAGGTTTATGGCTACATTCGCCCTATTCTGGCGGCAAACGAAGGGACTATAATTATCTTTGGAACACCGCGAGGCCGAAATGCATTCTTTTATCTATTTGAAACAGCCAAAAACGATCCTAGCTGGCATGTTTCGTATAAACCAACCTCTGAGACCAAACATATTACTGATGAGGCCCTTGCAGAAGAACGCCTATCTATGAGCAATGATTTATACCTTCAAGAATATGAAGTTTCATTTACTCGTGGCGTAGAGGGCCAAATTTACGGGAGAGAGATCGAGAAGGCGAGGCTTGAAGGGCGTGTGGGATTCTATCCACACCAACCACAATTATTAACGCATTATGCAATAGATATTGGAGTAAAGGATGCGACCACGATCATATGGTACCAGGTTCCAAATGATGCAAATGGCCCTATATTCATTATTGATAGCTATTCTAATACTGGTATGGGTTTGGACCATTACGCGCGCATTATCGAGGAAAAGCCCTATCGTCGAGGTACGGCATTTGCTCCTCACGATATTTCAGTAAGAGAATGGGGCTCTGGAGCGATTACACGATATGAGAAGGCTCGGCAAATGGGGATAGATTTCACTATTTTAGAGCAGAACTCAGTCCAGGATGGTATCGATCATGTCAAAACTTTATGGCCAAGATTTCATATCCACGAAGCAACTTGCAAACCCTTGCTTGATGCTATTGAAAACTATAAGCGTGAGTTTGATGAGAAGTTGCAGATCTATAAAGCAAAGCCGCTTCATAATTGGGCTTCTAACTTTGGTGACGCTTTAAGGTATCTGGCGCAATCCATCCATCTGACAAAGAAAGGGATGACCTCCGAAGAGTTTGATCGCCTCAAGGCACAAGCGCTTTATGGGGGCAATAACTTGCCGTTCCCCTTTAACCATGATCCACGCTACGATAAGTCTGGAGGATTTTAATGGAAGCCGAGCAAAGAATTGCAAGAACGAGAAATCAGGCAACTATTAAACCCTTCCAGAGATGAATATGCTCCGGTTAAGATAAACGCATCTTGTTTACCTTTAACCGGAGATTTTTATGTTGAGACCTGATGAGAATTTAATTGATAATCGTATGATTGGTTCTAAAGCCAGTTCTTCTACGTCAGCTGATTACAGCGCGATTAAACGCAAAATTGACAATGATTATATAAATTGTCAGAGTGAGTGGCAAACTTTTTGGACAGAGGCAATGATCGATGTGCGCTTGGAAACAGGCGATTCGCAATTAGGAAATCAATTAAGCCCATTCAATACCACTTCTGGTCGTGACCAATGGGTATTTAACCGTGTCAGACCGCTTTTGAACATGGTCTCTGGTAGGCAAAGACAAACTCGCAAGTCTACTATTGTAGTGCCTTTAGAAAATGGTGATCAGAAGACAGCGGATCAACTCACCAAGGTTATGCTCTCCATCTATAAGCGTGAGGCCATACTTGAGGAGATCTCAGAAGCGTTCCATCAAGGAGCCTGTATCACTGGTCTTTCACTTTTAAGGATATATTTAGATTTTCGTAACGACCCCGTATCAGGTGACATTAAGGTCGACAACCTACCATTTTCGTCATTCTACATCGACCCGTATTTTCGCAAGCTGGATTTAAGCGACTGTTCGTTTATTTGGGTGCGTTCGTACGTAACTTATTCGGCTGCTGCTGCCCTCATGCCTGAGAAGTACGATGAGATTATGGAGTTAGCTTCTAACACGGCAACGACGGCAGGCGTACAACGCTTTCAATACATGCCAGAAGCTTATGGTATGGCCAAGAAGAAACGTTTAGCCTACGACGAGTATTACTACCGAGACTTCAGAAATCAAAAACTCCTCGTTGATAAAGAAACAGGCGAGACCTTGGACGTCTCACTTAAAGATGATATGGATGTTGAAGCGTTTCTAGCCCAATACCCATCATGTACCATTATCGAACAACGAGTACCAACTGTACGACTTGCAATAATGATCCAAGACAAAGTATTTTATGACGGTCCCCAGCCCATGGGCATTGATCAGTACCCATTTACAGCAATTACTGGATACTATTCATCGATGCTGCCCAACTTCTACTCACGCATCCAGGGCATAGCTCGATCTCTACGCGATCCACAGGCCCTTCTCAACCATCGAATAATTACAAGTGCTGATATGGCCGAGTCAGTCGCTAATACCGGTTGGATCTTTAAGGAGAACGCCGTCGTAGACGTTAAACACCTATTTCAGAATGGTTCAGGCCGAATAATCCCTATGAAGCGTGAGGCTAATCTTCAAACCGATATCATGCCGATCACACCGCCCAACATCCCACCATCATTCTTCCAACTTCAAGAGACGTTCGACAAAGAACTCAACATGGTGTCTGGGATAACCGAGGCTAACTTAGGAACCCAGGTAACTGATGAGTCCGGCTATTTGGCTGCTTTAAGGCAATCTGCTGGTATGGTGACATTGGAGCCCATATTTGATCGACTTAACCTTGCTCAGAACAGACTTGGTGGAATTATCTTGGAAGCTATCCAACGCAACTATACCCCAGGCAAGATCAAGAACATCCTTGAAGACGAAGAGCCAGCACCATTGTTCTACAACAAGTCCTTCGGTAAATATCATTGTGCTATTGAGAACGGATTTGATACCGAGACCCAGAAGCAGATGGAATTTGCCCAGCTGATCAAGCTAAAAGAACTTGGCTTCAACATTCCTCCTAAGATCATGATCAATGCCGCGACCTTGCAAAAGAAAGACGAGCTTATCCAAGCAATGGAAGAAATGGAACAAGGTGCAATGCAGGCGCAACAACAGCAGCATGAGACAGAGATGCAGGAAGCACAATCTCGTATTAAACTTGCCCAAGCACGTGCTGTAGCGGACCAAGGTTTAGGAATGGAACGCGTTTCGCGCATCCAAGAGAACGCAGAGCTGGCTCATGAACGCAAGGCCGCTGCTCATAAAGATGACATTGAAGCCCTATTGGCATTCATCAAGGCCTCAAAAGAGATTGAAGGAATAGACTTTGCTCATTTAAAGGAGATCCTGGGCATGCAACAAATGTTGAAGCAATCCGAGCAAGTTGAAGAAGCAGAAGAGGCTCCAGCAGGTAAAAATGTGATAGGAACACCTACAGGTGGAACACCTACAGGTGGAACACCTACAGGTGGAACACCTCAACAACCTTAGGGAATAATGGTGCACCTGATAGCCTTTATAATGCACTTAGCCAATACGATTATCCCCTGGATAGTTGGTGCGGAGATTATTGGAAAGGGTTTCTTGGAGGGTGTAGAATTATTAGGTACAATGTCGAAATGGTTGAAGAAGAATAAAACCGTTAGTGGGTTTGCTTTAACAAACCCACTAGTTAAACTCCCTAATCATAAGAGGAAGCTAGTGAAAGTTAAGACACCAGTGTCAAAGACGGTCGAGAAAAAATACGTCAAAGAAGAAGCCAGACACAAAAAGTCTGAGACAGTCGAAGAGTCAAAGCACAAACGTCGAGAGATGGAAGACTTTAAGGAGATCGAGAAGTTAGCTGAGAAGAAATCTAAATTTAAACGCAAATAAGGGGAGAATCATGAAGTTAACAACCCATGCGTGGGTAACGATGTTGTTGATTTCGACACTGTCTTTATCTGGATGTGGTAAAACAAAAAATGACGCTACATGGGATAAGGATAACCTGAGCGCTATAGTTACCGATGAGTTACTCCCAGAGTCTAAAATTCTTATGTCCACCACACCAGATACAAATGTACAAATATCCAATGAAGATCCAGAAGATGAAGAAGAGGAGCATTGGTGTGCGGCGTAGAGATGTACTCTGAAATGATCCTCTGTTTTATGGTGATTATAAGTTTTATAGCATGGATAGCGTTCTTAAATTATTTATTTAAATAAGCTAACCCACAAGTGGGGACGATGGGAGAACTGATGTTAGTAGTAGGAGTTATCTCAGTATTTTTAATGTTAACTTACATAGAGATGCCTATAGAAGAAATGGCAGAAATTGATATAACATGTCCTCTAATTGAGACTGAGAAGGAGGATGTCGATGACTCTTCTACTCCTAGGATCATGGTTGACGATGACTTTGAGCATGATGTATATGATCATATGCGTGATCCAAGTATTGAGTTTCCTCCTGCCCACACGTGTGCTGAAAAGACCGAAATAAAGTTAGACTAGATTACCCTGAAGATGTTATAACTTTATTGTATCCCTGTAGGGTCCATAGACCCTTAGTTAGGGGTTTAATATTTAAACCTTGCGGCGGCTAATAACCGGACCGCAGTTTCTAAAGGAGTGCCAAGATGGCCAAAAGATATTCAAGCAACTTCGTTAACGAAGAATCAGGCATGCAATGCAACCTTCCAGATAGAGTTATTGTAAAAGATATCTCTAAAAATGAAGGCTTCAATCAATCCAATGTTAAAGATCTCTATCAGTTTGTTGAATCCCAGTACATGAAAGATAGAAAAGATATTCAAAAGATCGAGAAGATCGAGAAATTCTAATTCATTTGCGGGGTAACCATGCCAGCACAAGTACGACCTAATACTAAGGCTATGAAGATAGCGTATAAGATATTAGAGACTCCCAAGGAGTTAAAACAAACGAACAGCCCCAAACCCGATAAGTTTCGCTTGCGGGAATGGGATAAGGATTCAGCTACCAAACGTTAGGATAGATATGGCAAAGAAAGAAATGTCTAAGTCGAAGCCTAAACACCCTAAGGGTGAAGGCAAAGACAAGAAAAAAGAGAAAAAGGGCGGAGACTGCTTTAAATAGTTCGTTTAACCCTTAAGGTTTTTCAACTCAACCCCCTCCCGCCCAGAGTATAGCATGGCTCTGGGCTTTTTAATTAGGAACCCACACGTGGGGAACCCACACGAAATGTGAAAGGAAAATAATGCCAGAATCTAAAGTATCAAAGTTTTTCTCTGGGTTTGCTTCTTGTTTGAAGGAAACCTCGAATATGTGCACCGTTGGTGATCAGTGTATCGAAGTCATTGAACTTGCTGATCCAGATCCTATTTCAAAGGCTATTTTGGCGAGTATAGTAGCTGTTATGAGGGTATCTAGCCCAGCGCTACTAGCACTATCTACTATTTGTAGCAATGAGGCGGCAACATTAAATGCCGCAGACCAAGCAGCACTTCAAAAGCTAGGTCTTGTAAAGAAAGACGGGACAGTTTCAGATTTAGTCGCTAATGTAGTTAAACAGACGGTAACGGTAACTCCCAAATAAGGCGTTATAGGAATACAATGGAAGACCAAGTGATTTTGTCAGCCGCAGTTGCACAAACCCCAACAACGCATGAATTAGTAGAGTCAATGAAGACCGCAGCCCTTGCGGCAATTGCTGAGCTTGTTTCGCATCATGTTAAAGGTGCCGATCTTTTGCAAAAAGGGTTTGAACAAATGACCCATATCGCTACCGAAGTTGCTGACTGGTACGAGATGCTTAAGAATATTTTGAATGCACTTAAGCCATTTTTCGGTGTTGTAGAGGTATGGCTTAAAGCTACCTACGCTCACCTTGTGGAGATCTTTGAATGGGCCAAGGCCATGTGGCATAAACTTTTTGGCTCTAAATAATAACTACGACTTCATTACTACTCTCCTTTCTCCTTTTTGACCCCCCTATTTTAACTTGTAGGGGGGTTTATATTTGTTTAAGATATATTAAATACCAAGGAGAAAATAAATGTCTGAACAAAAGAAGACCACCCAGCGGGTGACTTATGGACAGCAAGTTTTAGATCACTGGGCCCAGAAGCATACCGATGATGATGACGTTATTGAATATCGTCGCAAGATGGAACCTGAGATCCTGAAGAATATCCATGAGACAGCTGAACGATCGTCTAAGATAGAGCCTTATTGTGGTAAGGATTTCTATATCGTGCTGGCGATGAAGACCGAGCGGGTTGGAGGCGTGCCCAGAACATGGGTTTTTGCCCGACAATCATGTCCGACTCCCACCTACCAGCAGTCAGTATGGAAATGCCACCACCAGACTGGAGCCTTAGAATACCTTTGGTGTATCCCTGATCAGGTGCTTTATTGGCATGTTATTCATAACGCCCATAAATATATAAACGATGCAGAAACCGCTGGTATGGCCAAGTTTTGCCTATTGATGGAATCTAATGAGCTTATAGAATGGGTGATTAAAGAGAACGGCGAGAAGCCCGATGGTGTGATACAATATAAAACCGAGTCACCAATTATTACTTAAAGGAGATCAATGTTTATACCTGATGAAGCCCAATCTACAAGTGGGCAAGTTAATCCTATTGAAGCAGCACGTCAACACGACGAACAGGCTCTACAAGCGGCAAATGGACAAATTTCTACGGAGTCCGTTACGGAGCAAATCTCTTCGCTATCTACTACTGAACAAACTATAAATGAGGTTTACCCTCAACAACCCACGAGTGGGCAGCAAACCAATCGTTACTCTGATCGAGATAACAATATCCGTATCATGCGTGAGCGAGCAGAGCAAGCTGAACGACGTGCGCATGAACTTGAACGAACCATGTGGCAACAATCTCAGCCTAAACCACAATCACCTCAATCTGATTATGAAGATGAAACGCTTATTGAAGGTAAACACCTTAAGAAGTATGACCAAACCATCCAGGCTATGCGTTCTGAACTTGAAGAGACTAAGAGACATCTCGCTAATTTTAATACTACATCTGCGGAGCTTCAGCTTAGGGCCAAGTTTTCAGACTTTGATGCAACTGTTAACGATGATAATATAGAACGTCTATCACGAGAGAAACCTGCGCTCTACAGGTCAATTTTAGCTAATCCCGACCTACGAGATAAGGGCGAGACTGCCTATGAAGCTATTAAGGCATATTTAAAACCACAGACAGCACAGAATTATGAACAAGTTGATCGACGTATTGCTGAAAACAAAGCTAAGCCTAAGGCAAGCCCTGCTGTTGCCCCCCAGGCATCAGATTCTCCACTCTCTAGAGCTGGAGACTACGACCGCAGATCACTTACTGATGCTCAAAAGAACGCTAATTATGAAGAAATGCGACGATATAGATCTTAAATAAAAAGAGCCCAGGAGCTTATCAATTACCTGGACTCCATAAATAAGTATACCTATCAACAACAAAACAAGCATACCTCTATATTCTAAACAACTTTGCCATCTATTGCAAAGTTTTACCTGCTCGGTATATACTATCTCATAGCGTAACTAGCCTCGCGACCTAGATTCTATTGTCGTATCTATGGCCTCGACAGCCAAACTTCTAGGACGTACATGGGGACTCGTCCAACTCTCGTCGAAATTCCTTTTTATTGTTTAGGGTCAAAATGACCCGTCGGAGAAAAGTATGATCACTACAACTACTACTCTTCCGGCCCAAGTTCAGCAATCATTCGATGACAAGCTGCTTTCGATAAGGACACCTAGTCTTATCCACACGCTAGCCGCTACACCGAAGAAGTTGCCTAACAAAGGCGGCCGTACGTTGCGTATGTCTAGATATCAAAGACTACCAACATTTCCAGTACCACTTGGACCATCAGGTGCAACCCCTCCCGCGACAAGCGTGAGTAGGGTGGATATAGATGCTACAATGAGTTTCTTTGGACAATTTATTGCAGTTAATCAGCAGGTTAACTAAAGTGGCCTGCTTTAAATCTGCCCTAATTGACTTGGACCCCGAAGTGGCTACTTGAGGCTAACCGGAAACAAGGCGCAAGGATAATTTAAGAATATGTGGTTAACGAATATGCAAAGACTTAATTTCTTTATAGAGCCTTTCTCTATCAGCAAGAACAGACTTTTCAATAGGTTGTGTTCCTTGTTGTCCTTTTTGCATATGCGTTTTCTTGTAGGTCTCTCGCATTTCAATCATGATTTCTGCTTCTCTTTTCTTGATTACAAGGTAAGGGAGCATGATTTCACAAAGATGTGCGACTCGATCAGACCAAATGGTCCATCTGTAAACGGCTCTTCTGGAATTTTTAGGAAGTTGCTTAGCAGAATACATAGTTTTATTCCCTTCAAAATTGGCAATAAGCCAATCAACCAATGGTTCAGAAGTATTGGAAACTTCGATTTTTGTTTGATAGTGAGGCGTGCCGGTTTTAGGATTATGGCTATAGCAACCTATATAGATGCTACCTTCTCCATCAATAATTCCAGCAAGATAAGCAACCTGTATAGCGGAATATTCTTTACGGATGAAATCAAGTTTCATAATGTCTCCTTACGCGTTAAGTGTTATGCGACATTATACCACAAGATCTCATTATTATCCAGCGTGAACGACTTAAGCGGGTGGATACCCTTTTGGGTAAAGCGAAAGTCTGAACTTGGCCGACAAGGTCAAGAGGATTGGTCGAAGAACCGATCTCGCCAAATAGAAATGTTTGGTCTTAAAAGTAACAGAAATAAATGCACGTTGCAAAATCAAGATCCTGTTTTGAATGCATTCGCTGAACTGCTCGGCTTATCCCTAAATTGCTTGGGGATGTAAAATCTTCTCTGATTGACTTGGAAACCGAAGATTAATATCCGGTGACAGGGCGGAACCCTATTGGGACCGTGAGAGACTAAGTGAGAAGACATCTTTAAAAGATGATGCGATAGTCCATACAACGATCGATAAGACGTTGAGAGGGGATTAACAAGACCCTCCGCCTATGCTAAAACATAGGTCATAAAAGTAATAGAAATTGAAGAATGACGGAAGACCAACTCACTAGGGACATGATGGCCGCCACAGCCAGTGCTTACAACTGTACCGGTGGTAATAATGGCGATCTCCCTACTAATATGGCGCTTTCTGATTTCGATGAAGTGACTAGCGCATTGTTATCGAACGATGCATGGATGATTTTCGACCAACAAGAAGGCGAAAACAAATTTGGTACAGGTCCAACACGTAATGCTTTCCTAGGATTAGGTCACACAGACTTGTCCAAGGATTTCAATAACCTTGCTGGATTCTTGCCAAAATGGAATTATCCTTTTTTAACAATTGGGATATAAAAATCTCCGCTAATCTAACAAGAAACCCCTAGTAGAAGATGATTTCTAAGGGCAACTTGAGCGAAGATAGTTTAAAGAGAGTTTTGATGTTTAATTTGTTTGATAATTTTTTGAATTTTACAGATCGTTTCGAAGGAATGATCGACTCCGCGAATCTTTGTCTTGTGGATAGCAAGGTATTGAGCAACGAGTCGGCATTGTTCTTTTTTGACTATCAAATAGGGCTCAAGAGAATTGCAAACAAATTCGCTTTCCGATTGACTGCAGACCCACTTCCAAATAGGGAAATTGGTACCTTTGTAACTAGAGATACTTCCCTTAATACGACTCTGGACATAGAGAATTGGTTCAGGGAAGGTATTAAAGATAGAAATCCAGGAGTCATAGGTAGTTCTAGCCCCTTTATTTTTTTGTTGGTATACATAAATACAGAAGTTGCCGTCGCCGTCCATGAATCCAGCCATCCACTTCCAGAAATCTTCTTCAGGTTGGAAAGTTTGAGGAATTCTGAGTTCTTCTTTAGTGGTTTCTCTTGGTTTTTTAAGTTCAGCAAGTTGGTGGGAAAAATCACGTCTAGTTGCGCGTCTTTTGTTTTGAGATTGGCTGATGTAATCCTTCAAGAGCTTGCATCTATCCTGTTTAACTCTAGCAAAAGGGCCAACAAGATTAATAAAGTTTATTATTTCGTCTCCGTTGGTAATTACCCAATGATAAATATACTTATTGGTCTTTACTTTTCGGTCATAAAGATGTCCTCCGAACTTATTCTTAAAAGCCTCAAGTATTGGTCTATGACTGACTTCAATCCCAATTCTGTAGTTACCATCTGTAGTAAGCGAAACCCAACCTTCTGCGTCAAAAAAACCAGCGAAATAATGCATCAAATTCTCCATGATATAAATGTTAGTATAGTTACATTATATCATAATAAACTATCACGTGCAACGACTAAATGCGGGGAGCCAAGGATAAATTCCTCGGCGTGCCATAGTCTGATCCATTTCGAAAGATTTGGAGGAGGGATTAACAAGACCTCCCGCCCCTTAACAGAGTTTATAGCCGAAGGTGCTTTAACTTTGGGGTCAGTAAGCCGTAAGCTGAAAGTAACAGTTATGAATGCGTTAGCAAAGACAGTCTCCTCTGAATGGGGCGCCGTAAACAACATCAGGTTCCTGCTTTCGAGTGTGGGTTCAGTTGAACCACTCGCCTCAGGACTTGGTGCCAGCGTTTATAACATTTTCGTACAAGGTCTGGAATCACTCGGTATTGTAGAACAAGATAACTACACAAGTCGTTTCTTGTTCCGCCCTGCTGTGTATTCCGATCCTTTGTTCCAAAACGTCACGCTGGGTACAGTTTTCGCGCAAACGCCGAGAATCCTTAATGACTTGTGGTTGACGAAGCTCCGCTGCACATTAAATACATAAGCTAGGAGAACGAATATGTCAGTAGTTTTTTCAGGAAACAACTCCGGTAGCTTCATTTCGACCGGTGTTGCTACATTTATAGCTCTTCCAGCTGGCTTTGATACGATCACTGTATATAACTATACAGCACGTACCCGTTTCTATTTCCAAAAGGGAATGCCTCAGGGACAAGGTCTTATCACAACTCAAGCAGGAGCGACAAACGTAATTGCGGCTACTCTTGGTTTTTATATCCAAGATAGTTCAGTAACAACCCCAGGTCTTTCTACGGCGATTACAGCGGTATCTGGAGCTGCTATCCCTGTAGTATCTGGTGTTTCTACTGGTTTGATTACCAATACATCAATCGTACGTCTGTTTAACGCAGCTGGCGCTGTTCAGCTTAATGGTATTGATTTTACCGTAGGCACCATTGCCCCCGGGTCTATTCCATTGGCACATATGGCCCAAATCGTTAATGCACCTGGTATAGCAGCCGGTACGTATGTTGTTGTACCGTTTAACCCATACTATTATCCTTCGACTCGTGTGATTACTGGTATCTCACAAGCAGCACAAGCTGTAGTGACCTTATCCGTAACTCATACATATGTTGTTGGGCAGAAGATTCGCTTTAAGGTATCTGCTGCATTTGGTATGTACCAAATCAATGACATCGAAGCTACGATCGTAGCAATCGGTGCTGTTGGTGTTAATGGAACAACGACTAATACGATCACTGTAGATGTGAATACAACTGGCTTCACAGCTTTTGCATTCCCACTTACAGCAGATGCCGGGTTTACACCAGCAATGGTCGTACCACTTGGTGAGAATATGGCGTTTGCTCTTGGTGCTGGCTCTGATTATCTTGCCGACTCTGTTCGCAACGTAGCTCAAACGGGCGTGTTGTTGATGGGTGCAGCAACTGGTCCTGCCGGTGTCAACGCTGATGTTATTTATTGGAATGCTACAAAGTCTTTCAATCGATAGGCATCTATAGATCAACTGTCAATCGTGATAGCGGGGTGGGCAAACTGCCCCGCTATATTTTACAAACTTAAGGGAGAAATTCGATGTCGATAAAAAATGCAGATGTATCTACATTCAAAAACGCAGATGTATCATCTATTACCAAATCTGTTAACGGGAAACTATCCAAAGAAGACGTTAAGAGATTAATGAACTCATGGCGTGACCGTGATGCTGAGTTGGTTACCGGGATTTTCAAGAACAACGAAGAACCAGGTCAATCCACCTCTTTTAGGTTTAAAGCCTACCCTGGAGACGACTTCAAGGAGTGGTTCTTCGAGGATGGCGAGAAGTATCAAATCCCTAGAGGAATTGCTCGCCATCTAAATACAGCTTGCTACACCAAAGAATATAAGCATCTTCCATCAGAAACAGGAACGTTTGGTATTAGAGCAGCAGTTAAAGATGGTTCTCCAGCGCGTAATGAACAACTCATGAGTGAGCGCAAAGTATATCGATACTCGTTCTTATCGCTTGAGTTCCAAGAAGACGACCTTGATATGCAACCAAGCAAACTATTTCAAATCTCCAAATCCCCAATGCAGATGTGAACATGGCATACACTTATCCAGTATATGCACCACAAGTATGCAATATAACGTCAGTTTCTAATGCTAATCCCGCTGTGGTTACCACGGGAGATGTTACATATCCAGGAGGAATTGCCACAATTACTCCTTTCGTAAATGAATATCTCAGTGGTACTATAATTAGGTTGGTGATACCACCTGGGTTTGGAATGTCATTACCTTCTCAGGCTCAGGTGAATGTGTTAACTGGCGAAATAACGGTGATAGATGATCACACTTTTTCAATTAATATTGATACCACGCTATTTCAACCGTTTATTTTGCCAGCACCAATTACTTTATTTGATGGAAGTATGCTTTTAGCACAAAATGCGCAAGCAGTGCCGTTTTCTGAAGATCCCGGCATGTTAACAGCAGCAGTACAAAACGTTCTTTAGCGGGGCTATTTAAGCACTAAATGTGTCGCCCCTAGGAGTATAAGATATGGCAAACTCTACCCTTGGGGCGATACAAACCAAAGTTAGGCGTATCACGCGTAGCCCCTCGTCGAATCAGATCACTGATGCGCAAGTTAATGAGTATATCAATACGTTTATAGCGTATGATTTCCCTGCTGAGTTAAAGTTGTTCTCGTTAAGGACAGTCCTACACTTCTTTACGCAACCTAATATTGATGTCTATGATACCAATACCACCGACCCTCTTGACCCACTATATAACTTTCAGAACGTATATACATCGGTACATGCTCCTATATTTTTGGCTGGTGTGCCTGGGATACTTGAGCAGGAGAGAAATAAGTTCTATTCGATTTGGCCGCAAACGAATCAAGTTTCCAAGTTACCTATTACGGGTGATGGAACAGCTGGTCCTTATGTTTATAACTTAAATACCACAAGCGGCTCGCCCGTAATGCAAAACAACTGTACATTCTCAGCAGTTGATACAGGTGGAACCTCAATGATACTCGTAGATTACCCCGTAAGTAATATAGCAGGGGCTCTAGGAATACCGGGTCAACCACAAGTGCTGCCTTCACCTTATGGATCTGTTGATTATCTACAAGGCACATTTATATTGAACTTCCCTTCCCCTGTTGCAGCGGGCGCCACTATCTGGGCAGAAACGATCCCTTATCAACCAGCCAAACCAATTGCTATGCTTTTTTATGACGGTAAGTTCGTTATCCGTCCAGTACCAGATATAACCTACAAGATCTCTATTGAGGCCGATATTAGACCAACGCAGTTAATGTTAACCACCGATATCCCACAACTTGAACAATGGTGGCAGTTTATTGCCCTTGGTGCAGCGATAAAGATCTTCCAGGATAGATTTGACTACGATTCAGTTCAACTAGTATGGCCTGAATTTCAACGTCAATTAGATATGGTAGCTCGTAAGTCAGTAGAACAATACGCCAATGAGCGCTCTCAAACTCTGTATACGCGACAAAAACAAGTGAACAATTCTTGGTTCCTCGGTTCCTGGCCTTATTAACACTTAAAGGAGAAAATCATGGCGCTAAATATCGTTCCGAATAGCGGAGAAACTTTAAATCATTCTCGCGCGCCTATAGCAGGGAACTTTGTTACTATAAATGCAGCGTTTAAAATAGATCACGTTGAATACGTTCTAGGTAATCAAGGGATGCATAATACGGTTACTTTTCCAATAAATGCTGTCCCCACACAACTTACAGCTGGTTTTATTGGACTCTATGGAGCTAATGATTTTGCGGGTAAGGCTCAGATATTTGTTAATCCGACCCTTTCAACTACTTCAACCCCGGCAGTAGTACAATCACCTTCATTAACTGGTGGAAGCTTAACTGCAAACGGATGGGCTTATTTGCCGTGTGGCCTTCTTATGAAATGGGGCACAGGCACAACAA
>QGNH01000595.1_pt1 | contig 39045 bp, 54 predicted proteins | sample 1735481 | NCBI WGS metagenome assembly QGNH01 (sample SAMN09239004, study PRJNA386568) | Viral metagenome, whole genome shotgun sequencing project. | reverse complement strand
CATAGTTGTGGGCGAGCGCATCGTATCCACCCCAGGTGCAAAGCTTAATCTTTGCATCATGAGACCGCTCCAAAATGCTTCATGCCATCGACACGCGCACTAACGTCCCTGCGGCAGACCTGCCGCTCCAGGAGGCGGCGGACTAAAGCCCATCGTCGAAGGGTTGGGCGGATATGAACTCCAGCCCGAGACGCCGGCACGTTTCCTCAATTCTTCGACCGAGGCACCTCCAATAAGGTCATCGAGGTGCGCCTTCCATGAAACTGCCATAGCTGGGTCGTCCGAGACACTCGACCACAACCTCTGATATGCGGTTGAAATTAACATGACAGCCGCAAGTAGCAGATGCGGCATGTAGGTCGAGAGGAACGTCGTCGCCTGGGGGTTGGCGGCTATGCCTGTCTGGGGATTGAAGCCGGCCTCGATATCGAACCGTACCGGCCGGAAAGTGCCCCGAAACTCCGCGACGTATTGATTATCCGGCGTCGGGCGGATGACCACCGCGCTCGGCAATGATTGAACGCCAGCGACCGGGTTGGGCGGCGGGTTGATTACGCCTAACTCCTGCTCGCTGTAGATCGCCCAATAGTTGGTATCGTTGAGTGGATCGGGCGGCGCGACCTGGCTTTCTTGCGGCCAGGTGAAATCGATGAATTGCCGCGTCGAGCGCTGGAACGGGATACGCTGCGCTCCAGGGACTTCGGGCTGCGCATTGGCCGGAATGATCAAAGCGAAGTCCTCGACCACGATAAAGGCAGAGGGGATCGCGATCGACCGTGAGCCGGCCATCGTGGTTTGCGAGCGGTCGGTCGTCCGGCTCGCCAAAAAATCCAGCCGGGGATGCTGGAACAGGTAAAGCTCGGCATCGTCGAGCATTCGCGGCAAAATGAGGTTGTAGTTCGCCGTGCCGGAGGGGTCCTGTATCTCCAGCATCGTGTAGAGCGCACTCGTGAAATCTGCCCAGTTCATCGGCGAAGCTCACCGATGGGCGGTCTTGAGATGGGCGATCTCGCGCTTCATGCTCCGCAACTGATCACGCATTTCCTGCCGATCGGAAACCAAGTAGGCGATGACGCAGCGCTCGTCATAGTTCTTGATCTTGCCGTCCTCGTAGATGCCGCAGCGCGGGTCCATCTTCGCCACATCATCGGCTAGGAGACCGACGTGCTCATGGGCGTCGTAGGCTTTCTTGTCCTTGTAGTTAAAGGCAACCGGATGGAGCGCATTGAGTGCTGCGGATGCGTCCTGTGGCGTCAGCAGCCTCTCGACATTCTTGAACCTCTTGGCCGAAGTTCCACAAGCCGTAGTGTCAAAAGTGACGCCTGCGCTGGAGGTGTTGATGCAGAGGTAAGCCTGGGATGTGCTATTCGGAATGCCCACCAGCAAGAAGTTCGCGCCGTTGAAGGTAAAGTTAGTCGCAACGGTGGGACTATTTATGGTGGGACTATTGATGACGGAGGAATCGATGGTGGCGCTGGTGATCGTGCCCCCATTGATCGCGGCAGTGCCGATCGTCCCGGCAGAGATGGTGGCGCTGCTGATCGTGCCGCCAGTGATCGCCGGGGTGGTGATATTTGGCGATGCAAGCGTCCCCACCGTGGTCAGCGACGACGTGACGATGCCGGGCGCCAGTACCGTGCCCGTCAGTTGGGTTCCGTTAACCTGGTATGGCGTGACTAGGACACCAGCGGCGATGGCGGGGGTCGAATTCGTCGCCAGCGTGCCGAGCAACGCCGAGTAGGTATAGAACTGCGGTAAATGCGAACCTTGATAGATCGTCGGGCACGATACCGCGCAATTGTATCCAAGGATCGACGTGGTGTTGAGCGAGATGCTGTAGATCGCGTAAAGGGCCAGGGTGCCAGAGGTCGGGATCGCCCCGATGTCCATGCCTCCGGCACCGGTCGTCGCGCCGTTGAAGGTTTGGTTGTAGGCGCCGAGCACATGCGTAAAGCCGGTAAGCGAGGTGGCGGTGACGATGCTGTCCGCCGTGACCTGTATTGATGTGTTGGGCGCGACGAGCGACGCCGCGAGAGCGGTCGACGACCCGACCGCGCCTTCCGTTGGGAGTTGGGTGCTGAGGACGGTGCCGCCTATCTGGTCGAATTGGTAATCGTTACTTATCGGAACGACCGCGCCAGTGCGCCCATTCCAACTGGTAACCCCGCTGAACGACCCCGCAGGCTGCACGAAGTAGAGTTGCCAGGCTCCGCCCCCGAGATACGCAAGGAACCATACGTCCCTTTGCAAGGGCGTGAGGCTCGTCGCGCCGGGGAGGATCAGCGTCGAGGCATTGTAGGTGACCGTGGGCGGTGGTGTACCGACCCAGTTGACAATCTTGGTCTGGCCGACCTTGCAACTCGACCCAAACGAGGTGATCGTCGTTCCGCCACTCACATTGACGATGAACGACGGATTCCCGGCGCAAATGTCCGTTGTCGAACTCGATGCGATGGTCGGGACCGTACCCCCTCCGACCGGCGGCACCCACAGGTGGTTGGTCGTGTCGAACGAGGCCGCAGTGACCCAGGCACTCCCGTCCCAGTAGTTGAAGGCCGGCGGCGTGGCCGAGGTATCCCAGCAAGGCTCGTACTTGAACGGCGTGTTGAAAGGCGACGGCAGGGCCGCGAAGAACGCCGGACAACCCGCCGATGCTTGGACTGGCTGACCGAGCCGAGTGCTCGGGGTCTGAACCGTCTGGCAATTGGTCGGAGGGTTATTAAGGCATCCCGTGGTCGAGTTCGTCGACTGGTCCAGCGGCACGTAATCAGGTGTCGAGCCGACCGGCTGGTTTGCCGGGCCGAACCCGCTGAACGTCGAGGCCGCCCACGCAACCGGGATCGCAAACAGCGCCGCTGCGATCAGTCCTATCCAAAGACGCCGCATGAACCCGATCCCCCGCCGTTCTCAGAGTGCCTTCCAAGCGGGGTCATTGTACGGGAAAGTTTTGTGTATCGGAAGCGCGCTATTCGTCAGGCAGCGGGGCACTTGGCGCCAAACCTTTCAGATTATCCCGCTATTTTCAACCGTTCAAAATTGTCGTTCGCGGGTTCCAGCGCCGGTTCCAGCGCGCCCATGATCTCCTGTATCTCGATCGCGCTCGGAATGGTGGAAGAGCCAAACGTCGTCCCATAAGAGCCGCCAGAGATTACATAGACGTAATAGGTCGTGGAACTGGTCGTTCCCGGCGCGTCGTAGGCTATCATCGGCGGTGTGCAGGTTACCACGTTCGCACTCGAACAAATCCCCTTGTTCCCAATCAACGTCGGACTAGTACCTCGGCTTATCTGTGCATACGCTACCTGCGAGCCTGCACCGTTACCCAGCGGACCTGCCGCCGCCACCCGAACCAAGTTAATCGTGGACGTTGGCGTTATGGGTACGAATAGGCTCGTCTGCGCGGGCGTCGTGGAAGACGCGTTCGTCGAGCTCGAATTCGTCGCGTACCCACGCTGCACGGTCTCGCCCGGCTTGGCGATGCCCTGCCCCATCATCTGAATCTCGGTCGGACTCGCCGACCATTGACCAGCAGTGGTAAGTCCTGCGTTGTAATTCATAAAGCCAATAATTCGGATGGCATTACCCGCACAATTGACCGTGCACGGATTGTATAATGTTCCGGCGCTCGTAGCAGAATTGCAGGATACGCAAGATGTTGGAGATTGGAGAACGCTCTCGGATAATGGGAAAATCTGCGTAGATGTCGATTGGACGGATACCGTAAGCCACGCGGCCCCGGTGTTCCAGACGAGCGACGCCCAGACGCGGAACGGAACCCCGCTCGTGGTGCCGAGCGTCGATCCGGAGTCGAGGGTGATTGAGCGCGACGAGGTAATCGAAACTATCGTCAACGCACCGTTGGTCGCCGTGAGGCTTCGAAATCCCACGACGCAAGCATCGGACGAGGATAGAGTATTACCAGACGCGTCATTAAGCGTATAGGTGACGTTGTTGCTTGAATGAGCCTCGGAGATGGAACAATTGGAAAGCGTCGAGAGGTTGCCGGTCCCAGCAACCACGGCGTTCGAGACAAATGCGTCAGTCGCGACATTTGTGCTACTGTCGCCAGCCGTCTGTGTCGTCGCTGTGGTGTTGTTCGCCAACGCGGTCGAGACAGATGGTGTGCCTGATGCAAATTGCGGGATGCCCGTCGCGGCCGAATTATTTGCCCCAAGACCTCCTCGCGCCGGAGACAGGGTGCCAGTCCACCCAAGGGTTAAAGATGCACTATTAAGCAGAGCTATTGAAGGTGCACCCCCAAGACTAAGCGTGACATTAGTATCGTTTACCCCAGTCAATGCCCCGGGGGCAACTTGGCCTACATTACCGCTTGAGGTGACCTGAAGAAAATTACCCGTCGCAGTCATGTTACCGATGGTCAGCGCACCGCCCGTTGCCAGGTTACCGCCCACCGTGATCGTGTTTGAACCATTGTTTGCGCCCGTACCGCCAATCGTGGGTGGGACAACCGTCGTGCCGAAAAGCGTGTCAGCGCATGTCCCCGTAATAACCCCGAGAAGAGCGGCGCAACTGCCGGACGGAGCATTATTGATGAAACTGCTGTAGGGAACCCCATACGTTACCCCCCCAGAAACCATCGGCACCAGCCCACCCGGAGGCGGCACAGTAAGCCCAGGCGCGTTCTCGATGAATGCAGGAAAGGTCGTCTGCTGCGCATCGGCAAGACCGCTGAACAACGTCGCGGCGAGCAGCGACAATCCTAGCCATGCTCGTTTCATCGCGCCCATCCTCTGCTACACTACGATGGGGATGCCGGCATCCGTGGTCAGCGGACTCCCCGAATCCGTCGTCAGCTCATCCTGCAACGGAGCTATCCCGACCGGCCCGACTACGCCACCCTGATTCTGCTGTGCGTAGAATGTTGGCGAGGGACGCCGTGGCGGGACCGGGTCTGGCCCCACACGTATTACGCGCAATTGCTCGGCCGGGACATCGAGACATGTGCGGCGACACACCTGAATTTGCAGGTTGACCAAGCTTGGGCCACGCCATTCCCACTGCCATTCGAGATCACTCAACCTGTAGTAGAATCCACACCTCATGCAAAGGCCGGTCGGCTCAGGCTGACGCGCGCTAGTTGGCGCATGTTGGTTAGTGGGGTATCTAGTCGCCATGGCTGGCTACCTTACCTGAAATAACTTCCAAAGTCCGGAACGATTCGAAGCGTGACATGCTCGATATCTGAGGTCGAGGCCAGTTGCCAAGCCTTCTCGGCCGCAGCGACTTTCGCCTCCCACTGATCGGGCCGGTATATTTCCGCAAGGGCCGCGCAGAGGAAGGCGGTGATCGCCGGCCACATGCGCTTGGGAGAATCCAGGATCTGCCCGCCCTGTGGATTGGCATCCTGTATTTGTCTCATCCTGTAGCCGAAGAACCCATAATATTGTAGCCCTGGATTGGGTATGCCGGGCGTGGCAGGCTGGGCTGCGGGAGCTACGGGGGCGACCGGGTAGATACTAAAGTTGGAAGGAACGACACGGTTGAGCCAGTACGATGTCGGGCGCCCCGGAACGTCCTTGACCCCGATATCGACATAGTCCGTTCGAGACAGCGGGAAGAGGGGAACATCCTCGAACTGGACATTCGGCGCCTGTCCGGCCACCGGGATCTGGCCGTTGTTCATAAACTGCATGGCGGTCGAGGTCGCCGTGCCGCCTGGCTGGAACGAGAACTGATAGCTGCTCGCGACCGCCGTTACCGTGACCGTGCTGCCAGCGGCCAACGTAAATCCACCGAAAGAGACCGCGATCGGGATCTGAAAGGTACTTCCCACCGACAACCCATGGCCCGGCAGGATGCAGCTTGCGACGGGTGATGAAGCATTCGTGAAGAAGAGCGGCGTCCCGCCCTGGCCGATTTGCGTTTCGAGCGCCACTGACGGTGCGAGGAATTGCAGATTGTTGGCGTCGATCACGGCGCTGACCATGCTGAAGCCCGAGATCGCCAGGCCGCCAATCGAGATCGGGCAACCCCAAAAGAGCGGATTCCCCGTAACCTGACCATGGTTCGGCCAATACATCGAGATCGTCGCACTCCCGGCTATCGATGAGAACACCGTCGATGGCGGCTGCACGATCATCGGATCGCCGTAGGGCAAGGACACCAACGGATTGCCGGGCGGCCCGATCGGCATCAGCACATTGCCGATGTTGAGCGCGGTCGTGTTCGGCGTGAACGTGCGGATGAAGCAATCGAGCAAATCGACCGTGTTGGCTGGGAGCGGAAAGACGATCTGACCCGGCGTCAGCGGGATTTGCAGTAAATCCACTTGGGCCAGATTAATTCCGCGATTTCCGCTCAGATCCTCCAGCACCAAGTTCAGGCAAATGCGCGCATCCGTCAGGTGCATGATAGACATCTGCGGCGGGAAAACCTGGATGCGACTATAGGCGTTGCGCACCAACGTTGATATGTCTGGCGAATATTTGTACGTTCCTGAACTAGTTGGCATCGGGGAAGACATTGTTAATCGTCCACATACGCAAAACGCAGACCAGAGAGCGATGTGCCACCGTTGCAGGCTAAGCGGCCAGGAGTTTTTTCATGAAGGCCATAATGCTTGGCTGCCTCTGCTGAGTGCGAAAAAACCATTTGATCATTTAGGCACACGATCTTCTTTCGCCGAGCGCGAGCGGCACGACGCATATTTTCCCTGAATATATCCAGTGTTTCCTCAGGAATCGGCGATCGCGGTTTCCCAGTTTTTGCAGTGCTTATGCGGAGTCTAGTTTCTTCTGATCGAGTTCCTCCAGTCCACGGCGGTCGTCCTACCGTGCCGCGTTCCCGTTTCGTCGCTGCTGCCTTTAGACCAGATCCTGGCGATTTTTTGCCAAGCCGGCGCTGTTGACCCATGCCGAGTTCAGAGAGGCGTTTACGGGTTTCCGGCGTGTGAGTCTTGCCGAGAAATGTTCCTATCATTCCCTTATGCGAGTCCGAAAGTCTTTTTAATTGAGCCGGGCTGAGCTTATGACCAGCATGACTTTCTCCGCCCGTACTCCGATTATACGAAGGTTTGAATTTTGCTATGAACCATATCTCAAACTCTTTGGCTTGCTCCTTTGAGGTGCACTCAGCCAAAATATCAAAGCGAAAATTCGCTATCCCATATTTCCTTATTGCATTGTATAGGGGCGACTTCTCTCCCCGCGCCGCACTTGCCTTATGTTGGCACCACCGATGCTGGCCACCCTTCGTCGTAAGCCCGATATAGGACTTCTGATTAAGAAGATTGGTTATCTCATAGATGACGATGTTCGCGGTGCTGCTCATACTTTTTACCCCCCGATTCTCTATCGAGAGATTATCACACCCCGGCGCGTACTTATAAGTGCCGCTGGGTACTCCGGCGATCATTGGAGAGGCCATATCAGCCTTCCCCTTACCGAGCGGAAATGATTTTCGCTGTGGAGATGACGCGCCGTTCCATGTGGAACGGCTGCGCTAGTCCTCGCTGAGTTGCATGCCAGGGAATTTTGCATGTACCTTCCGCCGGATGGTTGCCTGCTCGGCTGGCGAGGCATTGTGCTTGGCCCGAGCGAGCGCTGACTTAGCGTGTCCCGCATCTGGAATTGGGTACGATCCGGAACCGGCACCCTTCGGACCCTCTCCCTTCCCTGGTAAAGCAAACCCCGACTTAGGCATGTGCTGCCGCTCGCCAGCGGTGAGACGGCCCCCAGCTGCCCGTTGTGGCGCGCTGAGATCGCTGGTCGATCCCTTCATGATGGCGTCCCTGGTCGGCTCATCAATCATCAGCCGAGGCTGAACCGTGCCAAAATCCCTCCTAGCGCGTTCGATTGATGAATCAGATACCGGGAGCGGCGTTGATATCGATCCCCCATCGTCACGATGCGAGCGACCGCCTGCCTGACGCGGGCGCCGATCCAGCCGATGCGGTGCCTTCCCACCTTCCGCCACACCGCCACGCCGCTTTCTCTTGCGACCGCCGCGCGACATGCCGACACCATGCTCGACCTCATCCGGATCACCGTCCGGATCGTGGTGCTCGGTGTTTGCCTTTGGCTCGTGCTCGGTCATGTGGCCTCCGAACTGCGGCCCAGCTAAGCCGGGCCGCAGCAAGTCAGGGATGGACGCCCGCGAGACAGCTATTTCGTGCCCCGAGAGTCCTTGGTCACGGACTCAAAGCCGCTGCCGGCCAGCGTATTCTCAGGAGCCTGCATTTTTGAGGCGCTACTATAAGGATTGTGGCCTTCCGTGCGTCCCCCAGCGGCCCGGCGCGGTCGACGATCGAGCCGGTGCATGGACTTCTCGCCTTCGGCGTGGCCGCCCTCGCGCAGCTTCTTCTTCTTTTTGGCCTTGCCGCCTTCGGAGAAGCCGGGCTCTTCGTCCTCGGCCGAGCGCATCGCTGCGGAGCCTTGGGCGTTGTAGACCTGCACCTTGCCGTCGCGCTCCTTCTTCGGCTCGTAATCATCGTCGTCGTCGAGCTTGCCACCCTCGGCGTGGCGCGGGTGTCCATCTCCCGGGTGTGGGCCGCGGTTGTGCATCATGTGGCCGCCGGACGCCATGCGGTGATCTCCATGAGTGGGGTGCATCTTGCCGGCCTTGCCGCCCTTCGCATGATCGGGATGGCCGCCGTCGATCGACTGGTTCATCAGCATCCCGCCATCGGCGCGGTGCTCATGTTCCTCGCGCTCTTCGCGTTCTTCGTGCCGTCCGCCGCGACGACGATGATCGTGCTCCTTGTGCTCCTCTTCGCGGCGTTCCTCGGCCTTGGTCTCGTGTTTTGCCATCGCGACATCCTCCTTCGGGCCAGGGATCACAACGATCCCCATCGCAGGCTACGGCAGGGATTGTACGGGAAAAGTCTGTGTAAAGAAAGCTCCGCTTTTCACCGGCGAACCGGGGCTGTGCTAACGAAATTTCCGGGATGCCCGCGCGCTAGGCTAGCCCTGTATCGGGCCGCTTTGTCTCAGTATGATGGCCCGGTGACCGAGATGCTCTGCCGCAAGTTGCTCTGCACCTGGGCGCCAGTCCCCGTTACGGTCAAGCGAACCCCAGCGGCTTGGCGATCCACGACCGAATAGGCGTTGTTGTTCACTGCGGTCAGCCCGGGCCAGCCATTGACGATCGGCGGCGGTGCCGTTGCCGGCTGGCCGCCATAGATGCCCATCGGCAGCAACAGCGTGTCGTCGGTGTATTCGATGCTCGCCGTAACCGCCCCACCACCGCCCGTCACGAACTCGATATCGGCCGCGATGCCCGGAACAGGTAACCAGTAGTTCGGAAGCCACCACGGCGTGCTGCCGATTGTGTTGGTTCCGAGGGTCACGTTCGCAGACCAGCCGCCGCCAGCGGGAAACGCCGAGATCAACTGCTTGTAGTCGTAGACGCTGGCAACCGTTCCGGCCCCGGCACCCGCAGGCACGATCAGCGTTTCACTGACCGGCAGGCCCGTATCGGTGAACCCGGCGATCGCCAGGGTCCGCTGCGCCGCCTCGTTGCCAAAGCTCAGAAGAATCCGGCGCTGCGTGTCCAGCACAGCTACGCCATTGACGACAGCCGCGCCGTTCAGCGTGAGTTTTGTTCCCGATACGGGCGTCTGCAACAGCGCTATCGCATTCGCCGATGCAGCGGCCAGCGTCTTCTTGAGTACGGCCGGGTTGGCCATGTTTCCTCCGCGCTACGCCGAGGATCAGGCAGGCAAAACGCCGAACATTCCCAAGCTCGGCGGCGACGAATTGAGACTTGAGAACCCGAGACGCTGGTAGCACGCGAGGAGCTTGACCCCGTCTGATGCGGACTGCGTCGCGTAAGTTCCGCGAGGTGAGCCGGTCAAATTGGTAGAGGGGGTAGTTGCGTCTGGTGCCGTGTACCCAGCGTTCGCGGAGATCAGGCCCTCGTTCCAATAGATCGTGGTGTCATGGAAGGCGGCACTGTGGAGCGGGAACTCAAAGATATCCGCCGTGCCGACCGAGACCGTGCCGGCGTTGGTGCCGCTCGGTACGACCGACGTGATCCATTTGAACGCTTTTTTGCTAGTAACGGTGAGACCGGCACCCGGCCCGACCATCAACTGGGTCTGGGGCCAACCATAGAGGTCATAGCCGGAAACGAGAAAATTGATCCCCGCTAGGTTCGTCGCCGAGGTCAGCGAAACGCACCGCCCCGCACCGACGCCATGCCACGCCTGGATCGCGCCAGAGGTTCCGAACCCATCCCATGTCGGGGCCGCATCGATCTGCAACGCACCGGCCGGGACGACGTTCCCGGTGTTGAGGACCGTAAAGCCGCCCGCTGGAACGAGCGTGATCCCAAGGCCCGCAGTGCCGTTGACCAATGCCAACTTGGTATTCAGCGTGGGCGCTTGAAGTGCTGCGATATTGGCGGTCGCGATCGCCGATGGCACGAACGCCATCGTGAGAGATTGGTTCGACAGAAATCCGAGCACCTGGTTAGGATATCCGCCATCAACAAGAGCCCCACCACCTTGCTTGTAGCGGTAGTAGGCGTCCTTGAGCATGACGGCGCCGTAATTGACGTTCGGCCCCGCATCCGGGTTGCTGGCCTGACCGGAAATGTACCCGGCCGGCGCTCCGGTAATGCCGGTCGTCGCCGTTGCCGAGCCAAGCGGCGGCTCCCAGCCTATGGTGACCGACGGCCCATCATCGGCGCGCACGATCTCGCAATACGCCCGGCGCTCGGCCCATGAAAGGTCGGCCCATGCCAGGAGGTCTCTCTTCATAATCATGCTTTCACCTCATGGCGTTCCGTGTGGAACAAGGACTGAATGGCGGCTTCGACCCGTGGCTTGAACAAAACCCGGAACGACCCGTCGTCGACCTCCTTGGCGCTGATGATATCCCGAGCAACGCCATCCGGTCGTGTCGGACTCGTGAGGTCAAGGACAATCCGCCCGTGGGTTGCGCGTAAATTGTACTCCACCTCCGGATGATCTCGCAGCATATGTGTGACGCCCGGATACAGAAGATCGCGAAGTTGTTCGGCCGGTGTCGTCATGCCGCCGCTTTCCTCTGGCGCAGCCGGCTATTCACATAGAGTGCCGGATCGCCGCTTTCAAAAGCATGCACGATCGCGACGGCTACTGCGGGTGGTAAACGAAAAGGCACCGCCAATCCTTCGGCATCGGTCGTCATGCGAGCCAGCATCATCACGGCCTCGACCTTTGCAGCATTCTCAGGCGACGACTCGCAATCTCCCGCATGGTTGCCGCAGCAAATCCAGTCATCCTCGGGAAGGCGAAAAATACCCTGAATATCCATTTTCATGCCGTGTCTTCCTTGTCCATCGCAGCGTGGCGCCCTAGATAGGCTGCCGCCGCTCGGAGACGAGAGTTAATCGTTCTCATAGGTGCGATTGTACGGGAAATTTTTGTGCATCGCTAGGGGGGAATAATCCTCTCGTCATCGCCCAGTTTGAGGCAGTTCCGATTGCGCTAGATCAAAAAGTGACGGCTCACCCGCGCCGGCCAGTACCATGCCGGCCGGATCGCGCACAACTCTTCCGGATATCTCTCGGAACCATAACTGTTTGCGGCCCATAAGATGCTCCTCCACTTTTCTAGCGGCGCGCGGACCATCGTGGTGCCAGCCAATGGGATGCGACAGCCGCTCGAATATCCAGCCAGATGCCTTCAATGAGACCCCCGTTTCTTCATTTAGGATGTAAGTCTGGATGCGGTTGAAGCCAAGCGCCTTGGCAGCATTAGCTGCTGCCCCGTAGAGAAACGAACAGGCATTGCGAGTTCCATCGGTACAGAGGCGCGTCACCTCAACCCAATCGTCTTGATGCTGCCCACCTACTGGTCGCCCGACGATAGCCACTCCTACCAATTGGCTGTTTTGAACGGCGCCGATGCTAAAGCGATGACCTTGAACACGAGAATGATGCCGATGCTGAGCGGCAACGAAGGCATTCGCTTCTTTGAGTTCAACATGCACGAGTTGTAACTTGCCATCGCTCATCGGTCAGTTGCCCGCAACCCGTTCTATGTAATCGGCTGCAGCGCGCAAAATCGCTGGATCATCATTGCAATGTCCGATCATGACATTGTGCCGCTGGCAGAGCAGCGCCCGGATCATGCCTGTGGCGTGGTCATGATCGACAGCTAGCCATTTGATTTTGCCATCCCGTTCGGCGGTCTCAGGTTGGCCACAGATGGCGCATAAGCCATTCTGGGCATCGTGCATCGCTAGATATTGAGCATGCGTGATGCCGAAGTCGCGCTTGAGATCGGACCGGCGCATGGCAGCGGCTTGGCGGACACGGCGCTCATCTTCTGGGATTGTCGGCGTAGCTCGCGTGCCATGCTCAAAATCGCCCTCTACGATATTGTCGAGCCGAAAATCAATTGTCCGCCCGTTCTTAAAATTCAATCTCTTCTCAGGCCACCTTCCATGAGTGTAAATCCACGCGAGGCGCTGCGCAGGATAATCCACACGATCGATGCGGATATACCAATGCATTGTACCATCGCTGGTCTTTTTGGGGCCACCCGCTACGTTGCCTGCTTTCACACCTTTACGAGAAACTTTCCAGCGAAACACTCCTGCGTCTGGACTGTACTCCAGCAGTCGTCGCAGAAGCTCAGCCGTCAACTCAGCTTGCTCTCCCGCTAAGTGGAGGTTTACGAAACGGTCCCTAGTGGGGATTGGAAGTGCCGGGTCTTCGTAGCATACCTGGGCGGGAGGCCAGACACCGTAGACATAAAGCCACGCCAGACGGCTAGCGGGATAGATACGGCCGTCTAAATTGAGTTGCCGATTGCCGTCACGCTTATCGAATGCACCGGCCGGACGTCCTGGCGACGCCTTCGACTTCGGAGCGCGCGGCGGCGGATTGCGCCACAACCATTCGCCCGTGTCTTGGTCGTAAGTATAGCGCTCACGAACTAAGTCGGCGTCGTCCATGCCCATCTCTCCATCGTCATATACTCCGACGATGTTAATAGGGCGGCGTTTCTTATGCAAGCACCATTAAGAGGAAATGCTTCTACAACCTACGATGTAGGGAACGATCCCCAAATCGACCGCGGGTTGACGTAGCCGATTCCGTAGCGCTGATAAGCGATAAGCATCAAATTTCCGGTGACAGGGTCAACTTGCATATCCAACTCGAAGGGCATGCGGTTGAAGGAGACGAGGCCCTTGATGGTGGAGGTCACGAACCAGTTGAGGGGCGAGGACAGGTAGTCCATGACCTGGTAGCCCTCGGACAGACCACCGCTCGAAATGAAGGCGGTGATGTCGTTGTTCGAGGTGCCAGGGCGTAAATCCGCGCGGCAGAGGCGATGGGCGGTGAACTGCTGGGCGATCGGCACCACCAGCTTCTTGCCCCGCGCCAAGAGCCGCAGCCCGGCCTGGTCCGGGAACACGCGGACCTGCTGGAGGGCGTATTCGATGCCGGCTTCGTTGAGGCCAACATCGGGCGACGGACGGTTGGCGTAGTAGCCGTTGTCGATCGGGTGCAGCGTGTTGCAGAGCGAAACGCCATCGCCGATGATTGACGTATTGTAGGTCGTGGCGGTGTTCAGAAGGTTGGCGTGGAGGATTTCCTCCGTCTGGTGGAAGGACTCTGCCAGACCCATGCTCATCGGGCCGAACTGGTCCTTGTAGAGGTTGTCGTCGAGGCTCTCACGGGTCATGGCGATGCCGAGACCCAGAGCGATGGCCTCGATGTTGTAGACGTATCGCTCGCCGGCCGCGTTGTCGAACACGGTCGCGCCGCCTTCCGCCTTTAACTGGGCGAGGCCGGCGTACCGCATCTCAGCCGCGCGCTCCAGCGCCATCTTGGAGTTCGACCGCGAGAAAATCTGCGGCCATTGGCGCTCGATTTGCGGGTATTTTCCCACGATTGCTACGAGACCAGGAAGAAGTAAATCACGGATTACAGCCCTGCTCACCGCCATCTCAAGCACTCCTTATGAAGAAGTCGCTAAGAAATTCCCTCTCGAATTTCTCGCGAGCATTGACAGCATCCTCGGCCGTATCATACTGCCCAAGATTTTTTAGTTTACCATTGAGCCTGATTATTGCGCGCCACTTCCCACTATCGGAGCGAAAACTGACGCCAGTGTGCCCACTTTTGTTATTCTTATTGAGGCGGCTGTTGTGCGCGTTCTGACCCTTCGTCACGTCGCGCAGGTTGTCCCAGCGATTATCCGATTTGATGCCATCGATGTGATCAATGACACCCTTCGGCCACTTACCGGTCATGTAGAGCCAAGCGAGGCGATGAGCGCGAAATTTGCGGCAGAGGATCGTGATATCGGAATACTCGCCCTCCTTATGATCCCCAGCACGGCTCCCGATCTTGATGCGCGGATTTGTCTTCTTGCTACGCCACGTAAAAAATCCGGAGACAGGATCGTAAGAGAGGATTTCAATCAGTTCCTCATGTGTGAGGAATGATTCGAAGTCACCGATAACGCCGCGCTTAGGAGCGGGTTTCTTCAGCGGTTCCAGCGGCTCTGGCGCGGGCACGGATCGCTCTGAAACGGCGCGTTGATGCTCGCCATAGTGGGCGATTTCAGCACCAGCGCGCGCCGCGGCCGCTTCTTCAATGGTATTGAACGTGCCAAGGAAGATGCGCTTGCCATCAACGCGAATTCGAGCGGCCCAGCCGCCATTCTGCCAGTAAACGCCGTTGACGCCCGTCTTGCTGTTCTTTGAGACACGCCGATTGTGCATGTTCTCTGTACGGCTCACCTCGCGGAGGTTGATCCAGCGATCATCTCCGGGATTGCCGTTTTTGTGGTCGATCAACTGGGTCGGCCAGCGCTTCTTCATATAGAGCCACGCCAAACGCGAGGCGAAGAAACTGCGGCCTAAGATTTTGATCCGCCGATAACCAGAGTTCGTATCGATGCATCCCGCGATGCGGCCGGGCCATTCGCGATTGCCTCGACGCACCCATCTAAACTCACCTCTGGCCGGATCGTAGGACAGCATTTCGGTCAGGGCTTCCCAGGTGAGGAAGCTCTCGAAATCTGTCGGATGGCCGGCGGGGTTGGTCATGTGGCTATGATCACGCGACCAGGTTGTTGAAGGTCACGTAGACCTGGTTGTATGGATTCGTCGGGTCTTGGCCAGGGAGCACGTAGAGACTCCCGCCCGGGCCGGTTGTCGGGACAGGCAGACGGTAGACCTTGAATGGCAAGGCGGCTCCGGCGCCGAGGGTGCCATCGTCGAGCGTAAAGCTCGACTGGTTGCCTGTGCCCACCGTCCGGCCGCCGGCGCCGATATTGAAGTTAGCGTTCGAGCCGACGTTTGCCTGCGTGACCGGGCCAAGCAGGCACTGGCAGAGGAACACGTCCGTCAGGTTGCCGTCATAGGCGATGAGGACATCGCCCGTGGCGTCGCCGGCTCCGGTCCACCAGTTCTGCCGCACGTGTTTTTGCTGCGAGATCGAGTTCCATTCGAACCATTCGGCCACCCCGCCGACCGACTCGCCGCCACCGACCTCAGCGGCTACGTCGAGATAGCCCACTGCCAGTGGCTTCAGGACATCGCCCTTGAATATCTTGTTCGTATTCGCGGACGCGATGAGACCTTGGCGGTTGCCGAAATTGGGCGGCGAACCGTCGATATTTCCGTTGAGCACGAACCCGAACGGTGAATTTGGGTTAGTAACCATTGCGGTGTATCTCCCCTCCGATACCTTCCGGGTTTACTCGTCCTCGTACCGTGCCGAGTCGGGCAGCGGCGCATGCTGGCGGTATTTGATTTCCGTGCCTCGGAAGGCGCGCGATGCCTGGCGCAGCCGGCGCATCTGGTTGTCGACCTGATCGCCGGCCAACGCATCCAGCTGCTTCTTCGCGCGTTGCGACAGTTCCTTGGGGCGCAGCACGAGCATCTGATCGTCAACGATGATCGCCGCGTCCGGCTTGATGTTTTCCAATAAGCCGGCGTCGATCATCGATTGGGGATATTCGACGCCGTATCCGGAGATCCGCTCGAAATCCTTCGCCGCGGCTGGCTGCCATCCGGCGCGGAAATACTGACCGACCTTGTCGTTCGGCGCCCCGGCGATCCGCGTCGGGAGCCACATCGCGTCCATGTCGGAGGGGATCTCGTCCGCGTCGAGATGGAATTTCTCGTGCGGCTCGGGCGGCGTGTAAATACGGGCCGAGCTACGCGCGGACTGGCGGGATGGCTGGCGTTCGCTGTGCAAGCCATCCGCTATCTGCGGGGTCGCGCCTCGACGCGCGTGAGGAACGGGGTTCATGTCGGACATCAATTGCACTCCGCCATCTACACGCCGTTGGCCCATTCCTCGCGCTTGCGATTGGCCATCGGCGAGGTGTTGAGTTTTGCGTAATAGGCGTAGATCGCGGCATCGCCGCCGTTCTGCACGTCTTCCGGGTAGTATTCGGACATCGCCAGGGCGGCCTCGGCCTGTTCCGGCGTCAGGCGCGACGTTGGGCGCTGGCCACCCGGAGCCTGTGGCGCGCGCCGTGATGGTGGTGCTGCCATCGTTGCTCTCGTCTGTTGCCGTGGCGCCGGTGCCGCGGCCGGGGTGGGTTGCTGATCTTCAATGACCACATCGGTCAGTTCCGCGGCGTCGGAATACGGATCATCGCCGCCATCGACATGATCAGGCGCCGCGGCGCTGGCGGTGGGACGTGGAGTGGAGGTCGGCGTGGGTTGCCGCATGTAGCCGGCATCGGCCAGGTGCTTGAAATATTCGTCCGAGAACCGGGCCAAGTTCTTCCCACTAGCGTTAATGGCCTCTTCATGCGCTGCATTGACCCGTTGGTTGAACCCGCGATCAGTCGCGTAGCGTGGGTTGTTGCGGATCCAGTCTTGTTCCTGCTTGGTGAAATTCGGATTCTGAGCCAGGAACCGTTCGACCGGATCGGCGGGTGCCGCGCTGGCCTGCTCGCGCTGCGATGCGTAGTAGCCCTTCGTCTGCGCCGCTTCCCGGCGGCGAGCCGCCGCGTCGGCCATCTTTTCCTGGACTTCGGCCACTTCCTCGAACTTGCCTTCGGCGCTCAACTCGGCAAGCTGCTTCTTGTATCCGACCATCTCCTGGTTGATCGCGGCGACCGTCTGATCGGCGGCGGATTCCTGGGCGGTGAGGCCGGCTACCGTGGCATGCGTCAGCTTCTGCGAAGCGCCGTTGACCTCGCCTTGCAACGAGTCGGCGCGATTGGATTCCGTGTCCGCCCGGCGGCGCTCGGAATCACGTTCCGCCATCAGGCGGTCGCGTTCGTCCATGAGCGCCTGAACCTGCTCTGGCGTCTGTGGCAAGATATCCATGTCATCGGCCATGTGTGCGGCTCCCTCACATCACCAGATCGGGCACATCGCTGAGGAAGCGGATGTAATCCCATTCGACGAACCGACAGATCGTCTCGCCGAGCGTCACGGTGACGCCATCGTTGATCTTCATGCCCACCCAATCGCCGACCTGGGGAGGCTCACCGCCGAACCAGCGGTCGTAGCCGGGGCTGCGCTCTTCGTTGCAGAGCGGGCCGAGCTTCAAGACGAGGCCGACCTTGCCTTGGAACTTGTCCTCGGTTTCGACAAGAAAAACCCCACCCGCCGTTTTCTGGCCGGAGCGGTCATAGATAGCGATGAGGACATCTTTGCCGACCGGCCGCAGCCGCGATCGCTCTAGGTCGGCTTCCAGCTTTTCAAGAATCTGGCTTCGCGCGTCATCCGCGCTAATCGCCATTCGTATCGTCGCTGTGCTGACAGGCACCGTTGATCCCCGATTTAACCACAGAAAAAATCGGTACTTTATCGCCGAGAACGACGTTCGGGGTCAAGCGAGTTTTAACGGGAGAATCTTGTGGATCGTAAAGAGGGGCTATTTTGCCCCTAAAAACGCCCTAGTAGTCGCCCATCGGGCGCTTTGCCTGTTCCTTGAATTTAGGCGCGTCCGGCAACCATACTTGGAACACTTCGTAGAGGCGCGCTATCGCGGCGTCGTAGCCGGCAAGCACACCCGTCAGGTAACGATACCCATTCGCCACGTTGTCTGCTGAGACCGTTCCGGCGATGATCCGCTCGGCGATCAGTTGCCGATCTTCCTGGAGAACGCGGAGCATCTTTTTGGCGTCATCCTCCATGATAATTACCCCATGAACCGCTTGATCGCCTCGTCCAGCGAGCGCGCTGGCATCATCTTCACTGGGGCAGGCTCGGAATCGGCTAGCGGGGTCGAGCGGTCTGGAATTATTTCGGGGGTAACGCCGGCCCGGTGTCCTGGATATCGCCCCTTGATGTGCTCGTTGTAGTATTTGCCGTGGCTCTCGGTATTCATCAAGCCAATATAGACCGCTGGCGGAACGCCGCCATGATGACTCCGAAGGCCCGAATGATATTCTATTGCGAGTTCGCCACGCTCGGCATCGTAGCCGATCGCCTTGAGCATCGAACTCTGGACAGAAATCATTTTCACTATGCCGCTTTCTCTGTTGCAGCACGCCACAACTTTTGTTGCGCCTCTTGCACCATGGCAGTCCACTTCGGTAAATGAACTGGTGCCGGATCACACACCTGTATCTGGCGGATTACCCCATCGTAGCCACGGCTCCACATTCGCCGATATCGACGCGGGCCATCAGGCGATAACAGAGTCCATTCGATCCAGCCGATGTCATCATTGCCGCCCTCAACGATATCTCGTGCATTGAAGTGCGTCTTAATGGTTTCGGAGATCTGCGTGGCCCGCGTTTTCATTTCCCTACCCTCCAACCTTCAGGCAATTTCCCTTGAAGTTCGGGCGCTAGCGGCAATCGATCCGGCGGCATCTCCGACGACCATCCCTCAACCAGGATCATCCGGCCCTCCGTCGTTACGCGAACCCACCGATAGCCGGCCAGTTCGAACTTTCGCATCAGGAGCCTCTGGGGGATTTCCATATCCCCGAAGAAGGGGCCGTACTGCCGGACGACCTCAGGCGGCGATGGCGTGATTCCCTGGCCCAATTGCCCTCTCCAATGCTTCGGCGTTGTCGATACGCACGAGGGCTTTTTGCATCAAATCCGTGGGCAAATCGACCTCAAAATAAGGCCGGGTCTCAATCCATCGGCGCGCTGCGGCCCGGACTTCCGGTGATTCCTCGGTCAGCCGGTCGCGCAGCCATTCGAAAAACTCACGAAACTGCGCGTCGACCTCCGAGCGCATTTGCACGAACCGGGTGTCCGGATCGTTTGCCCTTGGCTCATTCATCCGCGTGAACCTGCTCGATCAACTTCTGCTGCACGGCGATGACTTCCGGGCGATCTCCAAGGAGGCGCGCAATATGCGACGGATCGGCCGCCCATTTGGCTGCGAGTTCACGAACGGCCGGCGATTCTTTGGCAAGCTCTTCCCTGAGATCGCGGACCAGATCTTGGTACTTCCGGTAGAACTCGCCCGCGATCATCTGCAGTCGCATGAGCGGGTCGGTCGCGGCGTGCGTCAATGCCGTTTTGAACGCCTCTGCCCGAATGTCCGTGACCTCGCCCGCAGTCCCGTCTTCGGGCAGGTCGACCCGCATGTGATACCCGCCCATCATGGTGCTCTACGGGTTCAAACTTTTTCTGGTCTCTTCGCTGCGCCCAGCCTGAACCAACTCCAGTTCACGCCGAATCCAGACCTTAAATTCCTGGAAGGCGTCCTGGAATTCTTGCCCGAGCGCCGACATCGCCGGAGTCCTGGCGGCTTCCAAAGCCTCGTCTGCCGCTTTCAGCGCGTCCGCAGCGTCGGTTGCGGCCTTGTCGGCGTTGTCTCCGGCCGTCTTTGCCGCCGCCTCCGCGCTGTCAGCCGTGATCGACAGAGCGCTTGCGTCGACCGTGCCGTTGATCACCGCGCCATCGGCGGCGAGCCGGGCGTTCATGGCCGCAGTTGCGGTTGTCGCCGCTGTCTGGGCTGCCGAGTCATAGGCGGTTGCCGCTACGACGGCGACGGCCGCTAGCCCCGCCGCCTCGCTGATCGCCTTTGACCGCGCCGCGGCTGTGGTCGCCAGCGCAACTTTTGCATCCACATCGGGAGTGCCGGCGAGTTTTGCCGTATCGGCGGCGGTCGCCGTGGTCGTCGCTTCCGTCGCAGCAGCTTCCGCGGCGGAGGCGGCGCTGTTGGCAACATCGGTCACGGTTGCGAGAGCCGGGCCGGTGGTCGCTGCGATGGCGGTACGCGATACCGAGGCATTCGTCAGCGCGGCCATGCGTTCCGCGTCGACAACCGGCACGGTCTCGGCTGCGGCTTGGTTAGCGGCGATCTCCGCCTGGGTCTCTGGCGCCGGATAAGGTGCCGGCTCTTGCGCCGGGTAGGGCTCGGACGGCGGATAGGATATCGGCGTTGGGGTTTCGGGTACTGGCTCGACCTGTGCGACTTCGCCAGGGTACGGCGTCTGGGTGTCTGCGGTCATGTCATGTCCTTTCGGCGTTGTAAGAAGTCGTGGTTTGCGTTGATAGCCTCTATGGGACCCTGGGTCTTTCCCGCATTTGGCATGCTCGCCGCCTTGAGAAACTCCAGGCTTCCTCCGAGTTCATCCGCCTCGACAGAAACGCGCCGCTGCTCGTGATCCCAGTGCACAACCTCGCGTTCCGCTCTCACCATGTTTTGCCGAGCGTTTTCAGCGTGCCAGGCTTTAAGACGGTGTTCGCGGCGCAGAAGCATGATGGCGAGGCGATGCGGGCCTTCGATTTTATCGCAGGTCGGGAAAATATTGTCGGCGATCTCCTCGCGCCGCGCGCCACAGTCGAGGCAATTCCCCGTCATGGGGTCGAGATTGGTATGGACAGCGCGGTGATCAGACATCGATTACTTTCCCCACACAGAACTCAGCTATTCCACATGGAACGTGCGGCTAGTCGACCGGCAATCCCTGCCGAGCCGCCTTTTGGATGCGACCCTCACCGCCCCCAGCGCCGGCCGTCATCTCGCGCCGGCCATACTGATCGTTATCGCCGCCTTCGTGGCCAGCGCGACCGCCTTGGGCACGGCGGGTCCGTCCGCCCTCGCGATATTCGTCCTTGCCGTCCGCGAGGCGAGTTGCGGTATCCCCACCGCGTGCACGCCGGCCGCCGTGTTTTGCTGGCGCGCCTGGCATCCCGCCTTGTGGCGCACCTGGCGGCGCACCAGGCATCCCGCCCTGCATTCCCTGCGGATGAGCCTGTTGCCACGCCTGACGCTGCTGCGGGCTGAACTGCTGGCCCCCACCCATCTGGCCGCCGCCCATGCCGCCTTGGCCGCCCTGAGCGCGCATCGCCTGCATCTGCTGGATTTGCTGTGGCGTCGGAGGCTGACCACCGCCGGGCATTCCGCCGCCCATCCCGCCACCCGGAGCGCCCGGCCCCATCGGCGTGCCGCCGCCCATGTCGCGCTTGCTCCTGCCACCATGGGACTTCCGGCCATGAGACCGGCCACCATCCTTGTCGCCGATATCGTGGACCTGTGCCCTGAGTTTGCGGTCGTCGTCGTCGCCAGTGTTCGCTGCCGCGTCGTCGTCGCCCCAGTCTGTGCGACCGCCCTGCTTCGCCATCGGCCGGGGCGGCATCATGCCTCCCGGCGGCATTCCGGTTGGCGGCATTGTGCCACCGCCGGGCGGCGGCATCGGCCGTGGTGCCATCGGCGGACCGGCGCCCATCGGCGGCGCGGACGGTGGTGGAACTGGAGGCGCTGGCGGGCGGGCTGGCAATCCAAGACCGGGCGGCAAACCGGCCCCTGGCGTTCCCATTCCTCCAGCCATCGGGCCGCCTGGGCCTTGGCCTGGCGGATGCGGCTGGACGTTGATCTCAATGTTGGTCTTGGCCTTGCCGTGCTTGGAACCACCTCGTCCGCGTTGATCCAGACGCCGGGGAGCCATGCCACCATCGGCGAGTCCGCCGTCTCGCAGCCTGATCTTCGCCTTGCCGACCATCTTCTTGATGAGCGCCCTGTCTTCGGTCTCGTCGGGGTGTTTGCTAGTCATGTGAGAAAAGTCTTGGCGCCCGCCCTCAGCCATGGTGGGCTTGCCATAACCCGCACGCTCGATCAAGTTGGCGGCGCGTTCGCGGCCTTTGCCAATCGGTTGATACACGATGTGTCCCCTTCGCCGCTGTCGAGCGCTAGACTTAGAATAACACCAACGGCCTTTCGATGAAAGGTGGGGTTACGCGGCGGCTCTCTTGCGCTCCAGCGCGCGGATTGTCTCCCTGACTTCTGCCCGCCCCTGTAACTCGGCTTTGATCGAGGCATCAACAAAAATCCTGACAAAGAACGCCGGGATATCGTCAAACCGCTCGATCGCGGCCCTGTATAAGCCCGACTTCACCGCGTTGGAGGTGATTTGCGCGTTGGTCAGCGAGGTGATCCGGTTCGAAACGAAGTCTCCGACGCGGTTCGCTTCGTCCTTCGATTGCTCTTGAAGCCGAAGATCGGCGATTTCCGCCTTTGATCCCGGAGCAGGGCGCAGAATGGCGTCATCATGGGAGATCGCGGTCTGCACGACCGGGACATAACGCACGCGAGAGCGGCGGGAACGATAGCGCACGATGGATCACTCAAGCTGGATAATCAAACCCGGTCATGGGGCGCTGACCCATCCCCAACGCCGGTTGTGCCGGTTGTACCGCAGGTTGCGCCTTAAGTCTCTCATCGTGTTCACGGGCCAGTTGCGCTTGATTTTGCGACTGGGCCAATCTTTCGCGCTCTAGTTCTAGCTTCATTTGATCGCTTTTAGCATGAGCGGCCCGGTCGGCGGCCCTGTCAGCGGATTCCAGGGCGGCAGTATGTGCCCGGTCCTGACGTTCCTGCGCGTGATCCTGCATGTCAAGTTGGGTTTCTTGTATCTTCTGCTGGTTCTGGTCCTGCTGCTGCTGTGCCCTCTGCTGCACGGCCATTAGCTTCGTTGGATCGGTCGGCGGCGCTGGGGGAACCGCGGCGGCGGCGCGCGCCGCTAGCTGATCTGGAGTAAGTAGGACACTCTCTGGCGACGACACCCGGATCGTCTGCAACACCCGGTCATTGACCTCGCGCATGTCGTAAAGCTGCGAATTCTGCTGGGCGACCAGCATCAAGGCCCATGCCTGCATGATGCGGGCGACCTGCCCCGGAATGTCAGGATCGGAGGCGGGCACGAGGTTGAGGTCTTTGAACTCCGAAACCGTTTCCCAATTGCGCTTCGGGTCGCGGGCGAGTTTCGTCAGATCGGCCGGAAAGAGAACGAACAAATCCCTCAGCTTGCGAAGTTCTTCGCGTTGTGCGCGGTGATTGCGGCGATGGATCGACGCCATAACCTGGGTGGCAATCTCGATTTGGGCCATGATCGTTCCGACCGGAACATTCGTTCGGCCCTCGCCGGTCTCCAGCGTCACGGCGCCGCCGAGCCGCTGTGCGCCTTCCTCGATCATCTGCGCCAGTTGCATGAAGACGGCATCGATCGTCTTGTACGGCATCGGCATCAGGACTTCGCGGATGTCGGTTCCAAGTGGAACGTCGAGGTCGAGCCATTCTCCGGGGTGCGGCCCGAGTTCGTTCGTTGATGTCCGCGCGTTCTTGATCTTCACACCGCCGGGAAAGTTCGAGAACATCCCGGAATCTATCATCAGCCGCCAGATCGCCCGCAAAGCGCGCGTGTGGTTGCCGATGATCTGGAGGTAACCCCAGAAATGGAAGAAACCGATTGTCGGCACCAACCCATAGTGCACGTACATGTTTATCTTGCGGCAGAATTTGTCGTCGGGATCCCAATTCCGCATGAGTCCGATAACCTGCCGGGTGTTCTGCTCGACTGTGATCTTGTAAGGCAATGACGTGAGCCTCGCCTCATCTTCGTATTTGCCCTTAATCCCGTGATACGTCGCGTTTAGGTCTACATCGACTTCCCACAGAATGTAGGGCTGATCCTGCGGGCGCATTCCCATGGCGGCAACGCCCTCGGAGTTTTTGACCGCTGCCTGCCCTGGCGTCGGCATGGCCTGCGACCAGCCCAAATCAATGTCCTTGTACCGGCCGGCCAATTGCATGCGCTCCAGCATCGAGCGCGTCATTTGGATTTGATGGGTGACCCGCGTTGCGTTCTGAAGGTCGGTCGCTTCCTCCGAAACGATGAGGTCTAACAACGACACAGATTCCGACACCGGCCGTTCGCGCATCGGGCAGCGGTAGATTTTCTTGAAACCATTCCCGCAATAACCCTGGTGCATGATCATGCGGCTGGTATCGGGGTAATACTCGGTCGCGATCTCTGTCAGGAAATAATTGAAGTCGGATTCGAAATCCTGAGCTAGCTGATCTTCTTCCTGGATGACTTGGCCGATCGTCATCACCTTGGCCGGCCCTTCTGCCGGAAGCATCTCGGCCTCGGCCCCGGCGTGATATTTTATCATCGTCTCCATCAGGAGCGGATGACCGATGCGCGATATGGAACGGCCGGTAGAGGCCGGCGTAGAAATATCTTCGATGCGGTTGCCGAGAAGATCGATGCCTTTTTCGTACTGATCGATCAGATCGGCGCGCGACGCGATATCGGTCAGGACGCCTTCGATAACCTCATCGGCGATGCTGGCGAGCACGCTGTCGTCGAGACGTTCGGCTAGGTTGTAGTGGAAGTCCTCGTCGTCGAGATTTTCTCTCTGCGGGAACGGCGCGACGATCGCAACCGAGCCATCGGCGTAGACCGAGACCTCTTCGCCGGTATCGGTCGTGACAACGACTGTTCCGTCGCCAATTCCACCGTTATCGCCATCCGGTGCGCCCCCGCCTTGGGGAAAGTCGATGATGTTGCTGTCGTCGGTCTCGTCGGCCATGTGACCCTGACCCCGTAATCAGGGGCCAGAGTAGCACAGAATTTTACTGTTGAACGGTTTTCGGCTCGGCTTCGGCTTCGGCGAGAACCAGAAGATGTTCCGTCGCCTCAGGAATCCGCCATCAAAGGCGCGGCGCGAAGGGGTATTTATAAACCGTTCTCATCTAGATCACCGAATAGCTGTGCATCGCAATGCTACCATCGGCCATGCCCGGCGCGTTCGCGAGATAAGCGGCACCGGTAACCTGCGGGCCATTCATCTGCCACACCGCGACCTCACCTCCAGGAGTCTGCCAGAGGATCGAATCGCGACCGCTGCCGTCGATGTCAGCCGCGCCTTTGATCGTCCAGCCCGGGGCCGGAACGCCAACCGAAGCGCCGTTGTCCGTGAGGTATTGAGCGCCGACGATCTGCGAGCCATCCATTTCCCAAAGGGCGAGCGCGCCGCTGTCCGTCTCCCATAGGAGATCATCCATGCCGTTCCCGGTGAAGTCGCCGGTCGTGATCATGTGCCAGTCGGGGCCGGGCGCGCCAACCTGTTTGCCTCCATCGGTCAGGTAGGCTGCGCTAGTGATCTGAAAGCCGTTCATCTCCCAGATCGCCAGCGCGCCGCTGTCGGTGCGCCATAGGATGCCGTCTTCGCCCGTGCCCGTGAAATCGCCCGCACCGATGATGTGCCAGGAGGGATCGGGCGCGCCGACGACGGAGCCGTTGAGCGTCGTATAACTCGCGGCGGTGACTTGCGTGCCGGACATCTCCCAGATTGCCGGGCTGCCGCCGCCGGTCTGCCATAGGATATCGTTGTCGCCCTGGCCGAAGAAGTCAGCGACGCCGAGGATCAGCCACCCCGGAGCCGGCACGCCGACGATCGAACCGCCGTCCGTCGTATAGGCGGCACCCGTAAGCTGCACGTCGCTCATTTCCCATATCGCGACCTGGCCGGCGCTCGTCTGCCACAGGATGTCATCGCTGCTGGCGTTGCCGCTGAAATCGCCTGTCGCGTCGGCGATCTTCCAGCCCGGCGGGGCGTTTGGCGCAGCGCCGTTGGCTACGTCGTAGCCGCCGTTGATGCCCCACACCGGCACCGTTCCGTCCGGCGTCGCGAACACAAGGTTAGCGTCGATGACCTTGGGCGTCCCGACAAGCCCCGGGACCGGGCCGATGTTGTAGCCCAACAGATTTAGCTCCACGAGGTCGAGTGGGGTGAGGGTCGTCTGGGTGGGATCGATGGAGAACGGGTCGCCGCCATCGGGGGCGAACTGCGTATCATCTGTCGTCGCGAAGTTAGCGAGGTCGGTCTTGCCGTCGTCCTCCGACATGTATGTGGCGAGCGTGGTCGACGAGCCGGCACCACCGAACAGGACGCCGGGTGCCGTGTAATCGAAAAGCGTCATCGGGCCGTTGCCCCACGTCAGCCGGCCAAGCGCATGGGTTAGCTCGTTGAGGGCCAGCGCTTCGAGATTAGGAGCGTCTGACTGGAAGCCGACATAACCGTCGACCGCGAGGTTTGGATCCATTCCGAGCGCCAGAGCTTGCGCGGGAGCGAGGAAAGTGCCGTCAGGCCCGGCGAATGATTGCGTGATGCCGCCGAGGCTGATGTCCGACGCGGGGATCGGCGTGCCGTCGTAGGTTCCGTAGCCTACGTCGATCGTCACCGTGATGGGGTTGAGGATCGCCGCGCCGAGCACGGCGGCAGCGGCGAGGATCGGGTCCTCAAACGAGGCCGGGGCGCCGGTGGCGAAGGTGAGATCGAGGATCAATGTAGGTGTCTCTACCGCGCAGTTCCGCTAACGTCTTGCCCACGAACTCACTAGCTTCTTGAGCTTCGTCGTGATGTTCGTAATGCGCGGTCGATATCGCCGCTTGCTAACGCCGCGAGACCAGAAGCAACGGCGCGATTAGCTTCCTCCAACGCGATTTGGATCGCGACTAATCGTGTTCGATTCTTGATGCGGTCGAGAATCAAGGCGATGCGTCCTGTAGTTTAAATTTATTAGACCTAAAGCGGTGAGTAATCGGCTTCGCGAAGCGTTTCCTTTGCGCATTTTGCGAAGCGGATCACAGCGTCGAGATAGTCATCCGCCTGCTGAAGTGCGCCGGCCCGCTCATATGAGCCCAGATCATCTGAGGCTGCCCGCACAAGACATTCCACAGCGTTATCCACATATTTACGAATGTCCTTCGTCCGATCGCAGGCGACGGTGAAAGCCCCGCCAATTCCGGTGCGATAAACTTTAGAAGGCAATTCTTTCATCTCACTCTCCTTAATAGCCATTTCTCCAAATGATTACCGGCAACACTTCCCAGCCGTATCGGTCGTCCAATCGGCATTTTCCGGCGCTCGCAGGTGTGCGGATTCCATCTCGGATATAATTGCACGGGCGGCGGCGATCAGGTCCGGAGCTTGAGTAATTGCGCGGCCGACGACAAGATAATCGGCGCCGGCTTGGAGCGCCTCAGACGCCGTTGCGACGTGGCTCAGATCATGATTGTCTCTAGTTTTCTCAATCTGGCCATACTTGTCAGGGAGTCTAATACCTGGACTGATGATCGTGGGACTTTTCTCATCAAGCCATTGACGAACATAACGCGCTATTACGTATGATCCGACCACACCATCACAGATCGACAGCGCGTATCGAAGCTTAGAACTAGAATAAGGAGTTCCATCGTCGGTCAGGTGCGTTACCGCTAGCACCTTACAACGTTCGTCCGCTGGTTTAGCGCGCATCGCCGCCTCCATGACGCTGGGCGTGGAGTGTACGGTAATGAAACGGACACCGAGATCGAAAGAACGACGAACGGTATTCGTAACCGTATCGCGTGTATCGTAGACCTTTCCATCGTAGAACAGATTGACGCCGTCCTCACGCATCATGTTTTCGATGAATATCATCCCGCTGTGCCGCAACAGCATTTGGGGGCCAACCTTGAACCAGCGTGCTGACGTCTCACGATGAAGTCGCAGGAACACAGAACCCATCTCGGCTGCATCGCCATCCAACGCGACAATTAGGCGATCAGCTAGGTTCATCATCGGCAAAACTCCCCGGCCGTATCGGTCGTCCAGTCGATCGGCGTCCACCGCCAGAAGTCCCGCGTGCAGGCCTGCGGATGCTCGGGTTGCGTGACCCAGGCCCAGCCGACCAGGACCAGCAGGAGGATCGCCAGGCGCAGGGGGCCGTTGGCTTCTCTCATGGTTATCAGGTTGTTACCCACGGCTACGACCTATAGCGACCCGGCCAATGAACTCGGCGTAGGCCGGCGGGATGGCTTCAGACATTTCGTTGCCGCTCATCCAATCAATCCCCATCGCCGCCGGGCCGCAATAGACGCCAACATCCCCGGTGATCGTAATGAAGCCGCCATTCGCCCAATGCTCGCGGCGGTTCTCGCCGCGGCGGTTCACCCGAACAAGGTGCTTAGGGTGCTCTGGCTGTTCTATCGGGAAGCTACATTCAAAATTGCGATGGCGGTAACTCCGCAGACCGAACATCGCGCCACAGAGCATGAGATCGCGGCGGATCGGCGCTTCCGGCACGTTTTCGATTACCCAAGGAAGGCCGCTCGCAATCAATCGCGCCCGGATCGGCTCTATCAGGTCCGGGTAATGCGACAAATCCTCTCTCGTATTCAGACGACAAAATTTCTGGCACGGCGGCGACGCCCAAATGAAGTTGCAGCCGTCGAGTGGGAAAACCAAGGCATCGGCTTGGTGAAACTGAAACGGGTAGCGAGGCTGCGGAGCGATATCGACGCCGACGACTTCGTAACCGGCTCGGCGCAATCCCTCCGACGCGCCGCCAGCACAGCAGAAAAGATCAAGCGCGATAGGCATCAACCCCTACCTCCCGTGCGCGACGACCGGATAGGCATGGTTACTCCTTCTCGCCGGTCGGCTGCGGGCTAAGGGCGCGGATAGCGGCGGCAACTACAGCGCCGTGGCGCATCAATCTCTCGGCAACTCCGGTTCGGTGTGAACCTGAATTGTAAGCGTAGGCTGCCCGCTCGGCTAACTCGCTATCATTATCCCGGTCACAAGCCTCCACAACTAGCTTCGCCGCCGTCTCCAGCGCTTCCCGGCGCACGTCGGCGAGGGCATTAGCGGCTTCCTTCCGCAGCATCCTGATCGCGTCGTCGAAGCGGTCGGTGACCGCCTCGACCTCCGCCAGCAGCGCGCGGCGGTCGGCTTCGATGGCGAGTCGGATGGTAATTGAGAGCGCATTATGATGAGCAGACTGGCGATTCGGATAAGTAAGTGCTGCCGTATCGTCGGCCCGCTCGCGCGGTGTCGGTATTGTCATCGGTGTTCCTCAGGCTCTGGTTTGCGGAACGCGACACTCAGGTCGAGACCGCCACTGTCGTCGAGCAGCTTCACGATGTCCGCGCCAGGGATGGGAGACTGCGCGGCGTGTACGAGGGGCGGCGAGTCCGCGTAGAAGTTGACGACTACGGTGGCGACGGGACGGGCGGTCACGGCTTCTGCTCCATATAGCCCATCGCCTGGAACGCGCCGAGTACGCGGTTCGCGGCATCGCGCGGTTCGAGCTTCGGGTTGATCCAAATGGTCGGAGGGTCTTCGCAGAGCACCATTACGTTCGTCATAGTGAAGCAGTTAGACACCACCCCTATCGACTGGCTGTGGGCGCTGCTTAAGTAGCCTTGCCCAGTAGTAAGCGGCAGATTATCCACAACCCACAGTTTAGCGTCCGCATGAGACAGACTGAGAAGCCCAATAGCGCCCCACCAAACCAAGCCGACGAAGAGGAGAGCGCCGACCCAGAAGATGATGAACGGCCAGTCACGACGCCTCATAGCCAGCGCCCCGTCTCGCAGAGCCGCCGAAAGGTCATCGCGACGGCTCCAAATACCCGCGCCCTTCGTCGGTTATCCTGACGATGCCGTTCTTGATTTGGATCATGCTTCTCCGGTTTACACATACAACCTCCAAATGTTGATTAGTCATGATGGCTGCTCATAGTCGGATGCTTCCAAGTTCCCTCATAAATCCCGGCATAGGTCGGGCCTTCGCCGTTGGTCCCGATTCCGAGCAGCGAACGGAAGGCGTTGAACGGGTAGAAGCGCCGGTTAAACCTGAAAGTGAACTCGTTCATGCCGCGATCCGCCGCTTGAGGGTAAGCGATACGAGCGCTTGGCTCACGCCGAGCGCTTCAGCTATCGCAGTCTGTGTCTCGCCGCGCGCTTTACGTTCCACCATTTCCGCGACCTTTTCGTCCGTAAGGATGCGCGGCGTGCTGCGTCGCTTGCCAACCATGTCAGCGGTATTGTCGGCTTTCGTTCCCTCAAATAGATGCGTGCGCCTCACGCAGAGTGGCGTATCACAATGATGCAGCGCGCACGGGTCAGGCCAGCGCCCTTCGGCGATATAGAAGGCGACGCGATGCGCCATCTCGGCTTTGGCCTGGATCTGAAAAGCTCCATAGCCGTCCTTGCGAATTGCGCCAGTCCACAACCAGCACGGTCCAAGCTCAGGCCGATGTGCCGGAAGAGGTCCGTCGAGGTTGATCCATCGGCGAAAGCGAATATCGATAGGTTGCGGTTTCGGTCCTGGCTTCGTCATGCCGAGCGCTTTCTTGAAAGTCTGCCATTGATCGCGGCCTTGGCGGACCATGCCGGCGCGCAGCTTGTGCAAAATCTGGAACGCGGTTTCGTATCGCGAGAGGCCAAGCTGGCGCTGGAATTGAACTGCGGACATCCCCGGCGTCATGCTGGAAACGAGGTAGGCCGCCCAAAACCAGACCGTCAGCGGCGCATGTGTGCGCTGCATCACGGTATCGACCGTCAGGGACGTTTGCTTGCGGCAGGCGCGGCACGTCAGAACGCTAGTCCGCGTCGCCATGCGAAACGGCTCGCCTTTTTCCTCGCAATGCGGACACACGAAACCTTTGGGCCACTTTGCGCCCTCCAGGTATCGCGCGCACGCGGCGTCGTCTTTGAACAATTTCTGAAAGTCTCTCAGAGACTTGGGGAACGGCAGATGTTCCCATTGCAGCACGTCGGCATGGGGAGGCATTTAAGTGGCCTTTCCGCATTTGCCGCACGGCGCGCCGTAGTGCGGTGCCCATTTCCATCCTGTATCCCAGTGTTGCGACCCTACCCGTTTTGTGCGGTCGAAGGGGACAACAGACTCGGCACACGCATCGCAGACGACGCCCAAAACGGGCGCAGCGGGCTTACCAAGCCAACTATGCATCGCGCCGTGCTGTTCAAAATAAGCCATAGGTCAGGCCTCCCCGCGTTGTCGGTAAGCGCCCAATACGCCGTGCTCGCCGTCTCGCGCCCTGTAGAAGACGTGAAGCAGCCGAATGTATTCATCGTGCGCTGCTTTAATGTCCGTATCAGCGGCCATCGCTACGTCATGCGACGTGTCATCATTGCGGCGGCCATTTTCACCCTTGACTGCGAGCAGAGCGCGATACCAGTTCCAAATAGCCGCACCCGGAAACTTGCGATCAATCAAGGCGAGCAAATCAGCGTAAGCAGCTTCATGGGCAGTTCGGAGCGTCTGAAGCGTGGTCATGGCTTATACCCCCGCGATCTTGGCGACGGCGAGATTCGCGCATTCAGCCATCGGGTGACCCGCCGCAATAGCGCAGATGAAACGATACCGGGCCACCTCGTTCATATGGTGTACTTCGAAGCTCTTGGGCTTGGGGCGCATCGCGAGATAGTGCGCCTCCAACCTATCGCAGGCTTGGTTCCATGCCGCTGTCATTTCCGCGAGTTTCGCAGGGCTGCGCGCCAACTCGCGCATGTTGGTCAGGGCAGCTTCAATCTCGGCTTTCGTCACTTCGGACATTTCACTCTCCATCAAAGGGCGGTATCGCCCGATGAAAGGAAACTAGCATGGGTAGCTGTATGTGTCAACCGGATAAGCATGATTTGGATCAACCCCTCATCCTCTAGCCGGTGCGTTATTTGGCGGAATGGCCGGATTTGCGCGCGCCATGCCCAATAGCCGAGCTGGTCGGTCGCGGCGTAACCCGACAAAAGCGCCAGCGCCGCGCGCTGCTGAGGCGATAAGGGCTTCATATCAAGCCGCGTCATAGGGTTCTCCGCGAGAAACTGCCTGCTTCAGCTGACGGTCCATTACTACGTTATCTCCCTTTGCCGTCTTGCCCGCCTGCGCTGCTCGTTGCGCTCACGGTTGCGTTTCTTACGGGCTCGGCGCCGCTCGACCCGCTCTCCGACCAACTCGCCCGCGATAAATCCGACCAAAAACACGCCGACGACGATGCTGAGACACAATTGGGCATGCTCGCTCATGCTGGAAACTCATCAACATCGATGGCGTACCCGTTGGGAAACTCGATTCGCCCAACACTGGATTGTCCAGCACGCGACTGAGGGGAGCCATCAGCCATTGGTCAGCACCGTGTTCATCAGATCATCGATGGTGACCGCATCGAGTTCGGCGATCATGCGGGTTTCGGCCAGCCGAAACACCTGCTCCATTTTTGCGCCGAACTCGGAACGCGGCCAGGGGTCTTCATCAAACTTCAATTGGTCCAGCCAGATTCGGTACAAGTCGCCAACCGTGATGGTGCTTGGTGAGCGCGCCAAGAGGAACCCTCCATTAGGCCCGCGCTTGCCTTTCAGGATGCCATGCGCAACAAGTGCTGCCTGATATTTCTCTAAGTAGCGAGGCTCTGCGCCCGCCCTTCTTCCGGCTTCTCTCATCGGAACCGGGTTGTTCCCCTTGGTCATGGCAATATGAACCATGGCCTCCGCCAGCGTCGGGAGCCACGGCGGCAATAAGGGAAAGCGGCTTTTCCAATCAGACATCGTGGTTTGGCCCAATGGTCATTCGGTCATTCTAATGGGTCGTTGGCGCTGGGGGCGTTTGTGGTGGGGCGTCTTCCGAAAACCCCACCGTCGCGGCGGCGGCGGTCGGCGGGTCCAGGAACTCCATGAATGTCCTGGCGGCATCTACGATTTTTGTCGGTTGTGTCTCTCCTGCGCTCGCCTTGATCGCCAAATCCAGCGCCACGCCGCGCACGTTCCTCGCGATCTGCTGGGCCATGCCCGTGAGCCGGGCATCAACCGTCGCGAACATATGCTGGATCTGCGGCACATAGGCTTCAAGCTGCTGGATTTGGCCGCGTGACTGGTCGATGACGCCGCGCATTTCCTGGTGGGCGGCGATCATCTGCTGCACGGCGCTGCCGAGTTCGGCTATCTCGGCCTTCACCGCAAGTCTCATATCACGCGGAGCCGATGGTGCATCTTCCTCATCCGAAAGCACGATGACTGCCGGCGGTCCCGGATCGGAAGCAGCGGCTTCGACCTCTGTGTCGTCGAGCGGGGCGGCTTCCACCACGCCAATGCCGCCGATCCCGCCTGATTTTCCTCTGGCCATCTCAGGAATATCTCCAGTCGTTGTGAGTCTCGGCGGCGCTTTCCTTGAAGGCGGTTTGTCGTTGGTGATTCAACGCTCCAGTGCTGCGGAGCCGGCCGCGATATGTGTGGTGCGAGCCATTCTTGTCTATGACCAGGTGAGGTTTGGCGTTCGTGCGAGGCGCTTGTGTGCGCTTCCCCTTGTGCGGCCCTTCGGCGATCTCGACGACACGGTAGTTCAGGGCGCTAATTTCGATGCGGAGTTTTCCCTCGCGCGCCAGAGCCGCCAGGTCGACACCCCGATGCGACATTGGAAGTCCACGTTTCTCCAGGAAACAATTGAACTTGTCTCTGTCGGGACAGCGCTCGCCCTTGTCGGCGCACTCTTGGACCAACTCCCACATTGCCGCTTTGATTTCGGCGTCTCTATTTGGCGACCGCATTGGCCCCTCACTCGCCTTTGATCTTGTCGAGGGTGGCCCAGGCATCGAAGCCGAACCCGTGTTCGCGCCTGATTTCAGAGCCATTGTCGAGTTTCACCACAAGCCAAGATTTCGAGACGTTCATGTAATGCCGCGTTTCGACCTCAGCAGAAACGATATGCGCCGGATTGATGAGCGTCCCGCCGACATCGATCACGGCACCCTCCAATCGGGAAACGATTTCTCGTCGCTCCACTGCCACCATCTCTCGCGCAGCCCTCGGAATCCTGGAATTGGCCTGTCAATGGTGCACGCGACGGCATGCGCACCACGAACAATGAACCCGCCTGGATAGTTATCGTCCTGATGGACGGCTATAACCGTGGACCATCCACGAAGTTTGCCATGTGCCACGACGTAGAAGCGATCGCCCTCATTGATCTTGGAAATCGCGCGGCTGCCTGTATGCCACTCGTATTCCTGTCCGGTCGCAGGCTCGCCAGCGGCATCACCTTCGGCGAGCCATTCTTCCCAAAACCCCTTAGGGCAGGTGCCGACAAGATCAACCATGGCTTAGTCCCCATTCTTCACGCGAGCGCGCCGATCGGCCGCCGCTTTCTTGTTTACCTCTCGGCGATGATCGCAATAGGCGCAGATGCCTGGAGGGGCGATGGTGGCGTTCTCGTGGCCGAGATGAACCATAGGAGGTTCGTGTGCCGGAAGGAGCGGCGGAGGCTCCCGTTCCATCTGCCCCGCTCGACTTCGATCATTGACCGCCAGTTTCCGAGCGGCAACATCAGCCGAATAAGGACAGAGGAAGAACAGGTGGCCTTCCTCGCCACAGTTTTTGCAATGGATGCGCGGCATGTCGGGACGACAACTACATCATCCTACGCGGCTCTGCAACCGTTATGTCATCCTACGGCGCAAGTAATGTGCGGAGGTCGCGGACCTTAGCGCTCTAAGACGACAACCCAGCCGGAAAGCGCGTCACACCCAGGCCCGCTATTTGTGTACCTCTGACGCCTCCGCTCGCCTGATGAAATGTCTCCGGTGGGTATTAGACGCTCAAACTCATCCCACGCCATACATTTGCGCGACCCGCCTCGGCTGGCGCTGGAAGGTCCGCAACGCCATCTGCTGCGCGATGTACTCGCGGGTCAATTGCAAGAAACCCTCGTCGCGTAACACTAAAAGAGCCTGCGATAGGGCGTCGCTAAAATCATCGTGTTGCCCGCGCGGCACGGTTTGAACTTCATTCATAATGTCCTTTACCCATTGGAATTCGTCGATCCTGACGTATTCCTGCCCCTGATTGTTGTACGCCAGCGTCGCGAGACCAGGCGCATAGACCAGGCGTTGGGCAAAGAGCGGCTGGACTGCGTGTAGTCTGGCAACCTTATCGCCATGCCGCCCCGGCTCGAACATCTGTATATGGTACGGCATGTCCGAGAACTGACGCTGCAGTTCGTTGCGGACATCGGCGCCGCGTGTCTTGTTCTCGATGATGATCCTATCCACCCCAAACATCTGCGCGGTACGCTGAACCCGCTGAACCAAACCCTGCGCCTGTCCGTTCCGACCCGGCGTTTCATCGTTGAGTTTGCACCTGGCTCGCCACCCACCCATGAGGATCACCCTCGGCTGCTCGCCGTCGTCTACGTTGTCGTTGGAGCCGGCTATCTGAATGAGCCTTCGCGGTCTGTGCCAGACGCCCATGATCACGCAGGCGTTCCAGTCAGAGGTGGTTTTCTCGTCGATCGCCGTGTCCAGGGACATCAGGACGTGGCTGACCTGGGGCAGCGGGATGTAGTACGAGCCATCCGGTCTCTGGTGGAGTTGATCAACCGATGGTTCGTATTCCGGCCAGACCTCCCAGTCCTGATCGGTGATGATTCCCCCGCTCCGGGAGATAGGATTTTGCTGCAGCTGACCAGAAATCGCATAGTCAGAGAGCAATTCGCCGTCCAAAGCGGCTAATCCATTCTCGATTTTGGTCAGTTCCTCGTCGGTCCAAACCTCCGGCCACAGAAGCTCGCCTTCTCGCTTGCGCGGGTCGTCATTGCAGGCCCGCGCTTCCTCGAACCGGGCTGGAAACATCAGATGAACGGCATTCTTGGGCCAGTTCTTCAAGGCCCAGTCAGTTGCGTCATTGAGTTGCAGGCGCTGCATGATAAGCACCTGGGCCGAAATGCGGGGATCGGTTACGCGGGTCGTGAGGTCAGACATCCCTCGTAATGATTCCGCCCGCTGCGCCTCACTGTCTGCGCCTTTTCTTGTTTGGGGGTCGTCGACGATTCGGACATCGCCTCCTCGGCCTAGGATGCCGCCCTCGATAGAGTTCGAAATCCTCGCCCCACCGGCTGTGTTCTCGAAGTTTGCCCGGTTCTGTTGATCGGGTTGTATCTTGACCCGTTCCCCCCACAGACGCTGATACCACTCGCCCTGGATTAGCCGCCGCATCTTGAGAGCGATTTCCTCAGCGAGTGTCGCGCCATATGAGACGCAGAGGAATTTGACATGCGGTCCTGCGAGAGGAAGGATTTCGCTCTGGCACCAAACCCATGCCGGCCAAATTACATTGGTGAGCATCGTGTTGTGAGTGCATATGAACTGTCGGCCGGCGAGGTATAATTCGCCCTCGACTTTTATGCAGTTTACCAAGTGCTCGCCAGCAGCCTCCACTCTTTGCAGATATCTTCCTCGCGATCTGGGGTTTTGGCTTGGCCTAACGAGAGCCTGCTTACGTGCCAGTTTGAAGATGGGGGGCGCTTCTTGCGGGGCCACGAAGGCAACCTGGTAATATGGACCATGCTTTACGCCGTTAAGGGCGGTCCATGTTTCACGCAGCATCGACTTGATACCTAGTGAACACGTCAGCGTCTGCACATCTTTAGCAAGATTGAGCAGTTTTGTGGTGTAGCTGCACACACCATCACTGGCCGCAGCTGTGCCATCGGTATCCATCAAACCACGCAGAAGTTCCCAGCGCTGATCAATGGAGCTTTCAAGGTAATCTTCAGGTATGTGCTTGTTGCCCAATAGGCCCATGACGCGGAGTTTGGTTTGAAGCTCGGGGACCAGAACGTGAAATAGCCGCAAGCCCTGACCGTTGGTGTATTCCTTCGTGCTTCCGAGAGACCGGAAATGCTCGATGTCCTGAGTGCCGACGTACAATATGGCGCTGGTTGTCGAGCCGTCCCCCAGCCATGCGCCGAGGATGTAAGGCTCGATTAAGAAATGGCGTGGAGCTATTCGAAGGGCTGCCGTGACAGGAATCCTGTCTGGCCGATATTTGTTTCGCTTGCGTCTGCCGTCGACAGTCTCGTCTTTGCATTGCTCTGCCGAGACTAACAAGGCCGTTGTCACCACTTCCGGTTTGCGGCAGCGGTGCCCGCTCTGTGTGCCATAGGGATGATCTCTTTCGACGGCCCATAGATGGTCTCCACTCGCGATTAAGCTGGCTTTGTCGTCGAATTCGACAGAATAGCTGCGTTGTACCGTTTGAGGGCTGACCCCCAAAACTCGTTTAGGTAAACCATCTGGCCCAAAAACAAAGTCGCCCTGCTCAAGATCACCATGGCGTTTCCATCCCCACGTCGTCAGCACGGGCGTATTTACGTCGAGAGCTTTGGTATGTCTTGGTGGAATGTTGATAATGAGATTCCGGTTGAACCCGTAGGCGATCTGCTCCAGTTCCTCGGCGATCACCATGTGGTGCCAGTTCACGGACAACCTCGCCGGGTCGATCTCGCGCCAGGCTCGCTGGAAGAATTTGATCAACGACCCTTCGTATTCCTCGCGCTCGGCCTCGATGGTCTCGAACTTCATGCGCTCGGTGAGTTCGACCGCCATCTCCGGATCGGCTTGGGCAAGCAACTCCAGATCCGCAGCGGTAAAGCCGCTCGATGCTTCTAGGGCGGCGCGGCTGATCATTCCTGCACNNCCGTGCCTATCCGGTTGTCACACATTGGCACAACCCATTGTGTTTGACCGGCTTTCGTCTACACGAGGCGCAGCACTGCGCCCGAGTTTGAGGATGTTCCGAGCCGAGTTCACGTCTCGGTCGTGGCGTTCACCGCACTCGGAGCACACCCACTCTCTCATTCCAAGCGCGCCCATACCTTTCGGACTGCTGCCAGGAATGCTCCCGCAGCACGAGCACATTTGGGTCGTGAATCGCTCGTCAACCTCCACGTATCCCGGCGACTTGTACCGCAGGAACGAGCGAAAGGTTGACCAGCCAGCGTCGAGCACGGACTTCGCCATCCGTGTCCGGGCCAGCCGTTTCGAGTTGACGTTCCCGACCGCAATGAGCGCGTTAGAGCGGGCCAGTTCTGTCGTAGTCTTGTGTAGATGGTCCTTGCGGGCGTTGGCGATCCGGGCGTGGATTGCCGCTGTCCGCCGTTTGTTCCGAGCACGCTGCGCCCTGGCTAGCTTCTGCGCCCAGGTTGCGCGATGCCGCAGGTTCTCGATCTTCAATCCGTCGCTCAGCGCCGCTAAGGTCTTGAGGCCAAGGTCGATGCCGATCTCGCTGTTTCCGATCAGCACGTTGTCGGGGACTTCGACGTGAAAACAGACCCACCATCGACCAAGCGCGTCCTCGATAAACGCGCCACCTTTTGCAGTCTCAGGTAAAGGCCGCCGCTTGTTGCCGAACCAACGGTAGCGCTTTCCCAGATAGACGACGCTATTGCCGTCGATTTGTCGGCTCTGCGACTCGAAGGGTATCCAGCCGACGGCTTTCTTTGTTCCAAACGATGCGCGGAAGCGGGGCGCGTGCTTGAGCTTGTCGCGGGCTTGAGAGAATGTCTTACAAACCCCGCCTACCGATTGCTGGTGCAGGCCGAGTTCCTTGCCCACGCCCTTGCACAGCCGTTGCAGGTCAAAATGCGAGGCCCATCGGCGGGGCTTGGCTCCAGCCCGGTAACGACCCTCGGTGTCGCGCTGCTGTGCGACGGCGTAGTTCCACACCTGATTGACCGCATAGGCGTGCTCGCGCAGCCGCTTCTTCGCGGAACGGTCTTTGATGCGGTATTTGTAGGTCAGGATCACGATTTAGTGCCTGTGTGCGACAACCGGATAGGCTTACCGTCTTCCATGACGAAGCCAGCGACGAAGGTGCGAGATACCACGCGCACTAGCATCACAAAGTCCGGTCGGTAGGCTTGTCTTTAGTGGCGGTTTGATCCCGGCTCTACGAGCCTGGGGTCATTCAGCGGGTCCGAGTTCTCCAGGACATCGGCGCGAGCTTGTTTAAGCATTCCGATCAATGCGAGCAGTTCGTTGGGCGACAGGGTGTACGTGCCCTTGAACGGTCCAACGAAGTCAATGTGCCCACAGAGCGTACCTGAGGCCGCGAATGTTCCAAGCTCGGTGTGCGTCTCGAACCGTTTGGCTTCATAGAGTACAGCATCGTCATTCATGGTAAATGTCCTCTCATAGAGCACTCCGGCCCGCAGAAGTTTATAAACGCCTTCCCCGGATTGTGGAATGGGTCTCGAAAGTAGCGGGCGACCCAGAGCAGACGTGGTGCGTGATCGGGTGT
>QGNH01001322.1_pt1 | contig 39254 bp, 66 predicted proteins | sample 1735481 | NCBI WGS metagenome assembly QGNH01 (sample SAMN09239004, study PRJNA386568) | Viral metagenome, whole genome shotgun sequencing project. | reverse complement strand
TCCATCGGCTCTTGTTTTAACAAATGCGACAGGATTGCCGTTAAGCACGGGTGTTAGCGGAACAATATCAAATTCGCATAATGGCGTGACGATGGTGCAAAAATCAGGGACTGGGAATGGAACAAATTATACCACTGCATCGACTACCTATGTCGATGTAGACGCAACCAACCTAAACTATAATGTTACCGTTCCCAGTGGATATAAATTACAGGTAACAGTGGCGGGAACTATTTTTAATAACACGGCTTATGGTGGAAGTTACGCAAGCTTATATGACAATTCTACTTCCACGCGCCTTAGTGAGATAAATTTACAAGAAACTTCGGTTGCTGCTGGTTATCCTGTTCCTTTTTCTCTTACAAATATATTAACTGGTGATGGTAATTCACACTCTATTCGCTTGCAATTCAAAGATGGTGGTGGAGGAACTTGTGGTATTGGAAACGCAAGCACAACCTTCACAGTTTTCATGACCTTTATCTTGATGCCAAGCAATTAATCAAATTATTGCCGTTTATTTAAACTTATAAACGGCAATTATTTTTTCTTTTTCTTTCTTTTTTTCTTAGGATTGTTTTCTGGTAAAAGAGCAATTAACTTTTCAAGATGGTCGATTGCTTTTTGAATGTGAAAAACAGCTTTCTTAGAATTCATTTTATTTCCTTATTTTAAATAAAAATGGGAGCAATAATCGCGCAATTTATTTGCGCTGGCAAAATAACCTGCTATGGATAATTGCTAATTATTGCGTCCCGAAAATCTTTTAACCCATTTTTTTAAGCTGCACAAGTTTTTTCTGCAGGATATACCGTAAATGGAAGGCTAGCAGCTTGATCTGGCGTAAGCTTAGCATGCCAGACTTTCTTTAAGTTGTCCCATTGAAAACCCGCATCTTTTACTAGCTGCCTTTCTTCATAGGAAGTTTGAGCATGATAAGTTATTCTGCCAACGCCCGATTTATCGAGAAAGTAATCGATATCGTCAAGGCATTCAAGCGCATCAACAATAAGCAAACAATCTGCCAGAGCGCGATGAGCGGCGACAACAGGCACTCCAAGATCAATGCAAATATTGACAAGAGAATGAGACACACCTTTACGGATAGGCCAAACAACGTCATTCTTAGTACATATCCACTTTTTGTCCCGACAGGCAAGAGCAAGCGGCACAACCGTAGAAATCCATTTTTTATCGAACTCAGCATTGTGTGCGACAAGGGCATCGGCCTCCTTAATCATGTTTAATATTAAACCCATTGCGGCGCCTTCAACTTCGGGAGGCGTTTTCTTTAGGGCCGAGACCTCAATGCGATTAATCTCATAAGCGGGATTCTCTTCGGCATAGCAGAAAGTGGATGCCTGAGAGATTATACTTCTGGTGGGGACATTGTAAAGTACTGCAGCAACCTCCAGGACTTTTCCTTTGGTGTGGTCAAGCCCTGTGGTTTCTGTATCAATGACGACTATATTTTCCATGATCCTCCTTAAAATGTTGGTTCAAGGGCAAGGATTCGAACCTCGATTCTAGGGATCAGAGCCCTATGTCCTGCCGTTAGACGACCCTTGATCGAGTTATTTGATGCTTAAACTTGTTCCTTGTACCAAACGCGCCCCAGGAACGTCAATTCCTTCCTTTAGGTCACTGCGGATGGCGGCGATATCATAGCTGATTGATATTTTTTTGTACTTTTCAGGGATGACAGTTTCGTCATAAGCGTCAACGGAAGGCGGGTTTTTGCGAAGCTTAATGACAAATTGTGGACACTTGATTTCATTGATTTGGGTTTTTTCCATATTTTCCATGAGGTAATTCTTCAAGCGCTCCACTTCCCCTTTCAAAGCCTTTTCGCGGGCAGCCATTGCCTTACGTTCTTTCTCAATAGCCTCGGCCTCGGCCTCTAAGGATTTGAAGATGCGGGTTATATTGATGCACTTGGTTTCCAGTGGGTCAGTCAATTGGCTTAACTTTGCCATGATGGTTTCATCAATTTCACCCGTTTCTTCATTCACCATGCCGCCGAGCAAAAACTTATAATGCTCGGCGATTTCGTACAGTCTCATGCCACTCATTTACTTTACCTCACCAGTTTCAGTGTCTACTTTGGCTTCCTGCGCATCGCTTTTGGCTGATGCACATTCAGCTTCGGCATATTCCATTTCTGCTTTTAGCCGATCTTTATGGTCGATAAGCTTTTTTAAACTATCCTGATCCTTATTTTTGGTCAGGATTTTGTAAAACCCCTTAAATACTTTGGCAAGTTCATCGGATGTAGTCGATAAGCTTAAAGCCTTCAGCATTTCCTCGACTGATGGTTCATCAGCGTTATTTACCGTTTCCCCTTCAAAAGTAAGAAGCTTTTTAGGTTCATCATGGTGATGATTGGGGAAAGACTTACCCTCCATTTCTTCTTTCGTGTAATCCTGACCAACTACATCGGGAAAAGCTTTTCTCAAAGCCTGAGCTTCGGTACATTTAGCCAATTGCCCGTATCCTCTTTTTTCCCACATAGCATTGGGAGTCTGATCGCTTCGGGACTTGGTGGCATAATTTTCTTTCCAAAATTCTTTGGCGGTAAAATCAACTATGCGATCTCCGACATATTTTTTAACGGTAATTTTGCACCATTTTGGATAAGTAACTTTTAAAGAACCAATTTGTTCGGTGATTTCTTCACCAAATTCAGGCTCAGTCATTCCGGCATATTGCCCACTGCGATCAGCCTCAATTCGATATAAACCGATGCCAGGCATAACCACATCGCGATATTCATAAATATCTTTCCCTTGGCCATCTTTTTTGCCCGTTTTAACGCTCATAGGAACCAAGTGAACTGGTTTTTTAATGGGATCTAATTTGCGAGCTTCGCAATAGCTCAATACCATCGCAATTGACTCATCCTTTGCGCCTGGATAAAGAGTTTCCTTTAAAACGGTGTAGGTATTCGTGTCAATGGTTTGAAGATCGTTCAACTTGGTGGTAGGGATTAAATTATTTGCAGCACTCATTGTGTTTCTCCTAGTTAAAAAAATAGTTGATAATGACGGTCACCCATCGATGCCGATCAAGCCCCGATAAGCGTTGTTTAGCGGTAATTTGGTCTTTTAAGCCCACGAGGTTTCTCCCGTTTGATAATCCCTGACTATGCGGTAGCCGGAGGCTTTGCGGTCTTCTGCTTCAACTTCCGGCAGCCGATTGTCGATCAATTGCTGCATTTCGTAGCGAACCAAGTCGCGGACTTTGGTATCGTTTTCCATGAGCTTTTCGAGGAAATTGTAGATTTCGTGTTCTGGAAGACTATCGAGGTCGAGGGAATACCCATTTTTAAAACTTTTATGGGCGTACTCATCAATTAAACAACGGTCAATATAAGAATTGATTTTATTCATGGCGGTTATCCTTAACCTAAGCCAAGTCTATGGCAAATTGCATTTTCATCCTGTGCTGAAATTATCGCATAATTTGGCTTAATTTCCTCGTCCTCAATCATCTGATCGCATCGTTCGCAATGACCCCAATGGTTTTTCATATCGTTAAGAAGGACTACTTCGCCGCCGCAATTTTCGTGTAAATAACTGAACATATTTTGTACTCCATAGCAGGTTAATATCGATTACTATACTCTTAAAATCGTCCGCAATTATATAGGCTCTTGTAAAGAATTGTCAACTTCTTTAATATAAACCTTATAGGCTTTTTGTTGACTGGATGAATATTATTCTGGTATATAACTTGAACATTAAAGGAGAATACGCCAATGACAGCGGCAGACTGTATAAGAAATGTACGAATAGAAATGGGTTTGAGTCAGGCTGAATTTGCCATCTTAATAAAAAAGGATCCCACATCGGTTTCTATGTATGAATCTGGCAAAAGAAAACCTGGGTTTCCGACCATCCGTAAAATTGTGGAAGAGGCCAAGAAAAAAGGGATTAAGGTTAAATATACTGATTTGCACGATAGTTAAGGAGAAAAATAAATGAGCAGCCAAGAATCACATTTATTGCTGGGAATGGCATTTGCTGTATTGAAGCGGGTGCGAAATCACTTTATTCTCACCAACGACCCTGAATCGCTACAGATGATCGAAGAGGATTATCTTGCAATCAAGGAAGGGATCGAAAGGAATTACTATCAAAAACAAAAGAAGGAACGCGAAGATGCCGTATAGCCAGGAAGAACTGCACGCTAAATTCAAGAAAATTTCCAGTGCGGTCATGAAGGTTTATCACGATGAAATGCACGATTTCCTTGAGGATGCCCCTGAAGGCTCCCTCACAGATGCCGAGGTTGCAATAATGATAATGAACCTCACCATCGGGAGCGCCACTAATATTTATTACAGCCTTAAAAAATTCCTTCCCAAAGTTAATCTTGATTTTCCTTTTATGCGTGCAAAATTGATTAACGAGATGTCCGCTACCTTTGAAAAAATTAAAGACTACAATGTCAAAGACCAGCTAATTCAATTAACGCCCGAACAAATCAAAGAAATACAAGAAAAAGGCTCGACTACGATAAAAAATGAAAGTGGCGATGAGGAAAAAATAACCATGAAAGATTTAATGGTAAGCCGAAAGGAAGCTGATGCGTTTTTGAATAAAGCGAAAGAGGTACTAAAAGATGCAGATACCCCGAAAATTATTGTTCCAGGTTGCTGATTATTTGGATGGGAACACGATTAAGGCGCAGGTGTGGTTTCAGATACCGAACCCACATCTAAATGGTTTAAGGCCCCAGGATTATTACAGAAAGCATGGTGGATGGGCCTTATTGGAAAAAATTATCAACAAAGCTTTAAAAGGAGAAGAAAATGAACGGATTGACACCGCAAAAACCTGTACCTGATTTTGATGCAATGGTTTGGACTTGTCCATGCTGCAGTCAGAAAAGGAACGATAAATACATTAAGGTCATGCACCATGATGTGTCTGCATTGTTTGGTGCAGAAACAGGTGCAATCGTTTTGAATGTGAAGTATTGCGTTGATATGCCAGGCTGTAAAGAAAAAGCTTTCAGCCGCGAATGGGTCATCAATCACTTTTTTCAGAGATTTATAAAAGATGAGCAACATAAAATTGAGCTTCCGCACTCTTGAAAAGCAGGTTTGCTCGTTAAAATGGGCCAAGCGTTTGCATGAAATTGGTGTGCGGCAGGACACATATTTTCATTGGGTGTTTTTTGAAGGTCAAAAAGATTGGAATGTTACTTTTTTTGCAGAAAACTCGATTGATCATCTTACAGATTACGATGAAAGATATGCCGCTTATACCGTCCAAGACTTCATCGACATTTTCCCCAAACTTTTTAAAGTTGCTCGCAGCGATAATGAGTGGAAATTCCTATGTGAGGCCGTAGATATGCACTTGAAAGATGAGGATAACATGGCAAATGTTTTTGCTCGGTTTCTCATTTCGATAACCAAAAACAAAGACGAGAAAAAGAGGATCGAAAGTAAATGACCATTGAGTTGACAGACGATAGCTATATTTTAGGTTTTTGGTATTGTCACGATCCCCTAACCCAGAATGATTGGATGTTGTGCATGCAGCGCAGCAGGAAAACTGGCAAATGGCATGCTGATTATCGTTTCCGCTATAGGCAGGACGATAAAATATTTGGTTCTGAAGATAAAAAAAGCTGGTATCGAATAAACTATAAAGATGACGGATCGCCGCCGGAAAATGATGAGGAATTGGAACACAAGATGGACGGTTTTCAACAGCACATGCGCATGATGTTCCCTGACGCAAGCAAATTGATGATAAAAGGCGGCCTGAAAGATTTATTAGAAAAGTCAAAAAATGTACCGTGGATGCATATTCGGCAATGGCCGGAAATTTGATCTTTTACAGGGTGGTAAAAAATGAAGGATTTGCGTACCAAAAAAGATGATGAGCTTTCAGCTAAAGAAAAGATAATTTTCTTAGGTGCACGCCGAATTTCTGATGAAGCTTTAATATCCATAGAAATAAGGATTAATCGTTTCCTGAAAAAGAACCCTGAAGCCCAAGAGATGGAGCAGGTTCATTTGACCACTTTTTTAGGAAATATTTGCACCAATATTATCGGTAAAATGTTGCTAACCACGAAAAGCTTAGTCGACAAACATTACGATTCTTGTGATGTTTCACTTAATGATTTATTTGAGGAGGTTTTTCACGGGGTTAGAATGAAAATCACTCAAAATGGTCAGAGAGTGATTGAAGCTCCTAAAGAAAATAATCCTTTTGCCCATGTTAGACCGCCGGAGAGTAACGATGTCAGAAATTAAAGAAATGAGTGAAGAAGATTTAACTCAATATTTGCTAGAACACGAAATAAAAGCACGAGTCGCAGGATTTGAAACTTCCGAAGAGATGGATAATTTCAAAGTGGATGCCTCCCTCGGCATGATTAAATTTGGAGGAACTTTTACCCATTTTCTAGGGCAAGCACTGGCACGGGCTGACAGCAATAATACCGTGAAAATATTTCGGGCCTTTCGGGAAGATTGCAATCATCATGCGGCCCTGTACAAAAAATGGAATGCAAATCGATTTAGGGAAGGCTTGAAAAATAACGAAGAGGTGCAAGATGACAATGGAGAAGCCTGATTTTTCAAAATACCCTGCTTTGGATGAGCATTTTAATGGGCGAAAGGACCAGTATATTCTCGATGAAAATAACAAGCCGGTTCTAGCAAGCCTTATGGAATGGGCCGAATTTTTCGAGGGAGGAAAGAATCGAATTGTTAAGCAGGAAACTGTCGATGGCTATTGGATCTCCACGGTTTTCATCGGGATAACCATGAATTTTTACTCCCGAAACGATGAAAACTTTAAACCAGCAATTTTCGAAACGATGATTTTCAGAGGACAAGGCGGTGAAAGTTTAGATTATATGGATAGAGCAGCAACATGGGATGAAGCCCTAGAATGCCATGCAAAAGCCATCGAATTTGTTAAGGCCGGATGCCCAGGAGAAGAAGATGATTCATGACAAAATAGTCATAAGTTTAGGCTTAGCTAAAAAGCTAAAAGAATTAAATGCTCCTCAAAAAAGTTTATTCATGTGGGAATGGTTTAATGAGCATTGCTATGATGTTAAATATTATCCATTCCATTGTCCAAAAGATAACTTCAGTACACATGAATTATACGCTGCTTTCACAGCAGGAGAGCTTTTAGAAATTCTGCCATCGCGGGTCGACACCGAAAAAAATGAACCATTTAACCATTTTCGATTTGATATGCAAATGTTCAATATTGTTGAGGATCACACAGTATTGAGACATTACCGTATAAATTATCATTGCGACACAGCACAGCTGGGCTCTGGCAGCCCGTTCTTTGCGCTCCAGTTATTTAAAAAGAACATACACGCCGCAAATGCTGCTGATGCTTTAGCGATGACCTGGATAGCTTTGAAAGAGGGGGGTTATATTGATGGAATCAACTTGTTCAGATAAAAATAAACTTTCATTACCTATACCCAGATTCCGTGGTAATGCTATTGAAAAAAATGGCAAATGGGGATGGGAAATGTTGATGAGCTTCATGGGCGATGGCGATGAAGGAATTGTTTTTCATAGCACCAAAGATTATCTGTCTAAAGAGGAATCTATCAAAAACATGATGAAGGTTGTCCGCGAAGTTACCGACATGATGTTAAATGAAATGGGATCTAAAGAAAAAATAGAAGAATTTATCGACATGAATACCAATGAAAAAAAGAGGTTCGACAGAAAAGATGAGCATTAAAAATGAAAGCGCACATGGTAAAGGCTACTGGACAGTATTAGCAAAGCGCGATGGCGAATGGAAGTTATATCAAGTGAACGCTTGGTCACCTACAGCAACGATACGCGCTAACTTGCTAAATTTACAAATATTCGTTGATGGCGTTTCAAAAGCTACTGGCGATGAAATGAAAATAGTTCAAGTTAAAATTGATGAGGCGCATTAATGATAATTTATAAATACCCTATTCCATTAGTTGATGATTTTAAAATAGCGATGCCGCTTGGAGCTAAAATTTTATCCTTTCAGGAACAGCAAGGACAAATGATGATTTGGGCTGCAGTGTGTCCCAATAGCTCTCTGGAGGATCGAATCTTTAAGCTAGTCGGAACTGGAGAGGAAATTGATATGGGGCCAGTGAAAAAACACATAGGCACTGTGCAACAATTAAAAGGCTCTTTGGTTTGGCATTTATTTGAGGTTATTTCATGAAAGAAGAAAAAGTTATCCGTAATCACCAAAATTACGTTAATAAAATGGATGTATTTTATGTGGCTATTGCTTTAGATAAAGGGCAAGAGGCTGCCATCGCCTATGTCGATACCACAAAAGTAGTTACCGTGGTGAAAGCGATGGTGGGATCAACAAATAGAGATTTAGAATCTATAAAAAAGGCTTGCCAAGAGTGTGCTGATGATTCAGGTAATACGGTGCAAATTTTAAAGTTTACTCATAGAGATGTTATTGCGGAATATTTACCGAGGGAAAAGTAATGACTTTCGAGCTAGGGCTGTTAAAGCAAATTAAACGTGATGATCCAGTTGGTGACTTAGCCAAAGATTTTGCCCACGCTCAAAAGTTATCAATTTGTCTGGGTAAACGTGAAAAGTGTAATGATGAACACTTACGGAAGTGGCGTGCTACGCCTGGTGCTTATACAGCATTGAAGGCTGCTCAAATTGAATATAACACTCAAAAATTAGTTAAAGGGTTATTGAAATGAACTACTATCTTAATAAATTTTTATATTGGGCAGCCTCGTCAATTTTAGGTGTGATTTTGACTGGCTTTCTATTTTATGTATCAATAATGATTTCTATGAAGCATGGCGAAAAGCAAATAATTACTTTGGAGAGGAAATGATGAAGGAGAAACGCATAGCACAGCTTGAGATTTGCATGAATGAACTTAAAGCCGTGAGCGTTCTATATAAACAAGCCTCGCCAGCATGGATATTGATTCAAGCGACCTGGTGCCATCTAAAATCAATCCATCATCTTGAGGCCGAGACTAAATTTGATTCGAAAACTTTGGGGGCTAAAGATGAAGAGGCATAAATGATTTCTTTTATTAGGGAACAAAATTTATTATTACGATGCCCCTAAAAATTGGCAAATTATAAATTCGTATTATTAATACTTCGTAAAAGTTATCTTACCTGCAGTATTTAACAAGCGCATAGGGTGTCATGCATAAAGTGTTGGACACCCTTTTGGTACTACGTTAAAATCCTTTTTTTTAACACAATTACGAATATTGATGCCAAAAACTATAAAAGGCCAAGCTGTCGTCCTCTCCCATGACGAATACAAGCGATTGATGAAAATTGTTGCAGCTTCTAACCATCCCGTGAGAAACACCCTTTTAGTCCTCCTCTCATTTGGGACGGGGATGCGTGCTTTGGAAATAGCCAGCTTAAAGGTAAAAGATGTAATGACCAGCTGCGGCAAAATTATTGAAGAGGTCACCCTCCGGCGAACCAAAGGTAATAAACCGCGTCCCATATTTTTATCGGATCCGCGCTTAAAGAAAGCTATTATGGACTATATAAAAGAAAGGAAAGCTAACGAGTCGAAACTGGTTTTTTCTTTGAATCAGCCTTTATTGATGTCTCAGCAGAAAAAGGGCTTTTCCGCGAACAATATTCAAAAACTTTTTGAGGGTATATATAAAAAATGTGGCTTAATAGGGGCTAGCTCTCATACTGGTCGGCGCACTTTTTGTACGCGCCTTATTGAGGATGGAACAGATATAAAGACGGTATCCATTTTAATGGGCCATTCCCATGTTTCTATGACCGCCAAATATATCGAGGCGAACCCGATTCGGATGAAAAGAGTGATTTCTAGAGCGCTTTATTAACTTTAAAGGAATAAGCATGAAAATATTTAGCGATTTATCGAAGGTGATCGTAAATGCCGAGCAAGGAGAAATCCCGCTATTTGCGCTATGTGTAGACACCCAAAAAACTGGCAACGAGAATAAAGATTCTTTTTGTGCTGGGGCTGACTTTTCCTCAATGCAGGGTGTTGATGATCCAGACAAGATTTTGGAGTTTTTAATTCCCATCCTAACAAACCTTATTTATACAGCCTATGGTCAGTCCCCTTCGGCAGAATATAAAAAGCCTATAACCGACTACCACGCCACGGGATTTGATCCCAAATGTGTCAACGGAGTCAAAGGATGCGAGATTAAATACTAATGGAATTAAGTGATCAAGTCTGCTCCCTTGAATTGGCGAAGCGGTTGAAGGAATTGGGAGTCAAGCAGGAGTCACTTTTTTGGCATACTGAACAGTTAAATAAAAATCATAAGTCAATTTATAATCCTATTATTCCTGTTGAGTTAAAAGATGATTCTCATAATTTTTATTCAGCCTTCACCGTTGCTGAATTGGGCGAGATGCTTCCTTATTACAATTATTCTATTATGTTTAGTATAAGATTTTGCGATATTTACTTAGGCCATCCAACCAAAGGCTCCATAATTTTTAAAGAATCAACAGAAGCCAACGCCCGCGCCAAGATGCTGATATATTTGATTGAGAATAATCTTTGGGAGGAATAATGCTTACTAAAATACAAGATGACTTTTACATTGATTTTGATGACGTTTTTTATGTCAATGTGATTGCAAACACAATTTATATATTTTGTAAATCAGTAGATTGTCCTTTGGAAATTACCGAAAACGATGATGCAAAAAAATCTTTCATGAATGAATTAAATAAATATTCAATCAGTACTAAAAAAGATCCATTATCAATGAAATGGATTAGCCTCGATGATGAAATTCCAAAGCATGGGGAGAAATATTTATTTTTATCAACATATAGCAATTCTTGCTGGTTCGAAATAAGAAAAGTTAACAGTACTCATAAAACAAAGGAGATTATTAAGCGGAAGATAGGCTTTAATATTACGCATTGGATGCCTTTATTGGGATTAAAATAATGGAAAAGTATGTCTGCGAACATTCTGGCATCGAGTTTGAAACAAATGCCAAAATAGCCGATCTTGATTATGAGGATGTAATCGAATGGATGAAAAATAAAAAAAATGATCTTTTTACGGTATTAACCCCATTACAACAAAGACAAAGAGTCATCGAAAAAACTATCAGCAAAATAAGCGAAGCGATCAATATATTAGAGGAATTGAATAAATGAAGGATAAATGGATCCATCCTGATACAAAATTGCCGCCCCCTCAAGTGCCGGTATTGTGTATAGTTAAAGCACTTTGCGATTGTGAACATTATATCCCGTCTGTTATGGCACGTGAAATTATAGCCCATGACGGGGACTGGCGGTGGTATCAAGGCGAGAATATCCCTTTAGCTCCGAGAGATTATGTAAAAATGTGGCAGCCGTTGCCTGAAATGCCAAAACGATTTGTTCCAGCTTGGGAGGAGTAAAAAAGTGGATTATTTAACATTTTCGATAGAAATTAGTGAGATTAAAATCAATAATATTAAAAAAGCCCTTCGAGCACAGCGGGGGATTTTATACCTCAATATTACCTTGGCCATTTTTCAATCTTGGGTCATGTACCACGAAAATGGGCCGCACAGCTGGATTTTGGCTGGATGCATTGGGGCTTTTATAGCTAATATCCTTTGGGGTTTGACGCACGTTTTGGATTACAGATGGGACTTAAGAGCAAAAAGGCTACAGCAGGAACGCCTTAAACAAATGCGGGAAGACAATAATATAAAAGGAGCTGTCCGTCAATTCTACACTTCCAGCGATGAATATAATAAAATGATGGCCTATTTAGGAAGTAAAATAAATGAACAACCTAGTCAGCCTAGCGGAATGGAAGAAGCAAAAGGCTCTGAAATATTACCCAAAGATTCCGAGCTACAAAACTGTAGCTGATCTGAGACTACCAGCTGGGTCTCAGTGTCTAAGCCTGGTGGCCGGTGAAAAAAACCTTTTCGCCATCTTTAGCATTCCGGCCCGTGGGCCTATCCTGTTTATTATCAATCCTGAAACAGGGGCAGCCCAAGAGGTTACTCCTGATTTTCACCATCCTTTGAGGTAAATAGCCATGACCCTTTTATACATTTTATTGATTTGCGCTGTCTTTTTCGGTTGACTACATACTTACATGCTTATATGCTTACATGCTTACGTAAGCATAGGGGCATCAAATGATCGTATCAATTTTAAATCAAAAAGGTGGGGTCGGAAAAACAACACTGGCAGTCCATTTGGCTAGATATTTTACAAAAAAAGGTCAAGAAACCGTTTTAATAGACAGCGATAGCCAAGGTTCAAGCATGGATTGGCATGAAAGAAGTGGTGGGGATTTGGTTTTTACCGTAGCACACCCAGCTTCGACTTTGCCCTATGACGTAAAAAAATATATAAATATGGGCTGTCAATGGATATTTATTGACGGTGTTCCACAAGTTTCAGCAAAAACCGCTAGCGCGATAAAATGTTCAGATATTGTCCTTATTCCTGTTCAGCCTTCTCCGTATGATGTGTGGGCATCAAGCGATGTTGTTGAGTTAATTAAAACCCATCAACACATGAATTTTGGTAAGCCTTACGGGGCTTTTGTAATCAGTCGAAAAATAGTTAATTCCAATTTAGGAAAAGACGTTCACGAAAGTTTGCAGGGTTACGAGTTGCCTGTTTTTAAATCCGTAACCTGTCAAAGAGTGGTTTATCCGCACAGCGCCAACATCGGATCGACTGTTTTGGATATGGGTAATGATGCCAAGGAGGGAGCCAATGAAATCGAAGAAATTGCTAAAGAGCTTATCGAGGTCGCAAATGTCCTTAATTCAGATCAAAAAACCTAAACTTGAGAACAATCATCTGCAGAAAGTAAAAAAACAGATGGTTAGATCGGGCTGTTTAAAATTTAGCCTAAATATTCCTAGAGCAATTCATAGAAAATTTAAAGTTAAGGCCCTAAGTAATGGCAAGGAGATGAAAGACATAATCATGCCTATGATATTGAAATATATAGAAGAAGTTTAGGTGCTTACATGCTTACGTAAGCATATGCTTACGTAAGTATCTATTAATCAATAAGTTAGCTGATGTTTGCGGTTGACATTCTCTTTGAGTTAGAGTTAATCTTGAAACCGTGGGAACCTTTGACGGGATAGCCGCCTTGGGGAGTGTTGAAAAAGACACAGCAAAGCAGCCTAAATGACCAGGACACCTTGGCTGACGTGGTTCCCACTTGGATTCCGTATAAACGGAAAATTTTATTGTAGCCCAGAGAAGGGCTTTGAATTAAGGATTTAAAGATGGATACGGGAAGGACGCCCGCTTGCGTTGCTTTACCTTTTGACGAGGACAACACAAGCGTGCTCAATGCCTTACAACAAGGCGATAATAGCAAGCAAAATAAAACAACGCAACCGCGAATTGCGGGAAATCGATGTGGCCATCATAAAAATAACATCCGAGTGTCTCCGTTATATGGAGCGCTTTCATCTCGTAAGCGATCTCCTAACGTCATAGAAGAATGCGGAAGACGTTTACTTTATCTTGCAAGATATTTTCACCGAGGAATTCCTGAAGAGGCACGAGAGATCCTTCGAAATCAACAAACTGACATGTTTCGATGGTTCTGTTCACTTCGTGAGGACGAAAAATTCCTCCGATTTATATACCATATATCTCAAGGCTCACATTCTAGAAAAAGACGAAGCGAATCTCTTGAGGCAACTTTATTCCTTGTGTTGGGAACTCTTATATTTAGATGTGAATTACATGAAATGGCTTACGGATATTATGATGGAACAAACAACTTTCATAACTTCGATCATTCTAAGCTCGGAAAAGATACGATGGAATCCGATTCCCGAATAAAGCGAGCTATGAAGGTTTTAAAGGATATGGATTTAATCAAAGTGACCCCTAAATTAAAAACATTACCTAATGGAAAAATAATAACCGAACATACCAGAATTGAGTTAAGTGAAGACGTTTTTAAAATGCTAGGCGTATATGATATTTTTTTAAAGGGTAGGGAAGATGCAGCAAAAAGGTTCCACGAGAAACAATCCCGCATAGATAAGAATCGTTTAAAGAAAGAACCCTACCGAAAGCCTTTTTTTTCCCGCAAACCCAATCAACGACCATCCAATGGCCTCCAAAGCCTAGCCACAGCCATAACTAAGCGCATTACGGCCCCGATCAAGGGAAATGGGGAGGCAATAAGGGACAAGATGCTAGAGTTGCGTAATCGCGGCGTGTCGGCCTCTGACGCTATGGAAATAGTCAGAAAGCTTTTTTACCCGTCACCTCCTGACCGACAAAACTGACAAAACCCTCAAAAAACACCAAATGACAGCAAATGACAGCCTAAAAGGGTAAACCCGTGGGAAAAAATGTCATTTTGCCCTTTTTTAACCCCCTGCACGCCCATTTTTTAGGGGCTTCCCTAAGCCTTTTAGGGATTTCCCTATCTTGTTATTTACTTATCCACAGATTTTGTGATTAAGTGTTTTAATATTAGCGATAAGTGCTACCGCTAAGACACAAAGAGCTACACAAAGCTTTACAAGACAATCTTTTTTTACTTAATTAAAGAAAAAAGCCTAGGAGTGCTTATGGATAAGCCACCGATGGAATGGATAGATAAGCTTTTCGATTGCCTGGGATTGTTCTACGGGGAACGTTTTACTTCTCAGTTCCAAAAGCCTAAGATCGCAGACCTTTATAAAACAATGTGGCAATCTGCCCTATACGGCTATACTTATGATGAAATACGAGACTTATTGGTTTATCTCAAGCAAATCGCTAAAATCCGCAACGCAAAAGCCCCTAACCACTTGGAGTTCCATGCCTCATTGGTTGGGAGGCGCAAAGCATGCAGAGTGTAAGACCAAAGAAGCGCCGGATAGGACGCAGGCCCATCTTGGATTCCAAAACCCAAACGCTGATCCCCTCGGAGTACCAAGAGTGCAAAGCATTTTACTATTATTGCCAGCGCATATTAAAATTAGGGAAAACTATCGTTAAAAATGTCAATGAGGGAATACGCGACACATGGTACACCCAAGCCTTACTCAATATAGGGTTAACCCCTGGTCACTTGGATTACCAATACATCGTTCCAAATGATAAATACTCGAGTCTTTGGCTAGAAATGAAACGGATTGATGGGCGCAGTAAAAAGACCGATGCCAATCAAGACGAAATGATTGAACTGCTCAATAAAAATGGGCATTATGCTTGTTATGCTTACGGCGCTGAACACGCTATCAAGATTTATAATGACTATGTAAATAACAGATTGTAAGGAACAAGGAATGTTCTGGAATATTTTTTTTGTTTTACTAGGGGCTATTTTTGGCCTTTGTTACCCGCGAATTAAACGCCTTTTTCAAATCTACTGGCTAGACCTTAAAATCCTCTGGCACGATTTTATTACTGTAGTTTTTTCCATCGATTAAAAATATTTTTGACGTTAATCGTCATCACCCCGCACGGACACGGGGTTTTTTTGACTAGGATTATAAATGTTTAAAAGTTGCTGCTGTAAACAAGATGTGACCACTATCTACGCTAATGAGGGAGTGGCGTACTATGAATGCACTTTTTGCGGCAGGCCCTGCGATGCTATTATCAACGTAGATCCACTTGGAGATTATGGGCATGATGTCGGATTCAATGAAGGCAAAACTGAGAACGCTTATCACGGGCCATGAAGATAAAAAAAACTTTCCTTATTTAGACTCGTTGGGAAATATCACTATCGGCATAGGATATAACCTAACTGCACGAGGGCTTCCAGACTCGTGGATAATGGAACAGTTTGACATGGACGTCTCATACTTTTACAACCAGCTGAACACCGATTTCAGTTGGTTTAAAACCCTTTCCGAACCCCGCCAAATGGTCTTGATTGATATGTGCTTTATGGGTTATAAAAAGTTTCTAGAGTTTAAAAAGATGCTAGCGGCTATTGAGGAAGGGGATATTAAGGGTGCAGCAATGGAGATGCTTTCTAGTGAATGGGCTAGCCAAGTTAAGGGCCGCGCTGCGCAAGACGCTCAAATATGGTTGTCAGGATCCTTATGAGGATGTAAAAACTTATCAGGGATGCGAATTAGAATCTTTGCGAAACCTACATACTTTTATATCAACGGCAAACACCAGATTTATTACACCCACAGGGAGAAAACCAGTGAACGAAGTCAACTCAGAAATTCTATCAGCTGCACAGCAAATAGCCCCCAATGCACCCGCAGTCGAGGTCGCATCAGCGGCTATCAGTACGGTTGAAAGCCCAAGCCCCGCCAATATTTTGGCTGACATTGAGCTAGCGATTAGCCTTATTAAGCAATTCAAGGCCGCTTTAGCCAATGTTCATCCGAGTGTGGCTAATCTTGTAAAGATGATTTTTTAGGTGGTTTCGGTTCAAATAAGTCGCTTATCCAGCAAGCGGCCAGGAAAAAAAGCATCCAAAATAAAATTTGCACAAAAATCATAAATGAGTGTCCTCTATATGGGCTTCCTTTCCCGTGATGGGTAAATTGGGAAAACGAAGGGAATAATGCATTAACTGGATGGCACGCATTATAACCTGGCTGCGGTTTTCTAAGAATTTGCCGCATATTTCATCAAGCTGCCGGAGAGTTTCTTCGGTAAAACTGACGGATGTTCGTTTAACTGTGGTTTTCATTGTCATTCCTTGTAGTTGCTTCCTCTCTAATTTGTTCTAAAGCATCTGAAATTAGAACTCCATCTAAACGATTATTGACAAAGTAATCTAAAAGCTTATGAGCTATTTGCTTAACTCTATAACGCGACATTTTGCGAGCAGGAAAGGTGTCTGAATCGTAATCTCTTATGAAATCGACAAATTCGTTAAAGGTCATTTTATTTACTCCGCTAAACAAGAATCGCAAATTTCATACCCGTCCTCTTTGTTGACCGCATGCATGTGGCAAAACGCGCAAAGGCAGTCTGAAAGAGGGTCTCGGTTCCTGATAGAACGTTCTATCGTTTTCAACAGTAATTTGAGTCGGGGCATTTTGACCTTAATCAACAGGCTTTGAAGGGTTACTTCATCGGCGTGGGAAATAAGGTTGATAGCCAGCCTGGTTTGGTTTTCGCTAAAAATCATTATGTCCCCTCCTCTAAAGAATTTAGTTCATCCCTTTTGTCAATTAACTGACATAATAAACCTTGGCATTTTGTGTTTAACTCAAGGCATACTTTTTTTGAGTCAAAACTTTCCATAACAAGATTACAATCGGTGTTCATAAGTGCTATACGGTCATCAATAAATACCTCCCATAAACCAGCTTTTGATCTGCCGACATGGGCTTTTTTAATGTAATAGCCACCTTTATGGCCTTTGAGGGTTTTTTGTGTTTTGATGAAAATCATTAGGATCTCCCCCGCGCTGTTAAATATTCCTGATTTACTTCATCTACTATGTCTTTAATGTCTTGAATAAAACCACAATCAGCGGCCTTATGAAAAATATGTTTTAATTCTTCCGGCGTTGCGCTTATTAAAAATAAGATTGTGTCTTTTAGCATTCTATTGTTGATTTCTTCGTGGGTATTCATTAAGCCACCTCATGCGCTTCGATGTAGCCTTCCATTGTTTCTTCGGCTGAATGGTAAATCTTATTTAAAGCTTCGCCGCTATGAACAGCGCATTCCATGAATATTTCGGTCAATTCTTCTTTGTCAGCCGTAATCAAAAATTTAACAATGGCGTCCCTAAAGATTGAATCGGCGTTGCAAGCTGGTGTTATATTGTTCATTTTATGTACTCCGTAGCAGGTTATTAAAGTGTTCACATGGTAACACTGGTCGCAAGCGGAGTCCACCGATGTTCACTTAGTATTCGCAAAAATGTTCACTTTGTAATACTTTCCCCCATAAAAAAAGGTTATTGACCTAGCTTGGCCTTTATGTATAATTAATATTCAACCTATTTTAAGGATTTATCGATGAAACACGCTTTATTGATTTTGCTCTGCGCCGTCCTTGCTTCCCCCGCTTTAGCCTGTGTTGATAGCCCACCTTATGTGTGCTGCGATAACTCAACCCCACACAATTGCGAATAGCCCATGTTTATTTATCCTTTAGCAATCGGCTATTTTGGCCTACTGTTTTACTCGTTTTATTGCGCCTGGTATCGTGTCGAGGCGACTGAACGTTTTATGCTACGATTAGACAAATCACTTGAGAACGGTGACTTCATTTGGCATGTGCTGGCTTCTTTATTGGTTGTCACATCCGTTGCAGGATTCGTTTACAATTGGTATCAACACTAACCCCCACCCAAGGAGAAAGACCATGAAAGGATGCAAAGAACCGATGAAAAAGAAAGAAAAGATGCCCATGAAAGGTAAAAAAAAGTAGTAATGGAATTTGATACACCGTTGCCCGATGAATTGTTTAGGAAAGTGATTCCTATATTGTCAAAGGGCAGCGTGTATCGCGTAAGCTTTCTCCCTGAACGGAAAAAAGGATTTGACCGTGAAGATGCCCGAATTGAAGGTTCAGAACCTTCCAATTAATAAACTAGTCCCCTATATAAATAATTCGAGAACGCATACCGATGAGCAAGTTAAAAAAATGGCTAAGAGCATTAGCGATTTTGGTTTTAACGACCCTATTGCTATCGATATGCTTAACGGTATTATTGCCGGTCACTGCAGGCTTGAGGCCGCCAAACTTCTCGGATTGACTGAAGTACCCACGATTCAACTAGGTCACCTGACCAAAGAACAACAAAAAGCCTATGTTATTGCGCACAACCGCCTGGCGCTGGATGCCGGATGGGACTATGAGATGCTGCGTGTTGAAATGACCGAAATGCAGGATGCGGGATTCGATGTCGGTAAGACCGGCTTTAGCGATGAAGAAATTGAGTCTATCCTTAACCCTGAAATCATAAGCCCTGGATCTGGAAATGGAGATGCAGTGCCTGCGATTAAAACGGATGCCGTCTCCGTAATAGGCGACCTGTGGCTTCTAGGCAACCACCGTTTATTGTGCGGTGACTCAACCAATCCAGGCCACGTGACAAAAGTCACGGCGACAATCAATCCCGTCTTAATGGTTACCGATCCACCCTACGGAGTAAATTATGAACCTGAATGGAGAGAAGGCGCTGACCTTGGCGTTGGTGAACGATCAACTGGCAAAGTTGAAAACGATGACAAAATGGATTGGACGGATGCTTATTCTTTGTTTACTGGTGATGTCGTTTACGTGTGGCATGCTGGTGTATATTCTCCAGATGTCGCCGCCCACCTGCGAGCTTGTAACTTTAGCCTCGTCAGCCAAATCATCTGGGTCAAGCAGCACTTTGCTTTAAGCCGTGGTGATTATCATTGGCAGCACGAGCCTTGCTGGTATGCAGTACGCAAGGGCAAAAAGCATAACTGGCAGGGCGCACGCGATCAAAAGACCACCTGGGATATTATGAACAATAACTCCTTTGGCAATGCCGCCCCCGAAAAAACCTGGGGCCATGGCACGCAAAAGCCTATTGAGTGCATGGCGCGTCCCATCCAAAACAACAGCAAACCTAATGATTTCATTTATGATCCCTTTGGTGGCTCCGGCACAACCCTAATCGCTTGCGAGAAATTTGGGCGTAAATGCCTTATGATAGAAATAAGTCCCGCCTATGTTGATGTGATTATCAAGCGGTGGGAAGATTTTACTGGCAAGAAAGCTATCCTAGAATCGAATGGATTGTCGTTCGAGGAGAATGCACATGGACGTGCCACAAATTGGTCAGCCGCTAAAGCTGGTTAATCACAAAGTTAAAGAAAAACTACTCACCGCGCTTGCAAGAGGGGCGACCTACAAGATCGCTTGCGGTTACGCCGGTATTAGCACCAAAACCCTGCGCAATTATCTTCGCAAAGGCGAGGCGCTTGTCGATATGTTTGAAGAGCAAATCGCAGAACATGAGGACAAGGCATTCTTCGAGTTCTATTGCGAGGTCAACAGCGTTGAGTCCTACGCTGCCATAAAATGGCTAGATAAGATTGATAAGGCATCCGATTTTCACTGGCAAGCAGCCGCATGGAAATTGGAGCGCCGTTATCCGGCTGAGTACGGCAAAGTCAGTATCGAGATTAAGCAGGAAAGTGATGAAGATTCCATAGAAAAAGCCAAAGCCGAGGTAAACCGATTAAAGAGCGATAATCATGGACGACTTGAACCAACTGAGAGTTGATCTATTATCTGATTTCTACCTGTTTAATCGCTTCATGTTTAAGGAGCTTACGGGGCGCGACTTTATTATAAGCCGCCCCGTTTCCAACGAATCCCATTTTATTACCATCTGCCGAGAGCTTGAGGATGTTTTCCACGGCAAAACAAATCGGCTATTAATTAATTGCCCGCCAGGTTGGTCTAAGAGTTCATTGATTAAGAACTTTATCTGTTGGGGTAAGGCGCATTATCCCGATAGCAATGAGCTATATATATCCTACGCGCACGAGCTAGCATCAAGCCACACGCACACGATAAAACAAACCATGATGCTTCCCATTTACCGCAAACTATTTGGTGTGGAGATTAACCGTGATTCATCTGCTAAGGATTTTTTCAAGACTTCTAAGGGTGGGGCGACTGCTGCATTTGGTAGCTCCGGCCCTGTTACTGGTCGTGATGCTGGGCTTCCTGGGCTGGATAGGTACTCTGGCGGTGTTTTTATTGATGATATACACAAGCCTGATGAAGTTCATTCTGATGTTATTCGGGAAAAAGTTAAACGAAATTACATCGAAACGATTGAGCCGCGTTGCCGAGGACATAACGTTCCAATCGTTGCTTTTGGTCAGCGCCTCCATCAGAGTGATCTTTTCGATTATCTTATCAATGGTGAAGACGGACACCAATGGCGGCAGCTAAAGATTAAAGCCCTGGATGATGCCGGAAACGCACGATTTCCAGAGGTAATGCCAAAAGAAAACCTGCTGATTATGAAAAAACATAAGCCCTATGTTTTCTCTAGCCAATATCAGCAAGAGCCAATACCTGCAGGGGGGGGTCTTTATAAGGAGGATTATTTCCCCTTACTAGAAAAAACACCACCGATACTAGCGACTTTCATTACCGCAGACACGGCTGAAACCGAGGAAACGTGGAACGATAAGACCGTATTTTCTTTTTGGGGTTTGTATCAAATCGCGGTAAAGAATAACGATATCCCAGACTTATACGGGCTGCATTGGTTAGATTGCCAGCAGATTCAGGTAGAGCCCGCCGACCTTGAGGCAGAGTTTCTTGATTTCTGGGCCAGCTGCATGACGTACAAAGTAAAGCCACAATGCGCAATAATAGAGAAAAAATCTACAGGCGTGACGTTGGTTTCGGTATTAAAGCGCACTCAGGGCTTGCGGGTTATTGGAATAGACCGAACGGTCAAATCAGGATCCAAGACCCAGCGCTTTATCGACATGCAGCAGTACATTGCCGCTCGTCAAGTATCATTGCCTTTGCTTGCAAAACATACCAAAATGTGTCTTGACCACATGACGGATATAACCGCAAACGACACGCACAAGTTCGATGACATAGCTGATACTTGCTACGATGCGGTGAACGCCGCTTTCATCGATAAAATAATCGTTCAACAAGTGGCGACCAAGGTGGACTATAACGCCCTGGCTGCGAATATGATGCAAGGACAGCATCAAATCGATTACTTAAGGAAAAAGGCTCATGGACGAAGCTAAGGAACAGCAAGGAAAGCTTGAGCGTATCAAATTAAACGTTAAGAATTCTTACCTAGCATTTAAATCGAATTACGATAGGTTCAACGAATTCCGCACCTTCATTTTCGATACATCCCTTACACAAGATGACATAACCCTCTTAACGCAGCTATCCAAACCTTCAATCGAGTTCAACGTTTCGGAGGCATACATCTCAAGGCTAATGGGTGAATTTTCTAAGCAGGAGCCATCTGTTTCAGTCGGCACTGAAGATGAAAGCAGGGCAGATCCCACAACCGTCCACGTTGTCGAGCAGCACATTCGGCACATTATCCGCGATGGCAAAACGAATAACTGGCGTTGGGAAATCATGAAAGACTTGTATAGCGGCGGTTTCTCAGTTGGTAAATTGTGGACTGACTATGCTCACCCTATGAGTTTTGACCAGGTCATAAAAACTGACAGAGTATTTGACCCGTGCCTTTGCGGATGGGATCAATTAGCAAGACAAGCGCATAAAGGTGATGGTGCTTTTTGCTTTGAGCTATTTCCATTTACTAAAGAAAAATTCGAAGATGAAAATCCCAAAATAAATCTCAGCAAGATAACCTTTAATCGTGCCTTCGCCGGTTTCAATTGGTCTTATCTGAATGGCAACGAGAAAATATTGCTCGTGTGCGATTACTACGATAAGAAAAAACGCGATGTTAAGATTGTGCGCTTGGCAAATAACGATGTAATGACTGTTAAAGAATACGAGGCCATGTTAGAGCAGTGGGATGCATCCGGCAGAACCGATATGCCACCTGCCACTAAAGGAAAGATGCGTACCACTCAGCTAGAAACCGTGTGCAGGTCACGCTGCATTGAAACTGAAATAGTAGAGTATACCGAAACAGATTTCACCTTTTTTCCGCTTGTATTCTACGATGGCAACTCTGTCATGTTGAAGAACCCCAAGACATCGGGTGCGGTATCGCAAATGACAAGACCCTATGTTTATCACGCAAAGGGCGCTCAAAAGCTGAAGAACTTTGCTGGTATTACGCTTGCCAATGAAATGGAAAACATTGTTCAACATAAATTCCTTGTGGCTAAGGAAGCCTTACCAAAAGAAATGGACTTCCTTAACTCCTATAAGGATATGCAAAAGCCCAATAACATGGTGTTTAATGCATTCTTTGAGCAAGACCCCGATAAGCCCATTCCTAATCCAATAAGGGAGATACAGCGTGTTCCAACTCCTCCAGAGGTTGTGCAAACTTTCTCTTCTACCGACTCTCTTATACAAAATATTCTTGGTAGCTATGATGCTGCTCTTGGCATCAATGATAATCAACTTAGTGGTATTGCAATCGTGGAGGGTGCTACTCAGTCTAACGCCGCTGCTATGCCTTATATTGTGGGCTTTTTACAAGGTATGCAGAGAGTTGCCGAGATTATAGTTGACCTCATTCCGAAGTATTACAAAACGCCGCGCACCATTCCTGTTATGGGAATAGATGGACATTCTGATTACGTTAAGATTAATCAGCAGGACGGCGTTGATATGTTTTACGATACCAATGCTCTCAATGTAAAAGTTGAGGCTGGTGTATCATTCCAAATTCAAAAGTCCAGGGCATTGCAGCAAATAATTGCATTAATGGGTACGTCTGATCTATTCAATCGCTTTATGAACGAGAAAGGTCTGCCAGTATTGCTGGATAACATCGAGATTCGCGGTATAGACCAGTTGAAACTGATGGTTGAGGATTGGCTGCAAGAGTTAGCCAAAGAAAAAGAAATGGCCATGAAATCACAGCAAGAACAGATGCAAAATAATCCGGCTATAATGAAAACTCAAGTTGAGCGTGAAAAACTGCAGCAAGAAAGATATATCCATGAAAAGCAATTTCAGGTAGATGTCGAAAAGCTTAAAGTCGAGCAGCAAAAGATAATGAAGGATTTGCACGTTGCCAAAGACAACAATTTAACGCAAAGAATTAAGGCTGAGACAGAACGCTTTGCAAAACAGGTCGATCTTGCTATAAAGAAACGCGACATGCACCATCGCCACTTTAAGGAGTCTATTGAGTTGCATCACATGGTTCATCAGCCTCCCAAGCAACAGGGGGCTAGATTTTAAATCATACAAAATTAATAAAGGAATAAAAAATGGATGTTATTAACGATTCACGCCCGGAAATTAACCTATTAACTAGCGACAGAATCGCCAAGGACGAATATAATATTGGCGTTAATATTTTCAAAGATCCATCAAATCAGGTTCCAGTTGATGATAAAGTCAATCATCCCCCTCATTACACTAATAGCCCCGCTAAGTGCGACTGCGGCAGGCGCATCGAGTGCATCGATGTTACCCGCCACATGAGTTTTAATATTGGCAATGTCATCAAATACCTTTGGCGATCCAAACTTAAGAACGGCCTTGAGGATTTGAAGAAAGCTCAATGGTATCTCAATGATGCCATAGCAGAACTTGAGCGCAACTAGGTAGTTTTCCTATTCACTTAGGTGATATTGACAATTGACAATGGATAGGCGTATCGTGGAATTACCGACCCATCGGGTATAAATGGGCGAGACTCTTGCGTTAATAGAGGTATCACCGTGGCGGGGTCAACAGCCAAAGGCATCTCTGCCTTTCAGGATGAGAATTGAGACGAGACTCTTGCGAAATGAGAGGCACTACCGTGACGGGGTTAACAGTCAGAAGGGAATCACAATGACAGAAATGGTAAATGGAGATGGTCAAGGTTCTAGTAACTTTGCCGGATTACCTGTAACACCTTCGTCTACGCCTTCACAGGCTCCAGCCGAAGAAAGAACTTTCAAACAGTCAGACGTTAATGAAATCGCATCGAGACGAGCGTCCGAGGCGGTGGAGCGGTATAAACGCGAGACCAGCATGGCCTCGCATAACTACCAACCTCCACAACAGCAGCAGTATCAGCCGCCGCAACAGCAGCAGCAATACGCGCCGCCACCTCCAAGCATATCTCAAGACGAAATCAAACGGTTGGCTCAAGAGGAATTTCAGCGCTCAAGGAGCGAGTGGGAAAAGGATTCCCAGGCAAAAGCTCAAGAGCAAGATGCGCAACGGATTGCGTCTGAATTCTTTACGAAAGTGGGTGCAGGTGAAGGCGGGATACAAGAATTCGAGAAAGTCATCGGTGATGCTGGATTGGACTTAAGAGCTATTCCCTATCATGTTCAATTAGCGAATATGGTTGAGAATACCAAAGAAGTCATGATCGAACTGGCTAAGAATCCCTCCAAAATAGGGGCAATTCAAAACCTGATCGACATCGATCTACGCGCCGGACGACAACCCCGATTAGCCTTGACAGAAATGAAGCGCTTGTCTGAATCGATTAAATCGAATAAACAAGCCGCTAATTTTCGAGACGCTCAAGCACCATTAAGTCAGTTGCGACCTTCTAACGCCGGAACGGATAATAAAGGCCCGCTGACCGTAAGTGACTATAAGCGTAAGTATAGAGTCTAATACGCAAGCTAGGCTGTAATTATCCGACTACTCAAGGACTGAATAGTTAGGAGATTACAATGGCTTTATACGCAGATAATATTTTGCAACAGGTTCAAACATACCAACGCAGCTCTCTTGGTTTGCTTCAGAACTTGTGCTGCTTTGTTAGCACAGCTAACACTAAATTTAAAGATTTCGAGAAGATCCAGGCAAATCTTGGCTCAAGTATTACGTTCGACACCCCGCCACGCGCAACGACCTCTGCTGGTCTGGTTGTTAAATGGCAACCCGCAATCCAAGAGGTCGAAACCCTTACTTGCGATCAGGCTTTCAACAGTTCTTTCACCGTTACCGCACAACAACGTATTTTCAATTTAGAGAAAGGCGAAGATGAATACATCGAAGTTTTCGGCAAATCTTTCTTAACTGAATTGGCAAACGAGGTTGAAGGTAACTTGGCTTTAAATTGTATTTCAGCCGTTCCTGTTATGACGGTTAATTCCGAAGGGCAATCCGTTCCAACAGGTGCGCTGCATACAGAGTCCGGGCCTTTCCGTTATTTTCTGGACGGAACAACGCAGCTGACAAGTTATCAGCAGTTAGCTACTATGATCATGCAGTTTAAAAACTTTGGTGCAGTTTCTCACGGCATCAAGGTCTATCTGCCTGATAGCGTATACCCTCCCATCGTTGGTACTGGACTCAATCAATTTGCTCCAGAACGTAACAACGATATAGCGATGTCCTGGGAAGTTGGTGAATTTGGCACGCCCCGTGTTAAATACTACCAATCCAACTTGCTGCCCATTCATTACTCTGGCACAGCAGGAAATAGCGCTCAAACGCTTACCCTGGTCAGCACCAATGACCCGACAGGACAAAATGTTACTCAGCTAACATTCAGCGGTGCCTCTGCATCGGATCAAAATTGCATCGTGGCTGGAGACCTTTTCCAGTTCAATGATGGTGTAGCTGGATTCAATCCCCTCCGTTATCTGACTTACATCGGTCACAAGGTCTCAATCAATAAAGTGCAGAATCGCGCCCTTGCGAACGCTGCCTCTAATGCATCGGGTCTTGTTACGATTAATTTAGCTTGGCCATTAAATTGGGCTGGCGGTCAGACCCTGAATTTAAATCAAGCCCTGCAACCTGGTATGCAGATCAGCGTTGTGCCTTCTCACAAGGCAGGCTTAGTGGTTGGCGGTGATGCTTTCTACATCGCTATGCCTCAGTTGCCCGATCAGCGTCCGTTCGATACCGCGAACGAATACGATCCTGAAACTGCGGTGTCTTTAAGAATGACCTACGGTTCAATCTTAGGCGCTAACCAAAAGGGTATTATTTACGATGAAACGCATGGCTCGCTTGTAGTAAAACAGTACAGCATGCGCGTAATTATCCCTATGTCTCAGGCTTAATCAGGAAAAGGGGGAGGGCATTTCGCCCGCCCCCTTTGAATAACGTATAAGGAGATCACCATGTCAGTCCAGAATTTACCTGTTGAACAATTGCCCTTTTTGTACATCCAAGGGCTAAACGTTTCTGTCGCATCCAATACAGTCATTGCGATTGCCCCTGGGCAGTGCCGCGATAAAAATGATGCGATTGATATGCCTTACTCTGCTCCTTTGGCTCCTCTTTATCTTAACTCTGCCGTAGTTGGTGCAGGTGGTTTAGATACAGGAACACTGGCATTAAGTTCAAATTATAACATTTGGTTAATCGGCGACTCGTCTAACAAATTGCCATTTTCTGGAGTAATTAGTTTGCAAAGCAATGTCGCTCCTTTATTGCCTTATGGTTACGATTCCTCCCGTTTAATCGGCATGGTATCGACCAATAGCTCTACGCATTTTACAGCAGCAAGCGTGCTTAATGCCGTGAACTATAAAGGCTTTTTCTTGTCCCCATCTGTTTCGGTTCTCAGCGGTGGAAACGCGACAAGCTTTACCGCGATTGATATGTCTACGCCTATCCCCACAACCACGGATCCATTTGTTATTGCTGTGTGTACAGCGACATTTATTCCCTTGGCAGTTGGTGATATTGCGCAATTCAGACCGACAGGTAGTTCAGCGACAGCTAATCTACCCACGATCACAGGTATTGCAGCAGGCGTTGCGCAGACACAGCAAATTATCCTTAACTGCGGCGTAGGAAGCAGCAAGCCCGAAGTGGATTATTTAGTATCCGTTTCCGGCGACTCTCTTTCTCTGTCAGTGCAGGGATACTATGTGAGTTTATCTTAATAGTTTTGACTTGAGATAAAATGAATGTCTTATACAGCGCGGCAACTGATCACACGCTCGTGGTTTTTGTCAGGAATAGTCGCTCGTAGGCTGCAAAGCGTAACGGGCGACCAAGCCGTAGACGGGCTTTTTCTGTTGAATGCGCTGTTAGACTGGAAATCCATTCAGATTGATTTAATCCCTTATTGGACTTATTACGAGTTTCCTGCCGTTATAGGACAGGAACAGTATTTTATTCCCAATTTATTTGCGGTTGAAACCCTTACCTTCAATATAGATGTTGTCAGGTATCCCACCGACTTTACAACGCGAAGCTCTTACTTTGGGACGGGTAGAATAGACAACATCCAAAGCTTGCCATCTAACTGGTACTTTAATAGGTCGCTAGGTGGCGGCTCTATTTATATGTACTTTCTGCCGCAAGGGAATTACCCGATAAAGATAATGGGTAAATTTGGTCTACAGGATGTGACGCTCGATACCGATCTTTTAACGGTTTACGACCCATCCTATCTTGAGTATTTGCGCTACGCTTTGGCGCAATATATGTGTTCTGAGTACGGCATTTTGATGAACCCTGAGTCGAAGGGAATCTTGATGGCGCTCCAAAGAACTTTGATGGATGTAAGCCCTCCTGATTTGTCTATTAGGAAAACATCGATATTAACGGCAGTCTCCGGCATTAACTTTGGGGACGTCAATATCGGTCACGGATGGAGACCTTAATATGATTAATAGGTCACAAACCACCGAAGCCTTACCCCTTAATATTGTGGGTTCATCGACTTTTGGGCGCTATCCAAAAATATCGATTGAAAAGACCTACAATATGTTTATGTCGGACGGGTGGATGGTTCCCTATGCAGGTTACCAGCTGGGGATAGCGGCATCTGTTTTTTTAAACGGCAAAGAGGGCAGGGGGATTCACACATCCGTTAAATTTAATCGTTTAATAGTGGTGATAGATGATAATGTTTTTCTGGTTAACATTACCTTTAACCAAATGCTGCAAAAGGTCACTTTTAGCCAAGTAATTAAGATCGGTCAATTGCAGTCAAGCCACGGGCCTGTTTATATCACCGAAAATAATAAGCCTCAGATTTGCTTATCTGACGGCACTTCAATCTATATTTACGACCCCACATTAACTCCGACATTCCAGACCATAACCACGAGTTTCATACCAGGCTATGTGGACTTTCATGATACTTATTTCCTTTGCGCTGCATCTGGCGATGGTTTTTATTCTCCTCCCGCCAATAATACTTGGCGTTTATCGGGTCAAAACGATGGCACGATGTGGCCTGATGATGCGGCAAGCATTGGGTTACTTCAAACTAAGCCAGACAATACGCAAGCCGTGGTTCGTTTCCCCAGCAAGGGAAATTTAATATTCGTTTTTGGAAAAACCGTCACCGAGCCTTGGTTTGATGTGGGTTATCAGCTTTTTCCTTATCAAAGAAATACCTCATTTAATATTGATTATGGGTGCTTAACACCGGCCAGTATTGCATCAATGGATGAGTTAGTTGTTTGGTTAGGTATTAATGAGAAAGGTGGGCCGGTGGTAATGTATTCTGATGGCGGCATGCCGAAGCAAATTACCTCAGACGGGTTTGATTATGTTTTGGCTAATATGGAAAATCCTTCAGACTCGCAGGGTTTCATTTATAGGCAAGACGGGCATCTTTTTTACCATATCAATTTCTACACCGATAACCTGTCTTTCTTCGTAGATTTCCTCAAAGATGGCAGCCACAAGATTTATCATGCATCTGATGAAAATGGGAACTATTTTATTGCCTCAGAGGTGGCATTCTTTAACAATCAGTATTATTTTGTTAGTAAGAATGACGGCAATCTCTATGTTTTCGACACCATTTTTACTACCTATAACGGCGCTGAAATTCCGAGGACAAGAACCTGCAAAGCTATTCGCAAGCCAAGCCAAGAATATTTTATTGCTAATGATTTGGGTTTTACCATTGAAACCGGCGAAACCAATTACCTTTATCAAACCTTGGGGCCTATTTATCTGACTACTGAGTCTTTATTTGCTAATCCCATTAATCTAACCACTCAGAATGGGTTGCAACTGATTACCCAGGACGGACAGAGTCTTATAGCGCAACAGGCCGACCTGACCGATACCTACACGGCTCCCCCTAAAAAATTGATTACCCAGGGCGCACAGATATTCTTTACGACTCAAGACGGAAATTATTTAGTGACTCAGGACGATAAAAACCTGGTGTCTCAGCAATTTGATAACACGGATTTTAACTACCTCATATCACAACAATCCAACATTTCGATAACCACACCGCGAGTTGATCTTTCTATATCAATAGACGGCGGTGAACATTTTAGCAGTTACGATAAGCAGGACTTGCCGCCAATTGGCCAGCGTAAAAATAAGCTGGCATTTTGGCAGTTAGGTGCTGCAAATGATATGGTCTGCCAATTTAGATTTTGGGGGCTAGGGCGCTTTGTAGTGACCGATGGAGTTGTAAACGTAAGACAATGACGAACTTGCAGGTTCAAAAACAGTTAGCGATTTTTCCCGATCTGCCGCGAGATGACAAAATGGTGGATAAAATGGGAAATGTGACATCGCCTTGGAAATTGTACTTTCAGCAATTGACAATGGCACTGCAGACTAATTTTAAGCCGGAGGGAATTGTCGTGCCGCCTAAGATTGCAAGCGAAATAGCTCAATTAGGCGATGCCAGCGTTTCTATCGGTAATATAATTTATGACAGCACCAACAATCAGTTTAAAGGGATTGTCGTGTCATCTTTGGGGCCGCCCATCGTGACTGTGACAAAAACCTTCACTTTAACGTAAAAGGATGTGCGTTATGAGCATGCCAAGACAAAGCTATAATCCTCAGCTAGCCGGAGGGATCGGCGCAGCGGGAACGGCTGCGGGTCAGATGATTGCGCCATGGAAAAATCCGTCAAATGCTTCCGGTCAATATTTTGACCAAATGTCGGGTGAGATAAACAAAGGATATGACCCCTGGATTCAGCGTGGAACAGCACTTGCCGATGATCCAGGCGGCAAGCTTAACCAAATCGGCCAGGGCTACCATCAATCGCCAGGCTTCCAATTCGCTCTCCAGCAAGCCCTACAGGGTGGGAATCACGCTGCCGCAGCTGGAGGCATGGCGGGATCACCGCAACACGAGCAGCAAAATATGGCTGTGGCTACAGGGCTTGCCAATCAAGACTATAACCAGTGGATGCAAAATGCTTTGGGATTGCACCAGCTTGGCTATAACAACGGGCAGGCGGCGGGTATTGGCAAAAGCCAAGACTTGGCATCAATCCTTGCCAGCAAAGCCCAAAACGCCTACGAGGGGCAAAATTCGGAGAATCAGCACGAGGGCGGTATGTGGGGCAGTTTGCTTGGCGGACTTGGCACAGCGGCTGGTGCGTACTTTGGTGGGCCTGCAGGAGCCGCAGCTGGCGGAGCGGCGGGTAAAGCTGTCGGAGGGTGGTTCTAATGGCCTTACAATTACCAAAATTTGATCGAATCAGCTTTGATGATGCAAATCCTGCTCTTGTCGGGGCCGAGCGCGGTCAGAAGTTAATGCAACAGTTTATGAGCTATCCTTTGGAATTGCAGAAGCAAATTGTCGCGGCCCGCTATGCCGAGCCTATGGCAAAGCAGGGTTTAACGAAGGCCATCCAAGAAAACCAATGGAATCCTCAAATCTGGCAATCGGAAATCGGCTTGCGCGGGGCGCAGTCTGGTCTTGCCAATAGTGAGACCTCTAAAAATCAATTCCTCGTGAAAAACCCTCAGTATATTAGTGCGCCAGGAATGCTTATTCAGCAAGCTATGGAGCAGCAGGCCAGACAGCAAGCGGCTCAACAGGGTCAAGGGCAACGGCAACCACAGGGACAACCGCAAGGACAACCACCCCAAGGAATGGGCGGAGAGGGCCAAGCGCCGACTGCTCAAGGCCAAGGGCAACCTCCATCACAAGGTGGCCAATATAGCCCGAATCAGTACCATCCCGATGTGCTGGCCTACAATCCTCCCACATTGCAGTCGCCAACGGGCAATCAAAACCTTGATCCTTTCTATTATAAAACCTTCGGGATGCAACCCATCCAGCAGGCGCAAATAGATCTCGCTCAAAATCAGGCAAAGATTTATCAGCATGAAAATGAAGATCGCAATAAAGTTTTTGCGAATGAATCTGTAGTCGCAAATCAATCGACTATTGCTGCTCATAAATTCTTAGAAGCTTTAGAGCGATCTTCCGCTTTAGAAAGAGGTGCTATTCCTGGAGGATTTAAGGCTTTATCCGATGAAGCTCAGAATATGGATACCTATGCAAACCAAATGGCAACGTCTGGAACGCAGTTATTTGCTGGTGATAAAGCAATCCATGACTCTTTCATCGATCTTCAGCAATCTGGAAAACCTGGAAGAAAATTAAATAAAGCTGTCGCTTTTGACTTGGCCCACGATGTTATCGCTAAAAATGATCGCATGAAGGAACGACAACAATTTTATGCTACTGGAACCGATGTCCTTCATCTTAAGCCTACTATCTTAGATGCTATGTGGAATAAATATGAGACAGAACGTCCTTATATAGACTCCCAAACAAAAATGCCCAATGATTCCTATGCAGGAACATGGAAAGATTATCTTAACCCAGAAGCCGTAAATGCATATAAAAATGGCCAAGATTATAATTTTCCAAATCAAAGACAGCTTAAGGAATCAAATTGGAACGCCAAAGATTTGAAGGAAATCAAAAGCTGGGCGCACTCAAATAAACTCGATCCTAAAATGTTTACTAAAGAAAATCTTTACAAGACAGCGCAGAAAAGAGGGATGACTTTGTCGCAGCTTAAAATTGAATTAATTAAAAAAGGTGTCCTCTAATGGATATGGATTTGCTGGACGTGGTCGACAACCATCTACAAGCTAACCCTCCCAATGCCGGAAAAAATAAGGCCACGGAAGAGTATGACGAAAGATATGAACATCTTAAAGATGTCTTGCGTCCTAATAGCACTCCTTTAGGGAATATCGGTGATCTCATTTACGGTTTCGGTAAGGTAGGATCGAAGATTGCGCATAGCTTCAATAAAAATGCGCCTGAGATGCCTTATTTTGGGAAAGGTGAGCCGAGTCCAGTGTGGAGCGGCGCGGGCCAGATGTTGCCTGCAGTTTTATCTGGTGGATCCACTCTTGCAGGACAAACTGTCGCAGCTGGTGGTTTGGGTGCGCTTCAAGCAGAGCCGGATGAAGAAACAATGCTGAGTAAATATGCTGGCCTTCCCGAGGGGCGTGTAACTGCTGGTTTGCAGGATGCTTTATCGGTTGCGCTTGGTGGAAGGCTTTTAGAACAGGTTCCCAAGATTCCAGGTGCAGTGAAGAAAGGATACAACTATCTTCATCCTGAAAAGGAAACAGAGGCTTTTAGAGCAAGTCTCGGTCAAGGGACTTCAAAAGAAAATATTGCTGAACTTGGAAAACGTGTCCAATACGGGCAGAAAGCGCGTGAGGAAGAATCACTCATTCCAAAGCGAGAACTCTATGCCCAGGAAGGAAAAAGCGATGTCTATAAAGTAAATCCTCAAGATTTGCCAGAAGGCAATCTTCAAGGAATGGCGCACATTATTAATCCCGAAGATCCCGCTTTTCCTGTGAGAACAGGTCAGGGATATAAACCAGATCAATTTAATGCATTATCAAAAGCGATAGGTGATTTCAGGAAAGGCAAAGTTGACAGAGAATTAGGTGGTCATCCACTTGATACATTCAAAAGCAAAGTTGAGGATATCTTCAATATTGAAGAATTGCCGGAAAAAGCAGCCGCTAAACTTGAGGATGCACTTTCTCTTCCTACCAAGCGTGACAGCCGTTACTTTGGCGATGAGGATGTTTCAAGTGCCTATTCAAAGAAAGGCAAAATAATCAGCGCACACCAGGCTTATGAAGAAAAGCCCACCTTGCAGAATTATGATGCTTTGCAATCTGCCATTAAGAAAGAGCAACGTAAACTCTCGAAACGCGAAAAGGCGGGAACTATCTCTCCTGAAGGAGAATCGAGACTTGAGCAGTTAAATGCAAACATCGAGAATCTTAACGCCGATAAAGAATCTTTCATGAAGACTTTGCCGGAAAACATGCAAAGTCTCGAAAATGAATTTAGGACAAAATATGCAACTGGAGTCGGGCCTTACAAAGAGGCTCCGCTGACCATGCGCAAATTAGCTGGTGGAAAAGCTGCTGAAGTTACCAGCGCACAGGTGGCCAAATTATTCACGAACCCGACTAAAGAAACTCTCCATGTTTTGAAGGATATCGGGCCTGCTGGTGCCAGAAATATTCTCTACAATGCGCTGCAAAAAGTCGAAGTGAATGATGCTGAAGGACTGGCGAAAACTATTCTCGATCTTAAGCGCACCAAGGGATATGACCAATTTATTGACGACAAAATGGTGGATTGGGCAAATAATATGCTTCATCAGGCTAAGTGGTCAGGCCGCATGAAAGAAATATTAAAAACAGGAACTGGCGCTGGCCTCGGCGCAGCAGCAGGATCGATTCTTGGGCCTGGCGGGACAGCAGCTGGAGCAACAATAGGCAGTGCTTTAGCACATGGGCCTGAAATAGCAAAATTTCTATCAAAGTTTAGAAAGAAATAACCTATAATGGGTGGACGTTAAAAGGATTTAACGGAGTCAATGGAATGGCTATCAATCCGGCATTATTAATCGCCGCACCAATGTTGCAGGATTACCTTGTCGACAAAGACACGGGCATGCCTTTAGCCAATGGCATCGTCAGCTTGTATTCTGACGTTTCCAGAAGCTTTTACAAAAATTGGTACTATCAAACAGGCTCTCCTGGTGCTTATAGTTGGGTTCCTCTTGATAATCCACTTCATCTTAGCTCTGTAGGCACGATTCAAGACCCTAATGGTAACGATGTAATCCCCTTTTACTATCCTTTTCAAGAAAACGATGAGAATGAGCCAGAAGCTTATTATGTTACTGTCTATAGTTCCGATGAAAATGGTGAACCCGCAGTTTCGCAATTTACCAGGGAAAACTTCCCCTATGTAAGCTCAGAAACAAATCCTGATGCCATAATTTCTACCGATAGAAATTATATCTTGAATAATATTTACTGGAGAAATGTTGGATCTCAGAATTTGACAAATGTGACCGATATGGTTATCGCTCCGAGCCAGCATGAAGGTTATACTAATGGCGACATTCGCTTTTTAAAGAGCGTTAATGGAGCCTCAGATTCTATTGCTTTTTTACCAATGACTCAAACATTGGAAAATGATATTTCCCCCGAATATTATCTTAATATGCAATGTACAGCCCTACAAGCAGGCGAAACGCAAAAGTGCATCCAGTATCCAATATCACTTCATGTCAATACTCTTCAAAATGTTAATGCAAGTCTGGTTTTTCATGCACAAAATGTTTCGGGAAACACTAATAATTTTTTAAACCTTTATATTTATCAGTTTTTGGGGACAGGCGCATTAAGTCAGCCTATGCCGATATTAATAGGCGGACAGCAAATAACGCTTAACAATAACTGGCAGAAATTTGTTATTCCATTTACTTTTCCAAGCTCGGCAAATCTTAGTTTAGGATCTGGTGGTGATGACGCTTTGTTCTTTCAGGTTCAATTCCCACTTTCTTCAGTATTTCAAATAAATCATACAAAACCTCAGATTTACCTTAGCGATGTAGTTCCAACAAATGACTTTGATACCTATGATCAAGTTGAAACAATTATCAACAGTCGCAGAACAGGCGATATTAGAATCAGCTTAAGCGATTATTTTCATGATGGAGAGGTCGCCGCTAATAACGGAACTATAGGAAATGCATCATCTAATGCAACCGCCAGAGCTAACATTGACACTTGGCCTCTTTTTAATTTGATGTGGCAAAAATTTAATGCGTATAACAGCGGCACTTCAAATCCTTTGGCTCAAATGGTTTCAAGCACTGGATCCAATGTTACCTATGGAGCCAGCGCTATAATCGATTTTAATTTAAACAATGCCATAACTTTAAGCAAAACTATGGCTCAAGTATTACTGGGAACAGTACCGCCTTCTGCTCTTTTAACAACGTATAAAACAACATTTACAGGTAGTAATTCAGGAAGCATATTATCAATTACAACCGCAAACAACGTTAATTATTTTAATGGGTTGCCGATATCATTTTCAAATACAGGTGGCGCTCTTCCTACAGGATTGTCGGCTAATACGATTTATTATGTTGCCGCATTTAATGGAACAAATAATTTTGGCGTCGCAACGACTTTTGCAAATGCTATGGCAGGATCAATAATTGCTTATACGGATAATGGGTCTGGAACAAATACTGTCACCTCTCAATTAGCTGGAACTTTTGAAGGTGAATATTCGCACACATTGCTTAGAAGCCAATTACCCAATCCATTAACAAGCACAGCAGGTGTTACTAATTGCCAATCAGGCGGCAGTGGAGTTATACACGCCGATGGATCAACAGGCGATGGAATTATCGGAAATGGCGGTGGCGGCAATCCATTTAACATTACTCAACCTGGCACTTTTATGAACTTTTACTTCAAGCTATAAGGAAATAGCCATGTCTACTAAATTGAATTTTGGAAGGGATGTGCAAGGCTATAATGCCTATGCTCCTATGCCATCACAGAATAAATTTTCTGCAGCTATAACAGCAGCTGGAAATGCCACATTTCAGCTTCCTACTAGCGCACCTTACTGGATTGTTAATTTCTCTTTTGAGCCAGGTAGCGATATGTGGGTTGCTTATGGAGCATTTGGCGTAACTGCATCCGCACCAGCTGGAGCCACATTTGCATCGACTACCTCTGAACTTCTGCCAGCTCAAAGAACATTAGTAGGCGGGTCGTATGTAAATATTTATAACAACGGAACTGACACAATGGATGTGGGGGCTGTTTTATATGCTCAACCGTAATCAGCATGATCAGCCAAATTTGCAGAATTACAATATCGGCACTGATAGTGTTTTAAATGCGATCATTGAGCATCCTGGCAGCTATGTTCCAACCCCTAAAAATGTATTTTTATTGACGGACGGAACCCCGATTTTATTAACTAACGGAAGTAATTTATTGTTGTCAGCTTAAATGAATATCAAAAGGAATTGATATTATGTCACAAACATTAGATCAAATTTATATAGCAAATCCGATTACAACTAATCTGAGTACGGATTTGATGTATTTTTCAAGATCGCCTTATACCACGGGCAATGATGCTGGAATGCTTTTTTCTAACTTTTCCACGCAATTTGCAAGTTCTTCTTTAACTTCTGGCCACATCTTTGTTGGCAATGGAATCAATGTGGCATCGAGTGTCGCTCTTTCTGGCGATGCGACTTTATCCAATACCGGCGCTCTTACGCTAGGGACCGTGAACACAAATGTTGGAACTTTTCAGGGTATTACGGTAAACGCTAAGGGCCTTGTGACTGCCGCCGTTAATCAAAATTATATCAGCGGAAATCAAACTATCACCCTTTCTGGAGATACCACCGGAAGCGGAACGACTGCAATAACAACCACTCTGGCCACAGTAAACAGCAATATCGGTACTTTTCAAGGTTTAACTATTAATGCCAAGGGTCTTGTGACAGCTGCTACAAATCAAAATTATCTAACCGCCAATCAAACGATAACTTTTTCTGGCGATGCAACGGGTAACGGATCAACAGCGGTGACTTTAACGCTTGCCAATGTAAATTCAAACGTGGGAACTTTTAATGGAATAACCGTGAATGCTAAAGGACTTGTTACGGCAGCTGCATCGGTTTCTCCTGGCACTAGTAGCATTAATCAAACATCATCTACTGCAACACTTGCTGCAAGCACGCGATATGTAACAAACAATGGCGCGACATTAGTGACTTATTCATTGCCAACTAGTGCTGCGGTTGGAGACACTTATACAATAATCGGCGCATCGGCTGGTGGATGGACAGTAGTGGAAAATAGCGGACAGACAATCAATTATGGAACGCAAACAACCACGACAACGACTGGAAGTTTATCGTCCTCGAATCAGCACGATAAAATAACAATTACTTGCACAACCGCTAACACTACGTTTTCGGCTTATGACCCCTTGGGTGCTATAACTGTAGTCTAAAAGGAATTTAATTATGTCAAATGAAATGTTTACAATGTTACCTTCGGTAACATCAGCAACCACGTCTGATATTATATGTGCGGTTCAAGGTGGTGTATCTGTACAAGAAACATTAGGACAAGTTGCAACACTCTTTAATAGTAATGTCATATTGAATTACCCAGGAAATCCTAATGGTAATCTTGCAGGAACAACGTTCCAATTTTGTTGGGATACTACAGACAAGTTTCTTTTTGTTTGCACCTCAACCGGATCATCTAGTAGTGCCGTCTGGACTCCTGTTATTGGACAATTAACAAATGGACAATTAGCTATAGGGTCAACGGGCGGAGTCCCTGTTGCAGCAAATTTAACTGCAGGAACCAATATCAGTATTTCTAATGCCGCAGGAAACATCACGATAAACTCTACTGGTCTTGCTGGAATTGGATTTAATCATATCACAGGAACGGCTGCGACAATGGCTCCAGACGCTGGCTATATGACAGATAATGCTGGCTTGGTCACTTTGACACTTCCTTCTGTAGCAGCATTCGGCACATTGCAGTACGTGCAAGGGTTTGGCGTTGGTGGTTGGAAAGTAGCCCAAAATAGCGGCCAAAATATACAGTTTGGATCTTCAGCAACAACAACAGGGACAGGCGGATATATTGCATCGACTGGTCAATACGATTCTATGGTTTTGTTTTGCGCAGTTGCCAATACAACATGGACAGTATTGGGCGCACCTCAAAGCTTGGGATTAACAGTAGTTTAAAAAGGAATTTAACTAAGGAGATATGGAAATGGGTATATTAGCATTTAACGTCAACACCACAGGTTTGGAAGGGCCAAGTGTCAGGCCGCGCCGATGCACAATGGTTAGCTCAGACAACTTGACAAAAATAACCACTGCTGGCTACATTAATTCTCAAAATCTTGCCGGAAATACCGTACAGCCTACGGATGTTTTTGATGTGCTTTATAGTTTTAACGCATCCACGGGCGTAGGTTCATTCGGTATTTTTACCCTGAGCTATAGCCAATCTACTGGATATACTTTAGTAGAATGGGCTAACCCTGCAAACGTTTTACTCCCCGTAATTAACGGAGATGTTGCAATATACAACGGTACAAGCGGACAAATTTCTGACTCTGGAATTCTTGGAACGAACATCGTTTCTAAAGCGGCTGTCAATCAAATGGCTGCCGGTGGAGAGATTTTGTTAGATAAAGGAACAGGGACAGTTTCTGCAGGTGCGGTAACTATCAACAAGCAAGCTGGCGTTATTACTGCTGCTGTCACAACTGCTGCAGCTGCAACCACGTCAATCACTTTCAATAACAGCGAAATAGTGGCTGGATCTGTTATTTTGGTGAGTTTAATGGGCGGCACTAATACCACATTGCCTGGCCCACAAGTAAACGCCGTCTATACAAGCGCAGGTGTTGCTACAATAAATATCACCAACAACAATGTGGCTGGAACCGCTTTAAATGGAAACCTCTTAATCGGGTTTGCGGTTCTTTAATAATTTAAAAGGAATTTATCATGACTACTAATAATGCAGTAAACTCTCCTCTTAGCGGGACAACAGGAACCGGCAATTTTGTCGGTTCAAATTCCCCTACTTTAGTGACACCGGCTTTAGGAAC
>QGNH01000607.1_pt1 | contig 39347 bp, 66 predicted proteins | sample 1735481 | NCBI WGS metagenome assembly QGNH01 (sample SAMN09239004, study PRJNA386568) | Viral metagenome, whole genome shotgun sequencing project. | reverse complement strand
CTGCACTTCGGTGGTGTAGCCGGCCACGAGCGGGACGTACGGCGCGCCGTTGGTGCTCGTCTCGATGAACACGAGGCGCGAGAGCTGCTGGAGCCGACCGTTGACGTCGGCCAGGATGGACGTCACCGCGCGGGTGTTGGGCCCGGTCAGCCAGTCCACGAGCTTGATCCGGTACTGCCCGACGGTCACCGACCCTTTGAGCGGATCGAGCTCCTGGCCGTCACCCGTGGGCGCCTCGGCCACATAGGGCGAGAGGTCCGTCGGATTGCTCGTGAAGACCCAATCATCGACGGTGTTCTCGACGTTCCGGATCCGGACGCCATAGACGAGCGTGTTGGTGGCCACGGCCCGGTCCTACGGGAACGTGAGCTGCGCGACCGCCGGGCTCACGATGATCTGCGGGACCTGCGCGGGCGGCGGGGCGCCGAAGCCGATGTCGGGGTAGATCGCGAGCAGGTTGGCCGCGGCGACGTTCTTCAAGTACACCGTCAGCGTGTACTCCAGGTTCGCGCGGTCATATGTCCACTTGGGCGGCTTTGAGTTGCCGCTGCCGTCGCTCGGCCAGATGACGCAGGTATAGACCCGCTGCGCGTTGTCGTTCGTGTTGACCGTGACCTGGCCGCCGCCCGCGAGCCAGAACTTCAACCGTTGAAGCAACGGTGTGGACGCCATCGGGATGAACGGGATCTCGAAGGAGACCACGTAGTCGATGCGGAAGACGAAGTTCTGGACGAGCCCTGCGCCGAGTTGCGTCCCCTCTTGGCCGACGATGATCTCGTCCGGCGACCAGTTGCCGAGATAGGGGATCGGGGTCGTGATGATCGTGGGGCCGACGGCGTCGGTCCACACGATGCTCGGATAGGACGGGAACGCGCCGGCCATCGCTCAGCCGCCCATCGGGATGCCGCGCGACGCCATGTTCTGCATCATGCGCCCCAGGTCCCGCTGCGCCTGCGGATCGTTGTGGCCGATGATCGTGACCGGCGGGTAGTTGGGCTGCGGCTGGACGTTCCCGGCCTCGCCGCCCGCACCGGTCTGGAAATACGTGGTGTTGGTCGTCTGGGGAGCGTTCTTCGAGTAATTGGCGCCGCCAGAGCTGCCCGAGTCACCCTGCATGATGCCGCCGAGCGTCGCACCCAGGGCAACAAGCAGCGCGCCAACGGCGACAGCCGCGGGGCCGGAAGTCAAAGCGTCGGCCAAGGCGGGCTCGAAGGTGGTCATGATGGTCCCCGACGAGATCATCGCCGTGCCCATCTTTGAGAAGATGCTTCCCATAGAGGACAGCATCGCGTTACCCATTGCCTTGAACGGGTCCTTCCCGGCGAATCCTGCCTTGACGGCAGCTTCAAGGGATGATTCGATCGACGAGATGGTGTTGTTGCCGAAGTTGGCGATATCCATCCGCACCTGCATCTGCGCGGATAGAAGTTCCTGGTGGATGTTATCGGCGATTGCCTTTGAGAAGTCCCCGTGCGCCTCCGCAGCATCCTGAGCGGCTTTCTCAAGCGAATCGCGCTGGCCGAGCGTGAGGTTCGTATCCTGCATTGCTTTCTTAAGTGCAGCCTCGTCCGCCGCCAGCCTCCTCAGCACCTCGCTCCGATTCGCGCCATTGCGGAGCGCCTTCTCGTCCTCTTTGGTCTGTTCCTCCAGCGCCATGATTGTCGCGACCTGCACTTCTTTGAGATCGCGCTCAACGATCATGTACTCCTTGGTTCCTTCAGCGAGAGTGGCGAGTTGCGCCACAAGCTCCACATGCGCCTGGGCGAGGGCATCCAGTCCGGCAGTACGAGTCGCGTCGCTCTCGGACAATTCCTTCGCGCGCTCGACTTGCTGACTCAATGGAATCAGGAGAGCCGCAGCAGCCGCTTCGTATTCGCGAGTTGCTTTCGCCACCTGGTCGGTCTGCGCCGACTTATCGTGCATGATGAACGTCAGGTCAGTCTCGGCCTGCGTTAGCTTCGCGATCGCCTGCTCGCGCGTCGCCGTCGAGGCGATGAGAATGGCGCCGTCCGATACGTCCTGGCTTAGCGCACTGAGGACAGCATCCTGCGCAGCGCGGAGATCTTTCAACGATTCGGCGAGGATCTTCGGGTTATCAGCGTTGTCCGCGATCATCCGCAGCAGTCGCCCTTCGGCGTCGGAGAGCTGCGCGACGCCCATCGCCCGCGTCTCTTCCTCGCCCATGAGGTCCCGTCCCAGCGAGATCTCGTCCTCCATGGGCTTCATGAGCGCAGCCTGCGCGGCGGCGACAGTCTTATACGCAGCCGCCAGCGCGGTCAGCGACGGGTGGTGCGACTCGATGACGGCTGTTGCTTCCTCAATCGTTTGATTGAGCAGCGAGACGCCCTGCGCCTGCGTGCGGGCGTTCTCGACGAGGTCAGTGCCGAGAGCCAAGTCTTGGGCCATCGGTTCGAGCAGCGCCAACTCGGCATCGTGCTTGAGGGCCATCGCCGCGGCGACTTCTTTGAGCGTGGCTCCATGCGCAGCGGCCGTGCGTGTTGCGATCTCCTCGACCTGCACGGCGAGCGCGATGCCTTCCCGCCGATTGGCGTCGGTCTCGATGAGGGCCTTCGCCACATCGAGCTGTTCCTTCATCGGTGTGATGATCGCGTCGATGGCCTCGTGCTCGATCTTGGTCGCGTTCGCCTTTTGCTGTGATGAGGCGGCGGAACTAGACATGACCCTGTCGTACTCGCCCTGAATGCCGAGCAGGACCGCTAAGCCCTGCGCCTGCGTCGATTGGTCGGCAGACAACTCTCGGCCCAGCGCTAACTGCGATTGCATCGCCGCCAGCATTTGGTTGTTCGTGTTGGTGGGCGCCGCGGCCGCCGGCGCGTCGAGCTTCTCCTTCGCGACCGCGATCTCGGCCAGCTTGGTCGTGATGTCGTCCATGCTCTTGACGGCGTTGTTGGCGATCTTCTCGCCCATCGTCACAGCGGCGTCCCCGACACCGTCAAGCTCCTGGTCGAGCGCCGCCGCGGCGGCGCTGAAAAGGGCGAGCCCTTTCAGCCCCTTGTCGATGAGGACAAGCATCTCGCCGAGTACGGCGATCGTCTCGCCGATCACCTCAATCGCGCTGTTGAAGGCGATGTTGATCGCCTTACCGAGGATCAGGAACATCGGCTTGAGCGGACCGAGCACCGCCTCGACCATGCGGATCGTGCCAATGAGGATCTCCCACGCGGGCTCGACCACTGACATGATCACATCGCCCAGGAGAGCGAACGCGGCGTGGTTGGCGCCGATCCACTTGGCGGCGTCCGCCAACGCGTCCGAGATGCCCTTCACGATCGACTTGAACCCGTCGCCCTGCGCGAGCGCATCACCAAAGGCGGTCATCATCACGGTGAGGTTCTTCCACACCATGTCGAGCTGGCCGCCCAAGTGCTGGAGTTCGTCGGCCGCGTAGCCCTCGGTCTCGGTGCGCAGCGCGCCGAGCATGTCGGCGTTCCCCTTCATCGCCGGGAACATCCGCTGCAGGAGCATCGTGTTCCCCTCGAGCGCCGCACCGAGCGCTCGAGTCGTGGTGTCGAGATCCTTGCCCGACGCCTTCGAGAGATCCACCGCGAACGCGAGGTTCTCCTGCGCCGCGGTGGCGTTGCCGGTGAACAGCACGAGCCGCTGGAGCGCGTCGGTGGCGTCGGTGACGCCGACGGTGGTGGTATCGACCACGTGCTGAATCGATGCGGACATCTGCGCGCCAGCCGCGTCCCAGCTCGTCCCGGTGTCCTGCACCGCGAGCTTGAGTCGGGCCTGCGACTGCTCGAGTTCCGCGGAGTCAGAGATCGAGTGCTTGAGGCCCTCGAACGCGGCCAGCGCCCCGAGTAATGGCGCCCACGCTGCGATGAGCGGGGCGAAGTACGCTTCCGTGGCAGCGAGCGCCGCGTCCAGCGCTTCCATCGCGGCGGCGGCGATATTGGCACCCGTCGCCACCGATCCGAAGCCGGCCGCAGCCACCGCGGCGGCTTGTCCCGCGGCGCTCATCCCGATCGCCACCGCGTCTAAAGGCGCTGCGCTCGCGGCGATCCCAGCCGCCATCGCCTCGGCGCCTGCTGCAGCGGTGGCGGCGTCGGCCGTGAATGAGGCGATGAACGTGTCGAGCGAAGCGATTGCCGCGTCCACAGTCCCCGCAGCGCCCGCCAGCTCCATGAGCCCCGCGGCGGCCACGTCGGCCATCGGTGCCGTACTGGCCAGGGCGGCGTCCAGCGTCTTGGCCGCGACTGCGAGCGTCGCCACCGGTGGCACGGCTTCGGCCGCAGCAGCGCCGGCCGCGTGTACCCCAGCACTGGCGGCGGCGGTGGATTCCCCGATCCCCGCAATGGCCGCGCGCGCTTCACCCACCGCGACCGCGAGCGGCCCGAGCGTCGTGGAGAGGCTGGTCGCCGCGATGTCAAAGGCGCCGACCCCTACCGCCGCGCCAGCCAGCCCGTCAGCCGTGGCTGCTGCACTCGCCGCGCTCGCGTCCGCCGCGGCCATGAGTGCGGCCAGCGCGGCCTCCGTGGGTGCGATAGCCGACGTTAGGACCGCGAGCGCGCCGTCCAGCCGGGCCACGGCGCCACTGGCGGCTGTGATCCCCGTGGCACCCTCCAGCGCCAGGCCGCCGGCCTCCGCGAGCGCGGCACCGGCTTCCGCCGCGGCCGGTGCGGTGACACCGAGCGCGACTTGTGTGGCACCGATCGCCGCGCGGAGCGCCCCGAGTTCCGGGGTGAGTGCGGCGGCCACCGGGGCGAGTGTCGCGATCCCCGCCGCGGTGCGTGCGGCCCCAGCGCCCGCGGCGTCCAGGCCGACGGCCGACTCCGCGGCTTCGGTGCCAACCGTGGCGAGCGCGGCTTCCGCGGCGGTGATCGTGCCGGCGGTGCCCGCCAGCGCGGCGTCCAATCGTGCGAGCGCCGCGTCGAGCGCATTGACACCAAACGCGGCGCCCTCAGCCGTGGGGACGAGCGCGGTGAGTCCGACACCGGCCGCCCCGCCAGACGCGGCGATCTCCGCGAGCGAGACGCGGGTGGCCGCCACGGCCCCCTCGAGCGCGCCCAACGCGCCCTGCGTCCCCGCCACCGCGGCGTCGAGCGCTTTCAGTCCCTCGCCCGAGACGGTGGCCACCGCGCCGGTACCGGCTAGCTCCGCCTCGGTGCGCGCCACCTGCGCGGAGAGCGCGGCGAGCACCGCGTCCAGGCCCACGGTGGCGGCGTCGAGCCCCGTGATGCTGGCCGCTGCCGCGTCGCCCGGCCCGGTGAGTGACGCGATCGCCGCGGCCGCCGTGGCTTCGCCGGCCGCAATGATCTCGACCGCGAGTTCGCCGAGGGTGATCGCCATCTCAGTTCTGGTTCGGTGATGGGACCCACGCCGGGCGGCCCTGCGCGGCGAGCGCCTCTTCGATGGCGGTCATCTCGGCCGCCATCTGGGCGCCGAGTTGCATCCGCCGCGTGTCGTCCAGTCCCAGCGGGCGAGCCGCGGCCGAGGCTTGCACGCGGTCGCGCACGTCTTTGAGCGCGGAGGGGGCGTGGTGCGCGAGCGTCGCCAAGTCGGCGGCGTCCAAGCGATCGTACATGCGCTTCCACTCCTCGATCGCGGCCGACTGGCGGAGCTGGAGGTACGCGTACCGGGTGAGCGCGTACGGCTCGCGCCACACCGTGGGCAGCGGCCGGCCATGCGCGCGCGCCACCTCCGCGATCACGAAGCCGATCGGGTCTACGGGGTCAAGGCCGGACGTATCGAGGCGGTCGCCTGCGGCACGTCCAGCCCTAACGCGTTTTTTTCGGCGATCTCCGTCGCCAGCGCTTCCACGGCACGGATGCCTTGCGCAGCGATGCGGAGGACGGCGCCCACTTGCGGCGCGGTGAGTGCCGCCTTCTCCGCGACCGTCGCGCCGTCGAGCAGCTCCTCGGCGACATGGAACATCTCTGAGGAGGATTCCGTCTTCCCGGCGGTTCGGAGCGCGAGGAACCATCGGTACGCGGCCCCGTTGAGCGGCCGGACGCCGACCTTGTGCGTCCCGATGCGGATGTAGACCACATCGATCAGCGAATTGAGATCGAACAGCGACGCGTCGTCGTCGCCAGCGTCGGGACGATATGCGGGCCCAGAGGCACCCGCCGCTTTCGCGGCGGATGTCTTGGGCGATGATCGTTTGGCTGCCATGATGTCTCCGGCTTACGGGAGTTCTTACGGGAACGAGGAGAGGTCTTCGATGAGGTACGGCGCGCTGTCCGTGGTGAGGCCCGCGACCGTGAGGTCCAGGCGTGCCGCGAACGTCGCGTCGATCTCCATCGAGCCGTTGTCCTTCCACGCGGCCGTGTACTTGGTGACCAGGGCGCGGTAGAACCGGACCTGCTTGTACACGAAGCCCGAACCGCTCGTGTTGCCGAGCTTCCAGGCGCACCGCAGGTTCGCGAGGAGCGAGCCCACCGGGATGAGCTGCGACGCCGACTGCATGGTCTGGATCATGATCACGTTGCCGGAGGACCCAGAGGACGACACCGAGCCCGCCTCGTACTGCAGGAAGGCGGAGATGTCGCACTGCAGGAACTTGGCGGTGATCTCCGACTCGAATTTGGTGACGCGATCGAGGCCGGCGATCGGGGCGCGTTTGCCGTCAAACGCGATGTTGAGGAACGTCTTCTTCGGGTCGAACTTCTGGCCCCCATCGGTGACGCCGAGCGGCGTCGCCCCGATGTAGAACACGGCAGTATCCAGCCCGATCGTATTGGGCATGTTCGCCGTGTAGGCATTGAACGGAGGCTGGGTAGCCATGTCCTATTCTCTGCGTCAAGCGGTGGTGGTCAGCAGTAGTGCGCGAGTGAGGGTGGTCGGTGGTCGGTGGTCGCCGTGCAGAGTCCGGGTGGTCACCGTGCGAGGAGCGAAGGCACTCACGTCATGGCGTGGGGTGCGTGGCCAGGAACGCGAAGTAGATCGAGAGCGTGAAGACGAGCCGCACCGGGCACATCTCGCGGTCGGCCGGGTTGCCGTAGGTCGGCACCGAGGTACGCCGGTGCTTGCTGCAGTGGATCACGCCGCCGGCCGTCCGATCCGAGTAGCCGGTCATAGCACCCGCGGCCAAATCCGCCGCCGCGTTCAGTGCGGCCAGCCCAGCGATCGGCCGCGTGTACATCATGAGTTCCATCTCGCCGTCGGCACGGAAGCTCGACTGCCGCGGATCGGTGACGAGCTGCAGCGACAGCACGCCGTACGGGAACACCGCCGCCGTCGGCACCTTCTCGATATAGAGATCCGAGGCCGGGAAGCCGGCGAACGTGGTCGCCAGCGTATTGCCGCCCGCATCCGCGCACGTGAGCATCCGCGTCCGCACGGTGGTGTAGACGTCGATCGTCGAGACGCCGCCGCTCATTGGCCGCTCGCATCGAACGCCTCGCGCGCGGCCTTGGCGCCCCGGGTGAATTGATCGTCGGCCGAGTCGAGCATCGCGGGCGACCAGTGATCGACGCGGTGGTACTGGCCGTTCGCGCCCGCGTGCTGGAAGCCGAGCGTCCAGTAGACCGCGACCACGTCGTCCGTGAACACCGCGATCGCACGGCCACCGGAATCCGCGGCGTACGGCTCGCTCGCCTGAATCGACTGCACCGTGGCGCCCGTGGCGTACTCGCCCGAGGTGTAGCCGCCCCGGTGCTCGCCGTACTTCGTGAGCAGCGCCGAGCGGTACGCGTCGGCCGCAGCGCGGAGGAACGCGTCCACACCCGCGCGAATCGCGGTCCGCGCCCGAGGCAGGTGCATCGTGAAGCGGACAGGCATCAGGACCAGAGCCCCCCGCTCAGATACGTCACCGAGCCCGGACCGCCGCCCGCGACGGCCGACAGCGCAGCGCCGACGACTGTAGGCGTCAGCACGCCGGCGAAGCCCCACTGGCCGATGTCGCCGGGATCGCTCCCATTGATGGCGGGCGGGGTCTGCGGCGCGCCCATAGCGGCCGTCAGGATTTCCGCGCCGTCGATCGTCATGCCGCCGGTGGGACCGGTATGCGAGCCACCGATCAGCAGCGTCGTGTTGCCGGTTGGGGTGTTGCCCGCACCGACCGGACCCGCACTGACGCCGTAGGAGAAGAGCACACCGCCCGCGTCCGTGAGCAGCGCGAGGCCGAACAACTGGCCGCTCGCTTCATAGACGGAATACAGCACGACGCCGGTTCCGGCCGCGGGCAGTGCGGATTGCGCGACGGTGCCGGCGATCGCGTTCGCTTCCCCATCGTTGGCCGTGAAGTTGAATCGGATCGTGCTACCGACCAGGATGCAGGTCACTTCGAGACTTAGATTGATGCCTGAGTCGTAGATCGAGAAGAGGCCGCCCGCGGTCGGCGTGCCGAGCAAGCAATCGACGAGAAACCGCATACGGAACCCCAGGACCGGGAGTCCGCTCCCACCCCCGGCGAGCGCGGGAATCGTCCCCGTGAGTCCGACGCCGGCCGGCAAGACGACGTAGCCGAGACTCGTGCTGACGTTCACCACGAAACCACCGACCACCGCCGTGGTCGGATCGGTCGCGGTCCCGGTGGAACTCCCCACGCCGGTCGCGGTGACCACGGCCGTCTGGCCGCCCGAGCCGCCCGATGGCACCGTGAACACGCCGGCGTTCGCCGATGCCCACGCGAGCGTGGGCGCCGGAATGACGGCGCCAGCTCCGTTGAATTCGGTCGCGGTGAGGGTTGCGGTCGAGGGCATCGGCTCAGTCGCTCGGCGGGTCGCCGGTGATGGCGTACGCCGGCTGCGCGTCCGTGGTCGCACTCCCGTGCACCTGCTGTTCGCGCGTCTGCCGGCGCGGCAACACCGCTTCGATCTTGTAGAGCGTGCCGGTCCGACAGTCGCGGATGAGCCCCTGCGGCGGGATCGTGAGATCGCCGTCGAGCAACACCGACGCGTCGATCTGGTAGTTCGCTTGCTCGGCGACGTTGAGTTCCGCGCCGGTGGGCGGCTCCAGTCGGCCCCAATACTCGCCAAGGAACGCGTACGTATTGCTCACCAGCCCGTTGGCGGTGGCATCGGTATACGCGTAGACCCGGATGCGCATGTTGCGGAGCGAGTAGCTCATGGCTCCGCCTTCGGTGATCCGCGGCGGACGAAGTGCGCGATGCAATTCGCGATATAAGCGGCCAGGTACAGCGCGGCAAACACACCCGTCGCGATGTGCTCCGCGAGCGTCAGATGCGGCGCGGCGTTGGAGACGCTCATCGGGCGTCGCCCCACGCGTCGTCCGCTGGCGGCTTGGGCTTCGGCTTGTCCTTGTCGAACACCGGCACGGTCATGCTCGGCGGCCACGCACTTTTCGGCGGATCCGCCGCCGGCTTAGGAGCACGGTCCACGCCGGGCCACTCGCGGGGCCGCTCGTTGATCCCCTCATCGAAGTGCGCCGGGTCGGCCGTGGTCTCGCCCGCAAGCGCGATCCGGCGCGCCAATGCGGGCGCCGCACCGGCCAGGATCGTCAGGTACTTCCGCGCCACGGCCTCGTAGCTGTGATGGCGCCAGACGAAGCGACGGATCCGCGCCGCGGCCAACGCATACGCCTCGGCGTCCATGAGCCCCACCAGCGCGTTCTCGAGCTCCTCGGCGTCGTCCGCGAACACGTAGGGGCACTCGCCGAATCGCTCCACGTGCAACCGCGCGACCCGTGTATCCCCCGCAATCACCGGGATCCCCATCGCGCCCGCTTCCAACCCCGAGCCCTGGAGCCCGAGGAAGAAGGAATCGAACACGACGTCGCACGTCGCTTTCACCGCCAGCGCCTCGCCGTGCGGCAGTTTCTCGATGCGCACGAACTCAATCGGCACGCCGGCCGCGCGGAGCTCGCCGATCACATGCTCCAGTACCGCGCTGCCTTTGAGCTTGGGCTCGGTCGGCGAGTGCCCGACGCGCATCGGCCGGCGCGTGCCGAAGGGATGCCGCGGGCCATGCTGCGCGCGGAGCGCCGCGTAGCGATGCACGGGCTGTGTCATCGGGAGCCAGTGCACGTCCGGGGCGAGCAGGAGGTGGTCGAGCCGCGCGCCGCAGATGACGGCGCCGAGCGCGCGGTCCTGCTCGAGTTGCATGAGCCGGGCGAGCGCGTCGGGCGCGTTCACGGTGATCGACCCGTCCGGTGCCACCGTGGCCGCTGAGCCGTGGTAATGGCGGACCAGCACGACGTCATCGCGCGTCGGCCCCCACAGAAGATCGCGGGCCAGGTAGTCCATGTGGCAGTGGATGACATCGGCTTCGGCACCTGCGGCTTCGTACTCGGGCGACCCGCAATCCATCTGGCGGAAGTGCGTGTAGGGGTTCGTATCGCCCAGCCGCGCGAAGATCGACGCGTGCGGTGTGGTCTCGTTGATCGCCGAGTGGAATCGGTACGCCGCGGAGCCCGGGTCGTAGGACGTGCCCTGGAGGATCCGGAGCGCGCCCGGCGTCTCATGGCCGATGAAGGGCTGCGGCGAGTCAGGATCCCGCGCGAGCAACTCGGCGCGGAAGATCCGACCCGGTCGGCCCCACCAATTGATGTCGCTCATGGATGGATCGACGACAACGCCATCACGGGCTTGAGCATCGCCCGCACGCGGGGCGGGAGCCCGTGCACCAAGCGGCCGCGTGTGACGGACACGCCGCCGCCTGCGGACTCGTTGGTGACCATCGGGTCGCGGTGCGAGTGGAGTTCCGCCACCATATCGAGGATCGCCCGCGACAGGAGCGGCTCCCAGCGCGTGGCGTAATCGGGCAGTGTGCTCAGTGCGAGCGGCCCCGTGATCGCGGTCGCGGGCGGCACATTGGTCTCGCGACCTAACTCATCCAGGCCCTCGGCGTACACGTTCTGGTTGGGCGCGGTATCGCCGACACGGAAACTCCCCACCGTCGGGTACGCGGTGCGCACGGGACCGAACACCCGGGTGCTATTCGGATCCAAGATCGCGCGGCCGATATAGGTCTCGATGAACGCAATCGCCTCGCGGATCTCCTCACCGATCAGGAGATCATCGACGTCGGTCTCGACCCGGAGGTACGATTTGCAGAGATCGATGTCCGGCAGCGGCATCAGCGCGAGTGGGTATGAGGGTCAGCGTGCGCCGTGCGGGTCATCGTCTTCGGTCGTGTCGTACGAACCCCGCCAGGAACGAGACGGCAGCCAGACCCCGCCCCCGACGGTTGGCGCCCGTGCCGGCGCGCCCATGCGGTCGCGCTATCTCTTCGCCTTGGTCCTCTCGAAGCGCGCGCGATCGGCCGCGTCGCCCTCGAGCTCTGGCGCATCATCGACGGACACGCTGACGCCAGCCTTCCGATTCTTTGCGGACTCTTTCGCGATCAGCCGCTGGGCGAGCGGGTTGTCCGACCCGATCTCGGCGACGATGGTCTTGAGCGTGATCGGCTCATCCTGCGAGCCGTCGTCCTCGAGGGAGATCCCGTTCGCGTTGACGAGCTGGCCCGCGGCGTTCCGGTACAAGCCACCGAAGTGCGTCTCTGGTACGGGCGCGTCTTCCTGAAACCGATTGCCCTTGCCGTCGGACATTGTCCTCGAGACCAGTGCGTTGGTCGAATCGGCGTCGGGCTTCGGGGACTTAGCGTGCTCGAATTGCCGCCCGCTGACGGGCCGTCTCCGAACCGCAACGGGCGGCGCCGTCGTGATCACGGTGTTCGACGCGGTCGGCGCGATCGCAGCGGTCGATCCGGGGGTGGGCTGGGTTGCCATATCGCGGTGCCTCGGGAAGGGGACGCGACGGCGCCGTACGAGCGCGCCGTCGCAGAATGTGTGATTCGCTTAGTAGCCGGTGATGGTCGCGTCGACCCAGGTCGTGCCGCCGCCGGTGGCGAAGAACAGCGCAGCGCCCGCGGTGCGGCAGTAGGCGCCCAGCCCGAAGTACGATTCCATGTACTCCATGTGGAGCGGGTTGGCGTCGATCTTCTGCACCGTCTGGAGGTCCGGGCCGCCGGTGCCCGGGTCGATCCGCATGACCATCGGCTTCTCGGCCGACTGTGCGTCGTACGCGAAGGCGTAGCCTTGCGGTACCCACGGCTTCACCCAGATCGCATAGGGCGACATGATGCCGACCAAGCGATCATTCAACTGCGTGATGTCCAGCCGCTGGGTCGGGACCTGCGAGGTACCGTACTCCAGCGTGATGCGGGGATCCACGAGTCCGAGGAATCCGGTCAGCCCTTGCACCGTCTGGATGTCGTTCGCGTTGAACGCAATCTTGACGTTGGCCGAGAGCTTGTGCTCCAGCACATTGGCGCCGAGGGCGTTCACCGCCGCGGCCGTCAGGCCGTTGAGCGCCGTGTAATGCGTGTGGGTGTTCGGGTTGAACACCTCACCGTGCGGGCCATCGGGGATCGCGGAGCCGTCCGCGTTGACGAACCGCTTGATGCTGAAGGAAATATTGAGCTTGGTGTAGTCGGCGAACGTGTAGTCCGAGGCCGCGAAGATCGCCTGGCCGACCGCGCCATAGATCTTCCGGAGGTGAGCTTTCTGTACCGCCATGACGACGAGCGCCAAGTCGGCCGGGGTGTGGTTCTTCCACCACTCCCGTGTCCACCCGAGATTGCCCTGGAAGTGCCGGAGCGGGAAGGCGACCTGCGAGCCTTGCGCCGGCTTCTGCGTAGTGGCGCGCCCGAGTTCGTCCACTTCGGTGAGGACGCCATCAGTCGAGGCGCCGTAGATCCGCTGCTGATCGGTCGAGATCTCACAGAGCTCGGTCATGAGCTCCGAGACCATCAGGTTCCACGCGGCCTGGTCGTAGGCCAGGATGCGTTCGATGTTGTCGATCCCGAACTTGGCGAAAGAGAGATTCTTTGCCGCGATCAGGTCTTGAAGTGTGGATTCGCCCGTATTGAGCGGCATCGGCTAGCGCCTCGGCGGGGGTGACAGTGGCGTTCGGGAAACGAGCGTCGCGCTGTGGTCGTGGTCCCGTGCGAGGTGCGCCGTGCTACGGACTGTGCGTGGTGCGAAGCGAGGGGCGGCGACGCGCGCCGCCCCTCACCGTGTGGCTATGCCATCCGGATGACTTGGATGTCGGTGTCGCTGATCGCGCGGACGACGCCAACCGCGTCACCTGTAGTCGCGACCGTCGAGAGGCCGCCGGCGTTGGAGGTGACGTCGAGGAAGTACTTGGCGCCGTACGTGAACGTCCCGGACGCGGCGTAGTGGCACTTGGCGCCGATCCCGAAGACGGTGCAGGGGTTCCCGATGCCGCTCCGGACGGCGACGATCCCGGCGAGCGGGGCGTTGGCCGAGGTGGCATCACAGGGGTGGACCAATCCGTCGGAGCCCAGGTACACGAGCATGCCGGCAACGAGCGCGGCGGCGCCTACGGTGCCCACGAACTGTGGGGCGGTGTTGAGCGAAATGGTGTCGAAGCTGGCGCCGAGTGTGGCGTCGATTGCTACGCTGGCCATCGAGTGCTCCCGCTAGATGTGAGACGTGCGGTGACGGTCGGAGGTGCGATGGTCAGGTCAGACACTTGCGCCGTGCAACTGCCCGCGTTTGGCGGCCAGCAGTTCGGGCGAGAGATCGAGGATGCGCTCCTCGCCGTTCTCGTCTTTGAGCGTGACACGTGCGCCCACTCCCGGCTGTCCCGCGGTCCCGACGCCGGGCCGGACGATGCCCTGGCCGGGTCGCGCGCCCGCGCCGTGATCGACATTGCTGGTCAAGTCGAGTGGGTCGGCTTTGGCACGGAGATCTTTGACGAGCCCGTCGTGGGGCTTGGCGCCGGTGCGCGGCGGTGGGTAGGCCGCATCGCTGTCGGCGAGCTGCATGTACTCGACGACGCTGCCGTCGTCCGCGAGGCGGATCTTGCCCTCGTCCACGAGTCGCAGCACTTCGGATTTCGCGGCGCGGGGTCGGTAGCCCTGGGCGATCAGTGCGGCTTCGACATCCGCGCGGGCGTCCTTCATTGCGCGGTCGCGGTGTTCCTTCGCGCGGTCGGCGCGCTCGGCGTCGAGTTCGTGCTTCAACTTCTCGGCCTTGGCGCTGTGCTTGGCTTCGATCGCGGCGACGTCCGGCTTGTCCGCTTTCGCGGCCTCGAGCTGCTCGCGGGCCTCGTCGCGCTCAGCCTCGGCCTTCTTGAGTTTCTCGTCGGCCTTGTCTTTCGCTTTCTTCGCCTCGCCCTTGCCGGCGTTGAACGCCGTGGTGTGGATCGCATTGAACACGTCGGGGGCTGCGTCTTTGACGTCGTCCAGGAACTCGGCGCGGGCGGTCTTCTTCGCCTCGTCGTCGGGTGCGGCGTCGATCCGCGCCTTCATTTCGGCGAGGACGGGTGCGAGCAGGGTTTTGACATCGGCGGCCATACACGGACTCCGGGACAGGAGCGTTCGCCCGTGACGGCGGCGTGCCGAACGTGGCTGATAACGGCCGCCACGGAACCGAAAAGGCGCGACTAACGGGCGCGCGGACCGAGGGTAGTGCGTTGTGGTCGTGGTGCGCGGTGCGTCGGGCTCAACACGTACGCAGTACGTCGCGCTGGTGGTGCGGGCAGCCGGGCCGCGGTGGTCAGCGGCTCTCTCGCGTTACACGAGGCTACACGGAAAAGGATACATGGCGCGGGGTTACGGCGCTAGGGTTAGGTCACCGTCACCCCGGCGCCTTCCCGCCCCACGCGGCATCGATCTCCAGCCGCTCGACCGTGCGCGGCAGGATGAGGAGCTTCATCTGCGACGCGGCGCCCACCGCACGGGCGATCACGGCCGGATCGCCCTTCGCAGCCGTGGCGAGGTCCGCGCAGTAGGCGATGGCGTCCACCATGCGCCAGGTGAAGACGTCGGCGGGGTTGGCTCGCTCAGCCATGCTACCGCGAGCCTTTCTTCCACGACGCGGGGAGCGCGGCCGCCAGCCCCTTGCGCTTCGCGATGGTTTCGATCTTCGCCTTCACCGCTGAGGAGTTGGCGGCGTGGCCCACCAAGTGCGCCGCCGCTTTGACGCTCCTGGCGTCGGTTAGTGGAAAAGTGCCTCCAGGTCCAGCGTGCGACCCCGCCGTCTTCCGTGCGGTGGCCATCTTCTGCGCGCGCGTCGTCATCGCTCCTCCGGTTGTGGGTTGCTATCCTCGATGAATAATTGCGCCGTCAATGGATCGTGACTGCGTGGCCGAAATGCACCCAGGCCGTACCGATCAGCGCGAGCACGATGCCGGCGACCAGGATGATCGTGCGCGCGGGCTCAGTCTTGAACAGCAGCCACAGGCAGCACACCACGAACGCCAGAACAAAGATGTCCATACAGCCTCCAGATGAGAGTTAATCTCCTTCGTCGTCGTCCCCATCGCCAGAGCCGTCCGAATACTCCACCGAGCACGTGCAGTTCGCGATCTCCTCCATCGGTCCGTTGGGGTCGCGCGGGTACATAATCCCCATCGAGAACGGCTCGTCCACGGCGACTGTCTCGCCATCAGCGGCGGCGTGCCAATCGCGTGGCTCTTTCGGTGACCCGTCGTGATGCCAAATCTTCGTCGCCCCGTACTGCTTCGCCACGAGGAAGCCGCCGACCGCGACCGCGATGTTGGTCTCCAGTGAGCCGATGAGGTCGGCCCGCGCCTTCACGCTGTCGGTGTCGTAGGCGTCGTCCCGCACGCGGCTAGCCAGCGCGGACGCGTCCTCGCCGTTGTCTCGCGCCGCGCGGTAGCTGTCGAGGATCCGGTCGGCCGACGTCTTCCCCACGAGCTGGCCGATCTTCGCGGCCCTTGCGTCGAGCAGCTTCTGTGCGGCCTTGGCGTCCACATCGAAGTCGCCGCCGAGCTGCTTGGCGACCGCTGTCCCGCCCAAGTCCATCGCGTCCGACAGCGGGTCGCCGAGCTTGTCGCCCCAGCGGTCGGCGAAGGTGCCGGACTCCAACTCCCCGACGTAGAGCGAGAGCGCGCGTCGGACGTCCGCATCGCTGACGGGACGGCTACCGAGCGTGGCGATGGCCGAGGCGATGGTGTTGCCCTCGGCCAACAGCAATGCCAGCGCGAGATCGGTGCAGTGGTTCGCGATCTCGTCTTCGTCCCGCTGGCTCACACCACTTTGGTGACGGTGGCCGCGGCGGCTTTGGTGTCCGCGATCACCTTGGTGGCGTCCGACACGACTTGCGTGGCCGCGACATTGGCCTTCCCGACGAGCGCGTTGGCCTTGATGAGGTTGTTGTGGTACACGAGCGCAATCACGATGCCGCCGGTGATGCAGCCCGCGGCGTAGACGAGCAGGTAGTCGAGCATGGAGTGACTCCGAGTGAGGCGTGAGGAAAGGGACGTGCGACCGGAAGAGGCCGGTCCGTGCGGCGCGCGGTCACGGTAGGGCTTCAAGCGCGAAGTGCCAGCCGACGTCGGCGGCCGTGCCCGAAGTGACCGCGACGGTCGCGTTGATCGCCGTCGCGGCGGTGGGCAGGATCAGGATAACTTCCGATTGACTCTGGCCGGTCGAGGTGAAGCTGGCCGTAAAGGCCCACGCTTCAGCGTTCCCGAATTCATCGGTCCACGAAATCGTGACCGTGACGGCGACGGTCCCTTTACCGACCGCACTCGCCATGACGCGGTAGAGCCTAGCGGAGGCGGAGGCGAGGAGCGCGGTGATGGTCTTCGCGCCGGTCCCGCTGAGGGTGGTAATGACGTGCGCGTAGTTCGCCCGTGTGAACGTCAGTGTGGTCGTGCCGACTGTGTATGCTCCCGGTGGCATCGTCCAGACGGTGCCACCGTAGGTTGTCCCCACACTACCGACTGCAACGCTGAGTCCGAGGTTGAGTTGCGCGGCCGTCGTCGCATTGTTGGCGCGCTTTAGGACATAGGACACACCGGATGCGCCGGCCGTCGTGACGATGTACAGGCCGTCGTTCGCCCCGGCGGATTCCGCCGTCACCAGCACGTAGTCGCCCACCGCCGTGAGATGTCCATCGACAGTGAGCGTTCCGGTGGCGCTGGCCGTGAGGACGCCGGCGCTATAGGTGTTCGCCGGGCTCAAGGCAGCGGTCGCGACCACGGTTGCCACAATGGGGTTCGCGTTCATCACGAAGGCGTCGGTCGCCGGAGCGGTCGAGTTGTCGCCTGCCGCTTGTGTGGTGGGGGCGGCGGCCGCGAACGCGATGACGTTCCACACCGTGCCATCGCATTCGAGCCAGAGGCAACCGCCCGTGGCGAGGACGCCCCCGACATTGCCCGCGCCGCCGTTCGTCTGCATCTGGAGCGTGCCGGTGCCGGTGTATTGGATCACGCACCCGAGACTGGCCGCGAGCGCCGGGAGCGCCAGCACGCCGCCCCCGGTGTTGCCGGTGACCTGGATGAACGTGCCTTTACATTGCGCCGCGGTGAGCGTTGAGCCCTGCGCAATGCTGACCCCGAGCGTCAGTTGTTCGCTCGGGGAGTCTGCCGCGATTGCCATGAGTTAGCCGATCACCACGCAGCGGTACTGGCCTGACGTCGGCGCGACCGCGAACACGAGCGTCACCGAGTTCGGGCTCGTGTTATCCACTTCGACGTTGACCTGACGGAGACTCCCGGTGAGTTCCCACACCTGCACGTGGACGTCGGTCGTGCCGAGATTGTGCGTGATGACGGCGGACGTGGAACCGCTCGGCACGTTGACCGCGTACTTGGTCGTCGCGCCGAGCGCCGCGCGTGCGGTCGAGGCCGACGTGCTGGCCGTGCCACCATTCGCGATCGGCAATACGCCCACGACGCCATTCGCGCCGACGTTGACCACCCATTGCGTCCACGCCGTGGCCGTAGTGTCCACGGTGATCGCGCCCGTAGTGGTGAGACGCCATGCGGTGCCGGCGCCCACGGTGCCCGAGTCGATTTCCACCATGACATCGGCAAACGCCATCGTCGTGCTGGCCGCCGCGTAATCCGTCGGCCGCGTCAGCGCGCTTGACGATCCGTTGAACACCCACAAGCCGTTCTGCGATGTCGTGGTCTGCCCGGTCAGCAGCATCCGCTGGCCGCTCGTGACCGTCACACCGTCGAAGACCGCTGTGGCGGGATTGGAGATCGTGACATTGGTGGTCGCGACGACCGTGGCGTTGGGCTTGAACGGCGTCAGGTTGTCGATTTCGAGCGTGCCAGCGCCGACCGGGAGGCCGATTTGCGGGCCAGCGGTGACGAGTGCGAGCGAGAGCCCGCTGCCGTTCCCGATCAGCAGCTTCCCGTTGGCCGCCGCACTCGTGTCGATGCCGGTACCACCGCGCACTGGCGGTAGCAGACCGGATACGGCGGCGGCGGTCCCGAGTGGGAGCGCGCCCCACGTGGGCGCCGTGCCTGTTGTGCCGGCCGATAGCAGCGTCTGGCTGGCCGTCGCGGACGAATCCACGATCAACTGGCCACTGCCGTTGGTCGTGATCGTGACGCCATCGACGTGCGCCGAGATGACCGTCCCGGCGAACGTGATGCCGCTGCCCGCTGAGTAGGACGTGGCCGCGCCGAGTTGCGTCCAGGTGATGGCGGTCGTGCCCACGGTGAACGGGCCAGCGCCCGTCTCGATCCAGCCCGTGGCGCCTTCCGTAGTTCCGGTTTCCACGAACACGAACGCGCCCTGCACAATCGAGCCGGGGACGTCGAGCGTCGCGGTGTTGAAATCCGTCGCGCGGGTCAAGACGGTGAAGACGCTGCCAGTGCCAACGGTGGTGACGGTGTAAATGCCGTTATCGCTGCCGGCCGCGCCCTGGGTGACCAGCACCCGGTCGCCCACGGTTAGCGACTGGCCGTCAATCGTCCACACCGCGTGCACGTTGGCGGTGATCGTCGCGCCGACGCCTGCAGTGCCATTGGCGTAGGTGTAGGCCGGGAGCGCGGCGGCGGTCATGTACTTGACGGAGCCGTGGGGGTCGATCCCCATGATCGCGGAGTCCACGTAATTCTTTGTGGCTGCGTCCTGCGCGTTCACCGGGTCAGCGAGCGTCGTGATGCGCTGCGATCCCCACGGGACGTTCGCGACGGGTGCGGCGAACTTGTCGAGCGAATCACTGAGCTGCGCGTCGGTTTGTACCGTCGTGCCGTCGTAGTGCTTATTGCGGTTCGACGTGGAGTTGAACCAGAACTGCGCCTGCGTCGGCGAGCCCGGATCGGTGCCCAACACTTGCGCCAGCGCGTTCAAGAGCTGGTTCAGTGTGAGATCGAGGTTATTGAGAACTGGGATCGCCATCGGAGTGTCCTAGTGTGTGAGAGAGGGCATCAGTTCAAAAATGCAGAACCCGAAAACGGCGCCGAAAAGGAAATCGTGAGTTGGTTGAGCGACGCGTTGTGCGCGACGGAGCCAAGGACCACCGTGCCGGCCGAATCGACGACCGTGACCGACGGCACTTTGCCGACGCTGATAAACGGCGCGGGTACGGGGATGATCCACGTCGCGCTCGCGATCGACTGCGTGAAGACGCTATTGAGATCACCGCCGCTGCCGGGTGGGCCTGGCACACCTTGGATGCCTTGATTGCCCAGCGTGCCGAGCGTGGGATCGAGCGCCACACTGGTCGGCGGGATGACATCGAGATCCACCGGCCCCGCGCCGCCTGGAGTGAGCACGACCACGGGCGGTGCGATCGGCGTGAGGTAGACGGGCGACGGGGCCATGTTAGGATGGCGGCTCAGACATACGTGTGGTACGTCCCGGCCCACGAGAGGAACGTGGACATCATCCCCGACGTGTAGAGTCCGGGCAGATAGATCACGGCCTGTATGTTCTGAGCCGCTTGACCGGCCGCCACAACGAGCTTGCCGTCGCCGGTTGGTGTCTCTATGAGCAAGGGGCTATTACTGGCCTGGACCCCGGCGTCCACAGTGATCTCGCCCACCCCAGCCCACGAGAGCGACACGGCCCACGCGCGCACCGTCGTACTGGCCGCGACCGCCGACAGTGCGGCCTGCGAGATGGACCCATACGTGGCCGCGCACAGAAGGCTCGTGTTCGCCCCGGCCCCCCAATACCCAGTGCTGGGTGCGGCCCAGGTGGCGTAGGGGCCGAAGCTGTTGGCCGCCAGCGAACCCACGTAGAGGATGCTGATGCCGGTCGCCGGGGCCGCGACGAGCGCAGACGCCATACCCGCCATTTGTGAAGCGGTGAACGCGGCCTGCGCGGTCGCGCCTGACCCGGAGATCGTTGGAGATCCCCCGGTATACGCAGCGACGTACCCATTGAGCGCATCCGTCCAATTCGCGCTGGTGAGCGCATACCGCGCATCCCAGAAGGCCAGCGGCGTGACGCCAAGCGCCGTGATGAACGTGGCAATGTCCGCAGGGACGCCGCTAACCGGGTCCGCGACCGCGCCCGGTACCACCCAGACGCCGGCCGCGGTGCGGTACGCGGTCGCCGCGCCGTACGCGGTCTGCAACACGGTCCACCGCTCATTCACCCCGTTCAACGTGTCCGTGCCACCGGGCAGCATATCGAGGCAGAGCGACGCGCTGCAATTCCCTGACTGGTCGATCGCCCGGATCTTCCGCCCGATGCTGACCGTGGTGGGCAACGTGATCGTCCGCTTCGTTGTCAGCGTCGCATACGCAACGTCGAGATCGACGGCGGGACTGGCCGCAACCGTGGTATCCGTGTCCGAGATCGATGTGACGGTATCGAGCGACGGGCCAGTGGCGCCTGTTGCGCCAGTCGCCCCCGTAGGGCCGGTGGCTCCTGTTGCTCCCGCGCTTCCAGTGGCGCCTGTACTGCCTGCCGATCCGGTCGCGCCCGTCGCGCCTTCGATGTTGCAGATGATCGAGTAGGTGCCCGAGGCGCGCTGATAGACGTTGAACGCGACGACATCGAGATAGAAGTCGCCGTTTACGCCCAGCGCATTGCTCGGGGCGCCGCTCCCCTCCCGCCACGTCGCGCCGTTCGTTCCATTGGCGCCATTCGTTCCGGCGCTGCCTGTCGCGCCGGTGGCACCCGTGGGGCCTGTTGCGCCCGCGCTCCCCGTGGCGCCAGTGCCGCCCGTGGCACCTTTGATGTTCGTGATCGGCGAGCCCCACGCACCGGCTGCCTGTTGGTATAGATCCTCGGTCGTGGTGTTGAGGTAGAGATCTCCGTTGCTGTGCAGCGTGCTCGGCGCCCCCGAGCCCTGGTACCATTGCGAGCCGGGCGCTCCATTCGTCCCATTGGTACCGTCTGTGCCATCAGTGCCGGGCGAGCCGGGAGTGCCAGGTATGCCGATGGTCGGGTCGAGCGCAACGACCGGCGGTGGCACCACGATGAGATCGACATCCACGTCGCCCATCAGCTGCTCACGGCACCAGCGTCGCGACGCCCTTGACCGTCGCCCAGCCCGGCTCCGTCAGCGCTTGCACCGGGCCACCGGAGAACGACACGCCCTGGTCGGTCACGTACTGTCGCGCGTACATCTTGGCTGTCGCCATCGCCGTGGTGGAGAGCGAGCGGGTATACGTGCTCGGATTGCCGGTGGTCAGAATCGTGACCACGAACGACGCGATCGCGGGACCGCCAAGGTACTCGCAGAGGTTCGAGTAGAGCGTCGCACCCGTGAGATCCGTACCGATCGAGTACGACAGTTGGAAGTCGCGGCCCAGCCAGAGCGTGATGAGGTCCGGGTCGGTCGGATCGAGGTAGGGGCCGGGCATGGGCTACGCCGCCTTTGCCGCTTTCGGGTCGGGCGCACCGCCGGGCGGCGTGTTCGCCGGCAGCGGTGGCAGCGTTGCGGCGGGCGGTGCGCTGCCGGGTTTGGGCGGCGTGGTGAGTGGGTTCACGCCCTGCGCGAGGAGCTGTGTCCGCGCGTCCGCGTTCGCGGCGGCTTTCGTGAGCGACTCCGTCAGCTCCTTCTCGATCACCTTGCGGTCGGTCCCCTCGGGGATCAGTCCGCGCTCGTCCAGCGATTGCATAACCAGCCCGACCGTGAGCGTCGGCGACGACGCGCCCGAGCGTCGCAACGAATCGAGCTCGGCATCAATATCGTCCACCAGCGGCGCGAGTTCGTAGTCGTCCGGGTATTCGGCGTAACCCGAGGGCTGCGTCGTCGCGCCCCACCGCAGCTCGCAGAAGTTGATGGCCGTCGTCTCGGCCTGTTGGCGGAGTCGGGCCCGCCGCACGAGCAGCGGGCTCGTGCCCTCCGCGAACGACGCGACCTGCTTGGCGCCGCTCGACGCTTTGTCCGACGTCGCCCGCTCGACCATGAGCCGGTTGGCCTCGTCGAACTTGCTGGCGATCAGTGTCTTGAACACGTCGGCCGACACCGCGCCCTGGCTGCCGTCGTAGATCGTCACCGCGGAGACTGAGCCGTCTTCGTTCTGCACCGACGGCACCGCGATCACTTGGCTGTTACCGATCTGCTCCTTCACGGCCTGCATCGTGTCGGGATTGGCGCCCAGGAGGAATGTCTTCGAGCTCCCTGCGTCGAACGCATCGAAGTCGCGGGACGACATGAGGTTCATGATCCCCACCGCGGCCTGCCCGAGCTCCATCGTCTGCGACCGCGCGAGTTGCGGATGGTCTGGCGTCCCCGGATCCGGCTCACTGAACACCGGGAACATCGGGATCCGGCCGCCCGTCTTCGACCAGTCGCCGGAGTCGAGGAAGGCGAGCCCCGAATTCCAGAGCCACCAGCCGCCGCCGGACCACTCGGGACCGAGCAGCTCGCACCCCTTCCGCACCATGAGGTAGTAGCCCTTCTGGTTGAGCTGCGGCATGTACAGGTTGCCGACCTCGTTCACGTACGGCTCATCGACCACCGGCCGGACCACCGCGAACTGCAGCTCGCCGTTGTGATACCACCAGTTGGTGACCTGCCGGGGCGAGTACTCCACGAAGAACGGGCGCGCGCCGGCCTGCTCGTCGGCCATCGTGATCTCGGACGTCAAGAGCGTATCGCGGCGTGGGACTTCGACCATCACCCAGCGGAAGCCCGTGGCCTCCGCGCGATCGAACACCCCATCCCACCACACAGCCCACTCGGAGGCGTCCTGTCCGATCCCATCGACGTTGTAGTAGAGGAGCTCGGCCCGACTCGGCGTGGTGTTGATCTTCCCCCGCGTCCGCACATCGCCCAGCGCACCGAAGGACAGGCCCGACCCGGGTTTGGGCCGCTTCTTCGAGACGTGGCCGGTGATGAGCGAGCTATGGAGCTTCGGGAGATTGATGTAGGTGGCGTAGGACAGGCGCGACGTGTAGTGCGGCCCGTCCTCCAGCTCGTAATCGAATCGGACGAGCTCTTTGAGCACGGCGTCGCCGCCGTAGAGCCGTTCCTCTTCGCGCTTCCAGTGCTTGTTCTGCTGGTCGTAGATCGGGTTGGTAGTGGCCAGGAACGCCGCGGTGGGCGCTTTCGCGGCCTGCGCGAGACTGCCGCCGGGGATGATCGTGAGGGCGGGACCGGTCACGAGGCAGCGGGGGCTGGGGCCTGCCTACGCGGGCCACCGAGGACGATGCGCCAGTGGTAGAACAGCCATTGCTCGAATGGCAGTGCGACGCCCGGGGACTGCTGGTGCATCGCGCAGGGGTACCACCACGGCAGCATGGCGAGTCTCGCGTCGGTAATGGCGCGTGGTCGTCGGGCGATGGTCGGTGAACGCGGTCGTGCGAGCTGGTGCGCGGGACGCGAGCGAGGTACGACGTGCTCAAGCGTGCGAGGCGCTATGCGCTTACCTGCGGCCTACCACTTCACATACGACTTCGCGTATTCGCCGGGCTGGAACACCCGCGTCAGCGACTTCGGGAGATCGAACATCGCCATGATGAGGGCATCGGCCTCATTCGGCGACTTCCCGAGCTTGTCCTTCATCTTCTCCTTGCTGTCCACGATGATCACGCGATCGCGGAGATAATCGTATTCGGGTGCGAGGAGTTGCTTCACCAAGTCCGGCACCTTCTCGATGATCTGTGCCGGGATCTTGAACTGCCCTAATCTGAGCTTTTCCTTCGCCTCCCACCAGGCTTGACTACGGAGGTTAGCGAAGGATAACACCGACTCGGGCGCGCGTTTGCCTTTCTCTCGTGGAGTCTCGTCGAGCCGCCGGTCCACGGCCGACGCGCCGGCCACGAACTCGACGATCTTGTGGCCCGCGGCCACCATGTTGTCGGCCACCCCCGCGCCCACCCCAACCGAATCGACGCGGTACTGCGCCGGCTTGATGCCGTTGAGGATGAGGCGCGACCCGGCCAGCGTCGAGATCTCGGTGATCCCCATGTCGTGATACGTGGTGAGCTCGACCAGGCAGTTGCCCTTGATGCGCGCGAAACAGGTGTCGTCGTCGCCGTACCGGGCGACATCCACGGCCTCGCGGCCGTCCGCGCCCACCCGGTCCACCTCCGTCGCGGCGCGGATCCAATCGTACTGGATGAGCTGTTTGGGGTTGATGATCCGGCCCCAATCGCCCTCCACGAACCGCGCTTTCTCGGCCGGTGGCAGCTCCTCCCAATTCTCGCGCTGGTCGTCCGTGACGTAGGGGTTATCGAGATGCGTTGCCGGGAGGTAGTAGTACGGCGGCTTGAGTGTGCCAGCCTCATACGGCTCGTAGAACAGCGTCCGGGGCCAGTTATCGCACGGGTTGAAGGTACAGAGGATCCGGGACGCCGGCTGTACCGGGGGCGAGCCATCCTTGCCCTTGGGTACGATCCACGCGCCCGAGCGCTCGATCGCTTTGTGGAAGGTGCGCTCCGAGAGCTCGTTCGCCTCCTCGAGCAGGAAGCCGTTCACCTCGAGTCCGCGCCAGCGGTCGAGCTCCGGGTCGTCCTGCAACGATTCCGGGAAGAAGACGATCTCCGATCCGTTGGCGCAGGGCGCGATCCATTCGGTGCGATTGATCTCACCGACGAACCCGCTGCACGTCTCGCGGAGCTTGTTGAATGACGGGATCGTGTTGCGCTTGAGGGTCGGGAGATCCATGCGCACGATCGCCCACCGCGAGCGCGGGTAGATCCGGCAGAGCGTGATGAGGGTGATGAGCGTCGCCCAGGTTTTGGAACCGCGGATCCCACCACCCATCGCCAGGAACCGGTACGGCCCGGCGAACACGGCTTCGAGGAGCACGTCCTGAATCGTGGTGGTGGTGAGCGTCGCCGGGATCGCCGCGCGCTCATCGGCCTCAGCCTGTTTCGCGGCACGCGCGGCCTGCGCGGACTTCACGTTCTCGCGGCCGGCGCGGACCCGGGCCGGTGTCCGGGTGTCACTCACATCGCGTCCGTGGCGACGCTGCGCACGAGATGCACGTGCCAGCCGCAGTCCGCGTAGCCGCAGCGGATGGAATCGGCGCCGTCCCGCGCGGGATTGACCGCCGTGATGGTGCCGTCGTCGTGCTCGATGATCTCGTGGGGTAGCGTGATCTCGCGGTGGCAGCCGCCGCACACGGTCAGGTACCGCTCGCTGCCGTTCGGGCCGGCCAGTCGGTCGATCGCGATCGCGGTCCCGCGGTACACGAATCCCCACGGGCGTCCCACGGCTGCCCCTAGAAGTCGAGCCGGTGTCCGCCGATCACCCAGGACTGCGGCGTCATGTCCTTGATCTCAACGCGATCGACGAGTAGCCCGAGGTGCTTCATCGCGAGCCCGAGCGCCTTGGTCTTATCCCACAGCCGGAACTCGATCTCGTGCTCCCGGTCGTAGCCGCCGCTGGCGTTCTTCACGTAGCGGGTCTTGCGCTTGACGCCGGCCACCGCGCGCGTGGCCCGCGGCTGGGCGCCCGGTGCGAGCATCACACGGCCGCCGCGCACCCGGTAGTCCGCGAGATCGCTGAACACGTTGGTGGCCAGCTCCGCGAGCACCCGTTTCTGCGTGAGCCGGTAGCGGTGGCGCATGGGCGCGGTGGCCGCCTCGATCGCCGCCTGGATGCGCGGGTCCTTGAGCAACTCCGACGCGGTGGACTTGGCGCTCCGCTTGGAGTAGCCGGCCGCGAGCGCCGCCGCGGTGGCGTTCCGCGTGGGGTCAGCGAGATAGGCGCGGATGAACGCGCGTCGCCGGCTCCGGACCGTGGCGTACTCGCTGGTCTTCCCGATGAGTGCGCGCCGGCCAATCCGGACCGCAGCGATCTCGTGCGGCGCAGTCATCGGCTACCTGAGTCTGGCCACGTCGTCAGCCCGAAGCAGCTCATCCAATACGGCCGGATCCGCGGCACTCCGGAGGTTGGTCGATTCTGCCGGCATCTCGATCTTGAGGACGTTCGCGGCCTGGAGGCCCTTCTCGGTCTCCTCGAGGTCGAATTCCACCTTGTCGTGCTCGTCGAGTTTCCGGTGCCGGTGGGGTTGGCCGGGCATCTGGATGGCGGAGAAGTGGACGAACACGTCTCGCTCGCCGTCGTCGCGTACGATGAAGCCGTAACCTTTCTCGTCATTGAACCACTTCACCGTGCCGGATAGTCGTGGGGATGCCATGCGTCCTCTGGGTTGGGGTTAGTCGTCGTCGTCGGGTGACCACGCCGGTTTCGCGACCTTGTTCTCGGCCTTGATCGCCTCGTTGAGGTCGCGCTCCCGTTTACGGTGCGCGACCGTCTGCTCGGTCACACCGGCGATATTGGCCACACGGTACGTGACCTCTCCGCCGTCGAGCGTCCGGAAGGTGATCCAGACCTCGGCGGGCGGCGTGGTCAGCAGCTTCTGGATGCTGCGGCCTTCCTCGGCCGACACGATGAAGTAGCCGTCCGGGATTAGGCACACGGACCAGTAGTCGCCGACTTCCTCGTCGCCGGGCGTCATATGCCGGTCCTACTGCCAGCCATAGAACCAGTGGCCCCACCATCCCAGCGCCCAGCAATGGAGCCGTCCGAGCCATCCGCCTCCGCCGCCCCATGTGGGCCGAAAGACAACGCGCGGCCATCTCCGGAACGGAGACGACAGTGGCAGCGGGGCGCCCAAATCAGTGCGATTGCGCTTCATGGGAACCTCATATGTGGATGATCGCGCGCACGGCCGACAGCGACCGCTCTAGGTCGTGCGCGCAGTCGCGGAGCGCGGTGGCGCGGGCGAGTGCGTACGGCGTATCGACCTGCGCGGCGCAGGTATCGGCTTTCGCACGCCAGCCCGTGATCAGCATCGCCAGCGGGTTAGTGAGCACTTCGATCGGCGTGGTGCGGCCGGTGCGGGTGCTCACGAGAAATGCCCGAGCACTTCGAGGTAGATCGGACCGACCCGAATCCGGAGACCGCAGGCGGGGCCGAGCCAGCAGTCGAGGCCGAGACCCCACGTCTTCAGGGAAGCGCCAGCGGTGCAGTAGAACCCGCCGGCCGCGGACGTCGCCGCGGCCATCATCGCAGAGCGGCTGAGATGCGCGGTGTATCTCACGGCTTCCGCTCCGTGCCTTCCGCGAAGCGCTGGCCGGATCGGCGTGCCGCGACGCGGGTGGCCTCGCGCTCGCTCCAGGACGCCGGCAGTCGGTCACCGTGTCGGCGCTCGAACCAGCGGGTGATGCGGTCCGCGATCCACGCGACGAGCCCGATCACCACAACGAGCATGACGGCGCAGACGACTGCCCAGAGCAGTTCCCCCGCGAGGCTCACCCGTCAGCTATCGGTAACTCTCCGATCGCGGGATCTGCGACGCCCTTGGGGGGCGTGGTGGACTCCATCTGGCGAATCACAGCGGCCCAATCGTCGCCAAGGCCAACGAGCGCGTGCCTGAACTCGGCGAGTTTCGCGCCGACCGTCGGCATCGCCTTCAGCAGCCGCAACATCGTGGCGCGCGGCGAGATACTCCGCATCACATAGCCGCGCCGACGCCGTGTGCGGAGACTCACTCGCCAGTCTCGGCCAGCGGGATCGGCGGGTGCATCTTGAGGCCCACCCAGTGATCAGGATCACCGGGCTCGCGCTTGAACACGATTTCCGCCCCGTTCTTCATCTCCAACACCACATCGTCGACGACGGCAGGCTGAGCGGCCGCCGCCTCGCCAGTCGCCACCCACTGGTTGAGCGCGTTCTTGGTCACGGGCTGGCCGCAGTCGTGGCAGACGCAGCCGGTCCCGCCGACGTAGTCGATGACGCCCGAGTGTGCGCAGGAGGGCATATCAGCCTGACCGCTCAGGTGCTTCGCCGGTCACAGCGTCCACTTGTTCGATGCAGTATTCGCAGTCGCATTGCTGCCTCACGGGAAAGCGCCAGCATCCGCAGGCGGGACGGTCCACAGCCACGTTGGGTGTCCTGAGCCGATACCGCCGATTGCTGCAGCATTGACACGGACAGGTATCAGGCGGTTGGTTCTCGTACACACGCCCCAAGCTACTGCGCCACGGGCGTTTGCGACAGGCTGGGCTAGTCGTTCAGCTTTGCGATGGCTTCGAGTTTTGCCGTCGCTTCGGGGATCGGATCACGCGATGAGCCATAGCCACGCAACGCGGCGAGCACCGCGCGGGCCTCGCGCGGCGAGAGGGACAGTCTGGCGAAACGCTCGATGCCGGCTTGCAGTTGCTCGATGTATTCGCGCATTGCGACGATGGTTGCCTGTTCATAGGCGCCATCGCGGTAGGCAGCTTCCACCTCGCGAGCGATGTCCTCCTGCAGGTCAGGTGGCGTCGGATCATTCCAATCGCCCCCGCTCCGAAACGTCGGATCGTCCGCGTCAGCCACGGCCAAGCTCGCGATGCTTGAACACGGTTGGGTTGTCGGCGGTGCCACCGCCAGCGTAGGTCGGAGGGCCGCCGTCCGCGATTGCCCATCCGCATTTCGCGCATCTGCGGACCACAAAGTCGCCGGATTGTTCCGGCTCGCCTAGCTCGTGCTCGCACGTCTCGTTGTCGTCAGCCACCGCGCTCCCCCTGTCGGATGATCTCGTTTCCCTGGCCGCTCCCCAACGCGTGACCGTCGCCGATCACACTGACTTCCGCGCCGCGGTCCAGCACTCGGATCTTGCCCACAGCCTCGAACAGTGCGTTCGCGTAGTCGTTGCGGTCGGCCAACCCTTCGGCCCGTGCGTGCTCCCACAGCCGTTCGAGCGCGAGCTGGTAGCGATTCACGGCCCGGCCTTCGCGCGATCGTCGTATTGCGGTAAGTCGAGTTCGTATTCTTCGATGTCGAGCAGGTGGTCAGGGATCGCGGCGCGCGTGCCATAGCGCTGCTTCCATTCCCAATCAAAGTCGCCATTCGCCCGCGTGTAATCCAACGCTCGCTGGCGATCGCTGAACACAGCAGATACGCCCCGTTGCTCATACGAGCCTGAGTGGCAAACGTAGACCTTCACTCCGCATCCTTCGGTGCAAGCTCCCCGCCGAACATCGCGTCGAACACGCGCCGCGCCTCCGGCGTCAGTTCGTCGATCGGCATGTTGTGGCCCAGGCCGTCCGCGAGCCGGATGTGGACGTGGCTGCCTTCGCGTTTCACCTTGGTGATGTGCGCGAGACTGAGCACGGTATCGGCGCTCACCCGGAGGAAGCCCGCATATGCGCGCTGCGGGTCCACGATCTGCATCACAGTACGCCGCGTCGATTCACGGTGTGGTAGCCTTCTTGAGCCACGCGAGCGCGCACCCAGTGGAGCAGAAATACTCCACCCGACCGCCGGGGAAGCGAAGTTCGATCGGCGTGAGGGGAATTTTGGCGCCGCAGCAGTCGCATGTCGTCATCGTGTTTCGTGGCATCTCACCCTGGCTCCGGTAGGGTAGGGGAATATGCGCTGAGCACGATCTCCGTGCGAGGGCACGCCCGGTCGATCAGGAGCCGGCTCCCGTCCCACGCGACCAGCCGAACGTCGTCGTCCACGAGCCGCAACTCACCGAGCACGTCAGCCAAGCCTTGGTAGAACCCCACGGCATCGCCTTGCGCCCGGTCGCGGTAGAACCACGCGCGGACGCTGAGGTCGATGTCGAGCTCGTACTTCGCCCGCCACACGTCTTTGAGGTCCATGAGCACGAGGTCGCGCCACGCGAGCCACGCCTCGGACGGCCGGAGGATCCACGCGCGGCCGCGTTTCGTGATGGTGCCGGAGTTCTTCTTCGTGCGCGGCGCGTGCGGGATCGTGAGGTGCAGTGGGAGCGTGACCGGCTCGCGCGGCGGGGCGAACAGGCTGGGCGCGGTGGTCACGGGAGGACAATGCGCCGGGAGTGGAGCACGATGCCGCTCCGTTTGCCGACCTGGCGCAGATGCTCGATCGTGCCACCGTTCGGCCAGACGTCTCGCGCGACCACCTGCAGCTCACCGGGTGCGCCGAGCGGCAGCGGGATGAGCGTGCGCACAGCGCCCGGCGGCGGCGGTCGGAGCAACTCGGCCGACATCTCGCGATAGGTTTCCGGGTCCACGAGCCGATACGCGTCTTCTCGGCTCGCATTCCGCTCCCTGCGCCACCACCGGAAGAGTTGCGCGATGATGTTCACGCCTCGCCCCGTGCGAGCGCCGCGATCCGGGCGCGGATCGCCTCGATGTTGGGGTAGATGCTCCGCGACGACAGCGAGGCCGCGTGCCGCCGGTAGTGGTACAGCGGGTCGCGCACCCACACGGGTGGCGGGTCGAGGAGCCCGCGCTGCTCGGCCCGGAGCCAATAGAGCCAGTCCTCGCCGCCCTGGGGCATGTCCTCGGGGAAGCCGCCCACGGCGTCGTAGAGCGCGCGGGCGTGGATCGCGACGCCCGGGATGCAGTTCTCGGTGGCGAGGAGCCCTGGCGCATACGGCTTGACCGGCCATGCGCCGGACGCGCCGTCGCCGAACTCAGCGAGGGTCGAATACGCCACGCGCGCGCCGGGATTGGCGTCGAGCGCGGCGAGCAGGACCTCGCAATAGGTGCGATCGAGGACATCGTCCGCGCCGCAGACCATGAGCCATCGGGCGAGCGTGAGGAGGACGCCTTTGTTGATCGCGCGGGCAACACCACCGTGGCGTACCCGGATGATCCTGAATCGCAAGTCGGAGCGATCGGCCCGGCAGGCGATGTCGGCGGCAGTAATCGTGTGGTCGGTCGAGGTGTCGTCCACGATCACGCACTCGAAGTCCGGCATCGTTTGCGCGCCGATCGACTGGATGCACTCCCCGACCCACGGCTCCGCGTTGAACGCCGGGACGATAATCGCGACGCGTGGCGTGGTCATGGCGCGGCTGTAGGCGCAGGATTTCTCGGCACGGCCTCGACCGTGTGGACGTGTGTGTGGTGAACCTGACCCTTCGCCGCGTCGAGCGGTGCCTCGTCCCACGCGTGGCCGCACCGTTCGCACCTACGCGGGAGCACCTCTGTCTCGAAGGCGAAGCGCGTCGGCCACGGGTCGGGTTCTCGTACGCCGTATCTGCTGTCAGGGAGTGGGCTGAAGGTCTTCGTGGTGATGGTACGGACAGCCACGTCGGTGCATCCGCACTTCACGCACACCGCGTCGGGATCGAACGAGGGGATGATGATCATTTTGTCCTCCATCGAACTTCGGGGTCGCAGGTGCACTCGCCGGTCCCACGCATCACTCCGCACCAATCATCGTGCAAGACATCAGCGTGTCGGATCGTCCCTGGCGGCGCTGGGTCACTGTCGTAGAGCGCCAAGATTTTGCCCACGTAGCCCGGCACCATATTGGTGTCATCGGTTTGGCGGATATTCATGTCGGCGTCCTCACGGCCCGCGCATCGCTACTCGCCACGATCGACCCGGGGCCCATCGAGAGCATCCCGACTTCCCGCACCGTGTACGACCGTACGGATTGCAGCTCCCGGGTAAAGCCGCGAACGCTGCAAATGATGTCTGCGAAGCCTGCGAGCCATCCCTTGACATTGGCTTCGTGCTCGTGCTCTGGCCCCACCTCATGGGCCGAGATCAGCGCGGATGCGAAGGTGCTCTGGAAGACCGTGTCCTCGCTGATGTTCGTGCTAACACCGAGTGTCGCGCCCGACTTGTGAAGATGCACGTACGGCGCCGAGCGGTGCGTCTCGTTGGCTGCGGCCACGGCGGCGCCGCTTGGGAACGAGTCCCCCGGTGACTGTTTGCCCCAGTTTGGCGGCAACAATGGCGGCATTGGCTTTGGCTCCTTGACTGGGTAGTATCCAGACCCGATGCGGACGATCTTGGCGTCCCGTACCAGCCCGCCGAGCACTTTCGCGAAAGTGTCGCCGCTGGGATAGGAGACGACGAAATGCTTGATCTCGTTGAGTTTGATGCCCGGCGATTCGAGTGCCGCCTGGATAATTCGTTGCGTCAGCGGCGGCATCGTCTCCTGCCCCCATCGCGCGAGACACGCCCTACGATCGGCGTCCAGCTTCGCGAGTTGGTAGTCGCTCATGGCGCACCCCGGCCGATCGACTTCCGCGCGGCGTCCGTGGTGAATGGGTCGGGTGCGCTCGGCCGCACGTCGCTGCGCCTGCGTTTGCACGACGGCGCGTGGTTCACACCAGTACCGTCCACGAGGTCGGTGGGCCGCGCGTCGCTCTCGCAGGTGATCGCGACCCGCCGGCTCCGCACCGCGAGCCAGTAGACCGGCTCCCCGCAGCGGCGGCAGACCACGGCCCGTGCGCCACGTGGCACCATAAACTGCTGCGTGGCCTCCGGGCCGAATGGGTGGGCTCTCACTTCGCTGCCACCGCTTTCAGTGCGTCAGCGCAACTCTCGAGGGCCGAGGCAATACGCCGCAGTACCGCGAGCTCCGCGAAGTCGGCGGGAGGGACTGCCACGTCGGTGTGCGCGCCACACCGCGTGCACGGTCGGTCGGTGACCGGGATGGCGAGCGACGCGCCACACCACGGGCAGCGCGTCATCGCTTGGCCCCGAACGGACCGGGGAGTGGCGGCAACGCGGGCATCGCGCCCACGGTCAGGATCTTCTTCGCCTCTGATTGCGCGGTCTGCTGCTCGGCCTGCGCGAGTTTGGCCAGGAGCTGCTGCGTGAGCCCGAACCAGTGCGCGAACGGCACCGGCATCGCGGTCTGTCCCTGCGGCGTCATCACCGGGAGATTGACCACCCGCTTCGCCATGTCGATGACTTCGATCTGCACGACGCCCACGGGCGCGCCGTTCGGGGGGGTCGGGGTCATACGCCCATCTCCGCGTCGTCCACTGCGGCGCGCGTCTCGAAGCCCACGCGAATGGCTTTGAGCCACACGAGAACCGAGCAGTACTGCTCGCCCCTCAGTTCCCGCGCGCTCGACACCGAGACGTGGTAGCCGTCACCGATCACCGCGTGCAGCCGCTCGCGCCACGCCACTGGCGCCCCGTCAGGTGCCGTCAGGTGCGCCGCCGCGCCCCGGTCAGGTTGGGTCCGGTCGGTCTCGACCACGCTCATGTGCCCGTCCCGATCCGGCCGACCACCTTCGCCGACAGCGCGGGTTGCGGCGTCACCGCGCCGCTATACGCCTCACCGAACACACGCTCGAGCGCGAACTGGTCGGTGGATTCCCAGATCGCGGCCAAGCCGCCAGCAGCCGAGATCCCGGCCCGTGTCGGGGCGTCGAACCCGTCCCATGCAGAGCGCGGCGTGAACCGCGGCCCGCTGTAACTCCCCATTACGGCGCGCACCGATCGGAGCGACGCGGCGGCACGAGCCTTCACATCGCCGACCGCCAGCGTCCGGAGCTCGCCGACTGACGGGAAGAACGTCGTCTCTCGGATCGCTCGCTCAATCGCGCGGAGGAAGTCCACGTCGGAGATCCCGGCGAGTCCCCAGCGGTAGGTCTCGATCACCGTCTCGTCCAGGTGGCGCCCGGCATGTGCCGCGGCCAGTCGCGCCATCCCGTTGGCAAACACATTCGCGTCCATCAGCCGATCTCTCCCGCCGCGTGCGCGGCCTGCTCCTTCGCCAGAACACTTTCAATCGCCGATTTGGTGCGGTCCATTCCGGTGCGGCCACCGCGGGGCGCGTGCCCGTTCGCTGGTGGTGGCGTCGAGGTCTCCGCGTACCGACGGATCGCGTTGCGCACGAACGTCCAGAGGTGCGTGGCCGACCAGTTGCCGGGATCGTCCGCGTACTCGTTCATCGCCGTGATCAGCACCGGGTCGGTTGGCTTCTGGGTCGGCGGACAGTCAGCGCCTTGGCGCCACATGCGCACCTTCGACCGAAGCGCGGCACGACGGTGCGGCGGCGCTTTCTCGAGGAACCGATCAAGCGCTGGCTCGAAGGGCAGCGCAGTGGTCGGCGACGGCGAGATTTCCACATCACGATCCACATCGCCGCTCGCGCGCGGTGACGTGTTGTGTGTAGTTACTTGACCTTGATGACTACCTTCACACTTCACTTCTACTTCAGCCCGAGTAAACCCGGGCAGGTCTGGAGTACTCCCGACTAGCTCCGGAGTACTCCGGGGGGCTGCTGGATCAGGGGGTAACTTGGACGCCGCCTCGCGATCGACACGGAGTCCTTTTTGGTGGCGCTTGAAGCCTGGCAATCTCAGGCATTGGGTGCCATCGGCGAGATAGCGGACGACCAGACCTTCGCGCTCCAGCTCGACCAGCGCTTTGTGGATCGCGCTGACCGTGAGTGACGTGCGCATCGGGGCGACGATGCTTTTGAGCTTGAACGGATCACCTGGCAACCGCCCTTCGATGTCGGCGTGGGGGATCAGCCGGTAGAACAGGACTTCCGCGGCAAGCGACACTCGGGTGAGTTGCTCCGAGTACGCGATCGACTTCGACAGGAACCGACCGTCCGGCATTACGACTTCCCCTCGAGTGTGCGGATACGGGTGACGAGCGCGCGGATCACGCCGGCGACCGTGATGTGCGCGTGGCCGCCAGTGGTGACCGCCATCGCTTCGGTGATCGCGGCCTTGAGCTGCCCGCGCGCGGATTCGAGCTGCATCCCGTACGGCAGATCCACGGGCGAGTCGAAGCGCGTCATGCGCACACCCGTGCGAGGGCCCACACCCAGACCGCGGCGTCGCCGAGCAGCACGAGCGCGAGCCGCCAGTTGAACCGGTGTGCGTGTGGCAGCATCATCGGTCGGCCATCTTCTTCCTCGCGTGCAGCCACCACTCGAAGCGGGTAGCATCGGAGAGCGCGTCCCACTTGATGCGCAGCTCCGTCACGTGCACGGAGATATGCTTTTGCGTCGCCCACAACTCGAAGCCCAGTTTGTCGCGCATCGCGGCATAGCTGGTGTGGGGTGCACCGCGTGCGCGGTTCACGATCTGACGGACTCGCTCGCCCGATATTCCGAAATCGCCGCCAACGCTGCGGCGCGTATCGCCGCGCCCGACACGCGCGACAATCAGCTCGTCGCGCTCCGGCTTCCGTGAGCCCATCATCGGGCCGCCATCCAGTACGCGCGCTCGGCGGCGGCACGCTCCGGGGTGGTGGGGAGTGGCGCGAAGAGCCAGCGGAGGAAGGCGAGGAGGCGGGTCATAGCGGCGGGTCCTCGTCGGCGGTCGGCGTATCGGTGCGGCAGCATGGCCCGTGCAGCCCGCAGTCGTCGCAGGGATTATCGCAACCGTCGTCCTCGTCGTCGTCCTCGTCGTCGCATTCGGCATCATCGCAGCAAGTGCAGTGCAGCGCCGAATACGCGCGCGTCTCCACCACGCTGTCATCGATGTCGCCGTGGCAATAGCACATCTGTCCGCACTCGGGGCATTCGTGGGCCATTAGGCTTTCGCCTCCGCGGTCCGGCGGTCCAGCGCTTCGATCTGCGCGATGGCGAGGGCGGCGATGCGGACGAGGTGGGCGCGCTCTCTGGCGACGCTCGGCTCTGCGCTGAGACGTTCGTCGACCACGTACTGCTCGAACGCGTCGCGGCCTCGGCGCCAACGCTCGGCGCCCATTTCCACTGGAGCCGCGTCGTGCCGCTGCTTAAGCGGGTCCTCGCGCACCTCGTCGTAGACCGTGCGGGGCTGGCTCACAGAACGCCCCCAACGCGCGCAGCTTCACGCAGGCAGTCGAGGCACAGGAACGCCGTAGACGACTCGTAGTCAGGCTCCTGGCCGACCTGCACCACGACATCTGGGTCTAACTTCTCGCACCCCGAGCACTGCCAGTAATGCGTCCAGCAGGAGTTGCCGATCACGCGGTCCACGGCGTCTGGATCGGGAGTTGGCCCTAGCGCGTCGAGCGCGCGGCCAATGACCAGCTTATCGGCGCCGTACTCGCCGCTGTCGTATGTCGCGTGCCAGTGCGATGCGGCCTCGTTCGCCAGGGACTGCCGGGTGACCTTCACCGGAGGGCTCACGCGGCCACCCGGCGCGGTGTCGCCAGCGGTGGCACAGCGGCGAAAAGGCGCTCCAGTGCCTCCGGATGGCCGTCTACCGACCGGCCAATTACCTTCGGATAGAGCGCCCTAATGCACCTACGTACCCCCGCTGCACTTACCCGCCGACATTCTCCCCATTTGCCGTATGCCGGGCTACGGGCCTCCAAAAAAATCTGTGGTGTCGCTGGCTGCGGCAAATCGATGCGGTTTTTCACCCGGACGCCCTCCGGCGCACGCCGTCCATAATAGCGTGCTCGGCGGCTAGCTCCTCGGCCAGTGCGGCCGAATCGCTCGCGGCGACGGATGTCCACCGGATCGCTTCTCATGCCGACACCCCACCCGCCACGCCATAGGGCTTGAACGCCGACGCGAGCTGGTCGTTGAGGAGTCCGACAGCCCGCTTCCGATGCTCGGGCGCCAGGTGACCGTACACCGTCTCCATCTCCTTCGTCGAGGCGTGGCCCATGAGCCGCGCGCCGGTAAAGAGATCGACGCCGCCCATCGTGAGCCACGACGCGAAGGTGTGGCGCAGCGTGTGGAACGTGACGCCGAGCGGGTCGTCACGGCCCGCGACCATGCCGGCCGCCGTCACGATGCGCCGGAATTCGAGCTGCAAAGTGTCCGCCGAGATGGCGTTCGCGTGGCCGGCGCCGCGGCCACCCAATGCGCGCGACGGGAAGAGCCACCGGTCGCTCGCGTAGGACGCGAGGTGCCGGTCCAGAATCGGGCGCAGCGCATCGGCGATCGGCACCTCGCGCTGGGACGCCTTGCTCTTCGGACGCCACCCTTCCTTGGGCTGCACGAGGATCAACCCGAGCGTGAGGTCGATGTCGTGCGGCGGCGGCCGGAGCGACAGTACTTCGCCGGCGCGGAGGCCAGCCAGCAATCCCAGCGCCACCGCGAGCTGTAGCGCGTCGGGCGTGGCCGCGACCAATCGCTCGGCCTCGTCCTGGGAGAGAAAGCGCACGCGGCCAGCGGCACGGTCGGGAATCGCCTCGGGATCGACCGGACTATAGAGCGTGGTCGCCGGGCGTCGCGCCTGGGCAGCATCCCGCGTCTCCTGCCGCTGGCACCAGCGGAATAGCGCGCCGAGCCGCGAGAGATGGAGCCGCACCGTGGTGGGTTTGAGGCCGCGGGCTTCGAGCGCGCGGCGGAAGTCCCGCACCCGATCATGGGTGATTTGCGTGAGCGGCGTGCGGGCGTCGAAAAAGTCCACTGCGGATTTGATCTCTGAGCGCACCGTGAAGAGCGTCTTCGCCGAGCGCCGGGGATGTTCCTCGATCCACGCCAGGTATGCGTCGCGCGCCGCGCCCACGGTGGGCCATGCGGTCGCGGACCGGAGCTCGGCGAATGGCCGACGCTCGATGTGCATCCGGGTGACGGCCTCGATGTTGAGGCGCCGGCGCCGAATGTCGTTGACGAGCGTCGGGTCGCCCTCGCGGATGAGTGCGCGGAGCGCCGCGTAGCGCTCGGTCGCGACGGACTTCTTGTCGCTCTTGAGCGAGAGATGGATACGGCCGAACGAGCGATCGCGGATGTCGGCGCTGTAGTTCTTCGTGGTGGGATCACGACGCAGCGTCATGCGGATCGCTCGCGGGCCAACCCGCCGCGGTCGCGGCTCTCGAAAGCCTCGACATCCAGCGGGTTGTAGCGTCGCCGTTTGAGATGCACCCCTCGCCCGATCTCCTTGTACGGCAGCTCGTCGCGCGGGATCGCCTTCACGGTCGTGATCGACACCTGCCAGCGCTTCGTAAGATCTTGCGGTGTCAGATACACGAGCGCGAGGTCGAGATCATCCTGATGCTCGCGCGCCCGCTGGCGGATCGTGGCGAGGTCGGTCATGTCGGCTCGCACCGCTTCTGCTCAAGATCGGTGTTCACCCAGTCGCCGGGGGCGCCGCAGTGACAGTCGGACTCGCGCACTCGGCTCGACACCGGATTGTACCCAGCCGCGTGAAGCGCGCCGACGAGTTTTGTCTGCGTTGCGCCCAGCCGCTCATCGGCCACAGCAACCTCGACTTCGATAAGAAATCGATGGGTGTGCATGTGCATCACGCACTCCTGTATTGGAAATCGGCCTTTTCGATAACTACCGTCATTTCTTCGGCTTCCGGTCAGCCATGCGCTTGAAGTAGGTACGCCGGGCCGCCGCGCCATTCGGCAGCGTGTCGCCGGTCAGCGTGTCGCGGCCCACGTCGCGCGCAGACAAATGTTCGAGCGCCTCGATCGGCTTCGGCTGAAAGACAGCTCTACGGTGATCGCTCAGGCCGCGCATCACCTGCGCCGCAATAGCGAGCGTCGCAAACGTCTGCACCGGCGCCTCACGGACATAGCCGAACGCATCCACCCACTTGAACATGACAGTCCACGGGAATTGATCGCCTGAGCCGCCGCGCCCGCTCAGGTAATAGGGGTTCTCGGCGATGGCCCGGTATTCGTAGACCTGCGCGATCTTCGGCGCCTCCGCTGCTGTTGCGTAGGTCAACTCAATCGCCGCAGCGGGCGCGCTGCCACCCGTCATGTTCACAGGCGCTCCGGTAGGTTTTGGAAACTCGCATTTCCGATAATCATTTGGCGGCCCGGGGCGGCTTCGGTTTCGGCATCCAATGTGTGATGTAGTCGGCGTATAGCTCCTGCTCTTTCCCCTGCCACCGATGAAACCATTTGCCCTCGACGCGGTATGCGTCGACGACGCGAAACGCATCGCTCATACCGAACGAATGCGGAGAGGCGTAGACCTGCATCCAGAGATCGACCTCGTGCCGGTCGGCTCCGCGAAAGGTGGCAATGGGACGCCATCTCTCCGTCGTGGCCCGGCGGCTGGCGCTGGCGGTCATGGCGCGGCCTCCGGCTTGCGGCGAAACACAACGGTCCAAAAATCGTGACTGCCTTCGTCGCATTTCCACATTCGGCGAACCGTATAGTGATCGCGTTTAGGATCGTCATTCGGCATCTCGATCTCACCGACCAGCTCAGTGATCGAGTACAGGTGGTCGGGGCAGTAGACTCGTAGCCGCTCGGTATCGGTGCGCTCGCTGGCGCTGGGGGCGGGGGTCATACGGACGGCTCCTTATCGAAGAGGTCCGCCGTCCGCTCGTAGCAGAAACACCCGCACCGCTGGCAGACGTATTTCAGCCGCTCGCCGTGAAGCGTGGTGCGCTCTTGAAAATAGGGGCCGAGGAAGGCGTCGCCGTGCGTGACCGACCATCCGGCGCCGCATTTTGGGCATTTCTCCGGTGTGCTCACGCTCGCCCCCGGTAGTTATCGAAAAGTCGCGTTTCCAGAAGTGATCTCATGCCGATACGCCGAGCCGCGCGACACGCTCGGCAATGAGCGGAACATCGGTGCGGTGCAGGTCGATCATCCGGTCGAGCAGCTCCAGTGCGGACAGCTGGAGCACGACGACCGTAGGTCGGAGCGCGGCCCACGCAGCGTCCCACGCAGC
>QGNH01000141.1_pt1 | contig 39387 bp, 49 predicted proteins | sample 1735481 | NCBI WGS metagenome assembly QGNH01 (sample SAMN09239004, study PRJNA386568) | Viral metagenome, whole genome shotgun sequencing project. | reverse complement strand
TGCGATGTGCTGCTCTTCACCCAGGAACTGGCCACCCTTCTGAAATCGGGATCACCCCTCGATCGCAGCCTGACTTTGCTGATTGAACTCAGCGAGACGCCCGCGATGAAGTCTGTGGCGCAACAGATTCTCAAGGATGTAAAAGCTGGCAAATCTATTGCGGCCCACTTTAAATGAGAGTGTGTCCCACTTTAAATTAGAGTTGTCCCACTTTATTCGAGAGTAGGAAAATGCGGAAAATGCCAAAATGACAAAAAATGTCACCGCCTGAGAGTTACCCCAAATCGGACCGAGTTCTGACTTATTTTCCGCATTTTCCACCCCCCCAAAAATGGCCAATCCGCGGGGACCAAAATTAACCGGCGATGGTCCGAACCGTGAAGGTCGATTCGACGCCTCCGACGGTGACCGTGCAGGAGGTCTCGTGGTCAGGATTGCTCGCGGAAACCAAGGCCAATCGCAGACTAAGGGAATTATTGATCACTCCGGGATCGCTCGTGAAGCCGCCCACATCGATGGAATATTCTCCACCGACGATCGTGACCGCGGCGGGCGAATTAATGCCTTCAATCAAAACCACGTTGGAATAGATGGTGCTGTGGAATTGAACGCCATCTTGGTAATCAAAATAGAAATCGTCCGGAGTCGTATCGAGATGGGTCATAACCGTGAATGCGTCCGTGACCCCGCCGATATTGAGGGTGGTAGAAACCATCTCGTCCCAATCGGGGGATGAGGTTAAAATAACCTCAACCGAATCGCCATTCACGACCGTTCCAGCAGCGCTGGTCCACCCGCCGCCATTCTTTCTATATTGCCCTCCGCCACCGCTGATCGAGATGGCGATCGCAGTGTTTATGCCGGAAACATGGACCGTGTTGGATTCATTGAGCACAGAGCGCCCGGAATCCGTTATATCGCCAAGGTCAAATGCATCGGGGCTGTTGTCCATCGCCTCGGTGGTGACGTCAAAATCATCACTCACCCCGCCGATCGTCAGCGTACAGGAGACGTGCGTTGAAAATTCGCTGGCCGAAGTTATTCGGACCCGGACCGCTTGGCCGTTTTCAACCATGCCGCCGTCAGATTTCCAGGCGCCACCGCCGACCTGATATTCCCCGCCAGTGATCGAAATAGCAATGGGAACATTGACTCCGGTCACGATGATGGGATCGGAGGTGATCACGGTGGCCAGCGTGCCGACGACGACATCGGTGAAGGCGAAGGCAATTGGAATATCGGAAGCCTGGAGATCGGTGGCCTCGATCTCGACCGACTTTTGATCGAGGTCGAGCAATATCCGGTCAACGTAGAAATCTCGCGCTTTCCATCCTGACCCAGCGGCGTTGGGACCGAACCGATGGCTGACTCCAATTTTGTCGGCCAGATCGACGATCAGAGCGTAGAGAGGTTCTTTCAGAACTACGTCGAAGGAGCCGTCCCGGAGGCGGTTCAATTTTCGCGTGATCAGATCCATGGCAGCGGCGGCGTCGGAGATGAACCAAAGATCGACTTCGCTGCTGTATTCTCGCAACAGCGAGGCGATCGATGCCGAGGATTTTGCTTCATCGGAATGGGTCCAATCGCCCTTGGAGGGGCGGTACCCGTATCGGTATCCGATTCGGTTGGTCAGGTCGGTGAACCGTGGCGAGATCACCAGACTGCTCTTCAAAATATCATCCATATCGGAGAAAACCGCGACCTGGTTGGCGGTATTTCCGGGATCGGAAATCGACAGTGAAAATAGCCCCTCGTGGTCAACAAAGAATGCGGCATCGAAGGATCCAACCAGCCTGCTGATCCAATCATGAACATCCAGCTTTTCAAAAAGACCATTTGAAAAAACATAACTGCGAGCGGCGCATATCGCGCAGGCGGCGCAAAAGCTCACATAATTGATCTTAGCGGAGGAGAAATTTGGAATCATGAGCAGGAATTGTTCGAAACAATCGACCGCATTCGTGATGAGGTCACCTGCCGCGCAGATGATGTCCGTGTAGCCGCCACTTTCCTGCGTCACGGTGATGGGACCGGAATCATAGATTGTGGTCTTCAGGGTGGCCCCGTTGGTGATTCTAGCATTCGCCACCTTAATGCGGTAATCGCCAGCGGCGGTCCCTTGATGCGCGGACCACCAGTTGGAGATTGTCTTCCCGGCGAGTGAACTTAAATTGATAATTCGGTGGTACCAAAGCCCGAAAGCGGGCGAAGAGGAATCGAGCAATAGCCCGAAGCCATCCTCATCCTCAATTGGCGTGTCTGAAAACCAAGAACCGTCGTCCATGCGGAAATCGAGCGTGTATTTGGAATTGGAATTGCGCGGATCAATGAAAATATCATATTCCAGATGATCTCCGCTGGCGATCTCATAGGTCTGGTCTAAAAAACGACAGTAAGACGAAGCATCTCCCGTCCCAGGATATGTCCCGGTGTGGTGGATACAGGCATATGGCAAGCCTTGCCCGTCCCAGGTGATCTTGGAGGTGCCCTGATCGGTACCAAAGGTAAGATACGTGCCGAGGGAATCCCCCGAAATAGTAGGAATGGACACTGGGACCCCATCGGCATAAACGGCGTCAACAGACAGCACGGGATGGCCGGCAATGAGGTATTTGAAAGCGGTCGTGTCGACATAGAGCGCCGGCATGGCGCCGCCCCCAAGGCCGCCGACTGAAGTGACCTCGCCAAAGATGATCGGAATCGCGTTGCCTTCCGAGGATTGGTCGCAATTGGGGAAATCCGTCTTTTGCACCACGGCTGGCGGCATCTGGTCAAAATAGGCCGAGGACGCATCCCGGACCGTGATGATGAATGAATCCCCGGAGATCTGGTAATCATCAATGATCCCGGGCATTACGGTCCGAAAACCCTCCAGTGCGAGACCGACGAATCCCACCTTATAGCGGACGTCACGATTGCGGATCGGCTCGGTGGCCAGTAGGCGCGAGAATTCCAGATCGAGATTTGATAATGTGGTCGTGACGTTGGAGATCTCATATTCGCCGGTCTCGCGCCCCATGGCGCGAGTCGCGGAACCAAAGGAGAGCACCTTTCCGGAATAGAAATCGGCACCCGCCACATCGATGGAGGCATAGCGACGAATGCCCGAATCAAAATCGATTTCCAGCAAAACGATCGGCCGGGAGGTATATTTTTTGGCGAAATCTTCAAAGGTCATTGCGGTCTATAAGGAAACTCCAAAACCAATTCCAATGGGATCCTCGGTCAATTCGAGCTGTAGCTCATTTGAATTAAAAAAGGTGCCCTTCGTCTGGAGGGTTTCCTTCATCCGAACGAAATAGGGGCCGTCTGAAGCGCCGTCGGTCCAAAAAACAAACGGATGAGCCGGTCCTCCAAGGGCCCGCTTCAGCGCGATAATGGCCGCGCGCACGGTATCCGTCACCCCCGACAATCCCAATTGCCAGGAGCGCTGCGCGGCGAGCTGGTAAACCCAGGATTGGCCATAATCCGTCGAGTGCTGCATCACTAAATCATCATCCGTAAAAGGCGACTGGTAGAGATAGAAGGGAAGTTGGCCATAAACGCCGAGGACCAATTCACCGGTCCGTAGTCTCCAAGCGTTATTCGAATCCTGAATGCGCAGTCTCCAATATCGATAAGAGGCATTGCAGAATGCGCCGATGGCGCCCTCGGCCCATGGGATGACCTGGCTCAAGGGCGGCGAGCTCCAGGAGCTCGCGGAATTCGCCTGGAGTGTGATGGTGGCGTTGGCGGTGAAATTGTGGTTCAAAATGGCAATGGCGGTGATGCTTTGGGCGGATCCCAGATCAATGACCACGTTCTCATCGGCGTGCCCGGTAAACTGAAAGGGCTTTCCCTGGCGCTCGCAAAAAAGATTCGCCTTCGGGTAGGCAGCATCTTCGCTCGATGGCGTTAGCGCCACCGCGGCGCCGGCCAGAAGGTTGGGGTAAATGTAGCGCGGCTTCATTAGAGCTTCTTCCTCAGCGTTTGAACAATCTTCGTGTTATTCGCAATGGCAGCACTCAGGCTATTCTGGAATGCTTTGCCGTTCACAAAATCCGCGACACCCTGCGAGTCAATCGCCGTGACAGGAACGATGACATTAATCACCACCGCCGGCGTGGTACCGCTATTTCCTGCGCCGGGCGCCTGCGCAAAGCTGGGCGTGGGGGTGCCTCCCGGATTGATCTCCGGCGGCCCGGTCAGGGTCAGCGTCAAACCGAGTTGGGTGGCCAGGACCTGCAGTTGTGCGAACATATCCGCCAGGGCGGCCGCCCCATCGAGCATGGTCTGATCCATCCGGGCCCGCGCATCGGCAAGTTGCGTCTCGGTGGCCGCCATGAGGTCGGTATCACCAATAACTTGCGCAAGCGATGCGACGAGTTCCAATATGGCGATTCGTTGCTGGTCAATAGCTTCGAGTTGCTGATACGTGAGCGCCGTTTCCTGGATGATCGCTTCCTGGCGCGCCAGGAGCAGCACCTTTTCTTGCTCGACCTCGGCCGCGGCTCGCACCTGCGCCGCCGCAAAATCGATCTGGGCCTGCGCCTCGGCTGCTTGGGCTAAGATCAAATCCTGCTGTTTCTGGGCGAGCAAGACGACGCGAGCCGCCGCCTCGTCCACCGTTTGCTGGTGTTCGAAGGCATCCATGGCGGCTTGGGCGGCCGCCCGCTGATCGTCGGTTGTGGCGTTATCGATGGCGGCCTGCAATTGATCGCGCTGGATCTGGAGTTGGAGAGAAGCAATATCGCCCGTAATCCCCTCAACCGTGGCCGTGGCACTGGAGAGCGCATCGGCGGCATCCTTAATCAAATCATTGTATCGGCCCTGCCAATAGGTGGCGGAACTCAACGTGGCGTTGTTAGAATCAAATTCCGTCTTCAAATCCACGATATGCTGCTTGGTCGTATCGTAGGCGGCGTCGAGTGTAGTCATCTGGTCCTGGAGGCTCTTGATCGAATCCGCGGCCGAAGCCTTGGTGACCTCAGTAGCGAGGTCCGCCAGGACCTGCTGGATCAGAGGCCCTACATGTGCTATGGCCGCCTGCTGATATTTGTTGCCATTGGCAAAGGCCTTCTCGAAGGCCTCCCAAAGCGCTTCGACCTGCGATTGCGCCACGGCGGCCGTAATACTCCCGGCGTGAAATTGATCGAGGACGGCGCCAACCTGATTCGTCAGGTCCTGCTCGGAGGTGGCCGCCGCAGTCCGAACGGTGCCGCGAGTAAACATCCCCGAAATCGCACCAATCAAGGTGCTAACGCCCAGAATGGCTATCCCGATGGGACCGGCGATCCCAACGCCGATCGCGGTCAAAAGCGAATTCAGCCCAATGGTAATTCCCGCCCCGGTCAGTGCGCCGCTTATGGCCCCAGTTCCGGGACCACTGCTCCCGACCGCGCTCCCGGCGCCAATAAGTCCCAAACCAGCCAACAAGCCTCCCGGACCGGAAAGCAAACCTGACAGACCGCCGCTAAGCAAACCTGATAGACCCCCAGCCGCACTGGCCGATCCGGCGATGCCGCCCGCGACATTGATCGACGACGAGGCCGATTGCATCCCCAAAAGCCCGTAGATCCATTCAATCACCATGCGGGCGATGATTTTCTTCAGCATGGTGAGCATATCGTCCCAGAAATTCGAGAAGAATTCCCCGAAGGTGTTGGAACGGGCGACCAGATCCCCAAACCAATCTTTCCATTGCGCTGCCGACCATACCAGGAATCCCAGATCCGCTTCCTTGGCCTTGCGGATCCGCTCGTCATGGACGAGGCCCACATTCACTTCGGTGGCATTGATCAGGGAGGCGTATTTGGGATATTGTTTTTTCAGGTCCTCCAATCGAGTGATCTCGCCCTGGTACCAGCGCTCCGTTTGCGCAATCTGTTGATCGGCGGACGATTTTCCAATGTCCGCGGCTTCGGCGGCGTATTGATTGAAATCTTTCAAGATGCCAGCAAAATCGTGGCTGCGGGCCTCAGCCGTTCGCTCCACCTGCTTAATATCTTCATCGGCCATCTGCTGGGCGGTTTTGGAAAACGCCTCAAGCATCTTGATGCGGTTTTCCTCCAAATCCGATAGATCTTTAGCCAGGATGACCTCGATTTTGTGCTGCCGGTCCTGATCCAAAGAAACCAAAGTAGCCATCAATTCCGTCTGAATTTTGGTGCGTTGGTCGGCGGTGAATTTGTGAGTAGCGACAAGGTCATTCGAGGTCTGGACCTCTTTCTGCATTTCCGCCTGAATTGCCGCCCAAATTTTCTCGATCTCGCCCTCTTGGTCGGCCTCGGCCTTCGCCTGGACCTGTTGCAGATCCAGAATCTCTTTCTGGTAGGCCTGGGTGGTCTCAATGAGTTTCTTTTGCGCCGCTTCGGCTTTCGCGATTTCCGCCGCGGTCGTCTTGTGGGCATTCGCATTATCAGTGGCGGCCGCCGTCCATCCCTTCATCGCCTTTTCGCTATTCTGATAGTTGAGATATGCCAGTTCAATGGCCGGATTTTGTTTCATCACGGCTTGGGTTAATTGGTCATTCTGTAGTATGAATGCATCCGCAGATGCCACCGCTTTATCTACCTCAAGGTTAGATTTGGCCTGCGCGTCGGCGGTTTCCTTATTCTTGAGGGCCTCCATGGTCAGCAGTGTGATCAGTTTGTCTTTTTCCTTAGCCAAAGCGGTTGTCACGGTGGTGGAATCACTGAGCGTTGCGGCGTACTCAAGGATGGCGATCCTGTCCTGTGTTAACGGAATCTGACTGCCCGCGATGGCTTGGAACCAATGATCGAGGATCTCGACGCTGGCCAAGGCAGCGTCGCCGAATTTGACAAAAGCCACGCCCACGGCCGCCATGTTGTCTTTGAATGAATTCCATGCCGCAGTGACGCGCTCGCCGACCGTTTGGGATAACTGACCGAACTTTTCGTCGACCGCGCCGGCTGAACTTTTCAAATCGTCCAATTTCTGAGCCAATTCGCCGGATGTATCCGTGGTCAATTTTAGGACGGCGGCCATATTCCTGCCCGAACCGACCACCTGGTCGAGTCCAATGCCGTTTTTCTGAAGATAATCCACCAGGATGCGCAGACATTCCTGAAGGTCCTTGCCGTGAAATTGCGTGGTGTCGAATTCCACACCGACGGCGTGCATTTTGGTCGTTAGAATTCCGCCCTGATTGGAGATCAAATCGATGACCTCGCCGAGGGGCGCAAGGGCCGCCTTCGAGGTTCCAAAATTTTCTTTCAAGACCAAATAAGAGGCGAGAACATCCTCGAGACTGATATGGACCCCGGCAGCCTGGCTGATGATGAGACCCAGTCGTCCTCCGAAATCGGCCAGGTCGCCCTTGCTTTGTTTCCAGACCGTGAACAACTCGTCGGAGATGCGAACAGCCTCCGAGGCGGGCAAATTGTATTGTTTTTGGATGCCGGTCACGATATCGACGGCGGTGCCTAGATCACTAAAAGTCACTTTGGCAAGCTTTGCGGCCGTGGTGACATAATCGATCGATTGGGCGGGCTCAACTCCGGCCTTGAGTGTGTCGAAGAGACCCTTGGCGAGTTGGGTAGAGGTACCAAGAAGGGGATTGAGATTGCCAATTTGGGCGGCCAGCGCACCGATTTGCTGATCATTCAAATTGGTGATGATCCGGACCTCGTCCCAGGCTTTTTCATATTCGAGCGCCATTGAAACGGAATCTCGGAGAAAACTGACCAACTGCGTCAATCCAATCGTGATCCCAATGGCGCCGAGAATATCTCGAACCCTGCCGAACGACGAGAGCATCCCTTCGCTACCGGCAATACTTTGCTTCGAAGAGACGTCGGCCTGAACGCCCATATTGGCGAGAGAGCCGCGGACCGCCTCGATCGCCTGGGTCGATTGGCCGGCGCTGACATCGATGACGATTTGTACTGTGCTATTATTGCCCATTTTATTTGGAATGCGCCACCGCGGTGGCGCTTTTGCTGCGATCAGCCTTCATCTTCAGGTAAGCGGGTCGCGAACATTTATGAAAAACAATTCGGATTGGGTTAAAAGGAAGCCGGATTTGCTGATTCGAATTTCTCCCCGGAGCCGTCCCTTGGTCAAATCCCCTGACGTGAATTGGTATTGAACTTTTCCGGACGTCGTTGGAGACAGCACGGTTGCCGTGCGTTCGATGGCGCTGCCGTTTGCAATTTTGAAACGAAGCTTGGCGGTCGCGTCTGCCAGATCAAGGGGCAACTGCGTGACCTCATTGATGCACGTCACGATGAGGATTGTTCCTATATCACCAGCCACCAGCGTTGGAATCACCACAAGTCTCCTTCATCCCTTAATCGGTCGCGGCTTTTTCCGGAAATCTTTGAATCGTTGACGTCATTGGGCATTCCTTGTTCGGGCATTCGATCCCATGAACTTCTGCGTCCCAAGGTACCGCTTCCACGATCGCCGTAATGTCAGCGCCGCACAATTGGCAGGAATAGGTAATTTGAGAGATGTCCATTTTCTTACTATTTTCCAGTTCAAACCAACACGATCAGGTCGAAGTGCCGCTGATCTGCGTCGTGAACACGCCTTTTAATGCCGCATCGTTCTGCGCCAGGGATTGCTGCACCCAAACGCCGATCGTTTCACCGGCCGCCAAGGCCGCGGTGGGAATGGTGAGCGCTATGCCGACCCCGGAGAATGAAACGCCATCGGGTGCCGCCAGGCGGTTGGCGAGGCTCCCGGTGTCGCCCTTGCTTGTCGCCAACCCGATGTTGATCTTGGCGCTGGCGTCGGCGGTCAATGTTACCAGGGCACCATTCAATTGGAGCTCGCCATGAGTGTTCTTGTAGAAGAACTTCTCATAGCGCACTTTCGCTCCGGTGGTTGCACTGGACGAGTCGTAGAAGAGTCGCCGGGTGCTGGTGATGTTCGGCTCCAGCGTGCAGATGGTCGCGCCTCCTGCGGTTTTTGTGATCGTCACCGTCCTCGATGCATCCCCGGAAGCCAGAACGACTTTCAGGATGCGCTCGAAGGACCGCGAGCCGACGATCGGGGTTGCCCCATTGAGCGCCTTGGTTTCGGTAACGATCCCACCGGAGGCATCCCGGCCCGTCACGGTGCAATTCCGCGTGTCCGCACCGTCCGAAACATAGGTCACGGTATCGACTACGGAAATGTCGGTAAGTTCCACCTTGCCGGTTGTCGCGATAGCGCCGCCCGCCGCGGAGGCATCATCTTCCGGCATGCTGGCCGCTTGGTATGCCTTGAGATCTGTGGCTGCAATGCTCATATGTTTCTCCTTTTGTTCAATTCCTTTCGCTTGCCGATTAAGAAAAATCTTCCTTCAGATAAACGTTCAGCACAAATTCCCCGGTGGCTGTCGCCGAGATCACAAACGAAGCCTTCAGAAATAGCATCGAGACCAACAGATCCAGCATCGCCTCATAGGAAACAATCGTTTTCTGAATAACCCAACCCTTGGCCTCCTGGTGGATAAAATTGGATGAATAAACCTGGCCCTTGGCCTCTTTCCAGATCACCGTGAGCCGGTTGAGCCCAAGCATCCATTCCTGAAGCGACAACTTGCCGGCGTTGATCGAGTGCAAATATTCCATGGTCTCAGCGCTGTCGGAAACCAACGAGAACTTTGCTTCCTGCGATAAAATCCGAAGGGAAACCGAAACCCCGCGTGCCTCCTGGTTAAATAAAAGTCCTTCCAGTAGACCCAAAAGATTTTCATGGCTTAGGATTTCCACCTTCGCAAGATTCAACAGATTTTCCTGCGTCGAAGGCGTGGTCTTCGGAACGCCCAGAAGATATTCCATCGCCGTCTGCCAAGTTTGTTTCAAGGCGAAAATCCATTCGTCATGGACCAGCCGGGAAACGGCGATCGCCATCGTGGCCTCTTGGTTTGTCATCCGGCCTTGAAGCAAGCCGAACTTGGTCTCATAATTCTTTGTGCGGGGGCTGGCAAGACCGAGATTTGATCCATAATTCATGACTCGCGCCGATGCCAAGCCAAACCCAGTTTCCTGATTCGGGATTCTGGCGAGCAGCAATCGCAACAAGCTTTCCTGGTTGCCGACAAAGGTCTGCGAGACGGGGATACCACCGAGGCTACCGCCCAGGGGTGCGCTTCCTAAAGTACCGCCGCCTAAAATGGAAGAAGCCATACCTATTCCTTATGAATTGGGTGGAGTGGGGCAATTTGGTTTCTCTTCCAACCAAAAATTGCCCTTCTCGTCCAGTTTGAGATCCCATCCGGCCTCGCTGGCCGAATGGTTCATGCGAAACTTCCAGAGGAGCGAGTTCCGCTGCTCCATAATCAGATCCAGTTCCAGTCGTTTCACATGCTCGACGCCCAAATTGCCCCGAAGCTCGGTCTTTTCTTCTTCGGTCAATTCAATGACTTTGGCGGGTTCCCGAACCGCCGCATTCGCGATCGAGATTACCTTTTTACTTTTAGCCATGTGGGCCTCCCCTTTTTTATTTGTGCTGGGCCACTGCAAGATGATCTATTCGACCGCGATGGCGCCGTCGAAATATGGGTCCGTCAAAACCTGAGCCTCAAGCGAATTCATGATCACATCGAGGGCCGACTGTCCTTCATTGTCGGCCGTCAGCAAGGGTTTGAATGCGGCGGGTCCGACGGCCATAAGGTCTTCACCGCCCAGCTCCCCGCCCTCCAATCGCAGGCCTCCTCCCAATTTCACGCCTCCGTCTTCGGGTGATGCGGGAGTTTCGACTGGGAAAATAGAATCCACCACCAATGCAGGTTCGGCCCCGCCATCGCAGAGGTCTTTGCTGAGCCACCCGGCGACGTTGGCGATGGTGTTCTTGCCATCGTAGTGATATGCGATGATCTTCCAATAGGTGACGGTCGCTCCCGTTCCCAGCGTTTTCGTAATTTGAAGAGACATCGGTTTTCTTCCTTCCTCTAACTCGTCGGAGGGCTGTCGTTAAAGTACCAGAGCGTGATTCTGATTGCTCCCGTTGCATCGAAGCCCGTTCCACCGTTGCCGGTGATCATAATGGAGGTTGCCGCCGGGTAGAATTTCGGCGCAAACGTGCTCAGGTAGTTCGTAGAATTGGTCACAGAAGCCAAAGTAATAGCTGAATTGTTGGAGAACAGATTTGCTATCGTTCCATCCCCGATGCTGATCGAGGTCAGGCCATTGGAGGTTCCAAAAGCTGTAGTCACTCGGCTTGTGCAACTGAGCACAGTGGAGCCCGCAGGAATCAGGTTTGTTGCTGTGAGCGTTCCACCAGCAGAAGAGGCCAAGAGGATTGAAACCGCTTGGAAGTTTGATCGTGCCCCATGAGCCTTCTCTACATAGTTAACAGCACTATCGGTCCCTTTTGTCCCACTACCGACACCTGCTCCCCCCACAGCAAATAAAATTTCAAAATTGGAGGCTGGGCCACCATTGTTGGTTCCGCTAGCTGCGGGTCTTCCATCCCCGAGATTTACCCCAATATTACCCGCATCATCGATTGAGGAATCGCTGGTTTCTCCCTTTTGAGCCTCGATGTAGAGGTGCCTCACGACGCTGGCGTGATTTAAAATATTGTCGGAAGAAGTGGCGGTTGAAGTTTTCATTTCAATACATGGAGAATAAAAATCTGGCCCAAAAAACATGCGAAGCGGAACCATTTGACCCCAGGCGCTTATTATGAAAGCATGATTGCCACCATAAATCTTCAAATAATTGGATTGGTTCCGGTCGAAATAATTATTGTCGCTTGTCGGCCCTAGCCAGATGACCCCCGATCCCTTCGGAAGGAGTTGAAGGCTAATGTTGGTACTTGCTCCCGCAGCGCTCAAAATAACCATTGAGGGATTGGCCGTGGCCGCATTCGCGATCAAAAGGTAATCCACCGCTGAACCCGTCGCCGTGAATCCAATGATGATATTTCCGTTGGCGTCCTTGATCCCGGTCGTGAACTTAGGCGTCGTGGCGATTAGAAGCGCGTCACCGAACGTCTGCGCCCCTGTCCACGTATTCGCATGCCCAAGGGCAAGAGAAGCCACCACGGCGCCCGTCGTGGGGTTGATGGTCAACGTCCCGTCGGTATTCGAGACCGATGAGATCGCCCCGGCGCTCGCTAATGCCGATTGAATGTCGGTGAACATCTTCGCGGTCGCACCCAGGATCATGAGGTAGGTATGGGCGGATGTATTCTTGTTCGAGGCGGGGGTTGCTTCCTGTCCGCGTATCACGGTCAGGGTGTCGGTCGTCCGAGCCGTCACCCGCACAATTTCAACGTTTGGATCATCCGACGGGTCGCCATAAGAGGCCGAATCCCACCAGACGAGATTGAATGCGCCATCTGTTGATGGTTGCGGCAATTTTGCGCCCGCGCCTGTCGCCAGAACAATCGATATATCGCCTGAGCCGTAGCCCGTGCTGACGGTGACTTTCGCAAAATTCTTGGTTGCGTCGAGACTCATATTTTCCCTTTACAAATCAGATGGCTTTTTCATTTTCTGCCGTTCTCGATCCATGACCTGGCGTTCCATCCAATTGCGTTCGATGACCAAGATCTCGCGCATTTCCCACTCTTCCGGCGAGAGTGCGTTTAAATCGCTCGGCCGCCAACCCGCCATGAACTTCGCGTCGAGCCACAGCGTCAGCGAAACCGCATTGTTCCAGCGCTCGGTTGGCGCCTCCGAATAAACCTGGTAGCGGCGCTCGCTGCATCCCTCACAGGCGCTCGGATCGAGCGCCGTCTCGATGCACCGCCCGATCCCGGGGCAGAAGTCTTTAACATTCACCCGCCCCGGGAGGGTTTCCTGCTGGGCCTCATTGCGGCGAGCATTTTCGGATGCCAGAAGCAATTTCCGTATGGCCGCCCGAAATGAATACCGCTCCTCGTCCGGGACCTCTTCGTCACCGCTCCGAGCCGTTTCCCGGAGCGTTATTCTTCCCCCGCGTCCACCGAATCCCCTTGGAATAGTTCCCGAAGCGCCAGCCTTTTGTGATAGGGCGGAATTTCCGCAGGCGAGGTGATCGGCATACCTTGGTCGATGTAGCCGGTCGAGGCCTCGAAAACCTCGTCATAAAGCTCCGTTTCGCCGCCCAGATCCGAGGGGAACCGACTGGTGTTTTTGCGCGCACCGCGGACCGACTGAATTCGCGAAGTCAATCTCTTGAATCGTTTTTCCTCCTCGGTGGTCCGCTTACGGAATTGGTGGCCGAGCAAAACCCAGTGGTCATTCTGGATGGCCCGGAGCCAAATCTCCGAGGAACCTGCCGAGGCCAGAAAACTGTCAGGAGAGAAGGTCCGCGCATATTCGCTTTTTTCGACTCGCGTGAGCGCGTTAATGGTCTTGAATTTTTCGAGCGAACTGACATTTTCCTCCGGCATTTCCTTACCTGAGGCGACCCATCCGGCGTCCTTCGGGATCCAGATCTCGACGCGCTGAATGTGCAGATCATAGAGCGCGATCGCCTGCTCAAAGGCACCGGTTTCGAGTTCGTTCAAATCGTCGCTGATTTGCCGCATGATGAGCACGTTGCTATGATCGAGTGCGATCCATTCTTTGGAGGTGATATGCGAAAAGACGTGGACGACGCGGATCGATCCTCGCGCACGTTCAGGAATCATCACCACATATTCTTCCTCGGGGCGGCATTCAAACAGGCCTGCCGGGGTGGTTGCGGGCCCTGTCGAGTCGATGCTGACAACGTTGCTTGCTGGTATATTGGTTTCTTCGGTCATGTGCTTTTCCTTTGGGTTTGTAAGGTGCGTTTAAATTTCTCTACCCGCCATGCCTCCACGGCATGTCTGACCATGGAGGATGTAATGGAGGCGCGTGGCTCGCGAGGCTTTATTGACGCGGCAACACCGTCTCGGCGTTCTGGAGCGTCACGACCACTTTCGAGCCCTGGGTGACGGAAAAAGTCGTGGTGCTGGTGACCGCGTTGGTGGCTACCGGCGTGAAATGCACCGTCGTCTCGGCGAGCGAGTCCTCGATGATGGTGCGGGTTTCCAGGGCTCCTTCAGCCCCGGTGTTCATGGTGATCAGAGCGCCTTCCTTGACGCCCTTGGTCACAAACGTTTCGGCGGTTTTCGTGAGCGACGAGGTAGTGCCGCTCGTGGCCGTGCCGGAGGCGATGGTCGTCTCATGTCGCAGGACGGTCTTCTCGCTGAATTTCAACGCCAGGCTGAGCGTGGAATTATTGTCGCTCACGGCGTCATTGTCGACTACCATGCGCGGGAAATCGACGATCATCTCCACGTCGAAATTCGTTTCGATCGTCGCTCCTTTGAAGGTGATGCGGCATCGCAATTCCGTCCCGTCCACCGTGTAATCCGCGAGGGCATTGGCGTAGGCCAGGGTGAGGTCGAGCGTAGCAGTCTGCGAGCCGATCAGGGCGACATTGGCGTAATACTCCTGACCGGTGGGCGCGCCGGGGGTGAACATGAGCTGTGGGTTCTGGTTGAAAGTGATCGCGACGTTCGTAACCTTCTTGGAAACGTCGACGAGGGTTGCAAAGGTGCCCAGCTCGATTTTTTCGAGCCGCAGAAACTTGGCAGTTGAAAAAACCGCCGGGAGCACCGCGACGTTGTCCACGGCCAGCCGCGCCAAGTATTGCGTGACCAGATCGACCTGGTATTTCTTGGCGGCGTTCAATTGCACCTGACTGATGACGACGCCGGAGATCTTCTTCTGCGTGTCGGCGTAAGCCTCGATCCAGGAGGTGGAGAGCGCCTCGTTGCTTCCCCCGATGGGATCCCAGAATTTCACGATATGGCGCCGGGCGGTCGTGGCTATGGTGGGCGTGTAGGTCACCACATTCCCCAACAGGAGCGGCAGGAGCAGCGCCAGCGATTTGTCGGAGGCGCGATAAGTGCGGCTGGCGCCCCATTGATCGCCCATCGGGCGGATCTCGGTGGGATCGCCGTGGCCCTTTCCGAAGAATTTACTGTCGTCTTCAATCTCGCGCTTCAGGGGCGCGACGCCGAACCCATTGAAGGGCAGCACCACGCCGATAGCCGCGTCAAGAAGCGGGGTCAGAAAATCGGTTTCCTTCGCGATCGCCAAGGCTACCTTGAGGGTTTCGGATCTTTGAAAATCGTTGGACATGGTTTTCTCCTTAATTTGCCGAGGTTCGTTCCACCTCGACCTGGAATGTGAGCGCATAGGCGCTCACCCCGTTGGCATTCATGACTTCGTTTGAGGACCGGAATTTCATCTTGTGGATCTCGTTCTCGTCGCCGAGTGAGGCGTTGTGCAAAAGGTCGCGAACCATCTCCTGCAGGGCATAGGTTCCGGTGGTTCCGTGTTCCTCCTGCCCGCGGCGCGCGAACTGTTCGCTCCCAAGGTTGCGATCGGCCACGAGAACCCCCCAATTCTGGGTTTCCTGGTAATTGACGCCATCGATATCGTGCTCCTGGACCGACTGCACGCCGCCGAAGACCACCAGGATCAGCGGAAACCGCGCCAGCTGGGCCTTGAGATAATCTTCCAGGGCGACATTGAGGGAATCGCCATAGGTGGTGATGCTCGTGTCGCTGACGGCTTCCAGGTCCCCGGCATCCTGGAGGATTTGAATGATGGCGTCTTCGATTTCGATTAGAGTTATCATTCCGTCCGTTCCTGCCGCCAGGGATTACCGATCCAGCATGAAATAATCCGTGATCCCTCGGTTGGCGTTTTCCATGGCCCGATCGGTCCACGCCAGGAATGGCCGCGCCGGTATGGTCACCTGTTTCACCATGCGCCAGGGGCTTACCATTCCTCTCGCCAATTGTTCCGGCGATGACCACCAAGTGACTCCTCCCCCGGCCAGCTTGAATCTGAGGTATCCGCCAGCTTTGGCCTTAATAACCATCCCAAACTGATGGGTCTTGGCGTATTTCAAATTAGTCCCGATCGCAACGCCCGTTGCGCTCACGATCTCAAAACCGATCGACCCTCGCAGCCGCCCCTTGTCCATCAGGGTTTTCCCGCCTTGGATCGTTGCTCTCAAAGACGGCTTCCAGATCCCAGCAGGCGACCCGCCTTCTTCAAAAATCGTATGCGATTCCTCGACCCCCACGTTTCCGATGATCTTTAGGACGTCAGTCTTGTTCTGAATCTTCGCCGACATTAATCCCAGGCGTCGGTCGACGTCCTCACTGCGGATCGAGAATGTGAATCCAGGCATATCAAATCCAGCTGTCAGGTATCGGATGCCAGGTGTCAGGGTTTTCTGGCACCCGGCGCCTTAGAAGTCGCGCAACTTCTTATCATCCGAGAATCGTTCTCGGTCATCCCGCATCGGGCCGCCTGAGGATCCAGCCTGCTCCGTTGCGGCGCCGGAGGCCTGGCCGTCGAGCGTGGCCTTTCCGGCCGAAACGTCTTTCAGGAGCGAGAGATTGCGATCGTATTTCTTCTCCCGCTCATCGGAATTCGGCGGATAGTTCAAAAAATAAAGCGCCAGGTCCATTGCCATGCGCTTCACCTGGTCAGTCTCAGCCAGGGGAATCGAGTAGCGCGTCGAGGCGTAGCTATCGATCAATCCCGTGGCGTCTCGAATCACCTCGGTGACGCGGTCATCATCGGTCTCGCCATTCGTCCCATCCGGATCCGTGAGCTGCTCGAGTTGAGCGGCTGTGACCCGATGGAGAAGGTCATCTTGGGTAGCGTAGGGCATAAATCACTCCTGCCCTGGCGGCCCAGGTGTAAGAACGCGCCTGGGCTATCAGGCCATGGTCATGTCGAGAAGTTTCCGGGATGCCTAAAGAGCGGATATCCCGGATCTCCTGCCTTCCGGCGGTCTAAGATCCCGGAGGAGTTAGCACGTCAGAGAAGAGATGGGCGCACTGCGCTGCCACCAATTCCTCAGCCTGGTCAGCCTCGACCATGATTTCCCAGGACTTGATGTCGTCGTTGTACCGCGTATAGATCGTTCGCGGTTCATTGATCATCTGGTAGCCCAGGGAGATGGTCATGATTCCCGGATTGGGATCCACGTAAGCGAGCAACACGCTCTCTCCCCACAATGGCGCCACCACCTCGGTCCTGCCTTTGGGCGACGTTACGTACATCACCCGCGGCACGACGATTTGGTCCACTTCGAGAATCTCGGCCAACATGGCGTCGGTGATCAGGCCATTGAAGGTCGGAAACTCGGCCCGGATTTGAGAGCTCTTCCGGATGATGTTGCGAACATGCAGGGGAATGACGGCGATATTGGGCGCCACCATGGCCGCGAGGCTGATCTCCTCCTGTGCATCCTGCCACTGCCCGAGGATGTCCGCCGTAGAGGTATCCCATGCATCCGTCGACGTGGGAGAGCTGTTCTGCAGCATCACGTTCTTATTGTTCACCAGGTCGACGATGCGCTTTTCCTTCGACATCTCGTGACCGGTCGTGACGAGGATTGTCCCGCCCTGCAACAATGACGGACCGATCACACCGGCTTTGGTGAGCCGCTTGTCGATGGCGGTTTTGCGCGAATATTCCTTGGTGCGGTATTCGCCCCAGGTCGGAGCCTGTTGCACCAGGATGGGTTCGCTCGAAAGCGCGCGTTCATCCTTGAGGATCCGAAATGCTTCTCGGCCCCATTTGGGGTAGATCCCGGCCATCGCGCAATCCGGCACGGATGGAAACAGGAATTGCCCCACGGTAGCCGGCGGCTGGTAGGCCACCGAGAAATCCGAGAGGATTACGTTTTTCACAAAATCTTGTAATGGCATCATTCCCTCCTTGGAAATCGTTCGTTTGGATTCATCGCGCCGCCGTTCGATATTCCAGCGGCGCGTTCAATAGTTCAATGGCAACCGCTTCGGCTAGATGCGAGCGGGCGCGGCGAAATAGGCCACCACGTCGTTCGCGTCGCCGCCTTCCACCAAGATCCCCGGAGACTCGACCACGGTGGCCGCGGCCGTCGTGGCGTTCTTGGCATAGGCCTCGGCCGTATTTTCGATGTGCGTGTGGTTGGTCACCGCCACGGCCTTCCCGGAGGCATCCGCCGTGAAGCGGTCCCCAGCAACCAGGGTCTCGCCCAGGATCACCTTCCCATAGGGCGCCGGCACAAAGGCGGCCGCGTCGGTGTTCGGGGCGTTCTGTACGGCGGCAAAACCGGTTCCAGCCGTCGCCAGGATCAGTTTCCCGGCCGAGAACTTGGTGATGTAATACTGTTTCGTCCGGAGGTCCGCGCCAGAAACAAGCGCCAGCAAGGGTGCTCCCGATTGCGCCTCAACCTGGTAGTGGATCACCTGGTCGGTATCACCCGCTTCGAGCGCCTTGCCAATGGATTCACCGCCCGCTCCGGCGATGGCATGTCCATTGGAATCGGAGACCAGACGCGCCCCGGCCGCAACAGCAGCCCCGAGCTTGACCTCCGCTTCTCCCCCGATGGGCAGTGTGCAAGCACCGTCGGCGTAGTCGTTGATGACATGCGTGCCTTCGCCCGCTCCGGCAAGCAGTGCCTTGCCGGTGGTCGGGTCGAGGTAGACGCAATGATAAAGTTTATGGTGGAGAGGTTCTCCCTCCATAACTGTGATGGGTCCTTCTCTCATTTGATTCCTCACTTTCTGTCTGCCCCAACTAATCGGGGCGCGTTTTAAGTTTGAAATGCTTCCATCCCGCACGGCGGAACAGAGATCTGAAGCTATTTCGCCGCGGCGGCGCCCGTCTTGGCCTTTTCATAAAGATCCGGCTGGGTGTTCATGACTTTCGCGATGGCCGCAGCCCGGTTGAGCTTTTCGGTTTGCATGGTCTTCGTCACCTGCTCGTCGAACTGAACCTTCGCGAACTGCATCCCGGAGCCCTGCATCTTGGGCGTCACAATTTCAGCGAAGTTGATGATGGGCTTGAAATCGCTCATGAAGCCCTGGAACCAATCGAGCAGGCCCACGGTTTTCTCTTCGCCTTTGGCATCGGAGAATTTCACCGTCTGCTTCTCGTCGGCTTCAGCCAGGCGTTCCATGAAGGCAACCATGCCGCGTTTTTCGAAGGCCGGAAGAAACTTGCCGTCGCCGGACAACTTTTCGCAAAAGGCCTTGATCTGACCCAGCAGCGAATCTTTCTTTTGCTTTGCCAGTTCCGCCTTGGCGGTTTCGCCTTCGACGATCTTGGCGCTCATATCCGTGAATTTCGCCGTGAAATCGGCCTGGAGCTTGTCGATCGAGGAGGTGAACGTTTTGCTGAGATCCTCGAATTTGACGGTCCCTTCGTCCGTGGCGGCCTTGTTGGTGAATTTTGCTTTCAACTCCTTTAACTGATCGCTCAGCGCGGTCAATTGTTCGGAAAACCATTTCTTGAGTCCTTCTAAGTCCATGGATCCCTCCTTGTTTTGGTTCGGTTGGTCGAGGTCAAAGAAATAGGCGAGCGCGACGCCCTCCTCGAATATGGCGGGCGCCAGTCCCTTCACTTGCGGTTGTTTGTTGATGAGCGCGCTGATCCCGGTCAGATACCATTTTCCCGAATCCTTCAGCTTATCGAGTTCAATGGACCAGCCGTTCAGCATCCCGTCGCGGTTCAAATATTTCAGCGAGTCGGTGATCTTGTCGTACTTGGCATAAAGTTTTCCCGCAGCTTCTTTCACAGCGGCGACGACGGCGAACCCCTTCGATTTGTCCCCATGGTCGACGTTGACTTTCGCCTCGTGGATATTTTCCGGATTGTAGGAGGTCGCGATGTCGTGAAGATCACTCTCCGTGTAGGATCCCTGGGGATATTTTCCCGGGGCCCAGACCTCCACCCAGGCGCCGTCGTCGAATTTCTCAAAAATTCGTCCCATCCCGCCCTCCAAAATGCCTTTTTTGACCTCTTTTGTGCTTCACTTCCGAAAAAGTGTCATTCTCTTCATCTGAGGTCTTCCAAACCATTGTAAAAAAGCGTAGAAAGTATGTTAAAAGCTCACCGTGGGGCTGGAAGGTGCTCCAGGTACCCCGAAATCAGCCTTGGCCCTCTAATGGCGAATTAGGGCCATTTCTCCCTGGCCGATTTTGACCCTCCCGGGCGGCTTTTCGAAATCTTCGGCACACCGGGCGCCGTTTTGGCGGATCGAAGCCCTTTCCGCGGTAAAATTCCCGCTCCTTCACCCACCAGGTGAAATAGTACTGGCATTGGACGCAGTCGATCTTTTGGTCCTCGCCTTCATTCCCGGATCCCGCTTCAATCAAATCGTCCATGTCTTATTCCTAATTTTAAATTTTTCCTGTCGTCACCAGGTTTTCCCAAAAACCTCCGGGCCATCCGCCGAAGCCCTGATCCGGAACGGCCGTTTGCCCGTTGACTGACGGGATCCGTCCGGCAGCCGGCGCCGCGAAATTCTGATTTCCGGCAACCTCTCGAGCATGCTCATTCCCGATGGCGTCCACCATGCAGCGGCAATTGAATCCGTTGGGAGGATAATATTTTCTCCAGAACGGATCGTCGGCCCGCGCAATAAATCCCTGTAATGCCCGATGGGCCGGCCGCACGCGGTTGTCGCCCATGGTTCGATAGACCCAATAAGGCAATGCAGCCATGACCGCCGGGTCGAGCATTTGCGAGATGCGACCCGCGTTGTAGGCCTGCATTAGATTCGTCTGCACCATGGTGTCGATGTGACTCGAATTGTCCGGCGTCACACCGTAGGAGGCATAAGCCTCGCGAATGTTTCTGATGATCTCGTCGGTCGTTAGTCCCTGCTCCAGGCCCTCGATCAAAAGCTTTTGGGCTCGCGCGATGAGGTCTACCGATTCGACTCCGGCGATATACCAGGCGCCAAGCCTCGCCTGCGCGTTCAGCCGCTCCCAGGCGGCCTGCGTCATGGGAACCTTGTTTCTCAAAGTCTCGATGGCGGCAGTCGGCGGTACGTTGATGCTGCCGAGAACATTCTGGAAAAGGACGGCCCCGGCGGCCGCGCCGGCCTCTCGCGACTGTTCGAAGGCAGCGAAGAGCGCCTGGTCCGACGGCTTCGGCTGAACATTGGCATCGAGTTTCGCTTCGACCCGGACGTGCGCGCGCCCTAGCAGATTCGACAGAACGATGGCCTGCCCAAATTTCCGCGAGAATTTGAGTTTCCAATCGTTGAGGCCTTTTAACCTGAGTTGCTTTTGCATTCCTAATTCCTTATTTCGGTTTCAATAGCACTCACGAATTCCTGATAAAGTGGAATCACCTGTTTGTTCTCCAGACTCGCGATAACCGTCCCGGTTTCATGGCCATGTTCTTCCGTCCGTCCTGGAACCGCCGTTGTCGGAGCAGAAAATTCAGCGGGGATCGGATTGTCAGCGCCCGTAGCTCCCCCGGTCCCGCCGGCCGGATGGGTGCCGGGAATCGGCATCAATATATCTTCCGGCTTTACCGGTTCGGGCTCGTCGAACTGTTTTCGAGTGGCCGCTGCGCTGATCGGGAGCCCCATCTGCTGCAGGCGCGCCTTGACGACGGATGCCGCGGCCAGATCCGCCTTTTCCTGCACCTCAACCTGATAGCGCGGCCCCGGGATATTGGGACCGAAATTCATTAAGATAAATGTGGCGATGAGTTGATCGTTCACCCAGTCTTCTTCCATGTTGGCATCGCTCTTCATCTTTTCCTGCTGAACGATCTTCAATGTCTCGACGGCGGCGCGCCCTCCGCCATGGGCAATTCCATCCGAGGTTCCCAGTTGTCCCAGCACGCGCCGGCTGATCATGGCCTGGCAATATTCCTTTACCCAGTTCATGTAAACGTCGGTGGATCCGGACCGCGCTTTTTCGAGGATCTCAATGTTCATGCCATCGGCAACGGCGCAGGCCACATCCTCGTTGATCGTCTGCGCCGCTTCGAGTGCCTGATCTTTTTTCCTGAGGTCCGATCCGGTCGGATATCGCGCGATAACCGTCCCGGTTCCTTTTTCCATGAACTTCAGCCAGGTCCTTGCGCCCTGCAACTCGAACCAGATTGGCCAGAATACGCGGCGGCCCAGGGGAGATCCCCAGCGATTGCCCTTTTTCGGCTTGCTGGTCACCACAATGAATTTGAACCGCTCGTCCGCGTTCAGTGCACTGACGGGAGTCCCATCGCCCGTTCCGTCGGGACACAATCGCAATTCGCCATTCTGGGCCTCCACCATCCCGCCGAAGGAGAATAGAAATTGCGACCGCCATTTGATTTCGAGCGGCATCAGCAACCCGTCCTTATAGCCCCATTTCAGTTCGGCGATCGCCACGCCTTCGTTGAGAGCATCGAGACCGCCCTCCCGCACTGTGTGGAACTGGCGGATCGCCTTGAGCATGCCCTTGACGGCGTCGCGGATCTTCAGGTCCTCCGGGTTCTCGCTGACGGAGATCACAGAGGTATCGCGGGAAAGAAGGGCCTCGCGACGGGTCTCGAGCTGGGCCCCGTAATGGGTATGCTTCTCCTCGAAGTCGGCATAGTACTGTTCTACCGCCCGCGCGCCATGCTGGTGCATCATGGTCTGCCAGGCCGCGGACGGATTGGTGATGGTGGGAATGGCGTTCGAACTGCGCCATCCCGCCCTTGTCAGCATGTCCTGGGATACCACTTCGCCCGCAAGAAGATCCGCGCTCGGTAGCTTCGCAAATTGTTTTTTCTTGGCCATGGTTTATCGCTTCGGTACCGTCACATCGTTATCCGCGAACTTGCCAATTTCTCCCGACTGGAAACAAAATCCACCGTCACTGCCGGCCCGGATTGTGCATTGAGCATCAATCCCAGCGCCCAGAAATGGTCCGCATGTCCCGTGGCATCCGTGCGGTCAGCATCGAACCGAAAATGCCCGGTGGGCGTGGGATATCGCTTCACCGAATGAACCGATTCGCGTAATTGGCTCGCCGACGGAATGACGATCTCGTTATCTTGGAAGGTTCTTAGAACTAGTCCGGCCAGGGCTTCTTTCACTGGCCCGGTGAAATCAATCGCTTCGGCCTTGGTTCCAAACAGGTCGATCGCTTCCTCGGCCATCTGCGCCCCCAGGCCGGTGGAATCGATCGAGGCGCGGGTCATGTTTTCGAGCGCCAGCAGTGCGAAGAGGATCTTCTTCTGAACAAAGAAAGGCTTCTTATCCAGTTCAATTACAGCGCGTGTGCGCAATTTCCGCCCCTCGCGAGCGGCAATCCAGTCGACCGTGAGATCCCGTTTGCGGCCAATATCGCGTCCCAGATAGAGCTCGCCCTGGAGTTCCGGCTTGAATTTGTCGAGGATTTCAAGGAGCTGCGCGTTTCGGGGATCCGGATCGATGCCTGAGTTCCTGAAGATTGGATATAACTCTTCGGCTTTATCGATGAGGAGCCGCGCCCACGGCGGATTCGCCTCGATTTGAGGATCCACGCAGCCGTCAATCAAGCCGTAGGCGATATAGGCATCCGCCTCGGTGGCCGGGATGCACAAATAGATCATATTGAAATGCTCTTCGTCTTTGCATCCGGCGCGGAGCAGTTCAAGAAACTGCTCGGCCGTCTCGGCTTCCGTAGCGCCCAGGGCTTTCAACTTATCGAATAGACCCGCAGCTACGGCATCGCGGATCGAGGTGAGGTGATGCGACCAGGGGAGCGTGTCTTTCCCGGCCCTGAGTTTTCCGGCGGCCACAGCGCGGGCTTCTTTGCAGAGGCGGTTGAATTCGGTCTTTTCAGATTGGTGCTGCGAGAAGATCAGGAAACATCCGCCCCACATGATGCACCGCTGGGCCGCCTTGTAGAGATCGCCGGCCTGGGGGTGGAGTGCATATTCATCGAGGATGACGTTGCCGCCCTTGCCGTAGAGCGCCTTGGGATTGGAACTGAGCGCGATGACCCGGTGACCGTCTTCAAACTCGGCGATGAAGGCTTTGATGTCGTTCTCTTCGTCGATCACCCGCTCGCCGATGAAGCTGTAGGCATAGTTAAAGAGCTTGGCGAAGAGTTCAATGTCGTTGATGAACTCCTTCGCGGTGGCCTTGTCGTTCGCCTGGTACCACCAGGTCTTATGCCAGCGCTTCTTCTTGCAGCAATCCTCCACGACCTTATAGGCCACGGCGTGGGTGATTCCGATGCGGGCACTCTTCTCATAGAGAATATATCGCGCCGGATCCTTGATGACTTCGGCCTGGTAGGGCAGGAAATATTTTTTCAGCGCGTCGGTCTTCTTCATTGTTTCTAATTCCTAATTGCTATTCATGCGTCCAATCCCAATCTCGTCGCGATTGCCTCATCCACCGCTTTGCGTAATTCCTCGGGATTTGCGGCCGCTAATTTCTCGTCCGGGATCCCGGCGATGGCTTCTTTCGCCTTCTGGGCCGTGGCTTTTCTGAATTCCAGCATCTGTTTCTGGAGGTCCACCTTCTGGCGTTCCAATTCCAGCGCCTCTCTTTTGATGGCCACGTTCTGGCCCTGCACCATCCTCAGCGCCAGTTTGTCGATCGGCGCGTCCTTGAGTTCATCCTGGATCGTTAGAAACTGGTTGAAAATCAGCGTATCCCGGATCTGGGCCATTTCATCGGAACTTTTGGTCCTGAGTTCCTTCATCAGCGCATCCGCCTCGGAGTTACGTTCCTGCATGCGGCGGATCTTCTGCTTGCGGTCGAGCAAATAGCGGTAAACTGACGTTCCCCCGATATCCTCGCCGGTCTGCTCCAAAACCCATTTCCGGCCGCTCTCATAAGTGACCCCCGGAGCATCCATATAGCGGTGAAAATCCTCAAGCAGGCCCTTCGGCTCCAATAACGCCACCAAGCGGAAATGCTTGCGCTTCAGATCCGGGTCCGCTCTCTGTCGTCGCTTCATCAGGGCCTGACCTTCGCATATGAAATGAACCATGCCGCCAAAAAAACGATCGACTGAAGACCTTCCAGAATGATCAGGGCGATCATGAGGTTTGAGAGTTTCCGGTCGAGTTTTTCCCGAGTTCTTTCGATGGCTTCTCTAATCTCGTAAGTGATTTTTCGAGTATGATCAAACTCGTTTCCAAGATTTTCATTGAGGTTCCCGAGCTGATCAATGAGGCGCAGGAGGGCGCCGATGAGTCGTTCAAAGCGTGAAATATGGGAATCCTCTCGGTTGTCATCCTGCGCCATGCGCCTAACCCGATTCGTCGAGGCCTTTCAACATTGCCAGGGCCCCTTCGCTGAGTGCGGTCTCATCCAGTTGCGCGCGTTTCGCGCGTGCGAGTCGGTCGATGTTTTGCTTCTTAATTTTGAGCATGGCCCTTTCCACCGTCAGAGCCTGCGGGGGCCCTATTCCCGCCTCCAGGGCGATCAAATCCAATAAGACGAGATAGAGTTCCGCGCGAATATCCTCAAGGTCCGACCGCGTCCGGGAGGCCCGTTTCACATCTTCGAAAGCTCTTTGCGTATGAGTGATTGCCGTTTCAATTTCTATCATTGCCTACCTCCGGTCGGCCCGATCCGTCGAGGCCGAATAAAGATCAAATCGTTGCAATTTGTATTTCCGCATGATCCTGACGAGGTCCCGGCCATATAGTCGATTGGTGGCATAGACCCCTGTCAGGGCGTTGGCAAAGGCCTCGGGGTTCGACCGTGCGGCCATGGCCTGGCGGTAATCCGGCAGAGTCGAAATAATGTGCCCATAATCGTCGAAGCATTCGAAGGCGTCCTCGTATAAAGTAAAATTGGCGATCACCCTCTTTAATCCGCCGCCGGTCGATTCGTAGGTGCTGAACGACGCTTTGTAATTGGAGGTCGCCTTGATGCCGAGGTAGTTGCGGGCTTTTTTCGCCAACATCGATTTTCCCCAGGTTGATTCGATGATCGCCTGGGCGATCGACACGCTGGCCGGAGTTCCATATTTGATCTGTGTGGCCTGCGCCGCCGGCGCCATCGATAGAATGAATTGTTCCCGTGCGAACAGTTCCCGCTCTACGGCCGCAGACCGTTGTTGGCGGATCTCGATGGTCGACGGGATACCGCCGCCCGATATGGGCGATCCCGGCGGGTCGCCCGCCATCCGCAAAATAACGTTCAGTGCCAGCGCTGTTGCGAGAGCGCTTACCAAGAGCCACCACCAATTGATTTTCCGCGTGAACCGCTTCCACAATTTCAGATCCGTTCTGATTAAGAAGAATAAATATGCCTCTGACCTTTAATCCGCCGAGGAGATGCCCCAAAGGGCCGCGGGCCGCATTATGGGAGCCGCTTCATGTTCGCTCGGCGGAAACTTATTGCGGCACCGCAGGGGTAGCCGGCGGAACCGTGGGCGCCACCTGTGGCGGAAATTCCTTCCGCACATAGTTATCGAGCACCGTTTCGATGATGTCGTTCAGCCCGGCCGGCTTGGCAATGTTGGCCACGGCTTGCTTCAATTCCGTCGTGTTGTTTTTTTGCGAAAAGTCCTCAATGACATGGGTCATGACCTGCACCACCTGGAGCGCCTTCTGGCGGTTCAGCGTTTGAAATACCGTCGCCGCGATACCCAGCACCGCCAATATCAAAGCGGGGTTGTTCCAAAGAAAGGTGAAAATACCCAGGAAGCCCGTCCAAAAAGTTGCGAGAACCAATGTGATCATCGAATCCCTCCATCAAAGCGTCATTATTTTGTAAAGAGCGAAAATAAGGAACAAATCCACCATCAGCATTAGGATCGGCCAGAACTGCTGTCGGTTGGCCAGTCCTTTTTGCGGCCAAATCCTGTGATTCGTTTTGGCCTTTGGCATTTCTTTTGCGCGCCAATCCCGCGTTCCCGGCCTCTCGGCGGTGATTCTTTATTTCGCAAGCCGCTGCTGAATCAACGCCGAGGCCGTCTGGATCGCCAGATTTAGAAATAAATTTTTCTGCCCCGTCGTTTTGGAATTCGTGAAATTCGTCAGCGCTGCGCCCATGTCCTGTACCAGTTTGAACGTGGCGGCGTTGTCAGTTTTGATGGTCGCGATGGCCGTCTGGGCTTCGGCCACCTTCTGTGTCGCCAGGTCCGTTTGTCCGCTCACCATGGCGAGTTGCGCCGAATCCATCGCGGCTTTCAATTGCGTCTGCTGCAGGTCGTCCTTTAAAGCGGTGACCTGGATCTGTTGATCCGCTATCGTCGCCTGCTGCGTAGCGATCGTGGTCGCCTGGGTCTGTTGTCCGGAATAGAATTTGTAACTGAGGCCCGTCGAGATGAGGGACAGGATCGCGGCAATGATGATGATCACGGTTTTGTACTTGGGAAATTTTGCTTCGAGGGAGGCGGCTAATTCCTCTGTCGTTGCCATGGTGATCTCCAGTGTTTTCGGTTAATCGAATCGCGGGCCGGATCGGCCGGGGGGTAGCGCCCGCCTTACGACCCGACCCGCTTAGGAGGCTCTACATGCATCGCGGAAAATATGGAAGAGGGAGGAAGAGACGTCAATCCGGCGCGGTAGGAATATGCGGAATATCCCTGAAATGTAATGATTTGTAATGATTCGTCGTTAGATGTAGTTAAATGCTGGAAGATGCGGAATGCGGTAGTTAGAGGGATCAGTGGCGCGTTGCCTCGGACGTGGAGTCGCGATCCGATCTCGCAAGGTTGGATTGGCGTTCGATGTATTCGATCAGTGAAGACCGAACGACCTCCCATTGGCTCCCAATCTTATATGCTTTAATTTCGAGGTCATCGATTAATCGTCGGACGGAGCGCGCGTCTCGCTTCAGTAGCTGCGCCGCCACCGCGACCGTGATGGTGCCGGCAAGAGGCGAATCGTTGGGTGGTTGAGTGATCATAAAAAATTGGCCGAAGATCTTTCGGCTTCTTGGAGGATGCTATGTTTCGGGAGTGATTTTCTTAATCCCTATTTCAATCATCCGGTCCTTGTGAAGAACAATTGCCGATATTTGTCCTTTCCATTCCGAGAAGGAGACGCGCAAATCAAATTGATTTTCTCCCGAAAGCACAGCAGTATGCTCAATCAGGACCTTGGCAATATCCTCGTGGTCGTAGCCTATTCCTGTCTGTGCCATTTTAACCTACCTTCGGAAGAGTCCGCATTAGTCGGTCGATCAGCATCCGAACGTCGCGCTCCTCCCAAACCGCGAAAAGCTGCCCGTCTTCGAAAAGACCATCTCGGTCTTGGCAATCGAAATCCATGGGGATGCTGTTGCCGCTGATGTGTGCATCCGCCACGATGGAGAAAAATTCATCCGAGTTATCGAATCTGATGGAACTGGCGATGCGTTGAAAATAGAAATCGCCGACGACGCCGTGGCTAAAAGTCTCGGCCTTGATGCAGAGTTCCCCAAATGAGAATCCTTGCGCCTGATATCTGCTGAATAAAATGCCTTCCGGCATTGCCAGGAATGTTTTCCGATTAATGATTTTCATCGTTTCGCCTCCGCGGTGACCGCATTTTAGCGCGATCCGGTCACGATTCCTAATTCCTAATTCTTAATTGGCAACTGCGTCCCGCCGGTAAATCCCGTCATGATCATTCATCCGTTTCAGGGCCCAGAATATCCGTTCAAAGTCCCATTTCGTAAGAATCCGCTCGTGCTTCGTCTGCCGCTGGATGAAGGCATTCAAGGTGCCCTGGTCCCATCCTCTGAGTTCCGCCGCACGCTGAACCAAATTGAGCTGCTCCTGGGTTACCACGGTCGGCACCGCGGGCCGGATGTGAGTTCCCCGGGCCTTACCAGCAAGCGTTGCCATCTTGGCGCTCTTGGGTTTTCTTATCCCTGACACCCGAGACCTGTTACCTGGCACCTGTTCTGCCATCTGCAGCATCGATTGCGTCACCTTTGTCGCTTCGTCGCGATTTAGATCCGTGCAGGACTGCACCATGCGCCCGACCGCGTTCGAGAGAAATGCCAGGTAGGCATCCCGCTCCGAAAGCCCGGCGATCCGCGGCTTCAGGGTGTGGATGATCTTGATTTGTTGTTTGCTGATATTAGCCATAATTGCTCAATGGCCGTCAAAACTCAGATCTTGACGGTCTATTTCGGAGATCTTAAAAGAAAATTCCACCGGACCCCGACATCTTGTCCTTGGCTCAGGCATTTCTCTTCTTATCCGCTGCGCTATCGGACCATTGTTCACAAGGTCATCAAGAACAATCTGCGTGACCAGGCGTTCGAAGAACTTTCGAATTATTGTCATACGGAAACTCCTTTTTGTTTCTCCAAATACCTCAATCTTATTTTCGCAGCCTTCCGGACAGTGATTTGCGTGAGGTGATAAGCAATCACCTCGCGCAATTTTTCAGGACCCATCTCGCGGACCCCGTCTAACCGGCCTCCGACCACCAAATCTTCGACTTCAGTCGGGTCCCACGTAGAGGCGCGCCTTACAAATGGCCTTTTCATTTTCCTCATTCTTCCTCACCGCATGGGCGTTCCGCAGTTATTTCCCTTCCCATCACAAAATGCGATCGCCGATTCCACCGACAACGATCCTAAAATCGCCATCGAACCGGCAAAATTCGGCATCACAAAAGTGACATAAAATCTCCTGGCCTGTTTCGGTTCCAATGAATAAGGAAGCGCAATGTTGGTCTCGTTTCCATCATCATCCGTGAACTTAAGAATATAATTCTCAATAGATGCTCCGGTGTTGCGAATGGAAACCGCGGTCGTGTAGATTCCGGCAACTTCGGCGACGTAAGGGAATCTTTTTAGCTCGACCGGCGATGGAGGGAGGGGCGGAGGCGGTTTTGCCACCAGGGTTCCAACGGAAACCATGCTTCCGCCAGTGAGAACATAGGGGATATAAAGAAAGCTGACATTTGCCGTCACGGTGGTTCTTGGCGTAAATCCCGATCCCGTCAAATCAAACGTGCAGGGATTCACAATGATCTGGTCGTTGTCGTTTATTGTGACCCCGCCAAACGGTATAGTCATAGAATTCCCGGACTGGTCGCAGGCCAATGAGGATCCAGGGCCAAAGTACTCAATCGAGCAACCGCTCGGTATGATGGAATAGTTAATAACAACCTGACCCTCACTGGGCGTGACATAAGACGGGCCATTGGTATGGAGAAGGATCCTGAATGAACCATCATAAGCCGTGGGATTTCCGATGGTCATCATCGGTGCCGAGAACGGTAGAATCTGAACGCTAATCCCCTCGGCAAAGATAGGAATCGCGAAGAGCAATAACGGAAACGCGAGTGTGAAATGTTTTTTCATTTTTTCTCCTTTTCTTTTTTCTCCTCATTACCGCCCGGCGTCGTCGAAATGCTGATGCCGAGGCATTGGATGATGAATAAAGCCATCATCAGTGAGAAAACCCAATCCCCACGTCAAAATCAAAATCAAAACCCAGCTTTTCATAAGAGCCTCCTTAGATTAATTTCTAACTCCTAATTCTTAACTTCCAGATCAATTTCAATTCGTGCCTGACCCACCAACGCCGGCCAGTTGTGGCGCTTCAGGCGATAGAGCGTCGTCAAGCCGTCCAGCATCTCGCCCTTGAATGTTTTCTCCCATTCCTCGAACTCTGCGATCGTCCTGGCGATCCGGTATCCGTAAGGCGGTCGGCGGCTCGCGATGACGGGCAGCAATAGTTCGCGACGCAGTCGGCGCACGGTGGCCTTAATATCGCGATCCGTAAGGCCTATGGCCTCCCCGATCTCCCGGATCGTGATATAAAAACCATCCTGCTGACCCCTCTGAAAAATCAGGTTTGTGATTTGGAATTCTTCAGTGCTCATTTCGCATCCCGATGGAAGCGAATTCACAAATTCACGAAATGACGAAAACGGAGCGGGGTGGCGCACGGTGGCAGCCGTGGGGCACATATCGCGCCCCGCTCCAGCCCCTTCGAGGGAGAAAAGATCACCTTGTTCTTGAATGTCGTTCATAGCCAATCCCATTTGCTGTGGCTGGCCTGGTTGTCGATGCCGGCCCGGCGTAGCGTCTTAAGGATGCAATCTTCGGAAACGTCGAACCGCTCGGCGATTCGCTCCACGGGAATGTGATAAATGCGCCGCAGTTCCACGACGCGATGCTTTTCCTCCGCCTCAAGATCCCCGGGTCGGCACCGACGTCCGTTTTTGACCTGAGCAGTCACGCGGCTTTCTCCTTCGTCCGGAAATTAACCTTCAACGTGGCGTCGTTTTCAATGATCTCCAGAACCTTTTCGAGTTGCCCTTTTGTCAGCCCTTCCACCGCAAGTTCCCTGAAATCATCGAAAGGAACGGCTGTCTTCCGCGCAATGAATAGGGCCCAAAACTTTTCATCGCTCCGAATGATGTTTCGTAGATCCCGATAATCCTCTGATGTCGTGTCAAGGGAGCGGAGGGTCGGCGTCGACGCAATCACCTGCGCCACCTGGCCATCGGCAGACAGGAAATCGATATACTGGGAATCATTCTCTCCGGCCTTCCAATCCTCCTTCGGCGCCCGCGCGGCCCGTTCGATCAGCTCCGACTTCATGGCCGATAATTTTCTCTTCAAATCCTCCACCTGACGGTCAATCTCAATTGCCGTGGCCACCAGGACCGTGGTCGGCGTTGCGGCGTAGAGATTGAATTTTTTCACTTTTTTTGCCATGGCAGATTGCCTCCTTCAGATCGCGTTGATCCCGTTGTTTTTGAGTAATCCCGTCCCGCGTTGAGCCTTCGATGACGGCTTTTCGGGTCCCGCCGTGCGCGATTGCTGCAGTTCGCGGTTCTGCTTCATCAATTGCAGATTGTCCTGGATGAGCGCCTCGTTATGCCGGTCCATCGCCGTTAAAAGGCATGCGCAGCAGATGATGGCCACAATGAACAGAGCAATAAACGTGACCGCAAATCCCCGTGGAATTGCGATGAGAAGTTCATCCGATTCGCCACTAATCCACTCCGAGTATGTCATTTTTAGCCTCCTTTTTCGGTACCATGATCTCCCAATTGAATCTGCGTCCATCCGTCGTTTTCAGTGTTATCAGCGTTCTCATCTCTTCCGTGCCATCTTCAATCCTCACATGCGCCAACGGCCCCGCGTCGTCCTCCCCGATCGTGATCACCGCCAGGATCTTCATCGGTTCACGACCAAAGGGTGGTGCGGTCAGCCTCCTGGGGCGTCGCGCCACCGTGCAGGATCAATTGCAGACGTGTCTCGCTGGCGCGGGCCTGCGCCTGGTCAGCCTCGATCCGGCTCTCGAAATGCCGCCGCCTCAACTCATGCCAGGCGATCAAGGCGCGCCGATAGATCCAAATCCCCGCGCACATGTACCCAGTCAGCATCGTGAGCGCTCCAAAGAAAATGCATATTGAATCTCCAAATGTATACATAGAGCCTCCTGTCCTCCTCCGTTCCTGTTTTACCTGACACCCGACACCCGACACCTGGCACCTAGCTCGACATACATCGTTTCCATGCTTCCGTGGCTATGCTCTTCGTCACGATCTCCGTCCGTTTGTGCCGCATAATCCGCTGCATGTGGGGGAGCAACATGACGAAAATTCCGAAACTTCCGTCGATAACGCGCATAATGAAATCCAGGCCGTCGTCCTCCACCTTCCAGTCCTCGGCCCGGAGGACCGTCTTCAGCTCCTCGATTGAGATGGGCGGAAGGGTCGCCCGCATCATGCGCCGGCGGAGTTGCTGGAGGTCCCCTTGCCGGCGAGGATTCTCGATCGTGTGAAAGATGCGCGGCATGCCCACCAGCGCCACTCCGAAGCAATGCTCGTGGCGCCCGATGCGGCATTGGTCCCAGATGTAGCGGATGGTTTCCAGCGCCCGCACCGGCAGTACGTCGGCCTCATCGATCAGAAGCAGCCGCGGGCGGGCCCTCAACTCGTCGATGATGAGTTGCTGGACGATGCTGGCCTTGGACCCGGTGGAGACCCCGATCGCACGGGCAATCAGGTGGATCAGGTCATAGGTCTGGTGATTGACGGAGCATTCCAGGAGCAGCACCGACGCGCCACGCTCGTCGGCGCGGCGCTTGTATTCCTCCAGGGATTCGGTCTTGCTGAAACCCGTCCGGCCTACAATCACGGTGATGAGATGTTCCTCGGCCGTGAAATCCAGTAGCCGGAACATCAATTTTACCGCCCGTGTCTCATAGAAGCCCTCGATACGGCGGATCTTGCGCAGAGGCTCGGCGTCCACCTGTTCGGCGATTTCCCGGGCGGCGCCCGACATCTGAGGGGGCTCCTCGTGCACACCAAAGCCTCGGACGATCGTGAGTTGGTCGCCATCCCCCATCAGGTCCTCACCGTTGGTTTCATGGTGAATCATTTGAGTGTATCCGTTGGGTTTCAGCCCGTGTTCGATGAGCTGGATGGCATTGAGGAGGGAATCGAAGGCGACCACCGAGAGGTGATATTCCCCCCGGCAAAATAGAGCCAGTTTGTTGCGCGACATTCCAAAGATCTTCTCGGCGTGCAGCCACTTTCCGCCGTACCGCGTATTCACAATCCGTTGGATCCGTTCCTGAAGTTCCTTGACCCGCGGGGCGTCCCAACTGATCCCTGCGTCTTTCAGTCCCGCTGCTGCTGTGCTACCCATGAATGCCTCCAGTTTTTAATTCCTAATTCCTAATTCTCATTCCATTAAGTCCTCAAAATTGCTCACGCCCAAGTCCTCCTCCTCGCGGCGATGAACCATCCGCAATGGCAATTCGTGCACGGCGCCCGGAGCGGTGGCCCGATAGGCCTCGCGCGCCACCGCATCGTTCGGCATGACCGAAATTGATTGATTTACCGCCATTGGGAACTCTTCCGGCATCATCGGCATCTCTTCGAGATCCCGATTCTTTTTAACGTAACGCTCCAGCGCGTCCGGAATCTCGGCGGCTTCCCTGGCGAAGTCGATCGACTTTTCGAATTCCCGCATCTGCCGGCGTTGCTCACGGATCGCCTGGCGCACGTCGGATTCCGTCGTGGTGATGTCGCGCTCAATCTTCATAGAGAGGAGCTTGCGGGTGGTGGCCGTAGCCAGAAATTTGCCCTTGAAGTAGAGGTAGATTTCGGAAATGTCGTTGGGGTCATAGAGGACCTCGACTGTCTGGCCCCCCATGCCGCCACTCCAGAGCACGTCAGCCCCATACCAGCGCCGCTGGCCGCCGATGCCGAACATAGCCACGCCCGATTGCTGAACCACGCGCTTCTCGCGCTTCTGAAGCAGGATATCGAGCATCCGCGCGCCGCCGGCGAGCTCCCTGATCTGGCCGACGTCCTGCATCCAGACGTTCAATGGGGTGCGACCCGTGATTCCCCGTGCCTCGCTTACCCGCCGGTGGTATTCCTGTGTGAGCCAGCCTTCGAAGACGTCCAGGAATTCACGGTCGGTCAGAAACGGGGATTCCCCGTCGAATTCCGCGATCATCTTCTCTTCTTCGATCGTGCGGACGGTCCCGAACCGCGCCGGCCGTTCCAGGTCATGGACCTTCTGCCAAGCCGCGTGCGCTTTCAGGTCCGCCTTGAAGCTCTCCGGGCGCTGTTTGGTGTCATGCCCGCAATATCCCGGCAGATTCTGCACGAACAGCTCCAAAGTGCCGTGCCATCTCTCGACCATTTTTGAGCGTGCGTTATAAGGAATGGCGTGCCGCTGGTGGATCCCGAGATGCGGGAGCAATCCGCTCGTCTTCTCATCGAGTCCAACCTTTCCCAAATGCCGGCGGTCGCCGGTGAGGTGGTGACACCAGTAATCCTTGCCGTTGTCGACGAAGATCTCGATCGGCAGGCCGTGCATCGGGAACCCGTTCGGATCGTCCCATTTCTTCGGCAGAATCATGTGCCGGATGGCCATCGCAATCGTCTGCGAGTTGGGGTTGTCGGAGATGTGATAACCGAGCACAGCCCGGGATTTCATGTCGATGAAAGAGGTGAGCCAGGGCCGGTAGAGCTGGCCGCGGTCGTTGCGCACGAAGAGGTCGAATTCGTGATGGTCGCCGACAGCAATGTCGTTAGGATTCAGATTGTCATATCTTCTGAGGATGATTTTCTCGTGATGGTCCTTATAGAATTTGTCGCCGCGCCTGGCTAGATCCGATTCGGCAGGATTGATGTTATTGGGATCCTGGATCCAGCGGGCCATGGTCGAGCGACTGATGCCCTTCCATCCCGCGGCCGTAAGTTGCCGATGGACCTCGCGAATCGTTACCGGCTTACCGCTCAGCCAGCTCGCCCGGATGAATGCCCTGGCGCCTCCGTTAATGCTTCGAACGCGGCCGGTATCAGACCGCTCCTTGCGTGCCAGGCTTAATATCCCGGTGGTTTTCTCTTTCTTGTACCAGGTCCAAAGAGTCGATTTTCCGAGGCCGTTCGAGGCCGCTACTAAATCGAGATAAGAATCCAGGTCCTTGACCGTAATCAAGCGCCGGTCCCCGTTCGTTCCGGCCTCCTGGAGGGTGCCTTTAATTCGCTTCCACCGGCCGTTGATGACGTCTTCGATCAAACAATGCCGGCGCATCGCCTCATCGAATTCGCCCCTTTGGCTGGCCTCTTCGAAGTTGATATCAAGTTGTCCTCCCGTGGGCGCGCCGTTCTTCGTAAAGGGGAGAGCATCGCTGCCTAAAAACGCTCCAGATGCGTGTCCCTGCGCATCTGGAGCAACTTCACAAAGGAGTCCTTCACTGTTCTCCATGTCCTTGTTTTGGATGGGATTTCCGGCCGTCGATACCATGGATTCCGGTATCGCGCCGGCGCGTGAGGCGGTGGCTTCCTTGGGCATCCTGGTTTCACCGCTGGTTTTTTGGAGGGATGAATGTTGCGGTTTGTTCTTTGGGGGATTCTGTTTCTTCGCGGCCTCTTGGTGCCAGAACTTCGCCTGCGCGGAGGCCGAAAGAGAGGTCACAGCAATCATCAGCCGGCGAACTCTTCCATCGCGCTCATAGCGGACCTGAAATTTGTCGGGATGGCGGCGAACCGATTTCTTCATGCCGCTATCGGTAATTCCTTCCAGTTTGGCCGCCTTCTCAGTGGTTATCCACATTCTACTTTTCCTGTTGTGCCAATGTTGCCAAGGCCTCGGCGCGATCTTCGGCTTCCTTCCTGTGAAGAGTCGCCTGGCCAAGTTCGAAAAGTCTTGCCTCTTTCTTTGTCAAGTACCGGCCTCCGCCGCAGGTCTCACAGAGCACCTGCATCGGAAGAAAGTTTCCGGTCACCATGCAAACCGCCATCACCCACATCGCCGGCGGCCGGTGCTGCTTGTGCGAATCGGCCGTGATGGCATAGAGCATGTCTTCGCTGATCTTCTCCCCGAGGCGCGTAGAAATTTGCTCCGCGACTTGGGCAAAAGAAAGCCTCGACTGGTGAATTGCCTGGCTGATGGCGCCGCGCAGTCTCGTCTCTTGCGCCAGGTCGGCAATGAATCCGGATTCGTTCCCGTAGGGGATGGTGAGTTGGTTTGTCGGAACTTGCGGTTTTTTCGACATTGAAGACTTAAAAGAATGGAAGAAAAATGATGTCTTAAGATAAATGGTCTGACTCTGGTGAATCAGGCCGCTCGTTTCAGTATCTTGCTGGATTGAGTTAATGCCATGAACCGGTCGTAACTGATTCCCCAACGAGAGGAGACAAAAAGCCGAATACGGGCCGAAAGGCGTTCACCCTTTAATTCTCGCCACACGGCGGTTCGAGATACCCCAAGGTCAGCGGCGATCTTGCTCGTGTCGTCATTGTGGTCCAGGAGAAGGTGTTTGATTTTTTTGTTCATCGCTCTGGCCGTGTGGTATGTTTACCAAGTAAACGCAGGCAAGGATAAGATAAACTAAACCGAATGTCAAGAAAAAAGTATAGGATTGACCTAGGTGGTCTGACTGCCCGAATCAGAGAAATAGGTGGGGAGAATATCGCCGAAATCGCCAGAAATGTTGGTGTCACCAAAGCAGCCGCTTGGGCATGGTTTAGGGGCAGCCTTCCCTCAGTCGATGTGCTTCAGAGGATGGCATCGGTTTATTCAGTGAATCTTAATTGGCTAATCTCGGGAGCAGGAGAAAAGCATCTGGAGGGATTGCGTTCCCGGGAGGTCCATCCGGAATATTCACCTGGGAAGGGGAGCGAGTATTTGAGCGTCCCCTGCGTGGTAATGGCGATGGCCGGCGAGCCATATATCCAGCCTGAGCATCTAGATCCCCAGGCAAAGGATGGGTATTGTTTCAAAAGAACAACCCTCGACCGCTGGGATCCGATTTCGACACGAGATGAAAAATGGATAACCGCCCGACTCGACAAAAAAGCGGAAAGCATGATACCGACGCTGCAACCCGGGGGAGTGGTCCTGGTCAATCGCCGAACCTCAAAATTCATCCAGTCGCCGGCGATGATCGATGGAAAGGTCTTCCTTGTGAATTTCGATGAGGGCGTCGTGGCAAAGAGACTCTATATAGATGATAAAATTCTTCAATTGGCCTCGGACAATAAATCATTCCGACCAAAGCATGTGGATCTGAAGCGGTTTGACCTGACGAAGTTCCTGATCGGCCAGATCATCTGGCAGGGAGGAGAGGTGAAATGAGGCGGACCCACAAAAAATCGAGTGTTTTGATTGTATTCTTCTTTTTTGTCTTTTGGGGTGGCCTTGGTTGGTCACAGGAAAACCCCAAAATTCTGGTCACTCGATATCCCGATTCGGGAATATCCGGCCTAGTCTTCTTTGCAAGCAGTGTTGGTTTTCAAAGCCTCGGAACATCGCCCGCCAAGAAGCTCTGGGTAGTCTTAAATGACGCTACCTCGCCTGTGGCTTTATCGAAATCGGGTATCAATGTGAGGGCTTTGTTTGGAGGTCGCGAAAATCATTTTTGGATGAAACCGTTCGGGGAAGCCATGATTGACCAAGGCGTCAGCATATCCAATTATGAGGTTCGGTTTGCATTGTTCGATGTGTGGGGAGAACCCGTGGCTTTGGCGATCCGGACCAAGTTCCCCTCCGGGACCGGCGTGATTCCCGCGAAGTCCGATTTCGAGAGTTTTTCGGAATGGTCCGTTGAGGAAAAAGATTTCAAGAGTTATAAGACCTGCGTGGCCTATATAAATCGAGTCAGACTCTCCACCGGCATTATAATCTCGGTTGACCTTAAAGAGATTCTCCTTCGCCTTACCGAGGAAAAACTGCGCATGCCGGTCTCCTGGCTGGAATTGTCCTCCTCTGAGGGTGAATTCGCGCCCAAATGAAAAAATGCTATGACGAAATGGTCGATGTGGTCTCCGCGCGTGATAAAGAGGGCTTTATTCAGCTCACTTTAAAGGGTAAAGTCTTCTGGGTTCCGGACCTCACCAGCGTTAGAGTCATCGACAGCGGTTTCTTTAAGGTCAAGGTGCGAATTTTGGAGGGGGACCATTACGGTCAATCAGGATGGGTTGCGCGAGAAAGAATTGTGGATTGAAGGACCCGTTGACGGTTTTTGTCACCAGAAATTGCGAAAAAACTTGTCCCTCTGTCGATTCAGATTGTCCCTCCGTCGAATTGGCCATCTGAGAGAAATATGTGACGTCTATTCATTGTTTTGCGAATTGACAGAGGGACAAAAAAACTTGTCCCTCTGTCATGTCCCTCTGTCAATCGCCCTTTCCAGCATTTCTTCTCTTTCTTTTTACAGTGGAAAATGTGGAAAATGGCTTGACTCGGCCAAATCCAGGGTGCTAGATTGGGCTCACCTTTTAATGGCACGGAGAATGCTATGGCGCCGGAAGAAAGAGCAAGGCTGCTGGCCGAAGAAAGACCCGATTCCTGGATTGCACTTTCAAGTGACGAATCCAAAATCGTTGGTCGTGGCTCGACATATCTTGAAGCCGTTCAAGAGGCTGACCAGGCCGGCGAAGGCGATCCCCTCCTTATAAAAACGCCCAATGAGTGGTCAAATCTGGTGCTCTAGCTTTGAGAATCCCGTACAAGAGCGTCCCTCTCGCTAAACCAAACCCGGCGTTTCCCGAAAAAACAATTGATTGGTTCCCTTTTTTGGGAATTCAAATCATACATAACCACAGGAAGAGTAGACGATTTGAAGCAATTGTGGATTCGGGTTCGTCGACTTGCATCTTCCATGCAAGCGTGGGGGAAGCACTAGGAATGGACATAGAAAAGGGAATTGAGGCTCCGTTCGGGGGAGTCATTGGTGGATCGGTTGGGACCGCCTATTTTCATAAGGTCAAGCTGTGTGTGTTTTCTGATATGATTGAGATTAAGGCTGCCTTTTCGAGAACCCTGTCAGTCGCGGGATTGCTTGGTCGGAATGGGTTTTTCGAAAACTTCATTATTACTTTTGATGCGGAGACCCGTCCCCCAGGTTTCGAGTTCACTAGAATTCACCGCGCCTAAAAGGATGGTTCCTCGATCGATCGCGCATCATTATATATGGGCATCCCCCGGGGTCAGCTCCTGGGATCCCACCAGGGTGACTGTAAAAAGTGTAAAAAGTTTTCGGCGGCGACGGATTCTCCGCATTTTCCACCATAATTTCGGTCCGGCGAGCCGAAATCGCGCCTTCCACTCTCGAATATCGTGGGACAGCCAATTTCTCAACAACATGCATCATCGGCGGCGAAATTACCACCCCTCAACAACTTACCCGCTTTCTTTCGCCTCCAACCGCCTTCTTCCATACTTTTGAATAAAGTGGTGTGCCATAGACAGTGAATCAATCGGAATGTGACAGCAGAATGTGGCAGTGCAGGCGAAATCCATCAACTGTCTCCTGACCGCCCCA
>QGNH01000470.1_pt1 | contig 39429 bp, 65 predicted proteins | sample 1735481 | NCBI WGS metagenome assembly QGNH01 (sample SAMN09239004, study PRJNA386568) | Viral metagenome, whole genome shotgun sequencing project. | reverse complement strand
ACTCCATTCAATAACAATTTTAACTTCATATTTTTTAACTATTGATTGAAGATTAGTATAATAAAGAACGCTACCAATTCTTATATCAGCATCATAATCCATAAACAGTCTTTTGTTACACTCTATGTCATAACCATAAGTCTTTAATAATAAGGCTTGACTATAAGGCTGTATGTCGCAATTTATGTCTTTAACCCAAGCAAGTACACCAGGTATAGTGACACCATTAACTTTAGTTGAAGTACTTTTATTATATAAGCCTACTTTAAAATTAGAAACCATGATAATACCTACTTCGCCTTGTATTTTGACAATTTGCGAAAGGTGCTGGTAATAAAGCCTTAGTTGAGTCTGGTAAATCATTTCCATATGTCATTGACCTTGGACCTTGCGTTTCTTGTTTAATTCCTTCGTTGCCTTTTCTGTTTACAACTGTAGTTACATAATCGTCTATAGCATCTATATAAGTCATAGAAACGTCAATAGGATTAACCGTTATAACACTACCTGTAGAAAATTCTGTATAAGTATAAGGCTCTGTATCTAAGTTTAAATAGGTAGTAATTAACGTAACTGCCTTCCTTATATATAGCGTTAATAAAGGATCATTATTAAAGGTAGGAAATATTATACTCATATCATCTAATGCTGCCATAGTAAACCTCCTTAAAAAGGAAAAGCCTACTATTTGCTAGTAGACTTCTTAACTTCTTTTTCTTCTATAACTTCAACTTTTTCTTTTTCTTTAACTTCAATAAAACCTTCTGCTATCAGTTTTGCTTTTTGGTATTCATCTTCAACAATCCTGATAACATTCAGTTTTTGTAGCGTAAAACTTTCCATTTTATCACCTCTGACTTACCTTTTGGGATTGTAAATAATCATTAAGCTTCCGTTGTATTAACAAATACTGAAGATAGTTTATTGTCCATAATCCATAATTCATGATATTTACGATATTGTAACAACCAAGCATCTGCATTTTGGTTAGTTTGTGGATCAAATATTCTCATATTATCAGTTTTACTAATTGCAATTGGTGAAGTCTGTGCCGATAAAATCCAGTTGATATGCTTAGGAGTTGTACCAGGTACAAAGCCTCCAGCCGTCTGACCAGTAGTAACACCATCATTGAAGACATAAGATGTCAACATTCTAGCACTAGGTACTTCTACTATAGGACATTCATCTACTGTTTTAACTGAATAAGTCAAATCTACACTTGCTTGCAATGAACCTACTTGTAACTGTTTAACCATTTCTGTCGAATTTTCAAGAATGTTTAAAGTTTTAATAGGCATAGTTATAACTAGTGGAACTGCCCCTATCTTATCTTGCACAGTTGCAATATCTGCTCTTAATTGAGTAAGTATGTCTGCTACTGCTGGTGTATATGCACCTCTAAAGTTTCCAGCTGCAATAGCTAATGAAGCCATCTTGGAATATCTATAAGCATCAATTTCTGGTATAACCATAGTCCTCTGAAACTCACCCATTAGGTTTGAAGCATTTTCAACAAAGTTAGTTTCATCCACGTCGTTTTCATCTATGCTGAATGCCCTTCCACGGTCCTGGCCAAGAGTTAGCGTCTCGTATGCTAAAGTAGACTGACCACTTACAAAGCCAGTAGTTCTATTATAGTTTCCCATTCCATCCATGCTAATTTTAGGCACTTTAATTGTATTACCACCAGAATAAATAACTTGGCCAGCGTTCGATTCCATCCAGCCACTTGTTGCACCAGCGATTAATTGTCTATCTAATTCTTGCATGAAAATTTGAGCATAAGCTAATGTATTTGCTACTACTGCCATTTATAATTACCTCTTTTATTTTAATGTACTTTTTAAAGAAGCCTAACTTATAAGTTTTTTCTTATCCTATCTCTTAACGCATCTGCTGTTGTACCAGTTCCCTTATTTCCAACTGGTGGAGTATAACTATTGCCTTTTGCGAACTCTGTTTTAATTGCTTCGTCACGAGTTGCAAATATAGCTTTTAAAGTTTCAATATTTTTATTTGTGCTATCTGCATCAGAACCAACCATAAACTCCACTAATTCAGTAGGTAATTTTAAAGTATTAAATTGCTTTAAAGTTGAATTAGTTAATTTCTCTTTAGCAGTATTATTTTTCATATCCTCGAATTGTTGCTTTAAAGTTGCTAATGCAGTATCTCTAGGGTCAATATCCGGATGAAGTTCCTTAACCTTTGCAGTTACTAAATTATCTAGGTTTGCTACCTTCCAGGAGTCGATTCCCTTAGTTACTCTATTATCTGCAAAACTATTAAGATACTTCCTTCCATCCTCATTAGTTTCTAAGAAGTCTTTAACTCCATCCAGGTTGTTTAACCCCTTTATGTAGCCTTTAACCTCGTCATTGTCTTTATTTGTTGTAATATAATCTTTAATTTCTTGTATATTTTCTATTGCCATAATTAACCTCTCTCTGCCCTTTAATGTGTTTTAATCCATCAAGTGCATATATATTTTTACAGTAAAAAAGCACCCCTACGGATACTATTTTGAAACATTGTAATTTTGTGCTATTTCTGCATCTGTTAAATCACGATTATATTGTAATATTCTTTTAACGGTACCATTGAAAAAATTGCTATATGTGCCAGAACTATTTGAAGCACCGATTATTAAAGCAACTGTTGAAGCAAATAAAGAACCTGTAATTGTATCAACTGTAGTTTGTTTAACACCATTTATATACAAATATAAACTAGTTCCAACTCTTTTTAAGGTGATATCATATAATGTACCTACAACCATTGTAAATGGAAATGTTGTTAATACCTGCGTAACCCCATCTACAGAATAACCAAAGGTGAACCCTGAACTTGTATAATAAAACATATATTCATAAGCTACGGTAATACTTGTTCGTCTGCAACAAAACATTTGAGTAGTTGTACCATTAAATTTAACTCGTGCAGTAATTGTAAAATTATTTCCTAGTAATGACATTGATGAGTTATATGGAATTGAAACTTTATCACCTGCTCCATCAAATACAACTCCGCCTTGGCCATCTGAACCACTTGTAACTATATATCCAAACCCAGAAGGCGTTGCATTATTCCCTAAACCACTCTCATCATGCCATGTTGTAGTTGGAGGACTATTCGTAAAATCTGCCCCTCTTAAATTCATAACCAATCCATTGCTAACTACTGGAGGTATTGGTGAATATAATAGATCCCTAAAATATCTTTTTCCAATATTTCTAAATTTTAATATATCTGAATAACTCATTATAAACCCCACCAACCCGTTGTGGTTACTGAATTTATATTTTTACTGTCGTATATCCATCCTGTTTTAGTATCGTCCATGTATGCTGTGGATCCATCCTCTACGCCTATAGTTGGCAATGTGTCAGTGCTTAATAATAAATAATTTCTTACCCCGCTTGGACTATATAAATTTAACAAATTAATCACCGCCTTTTGATTATTTTAATCAATCCCTTTCACTTGTTTCCAGCTATTATAATCAGTATTATCTATTAATGTGCCTGTTTCATTATCTTTGCGTTGAGTTGGAGTCCATCCAGGGAAAGGCATATTAATAAGGCAACATCTGCAATTAGGATGATTTTCAGGTGGCGTTACTTTGTCAGGGTCGTCTATATCCCAAACTTTTTGATCATCTGCTTGACATTCTTCACTGGTCTTGTTATCTAGCGTTGCGCTGTACATTTGCTGTGATACACCACTAGACATGCCTATATCATCATTGGCCTGTGACTGAACACGTGCATTTTCAGTATTAACTAATCTTTGTGACTCATAAGCAGTAACATTAAAAGTTGATTTAATATTACTAGCTATTTTATCTATTGTTGTATTGCCCTTCATAGCATCTATTAAAGACGACTGTAAAGTGTCAATCATTGAAGCCTTATTTTTCCATATTCTAGTATCAAACATTTCACCAGCATACTCTGTATTAACTGCTGCATCTACATATTCTTGTTTTAACATATCAAATTTAATTCCTACTTTAAGCCCACTATCTTGTACAAAAGCATTTTTATAATAAGTATCTTTATAAACATTACTTAAAATATCAGTAACCTTTGCAACTTCACTAGTTCCAAGTCCTTTTGCCATTACTTTCAATTTATTAGCAAAGTTCATAGAGGCTTGCTGTTTAGCGTTCATAACCAATAGGCCTTTACTAGCAAACTTAATATACATCATGCCTACCACGCCATGTAACTTATCCAATTCTACCTTTTGCGCTGCATATACTGGCAACATTTGTTTTGCTACATAGTTTTCACCATCTATTTTAATCTGCTCTATTGAAGCTTTATATATCTTATCCATTATGCTATTTTACTCATGTTCATATTAGGCATTTTAGTAGGTGCATTACTCATATCCATATTAGACATAGGTTCACTTGGTGGTGTGTCTGTAGGCGGATTTAATAAAGCATTGCCTACACTATCAGCTTTATTTTGTGCCTTCATTTTCTTAGCTTCATTCAAAGGGTCATCTATAAAGGATAATTGGGCGTTCATTGTTTCATTTGATACTTTACCATTCAAAAGTCCAGCCATAGTAGCCACCATTAAATCATCAGAAGGTAAATTAGGCACAAACTTAGTTTTAATATCTAAATAATCATAATCTGTACTCTTTAAGCTGTTTAAATAGATAAATAACATTTGTATTCTACTTCTTATACAATTAGTCAAAGCCGATTGGTTGAGCTTACATTTAGTCTCTAAACCCATCATACGAGCCTTTATAGCCAGAGAACTTGTATTACTAGGTAATTTTTCAGTAGGATTTATATGTGCCGTAATATAAAATATCTTATCTTCCAAAGTTGATAGAGTATTCTGTATAAAAGTATCATTAATATTTTTAACTAAAAATTGTGCTGAAATATTGTCTCCCTTAGTTGCAATAATACCGTTTTTCTTCATATTTTTTAAATCTTCATCTTTAATATCAAAATTATTAATGTGCAAATAAGCGTTTCTAAGGTTATCAGTTATCTCACTTGAAATATCACTTACGTTTGTTTCAAACGCATCTTGTAGACTCTTTACGTCATGATAAATACTATCTAACCAGCCTTCTTCACTACATTGTGCTATTCCTATCGGTACTTGTCCAAAGCAGTGTGGTTGTCTACTAATAACAGTAAATACGCTATCGCAGTGAATAATTTCATTTTGTGTATAGACATCTATATAAAGTTTAGGGTCAAACTTCTGTCTAAAAGCATGTAGAAAGAATATAACATTTCCGGCATTATCCATATAAGCAAATCCATGTCGCGGAGAAATAACTTTAGCGCAAAATCTAGGTGTACTATCTATATAATATAATTCATAAGCAGTACTATAAAGTAACATGTTCATAGCTAGTTTAGTTTCATGGTCTGCTTTGAAATGTATTACACCATCTTTCAATGCTTGTATAATCTTAGTGTCACCAGCAATACTTGTATATGTAATTGGATTGCCTACACTATATGAAACTTCTTCCTGTATTAATCTTTTTATAAAATTAGTGTTAACTCTGCCGTGGAAACGATCATTAACAGAATTATAATTTCCTATACCTTCACCATCAATAAAGTTATCGAATATACCATCATCAAATACACCCTCACTACTAAAAGACATCTTAGAGTTAGTATCTGTAAATCCACAATAGTAATAATATATTTTACTGTAAATATTCCACTGCTGCGTAAATCTACTTAAACATTTCATGAGTAATGATCTGTTAGCATCTACATCAAAATTGTCAGTAGGCATTGTAACACCATTATCTATTAAATTGTCACTCATAAACTCACTTCCTTAAAATAATAATTTCTTATCTAAAAACTCTGCAAAATAATAAGTTTTAATATCATTTACCGCATATCTTAAAGCATCTATACCGTGATTAAACTTATCTATTGGTTTATTAATATATATTCCGTCTCTATCTTTCTGCCATGTGTAATTCATAAACTCTAACGTTATATAAGCGCAATTAGGATGAATAATTATTTGATATTGCTGTAAATATTGAATACCGTTTAAAATAGAGTCACGACCTTTAGTGGCTGGTCTAGCACGTTCCAATCCATTACGAATAAGTTCTTCAATACTCTTAGGTTCAGCTGAGTCACATGTTATTTGCTCTTTCTGATACCCCAGTAGGGTAATCTTCTTTACAATTTCATCATTAGTAAGGCCACGCTGTTGGAATTCATCGAATATCCACAAACGTTTGTCAACTCTGTCAATAAGTACACATATAAAAGCCGTAGGATCATTTGTGTATCCAAAATCTAAGCCGAATAATGCTTCAACATTCTTATTGTCTCTAATTATTTCCCTGTAATCAAAAGTTTCACTTTCCCAGTTATTAAATATCAGTTTATCGAGTGTGGCGAACTCTCCAAGCGCATAAATTTTGTAATATGTTGGATTAGTAACCTTCTTCTTTTCTAATGCGTGAATATAAGCATCTGGAAGGAATTTGTTATCTAAGAATGTAGTATGTAAAACAATAGTGTCTGTATGGTCATATCCATTCTCAAACCATTCTTTATAAACCCAATTACTTTTACTAACTGGATTAAACATGCAATGTATCTGGTTATAAGAATTTTTACTTCTTAATCTTAAATCTAACTGGTCAAATTCAACCTTACTTATTTCTGTACACTCCTCAATCACAATATCATCTATGTTAGCAATAGACTTTATTTTCTGTTCGTCATCCAAACCTTTAAATATAATCTCGCTGCCATTAGGAAATTTAATAGTTAATAATGTTTCTCTAATTTCTACATGCTCATAAAGGTGCCAGTCTGCTAATACACTTTTAAATAATGCAAATACACTATCCCTTAATGTGTTACCAACTTTTCTAATAACTAAGCATTTCCTGTTACCGTATTTTAAATACTTATATATCATCTTTTGAATAACAAAGTGACTCTTTCCCGAACCAGCACCACCATAAAACACATTAAATCTTAAATCATAATTCTGTAATTGTTTTAAATAAGTTGAATTGAATACATTTTTATTGATATTAATACTTAATGGAGAACCCATATTATCACTTTCCGTTCTGTAATAGTTAATAATTGGTAAATGATGAAAATAATAAAAAAATATAAAAGTTAAGCAACCCTGACGATATGGCACGGGAATAGAAGGCACCCCACCTAGTGAAAATTCTGATGTGGTGATCTGAACCTAACACAATATCATTATGTTATATTCACATTTAACCTATAAGTTAGTTTGCTGGTTTTGCACCACATTACTGTATACTATACATTAATGTAATCGTTACATACTATGTTTATACATTCTATTTATCATCATCATCTAGTGTTACATTGATGTTGTTATTAGTCTGTACTATCTCTTGTCTGTCTGCCCATCCGTAGTTCTTTAGTGCAAAGATTGAACCTATTGGTGACTTAGTGCACAATGGATTGAGTAATTGTTTCTCTGCATAATTCTGACATCTTAACTTTGCTTTTTGAATCGTGTCCATAAAGGCGAGTCTAGTCGTGTTATCTAATCTCTTTAACCAATCTAATTCAATACACTTTTCGTAAGACAATAGAGTCTGTCTACTCATATCTAACTCTAAACATATACCTGTTATACAGTAAGGCATCTTAGTCTTATCACACTCATTGAAGTAAGCATCTATCTTATCCTTTAAGCATTTAACTGTTGGGAACTTCAAAGGACTATTATAATCTGACATTCTATATCACCTCTTTTATATATAGGGTGGGGTATATAATTCAACACCTCATAATTACTTGACTAATAATAACGGAATTGTTTCATGTAAGAATTTAATTCTTCTGCTAATTGTTCTATGTCTATGCCATCAGTTGTTACCTTACCTAAATCTATTGTTTGGTGGTTGCATGATAGATTGTATAACTGTTTCTGTTTATTAAGTATTCTATCTATTTGTGACTCTATATTACTTAACTTATCTTTTGCCTCTCCAAATCCTTCCATTTTAACATTAATAGTTAAATCATCTAATTTCATATTTGCACTCTCCTATCTATTTGTACAAGCATTACAATACACCTTGTTGCTCTTCTAAGCCCCTCTAACACACTTTAACCCTTATAACCTTACTCTAGTATTACTTTCTTTTATAGTGTCTGTAATAGCCTTTAATGTAGTTCTACTATTCCATCAATAAAGTCTGCTGTAAAATCATCATTATCTAAGTTATATTCTCCACCAGCAATTACGATTTTAACCTTTGCATCTTCTGGCATTACCTTTAACATATTGATTAATTCTTTAACTGTCATAAGATCACCTCATTACTTATAGTTTGTTACCATTAATCTCTAACTGCATGAATATTACCCAACTCATAGCGAACATAGCATAATCGAACTTATGAAAGAATACTGCCACTAATATAAAATAAGAGATAGCTTTTAACTACCTCTTTATTAAAGCAAAAGGTTCACATTCTGTAACTTCTCAAGGGCGACAGAGAGTATGAACCTTCACATAAAATATAGAAATTATATAGGCAGAAACCATATCAAGGTGTTTTCACTTATCAAGATAACTTATATCAATCTTGCCTATATAATTCTACTCTTTTATTATATCATCTAATGCCTTTTATAACATCCTTTATTAGCTCTATTTATAGGTAGAAAGCATCTATTTCACTTATTGAGGTAACTAATATCTCACCTATATTATTAGCTATTTTCATAATATCACCCTTTCTACATTCCGTGATTTAACAATCTATATAAAAAAGAGCCCCTAACTCAATAGGTTGCTCTTACAAAGGGATAATATATAAAGGGATACATAATTAAGGGTTCGTATAACTAGTGCCATTATATCATGTATCCAATTGATAAAACTGTACAAAAACTGTACAATTTATATTTTAGCGCTTATCTTCATCGCATAGTCATAACTAATATTCAACTCTATTGCTATGGCTTTAAGACTATAGCCTTCCACTAACTTAAGATATGCAACATTATAATTTATACCTTTCAGTGTCTTTAATTTTACGTCAATATTCTGTTTAGCCTCATAATAACCTTTTAATATTTCTTCCTGTAAAAATATCATGCTGTTTAACTTTTCCATTTCATCGATTAATTTTTTATAGTTTAAAGCATTCAATTCATTTCTCGAACCATGTATACAATCTGCGTCAACATAGCTTGTACCACAACTATAACTTTTAGGTGCTTGTTTTAATATAAACTTTTGAATTAGTCTTAAATTACTTTCGCAATTAAATTTTATATTCTCATTAATTTCTATTAGCTCTATAAGATTTTTATAGGTTTCTTTCATCTGCTACCTCCTGCTATTTAATGCACTGATCGTCCTTCATAACCTTCAATGTTTCCAATATCTTGTACTTTTCACGCTCAAGATTTATTTTCGTTCCCCAATACTTCTTATGCACTGCCATTTTAATTTGAGCATCTATTTCAACTATTCTATCCTGGTAAACTTGTTTAAAATCTATCTTCATAAATCAATACCTCCTTAAATTTATTATTTTATCTTTATTTTTATAAATTCATGACAGATATTGAGAAATGTCAGATATTATGACGCATGTTTAAAACTCGCTATCCTTAGAGCCATCTCGTTTTAAAGCACTTTTTTTGCATACATGACACATTTAAAAAACTTATCTCTATATATGTGTATATGTATATGTATATTTTATATTTATTTTTTTCATATGCGTATTTATATATATATCTGACATATCTGTCATAAATAATATAAAGTATATATAAACACTGTAATATTAACACTTTCAGAAAAAACATATCTGTCATATATTTTGTCATCAATCAATCATATTTGCCATATCTGTCATCTATTTAACCTTTTTATGGAATTTATAAAAATAACTGTAAATTTCTAAACACTGAAATTTATCGTTAAAACACTGTTAAACTTTAAGTGATATATTTCTCCAGAACCTTTTACACAAACTTCTACTTTGGAATATTCCCATTGATTTCATATTTTTACCAAATTGGATTATACTCATTGCTTCTGTATTTTTATTTTTACACCAATCAATATAAGCACAATATAAATCTGGAATTATAATTTCACCATATTCTACTATCTCACATTTTTCAGTTACAAATTCTTTTACATGATTTGAATAATTTAATTTAAGTTTTTGAAGTTGTTTTAGTTTACCAAGTTCAATTTCTAATTTTTCAATGCGCAATTCTAATATTTTCATTTTTAATCCCTACCTTATTTTTTTAGTTTTGGAACATAAATTTATTTTAATTTAAGTCGTAATATTATTGAAAAACGAACTACATATCTTTTAATTCTAAATTAAACATTTCATATTCTTGCTTTGTAATTTTCTTGTAATTCAATATAGTATAACTTCCATTATTATCATTTCTTAGTCTTTCTCTACCCTTAAATGGATGTTCTTGGATTACTTCATCCCTTTTATCTACTCCAAATCTAGTTACATGCTCATAACTTATCCAATAATATTTCTCCATTTTGCCCCCTAAATTTTATATTCTTTGTTTAATTTAAGATATTCTTCTTTTGTAACTTCTTTTAAATTGGTTTTAACATACCCACTTATTTGTTTAACTGTAAGCTTTTCGCCCTCTTTGGTTACATCAATAGCAACTGTAATTCTTTTGTTAATAACATCAAAATATCTTTTCATAATTTCTCCTTCCACTTGTTGCGTATTATCTTCAAATAGTTCATAATGGTTATTCCTTGTCAAACGGTGTAACATTATCGTTGCATTCAGTAACGGACATTTGATGTTCATTATCAGAAATTCCTATACCAATCCAATGCCTAAAATTCATAGTTCTATCCCGTTTAAACCCTTTATCTGCTAATTTCTTGCTTAATTTAATTGATGACAATTTATATTCTTTATTTTCTTCGCACCAATCCTTGTAAAGGTCATATATATCACCAGTTTTAGCCTTACAAGTTTCGCTAATTATGCAATTTTCATTTATAAATCTTGCAATTGGGTCCATATCTGTTTTGTAATTTTCAATAGCGACCTTAACAATATCTGGCATTTCCATGCCTTCTTGTTGCCATTTCAAACAACCTTCTAACGCCCAATTTAATACACCATTAATTTCTGGCACAAGTTTTTCTTCAAAGAAATTTACGTTCTTATCTTTATCTAGATCAAAATCATATTCAAAAGGAATTTTTCTAACTCTACGCCATATACCCTTATTGGTTCCTTTGATCCTCGGAAGTTCATTAGTAGTCATCCACATCTTAAACTCAGGCCTTAAATCAAAGTAACTTTCATACATTCGTCTTACAGTAAATTTTTCATTACTTCCTGACGACATTCTCTTCAATAAATTTTCATCAAAGAATTTATTCTCTTCACACTCGTTTACACAAACAAATCTAGTACCTTCTAATTTTGCTAGATCTTCGCGTGCTCCTTCATTATTCCCTGTTCTCTCCATTAAACTTTCAGGTGATAGCGTAGAATAATATGAGCCTAAGAGCCTTTCTATCGTTTGAATAAATGTTCCTTTTCCGTTTGAACCACCACCTTGAAGAATATAAAAGCACTGTAAGTTAGAATCCCCTGTTAAGCTATAACCTATTGATTTTTGTATATAATTGATTAATTCCTTATCACCTAAAAATATTTTATTAATAAACTCTAACCAGTTCGGGCATTGTACTTTAGGATCATATTCTAAATCCACCATTTTTGTTAAATAATCATTACGGTCAAACTCTCTTAGTAATCCGGTGTGCAAGTCTAATGTTCCATTTCTATAATTTATCAAATACACGTTCTGGTCTGTTTTTTTTAAAAGACATGAAAGAAAAGTTTTGGCTTGATTAATCATAGCCTTTAGTTTTCCATCAGCCTCACTCTTTAAAATAAATCTGTCGATTAAGGCCTTTAATTTGTTTTTTTCTCCGTTTATTTCAGTTGGAAGCGCATCACCCTCGATTTGAAATTTCCTTACAACTTTTCTTGCCAAGTTTTCAATCTTTCCGTTATGATCTACTTCCCAATATTTGCCCGACCATATATACCAACTCAATCTAATAGGACTATATCTGATGTTCTTACCATAAATCGCTAATAATCTTTCAGCATTGCCGACATCTGAAAAGTTAAATTTAATTAAACTTTGATCTACCATGCCATCATTGTCGTAAACGCTCGTTTGATCTATTAATGCAATTAATTCTTGCTTTGTATGACCTTTTTCAATCCAATCTGTTATATCTTGCTTGTCCTCTAATCCTGTTAATTCTGGACACTTAATATATTCCGTAACATCAAATAAACTTGCTGCTATGCTGTCTCTGTGAGCTATACCACTATTATCATTGTCATGTAAAATAATAACCTTTGCATTTTTGAAGTATTGGTTATATTCTTTATGCCACTTTGATTTTTGCGTACTTTTGCTTGCTCCATCAAAATTACACGTAGCTACAAAGCCTAATTTATTCAATGTACTTACATCTTTTTCGCCTTCAACTATAAATATTAATTGATTATCTTTAATGGCTTGTATCACTTCCGGCAGATTATAAATGACAGGTTCAATTCCTCCAAATTCTTTTGTCAGAACATTCTCTCTTTTCTTTTGTGACCAATTATTACTACCTTTGAATGTTTCATAATATAATCCTTTATTTAATCCCCAGACAATAGCACCATCAATAACTCGTCTTTGAGAAAAATGTTTTGGTTCAAATCTCACTTTTTCAAATAGATTTTCGCCCTTTTCGTTTCTGTATAAATATACATTTACTATTTTAGAGGTTGTTTTTGAATTGCTTTTACCAGTAAACTCACGATCAAATAGATCCGTCATTTTTAAACCCGCAGCATCTAATATATCTCTGGTTTCACACCCAGCAAAACAAATTAGTAATGTTTTGCCAGATACTTCATCATAATTAATACTTAAAGATGCTTTATTATCTTTATGGCTTGGACAAATACCTGTACATTTATCTCCATGTTCTTCACTTATTTTAAAGTGAGATTTAATTGTTTCATAGTCCATTTTTGCCACCTCAATTTTTTAGAAATTCATATAAAAAGTACCTTAAAGTGAAGTAGATAAAATTACCTGAGTACTTTTTATCTATAAAACTTGTACCAAAGTTATAACGGATTTCCCAACTTTTAAGACTTGCAAGGAAAGCTTTAGGATCATACTCACTCCTATACCTCCCATTCACAATGTTGCTGTAGCCGTCCATATCTTCAATTAACAAATATACCTTAGTTCCGCTTTTAGTTGCTCTAATGAACTCTGACTCAAAGCGATTTCTGTCTTTAAAACTACCTGAAAGTTCATCAACAGAATTTTTCTTTTCAATACAAACAGGAAAATATAAATCTCTAGCAATTCCCAGTTCTGGATTAGCAGTAAGTTTGATTGAATAATCTCCTACATCTAATTTTTTAGTAATATATTTGATTTTCTTTTTATCAAAATAACTTAATATATGGTCATTAATTTGTTCACGACTATCCACGATAATGACTAGATTGTCATTTAATAATGTTTTAATTTCTGTAACGGTAAACTTATAATTAATCTGCATATTTCACCTTCTTATATTTTGCCTCTTACATTTTTACATTGATATAATATTTGTAATCCTACCTATTAACACATATAAAAATCCATTTTCCCATTACTTCTCATATAAGTTATTTCTAAAATCCATTCATCTTTATTATTTTGGTAAACGTCTGTTGCAGTTATTTCAACGTCTTCTTCAAGTTGTGCAATAAATTGTAAAACTTTATTTCCAAATGATAATGACTTCATAATATCTCCTTCCAATCGTTCGCCTTATCCTCAAAATATTTTTGTAATATGCATTATTTTATTTTAGTTAAAATATTACCAAGTCTAATAAATATAAAATTAAGTAATACAGTTATTAAACCTGTACAAATCACTACCGTATAACATAAAAGTTTCATATCTGCACTTATAAGATTAATTAATACCATAATTTCCTCCTTAAATTTTTATTTAATGTTTCGTCTTATTTTTGAAAGCCGAACTACTTTGATATTTTATTTAATATCTCTGATAACATTATTTTTACATCATTTTCTGTATATTCTTTTTCTCTCTTCCATGTTATAGTCTTATCTTTATTGACTATTACTGTGTATTGCGGTGTAACACATCCTAATTCAATTATGTCAAAGTGCTTAGAATATCCACTATATGTTAAAATTCTATTCATAAAATTGTTTTGGATATCAACAACCAATACATCTTTTAATACTGCAATAACTTCTTCGGGACTACTTTCGATAAAATTTATATCAATCTTAAAATTACCTTTTCTGTTTAATAAATCTTTCATTTTTATCTCCTTTAATAATCTATATTCATCAGTCCTTACCAAGTTTTCGCCCACAAGCAGGACAGTATCTATAATCGCTTGTAGCTACGTTAATAACTTCTTTTTCTACCTTATCATCTATTATTAAATCAATTAGTTTTTCTCCCTTACAATAAGCACATGGAGCAATATTGCCATCAAAATAAGTTCTTTTGCTTGAACAATAATCTTCTTTTTTTATAAGTGAAGTAATCTCTTCAAGTAGCTCTTCTTTTTCTTTAGGGTTATGACTGCAAAGAATACATGGATAATCAAAATAGCTTTTTCCAATGTTGCATACATTACATGATAATTTAATCATTTATTTCTCCTTCCAGTTGTTGCGTATTATATTTGAAAGCCGAACTAACTAATTTGCTAAATCTAATTTATTTATCCATCCATATTCTGTTAATCTAGGTTTACAAATATCATTTATATATTCTTCTGACATATCAATTCCTAAAAATTTCCTATTATTAAGAAATGCTTGTTTGCATACTGTTCCACTACCACACATACAATCCATGACTATATCACCTTCATTACTCCAACTATTTATATGGTCTAATGCTAATTGCTCTGGAAATATTGCAGAATGGTCAAACGCTATTTTATCTTTAGATACACTACCTCCAGTTGTATACTCCCATATATTAAATCTAGCTTGAAATTTACCCATTACAATCGGTTTTAATTCTCTTTTAATTCCATCCTTCGTTCTACCTTTTGTGCCTTTTAAAACTTTACCAACATGTTTATTTGGTCTATCTTTAATTTCATTGTATGTATTAGGTTTACCCTTACTAAATATAAACATATATTCAAAGCTTTGTTTATATCGTTTATTTCTTGGGTCATGAGCATATACGTTATTTTTAGCATATATCATCGTATCATGTACATTAAATCCTATCTCTTTAGCGTATAAGGCATGTTTAAATGATGTTAATGTTTCACTACCCTTAATTGTTTTATCTCCTACTACCCAAACTACAATTCCACCGTTTTTAGTTACTCTATATAGTTCATTAAACATAGCCTTATAATCAAATATAAAACCGTTATAGCTTCTTAGGTCGTCATAAGGTGGAGATGTTACAGTTAAATCTACATACTTATCTGGTATATTTTCTTTCATAAATTTAACACTTTCACCTATATAAAAATTATTTAATTCTATCAAATTTTCCCCCTTAATTTTAATTACCAATTAATTGTCATGTTTCGGCTTATTCTCATAATCCGCATTATTTATTTTTCAATAATTCAGTTAATTCTTCCATTATTGCAAACGCTTCATCTTCTGCTTTTTTCGATTTTATATATGAAATTGCTTCATTTTGGCTTGTTGCAACAGCATTATATAATTTTCTTAATCTCTTATCACATCCATTCCATTTCATAATTTTTCTCCTTTTATTTATTTTGTATTTATTTGAAATGTGAATTATCGTTCCCAACTAAATTTTTCATGCCATTTTTTATCTTCTTCAAGTTGTTCAAAATTCTTTTTACAAAGTTCTGCATCACCCTTTTCTCTATGCCCCAATCTTACGTCTATTCCAATTTGACACCCACAAGTTTCATCATAATCTTGTAAGTGTATACACTTACTACATTGATATGCTTTCATAATTTCTCCTTTCAGTTGTTTCGTCTTATCTTCATTAATGTATTTGAAATCCCTACTAAATCTTTTTAAATAATTTATAAATGAACTTTCCAAAATCCTCAATAAACGTTAATAATCCAAGAATAAATAAGCAAAAACATATGAATTTAATCCATGCCATTTAAAAATCTCCTTTTACTTGTTTCGCTTTATTCTCAAATTGCATATCAAAATGGCGTTTCTCCATCGTCCAAATCTTGACTTACACCATCTACATTTCCTGAATCAGGTCCGCTGTTATCATTTGATGTATTATTGTTATCTTCTTTTTTACCAATAAACTCGAATCTATTCACAATAACATCAGTGGTGTAAACAGTATGTCCATCTTTTGCATCATATTTTCCAGTCTGCAAATGCCCTTCAATTAATATTGGACTACCTTTTCTTAATCTATCTGCTATCAACTCAGCACTCTTAGAAAAAGCTATACAGTTAATAAAATCTGCTGAATCATCTTTCTTCATTCTTGCGACCGCTACATTAAACTTTGCTATTGCCATGCCGCCATTCTTCGCAAATGTTAAATTTATATCTCTTGAAATGTTTCCACGTAAATATATACTATTCATCAGTTCCACCATCCTCTATAAACCATTTACCATTAATAGTTTCTACTTGATCGCTATATTCTCTACATTTAAGATTATCCAGTATTACTCTTAGAGTTTGATAAGTCTTCCAATTAACTGGTTTAATTCTTTTACCACTATTAATAGCTTCCATAAAAGTTACTGGCTCCTGAACTAATTCCCAATTAGTAGTAAGATATAGCAATAACTCTTTATTCCCAGAATAAGCATTAACTTGTGGGACATCATAAACTCGTTTTAATATTTCATCATTATTATTTTTAAACTTTAATTTTCTATTTTCTGTTAGCATTTTAACTGCTAACCATGTTCTATAAGTTTTCATATTATTTACCCTCACTTTTATCATTTGAATTTTTAATTATAAAAGTTATAATCTCGCGATCGAAGTTAACGGAAACTTCTTCAGGTTGAAAATTATAATTAAAATAGATTTCAAAATTTCCTGGTAATTCGTTAATAACTTTTTTTAAATCTTCAATTTTCATATTTCCCTCACCTCCAAGATTTTTTTAAATTTCCAACCTCGCCCTTTTAGTTTTGCATTGTGGATTGCAATTTCTTTTTTTAAGTCCATATTCCCATTGTTTAACTTGTCCAGTAATCCTATAACAACCTGCATTACGTCTAACGCTTCTTCTGCTATGCGTTCTTGGTTATAGCATGTCAATGCTTCTCTAAGTTCAAAACTTTCTTCACGTACCTTATCGGCTATACCTTCAAATGTCCATTCGTTATTATCTAAATTTAATCTTTCGTTTTTATCTAAAACATATAATTTAATCATTAATCCCAATCCTCCTCGCAAAAGATGCAATCTTCTGTATAATTACAAGTTTTACAATTATCATCACACCATGCTGCTTCTTCTGCTTTAATTTTATTATGTTGATTTTCTTTAGCCGAGAAAGTTAAACAAGCTATAATATATCCAATACTTGCACCAATAAATAAACCTAGTATCATATATCCTCCTCTATAAATTTCATACTGTCATAGTAACTGCAATGTTCTCTACATTCACTTATTTGTATTGAGTTTTCTTTATCGCCAGTAAAATGGTTGCAGATTTTATTATAGTTATCCATCTGCTTTTTCTTTCTATATTTATCACAATCATCTTTGCACATAAAATTTTCTCCTTTTATAAAATTCTTCTTACTTCATGCTGTACATTTTCTTGAGAAAGTTCCGTATAGATCATTATTTTGCTATTGCTACTTCAAGTTTTTTATTATTAAACTCAATATCTATATCATCTAATTGTGAATAAGCTTCAAGCAAAGATTGAGTAATTACTGTAGCCATTTTCATTACAAAATCAAGTCTTATATTTTTTGAATTGAATATCTCCTTATTATCGTTCGAGTCTATAACTCCGATTATTGAAACTTCTCCAACATCTGGTAGTGATTTACCTACTCCCACTCCTGGATGAACTGAATAATTTCTTGCTTGAATTTGTCCTATACTTTTTTTATCTCCTAAACAAGCATCTATTCCTATAATGTTTTTACCTGGGTGGAGCTTTTTTATTTCGTCAATCCTCTTATTAATATTTAATGCGTGAATCGGTTCTTTTATCGTGCCATATATCGGTAATGGAAAGCCTTTGTATTCAAGCATACTTCCCACTATTGGTCCTAAACTATCGCCTATGCACCTATCAGTGCCAATACACACAATTATAGTATCTTTGTTTATGTAATCTTTTATAAAAGAAGCTACCTTATAATAAGCTAATGGACTTTTATGATTAACTTTTACTCTATTCATTAATTTTAAACCTCCTTTGTTGCGCCTTATTTTTGTAATCCCTCATTATCGTAGTTTTGCGATATAAAGCATTATTGAGTTTTAACCCAATCTAATAAATTGCGTATTTCGTCTAATTCCTCTAGTAAATCTTCTTGATTAATTTTGTCATTTTCAATTTGTTGTGATAAATAATTTATGAAATGGTCTATATATTCTTGTGTTGTATCTATACCATGTTTCATATTAGAAACTCTTTGAGCCATAATTACTGCTTGATGTTTCATAATATCCTCCTTTAGCTTTTTACTGGTAAATATTTACATTAATATTATATTTGTAATCTGCATTAAATAAATAATTTTACTAAATTAGCACCTATGGCAATTCCTATAAAAAACACTATCAAGAAACAACAAACTAACTTCCAATCATCTTCATTCATAATTTATAATTTTCCTTTCAATGTTTCGTCTTTTCCTCATAATACGAATTAATCTATTCGTGCCATATTTCATGTTCATATCCTCGTTCATGTTCATCAAGTTTTCTTCTATCGTCAATAAGTTCCGTGTCTATTTCGGTATTTTCATTCATTAATTCTTCCTCAGTTGGCATTTACTCCACGGCTTTCTTTATTTCTTGACATATGGCTTCATATTCAACTTTTTTGATTTTATCTGAATTTGTATATTTATGTTTTAATAAAACTTCCTTCGCTACTGCTGTATTTGTTCCAGCTATTGCAAATAGTGCTTTCTGTTGCTCTTTAGAAATAGTTTTTAATACAGGTTCTTTAGGTAATGCCCACGTTGGAAGTTTAGGAGTTTCAGCTAAATATTTACCATTTTTTAATGGAACCCATGTTTGAGGTAGCTTGTATAAATACCTTCCTATTCCCCACTGATAGCCGCATCTTTTCATACTGTCACTTAGTCCACCTTTAACTGCTTCCGTTAAACTATCGTCTGCACCATCCCATTTAGTAACCCATTCGCTTTTAACATCATCCCAAATGCTTATACCACATATCTGACTTGTGCCCTTCCATTCTCTAAATTGGTTCTGCCAACCCATAACTCCAAACACTTCGTCAAGCCTATCCATAATTGCTCTATTAGTTAAATATGCAAGTGCTAATCCTTTTGTCTTATCCTTAGTTGTGCTACCAACACGCCATGCTACACAGTCAGTAGGAAATGGAGCTTGTAATTGTTCCTGTATACTATTGTCCATTTCAACTCTCCTTTATCATTTTTACTAAATTATTGTGTGCTTCAATTTCTGCAAATAAAAAGCTACCGTTTAAGTGAAATTCTTTTAACCCTTCCATAGCAGTCTCAAGTTTTGCAATCCTGTCTACTAGCGCATCTACTATTATTTCAGCTTCTATTGTGCCAATTTTCAAGATCATAACTTAACCTCAAATTTCTCTCCTATTTCATCTAACCTCAAGGACTCTGTACCACTTATTATTTCCCCGGTTGTCTTACTTATAAGTAAACCGTTTTTAACTTCTATATCTTCCTTGAACTTTACCCAATTTAACGAAGGAACTTTTTTAATAAATTCATCATTTGCCCACTTAAGAATTTCTTTATCATCATGATATATTTTTTGAGTTGCATTTTTTAATACTAATTTCCCCGATAATAAACCATATGTTTTTTGTGTTTTTGTCGATTTAGGTTTAATAATTAAGAAATAAGCTTGTAACATGTTCTTATTAAATTGAATAACTTCCTCTATTGGTTTTACTCTTAATTCTAATGCGTTGTTTATAGCTTCAATCTTTTCAGCAGCTATTTTTTTATATCTTTCTATGTCAGTATTACAATCTCTTATTTTCTCTAGCATATCGTCTGCCTCTATATCTGTTTTAACTTTCCATATTTCTTCCATTATTTCCCCTCCCTATTTTTTTTAATTTCAATTCTTTACATTTTTTCTGCCATGAAATATTGTCGAGTCTAAGATCTATATTTATCCTTTCAAGTTTTCTAGCATAGCTTTTTATCTTTTCCACGTCCACACCGTTCGTTGGTTTATGATTTTCTTCTGGAATATCCTGTACAAAATCAAGCAAGTCGGTGAGTTCATTTGTATAACTTATTTGCTCGGTAAGCTGTATATATAAGTCTCTTCGACTTAAATTTCTGCTTTTCTTAATGTCCTCGACTACTCTATTGCGGTTATTAATAATTCCGGTTATATAACCTGTAATTTCCTGTTTCATTTAATACCTCCATATTGGTTTATTTATTTAAACTGTGTTATAATTAATTAGTTGTTTTTCTTTTAGACTTTCTCACACAGGGTCTCTTATAAGAACATCAAATACGAAACCATTACCATAACTACTAGGAATACAAATATTGTGGAACCAACTAATTCTAATATTTGTGATTTTCTAGTTGTTCTTTTATTTCTTGTCATTTGGTTTGTTCCTCCTTTTATTTATTTCTTTAAATTAAGCCTTTCTTGAATAAATAATTTCTGCGCCTATGGATAACATTCTAGTAATTCTTGATTTTAGATCTATTATTTCCTTGTCCTTTAATTCAATTAACCTGCATTTATCTGCTAACTCTCTTTCAAGTCTTCTACGTTCCAGTGGAGAGAACTTTTCAAGTCTTACACCTTCTAACTCTGCAATATATTGAGGAGAAAACCGTATTACTGGAACACCCTTACACGCTGATACGGTACCATCTTGTCGCCAATTATCAATTGACTTTTCTGACACCTGCCATTTTTCAGCTAAGTCTTTTTTAGTTAAGAGATTTCCCATTTAATTAAGCCCTTTAAATTTATTCACAAAGTATATTTGCCCTTTCCCGTTTACTTTGGTTGTCTTGGAAATTGTTACATGACCGTCTGAATGTGTAATAGCAGTTTCTTTTACTTGAAATAATTTGAGTTCCATTGATTTTTGTGTAGGCATGTTATAATCTGTTCCTTTTCTTCTTATTAGATAGCCTTCTGTTCTAAGTCTTTCAAATAATCTATTAGCACCTACGTCAATCCCGTTCTGCTTTAATATCTTTGCTAAGTCACCTACTAATATTGAAGTGTGAGAAACCGAAACTGCATCTGCAAATATTACTTTTGGTTTATTGAATTCAATTTTATTTTCAGCTTCAATTCTTTTTATTTTTTCTTCTTTTAAGTTAGTAGCAAGTCTTATTATGAAATCCGGGTCATTTAATGCTTTTTCAATTGCGCTCTCTGTCATATAGGCACCGTTTTTTCTTATAGAAGGTAATACTTCTACTGCCAACCAATCTTGAAACTTTTCTGCAACTTCATTGCTTGCTTTAAATGCTAATTTGTAAACTGCTGATTCTGGAATGAAATCTCCTTTTGCCACAACTGGCAAATTTTTTAGATATTCGTTAACCCTGTTCCACCTCACATATTCCGTTCCATTGGTAGTTGTAATAAATCCTAAACTCCTAGCAACTGTTTCAACATCAAATACAGTTTGTCCATTTTCTAATTTAACCGAAACTTGAAATAGTTCATTTTTAAATACTTGTAAATCATTCAATCGCTTTTCCTCCTTTAATTTATTTCTTCTGGGAATACTTCTTCTAAAGTTGCTTCTAAAACTTTAGATATTTTTCTTGCTTTTTTAATAGTCGGAACACTATCTCCATTTACTACGCTGTATATATAAGACTTTGCGGAACCAGTGTCTTTAATTACTTTACTGATGGTAATATTTTTAGCTTTGCATATTTCTCGGATTCTGTTATTCATTTTTCACACCTCCTTTCAAGACAATAAAAAAACCTAGTAAAAATATCTTTAATAAGATACTTTACTAGGCTCAGACTCAGGCTCACAAAATAGCTATGAAGCTATCGGCTCAGGTTCAGGCTCTTTTGTTTGATTTATAACTTCCACTTCTCCATTATGTTTTTTACACTTTATGTATACACCTTCAATATTTTTACTTTTATCAATCATCAGTAGCTTTTGGCCACATACTGGACACAACCACCATTCTTTCTTCATAACATTGCTAATCCCTCCCTACGCTTTAGTAATATGTGCTAAATCAAATTCATACAGCATTGAAGTACTCCATTTGTTTTTCACTTCCTTTCTTTTAATAAATTGTTTGTTTTCACTTGGTATATTTATATATTACCACTATATCGAACTTTTGCAAGCTTTTGTAGGACTTGTTTTACCAGTTTACGGAACTTTTAAACCAGTCTGCTTAAATTAGGTTCGGTTTACCATGTTTTTCTTAGTTTTCCTCACTTTCACTGTTTACTTTACCGAACTTAATGCTATAATGTAAGTATCCTATATAGAACTATTTAAGGAGGGCTAAAATGTCATTAGGGAAAAGGGTAAAAAAATTCAGAAAATTAAAAAGTCTTACAATATTAAATGTGCGCGAACTTACTGGTTTGTCAAAATCAACCATAAGCGAGATTGAGAATGATAACACTAGTCCGACTGCAACTACATTAAACAAATTGGCGAAAGCATTACAAGTGCCTGTAGAAGAATTTTTTAAAGAAGAAAAAACTAAAGAAAAAATTATGAAAGAAATTATAAATATAGACAAAAATATAACCACAATAGCCGCTCACTTTGAGGGCGAAGAATTTACAAAAGAGGATAAGTATGACATAGAGAATTTTATTAAATATGTGTTATCAAAGAAAAAATAATATATTTATTGTATGGAGGCATTAATATGTATGAGGATTTAGTAATTGATATACAAAATAAAGGTATTTGTATAATTGATATGAATTTTCATGGTAAATGTAAAGGTTTATATGTAGATAATATAATTGCTATTAGTTCTAATTTAGAAACCGATAAAGAGAAGAAATGTATTTTAGCCGAAGAGTCAGGACATTATTACACAAGTATTGGAAATATATTAGATAAATCTGATATTTCAAAGGCTAAACAGGAAAAGAGGGCTAGAAATTGGGGATATGAAAAATTAGTAAGTATCGTTGATATTATTAATGCTTTCAAAGCAGGTGTAGAAACCCGTTATGAAATGGCTGAATATCTTAATATAACAGAAGATTTCTTAGACGCTTCAATTAAACATTATAAGGAAAAATATGGAGCATTTTATTTGATAGATAAATATTTGATAAATTTTGAACCCTATTTAAAAATCATGGAAAAGGAGGAGTAGAGATGCAATACAACATTACCTATAGGAAAAAAGATAAAGGCATACAGTTTATTATTTCGTATAAGGATAACGAAAAGAAATGGAGACAGAAAAGTAAGCAAGGATTTCAAAGTAGCAAAGAGGCTAAGTCCGCCGCTCAATCAGAAGTTAGAGACTTAGAAAAAAGTTTAGAATTAAAGGCGAGTTTAAACGCGGAATATGAAGGAATTACATTTGGACAATTTGCAGAAAAGTACATTGAACATATGAACCTTTATAGAGAGACAAATAGTATATTAGCAATCAAAACAGTTTTAAATCACTTTGCACGCTTAAACAATATTAAATTAACTAAAGTATCCCTGCTGGACATACAACCAATTGTGGATGGTCTAACACGTACTGGATTAAATCCTAATACAATTAAAGGTTATATAACAAAACTAAATTCTATCTTTATGTCTGCTCAAAATACATACAATTTAATTGCTAATTTACCAACTAAAAATGTGAATATAAAAATAAGTAAAGATAATTTAGCTACTTATAAAAGAGCTTTAAATAAGAATGAATCTGATAAATTATTGAAAGATTTTAAAGATAGCAAATATTATTTAATTTTACTAATTGCTTTAACTTGTGGATTAAGACTTGGTGAAATACTCGGATTAACTTGGGATGATATAGACACAAAAAAATCAATCATGAAAGTTACTAAACAATGGAAACGTGTTACTGGAGGAAAGTATAACTTTGGAACATTGAAAAGTAAAAATTCATATAGAGAAATTCCAGTACCTTCAAAGACGAATACCGTTTTAAAAAATATAACCGTTAAGAATATAAATACTAGACTTTTTAATTTCAAAAATGCTGGTTCTGTAAGTACGTGCTTAAATAAGCTTTTACGATCAGGCAAATATAATATAACTATTCATCAATTGAGACATACTTATGCAACCACATTAATAGCGAATGGAATAGATTTTAAAACTGCCGCTAAATTTCTTGGTCACTCCGTAGAACAAACTATGAAGACCTATTCTCACGTCAATGACGATATGATTAAGAGAGCAACAAACATCATTGATAATATTTTTTAATTATTTTTTTGACGAATTTGTTGTCGGATTTACTCCGAGTGTTGATTTTACAAGGCTTGAAGGGCTTAAGTGTCACATCACTACAATATAATACATAGCTTTAAATTTACAGAATAAAATAGAATATATTAGAAGAATATAGCAATATCAATGCTTTGATGTAATGTGTAATTTTTTACAATTGGAATTTGGATGAATAGTTTAGCATATTATTTTTGACGAATTTGTTGTCGGATAACAAAAACACTCCTTAAAATTAATTAGGAGTGCTTTTGTATTGTATTATTTGCGATTAGTTATTATTGAAAATAAAAGGACTTGAGGGATTAATCCTCAAAGCAATGCTTTTGGGTTACGTATTCATTTTGCAATAAGTGCTAATTTAGTTAACTGTAAGTTCAAAAGTAATTTGTCCATTTTTCAAATAAGTAGGGCTTGAAAATCCTACCTTTATTTTATCTGTTTTATTAAGTAATCCATAATGACCTTGTACAGTGAAATTTGTTCCCACTGGTATAGTTTGTGGAATTCCATTAGGATACATATCTGATGGTTGACCTACTGCTCCAGTTGAATCAGATATTATTAAATCTTCAGCGCTAATTATTAATTTGCTTGCATCAACTTTAGCTATATTTTTATAGGTATAACTAACATCGATTATTTCTTTTGATGATGATAACCCAGAAGCTTCATAATCTTTTACTACTTTAGCACTATTAATTTTAATTGAATACATAGCTTTCCCAGTATTATCAAGTATCAAAGCTTCTTCACCTTGTTTATACACTTTGGGTACTTCAACCGTAACAGTTTTAGCTATCGGCTTATTAGTTGGTGCTTTAGAACACCCAACACTAATTATTGATGTTGCAATTACTAAAGACATTACTAATAAAGTATGTTTACAATTATTCATTATTAAATTCCCCCTTAATTTATATAACGCTACTATTCTACAAAACTTTCCATAATCCTTCAAAATAAACAAAAAAATAAGCCCTAGAAATTAATCTAGGGGGTTTTCGATATAACTTAGTACTGCCATATAAGGCCCTTTACTATGCATTAATGTCGAATAAAGATATTGTATACCAGATAATAGTTTTATGCAATAGCTAGTGAACAAATTTATCAATAAGAAAGACAACTAAAGTATTTGCAACCATAGAGACAATCACCCAAAATCTGTCTTTGGAATCTTTCTTATCTTTACTTTTCTGACTGTTAACAGCTGCTATCACTGCAAAATTACTATTAATAGTTGCTATATTTTCACTTATTTTTTCCATTTTATTATCAAATTTATCTAACTTTACATCAAACTTGTCACTTAATTTATCAATTTTATCCGAGATTAATACTCCATCAGTCTTATCTAACTTTAGATCTAGTTTATCATTTAATTTTTCTATTTTTTCTGAAATTAAAGCATTATCTCCCAAAATAAACATCTCCTTCTCTGATAGTGAAGTTTTAACATTATTTGCTCCAGCCATATAACCTTGAAGATATGTCCTTTCTAACAAAGATATCTTTTTATGTAAATTATCTTCTCCAAATAGTAAACCTTTATCATATGTATATCCTTTTAGAGATGTAATATTACCATTATTAGTATTCAAAGTTTCAGGACTAATTATACTTTCAATGCTGGTATTTGCAGAATTATTCATTTCACTTCTTCAATTGATGCAAAAATCTCTTTAGGAACTATAATTTCACCAAATCTTTGTTCATATTTTTTAACATTTTCTGTAAGCAATGTACTTAAAACTTTGGCATGTTGAGGACTCATGAATACCCTACATAACTCTTTACGAATAACTTTAGGAATTTTAGCTTCTTCTAAACTTTGATTTGTAAATACAAATTGAAAATCATAATAGTTTGGGATTATACTTGCAGCATTAGTATAAAATGTAATAGAATTTTCCTTTTGATTTTCTACCACTAGGTTTTGGTTGTCAATCATTTTATTCATAGTTAGTTTCCCCCCAAATGTTTCTTATATTATATACTACATCTTAAGGGGCAGGTAGTAAATATTTTATATGAAATTCAAGATAATTATTTATTAATATTGTCTTTTCATAGTAATATATTCAATATTATATAAAACGTTACAATATATGGACATGATTTATATTAAACCAACAATAAAGTAAAAAAGCCTGACATTAGTAATTAAACTAACATCAGGCTTTAGAGTTTATATTATACTGTTGGAGTTACTATAGGTGTTACTGGCTGTAACTCAGTTGTACCATCTGCTGCATAGTATTTAATAATAGGTACCTTTGCTTCTATGACAGGATCTAATTCTTTTATAACTGCTGCTTTGTCTTTATTATATTCACCAGATAGTGATTGTTTTAAAAGGTCTATATCTTCATCAGTAATCGAAGGAATTTTTGTCTTAATTAAAGCAACAAATGTATCTGATTTAGAATTAACTAAGGTCCCAAGTCTTCCATCTTCATTAACTTTATTAAATATATCTGTGGCAATAGCTTTAGTTTTAGTATACTTAGTTAAGCCTATCTTAGCAACTGTAAGGTCAACTAATTTAGGCACTACCTTTACTATTGCTTGCCCGATATAACCTATTAGAGCGATTAAAATTGCAACTAAAGCTGTTTGTAAAACTGGAACTACCTGTACTATAAATTGATTCATTAATAAAACCTCCTAATTTATAATAATTTCTTCCAACCCAATATTCCTATTATTCCATCTGCAACTAATTCATTTTTAGATTGCCATACTTTAGTTGCTTTTTCTGTATTCACTCCAAAAATTCCATCTGCTGTTACACCTGTTCGATATTGTATGAAGCGAGTTGCATATTCTAAATGAGCATATTTAACTCCATCAACTGGCCTTGATAGTATTTGCATAATAGCACCCTGAGTGTTATTACCAAGTATCCCATCCTGAGTTAATCCCATAATCTTTTGAAATTTAATAATTGCATTGGTTGTATTAGAACCTTGAAGTCCATCAGTTACTAAATCGGCTAATTTAGTTAAATTTAAGTTGCATTGTAATTGCCTTATAGTTTCATTGCATTGTGGCATTGCAACCGTTTGAGCAGTTAAAACAACATTTAAACCGGTTAAAATTCCAGTTGAAAAATCATCTATATCAACAAGACCATTAACTCCATTAACTTTACCTTTGTCTGTAGATTGAAAACCTACATAACTACTAGCGTCTGGTTTATTAATACCATAATGCGCAACCCATAACGGCATATTTTTAACTGTACTATCTAAAACAGTTGCATAAAAGTTATCACCTGTATAAATTCCAACTTCCAAACCTTTACTTATCAAGTGATCTGCAAATCTTCGCACGTTAGAGTTTATTTGAGCATTGGTTTGTCCGTAAACTTCTTCTACATCTATTATATATTTACAATCAACTTGTAGCCCTTGCGTAGCTTTTAACATATGTTCTGCTTCTGAAACTGCATCATTTGCTCTTAAATAATGATAAAAGCTTACTTTTAAACCGGCAGACTTTGCACCGTTATATTGTGATCTCATAAAAGGATTATCATATGTCAAACCCTCAGTAGATTTAATATAAACTATCTCTACACCACTTGCTTTTACCTTAGCAAAGTCCACAACTCCTTGCATACTAGCGATATCTATTCCTTTCATGTAATCCCTCCTTAGTTTCCAGAAAGAAATTTTATTATTATTGCTCCATATTTAACTATAATTCCCATAAATAGATTAAGGGCCATTAAAAATATAGCGACACGTAATGTTCTATTGTCACTCTTTTTTATTCTTAAAGCTTCTTTTTTTTCTAATGCAGTGGCTTTTTCATCCGCAATTCTTCTATCTTCAATAGCTTTAAATCCGGAATCCATTGCAACTTTACTTTCTTTGTTGGTAATAGCAACTAATTGTTGATTTTCTTTAGCTGCTAGTGCTTGTGACTCTAGTGTTTTTTGTACCTGTTCGGTTACAAATATAGTTTTTTCTTGACTGGTTCTAATGTCGGATATATTTTTTTGCATATCTCTTTCATTATTTTTTCTATCTGTCATATCTTCTGCTATATGTTTAAATTCATTTTCCATGATACATACATGCACTTCTGCCATATTTTACGCCTCCTATCAAATTAATATTGTGTAGGGCATACCGCCTCTTTTATTTTAGGTAGCCTTCAAGTTTTTAACTTAAAGGCAATTAGTTTAGTAAAGTCTTTGGGCTATCGACATGTACCACCAGCTAAGCCAATAAATCATATATACCACCACCTTAAATATTTTTGCATAATAAAAGCAACCTCAATTAAGAAGCTGCTACTGAATAAGTTTACATTAAAAAAGCACCTCTTAATGAGATGCCATACCGCTAAAATTTATTAAATTATCAACTTCACAAACTATCTTACCGTTTAAATTCAATGAAGCATATTTATATTTATTATAAGTAAATCCATCACCTATCAGTAAGCCTAATTCAAGTGTAAATCCAACTATTAAAATTGCTACTATGAATTTTTTAAACTTTTTCATTCTATACCTCCGTAGTATATCCGATTATTTATTATAGGAAGTATGCTCGGAAAACATACTTTTCGGTCTGCATAACCTATCCTATAGTTACATTGTATACTAAAAAACGAAAAAGATTATAATTATTTTATTTACTTTGAATAAATGCCTGAATATTAACCTGTACTGATACTCTACCTCTTTGAGTGCTTGAAACTTCAAGTGCATATGTTTGCCCAGGAGTACCAATCCATTCTGATATATCTATATCAATACTCGAGCCTTCATTTGCTCCATCAGCAACAGCAACTCCATCTATTAATATTTTAGAACCAGCAGTATAAGTATCTTCAAATATCCCGTATTGAATAGCGTGAGTATGCTCAGGGATTGTAAATGTATGAGTGTGGTTAGGAATATCTACGGTATGTGAATGTGTTGGCACACTTACAGTATGTGTATGATCTGAAATACTTACAGTATGAGTATGTGCTGGTACGCTTACACTATGATTATGTGCTAAACTACTTTGATATATATATTGTTGTGTTGATGTACCATCTATATTCGAATATAAAACAATTACATTACCTTCATTAATTTTAGCCGCCCAACCACTACCCCAATTATCAGAATTAGTGCTTGTAGGATTAGAAGAACCACCACTTGAACTTGTTGGTGTACTTGCTCCACCACTACTACTAGTTGGTGTTGAAGCCCCACCACTTGAACTTGTCGCTGTACTTCCACCACCAGAACTACTTGTAACAATTTGTTGCGCTGCCGCCGCCATACCTTTCTCATATGCTCTAAACTTTTGACTTTCTACATGTAACATAACTCTATTTACATAAATAATATCAGGACTTAACCACAATGGGATGATAATACTGTGAACTTCATCTAAATTATCACACGCATTTAACGTAGTTATAAAAGTATTTCCTTGAGGTGCATTTTCCAAACTTGAAATCCTCGAAACTAAACTTATTTGCTGTGTACTTAATCTAATTGGTTTAGTATCTATAACAAGTTTAGGATTATAAGCAGCTAATAAATCAGTTTCTTTTTCAATTATTCTTGCAAATATATCAAATTGCATAACACTATTATCTACTTCCACCGTATCGCCTAAACTAACTGGTAAATCTAAATTAATTAAACTTAAATCTGTCATTTCTGCTTCAACTGTCATAACTGGTTTAGAATTCTGAGTTAAATAAGTTTGCCCCCATATCTTTAATGTACTAGCATTTTGTATATCTTTATTTGTAATAGCTGTAGTAATAATCCCATATTCAGCCTGTGAAGTTAAATCATTTATATAATTCAATCCACTATTAACACTTTTTATATTTAATTGGTTTATTCCTTCACCATACCCAAGTGGTATTATTCGAGTTAATACAGTTGTAGGATCATAATTTACTAATAAGCTTTGTTGATTTCTTCCTAATTCTATTTTTACATTATTATTTGTTCCCTGATCTGTTAGAAAATCTAAATATAATAATCCAGAAGTTTCTCTTACTCTTATATCTCCACCTAAAATATTAACTAAGTTTTTAATTATTGCGTTTAAAGTTGACTCATAGTTTACGCTAACAGTTATTAAATTAGTTAATTCAATAGTTCCTAAGTGAATAGTCTTACTTACATCATTTACTTGTGTGTTATGGCTTGATAGTAAGCTAGTTAGTATCTGTGTGGGTGTTTGGTCTTGATAAGTAAATTGGTCTGTAGAACTGTCTATAAGATAAGCCAGCGCATCCTCACATATAACCGTTTTACTAAATATTCCACCGTTATTCATTTCGTCGCCAACATTTAAAACTCTACCAATAAATATATCATTACCGTTAATATCAGTTACTTTAATTTTAGTACTTAATGATTTAATCAAGTTATACCCAACATTCATAAATGGAATTGTAAAAGTTAAATTATTTACTAATGAAAGTTTTTCTTGTAATGATAAAGCTAATAAATGTGGTACAGTTTCATCTGCTGAAGGATAGTTTATTATTGTTTCAACATTTGCATTAAAAATAATTACTTGATACACTCTATCACCTCCATATAAAAAAGCACCCTTGCGAGTGCTAAGTTTTGTTATATTTACTTTTTACGGTTGTTATGGCTTTTAATCCTATTGCGTAACAGATTCTTTCAAATTATTTTGTTTATATAAAAATAGATATTTAGAAATTTTACTTTCAATCTTATAAAATACTAATCCTAAACATATACACAAAAGTACATTAATAGGTATAGCAATATAAATTATCAAATGTGCTGTCAACCTTCCGAGTGATATAAAGTATAACGCTTGGAATAAGAAAATATGATATGATTTTCCACCAATTTTGCCAAGATACCTCCAAATTAATGTTTTTGATTCAGATGGAAACTTCTTTAATCCAACTACTACTAATGCAAATGGCAGTAAAAATGATGGTGCATTTTGACTTCCCCATAAATGATACACTGGGAAATTCACTCCAAAGTATTCTATGCTAGTTATATATACTAAACTAAATAAAACTCCAATTAAAAATAGCTTTTTTCTTTTTATTTCATATAAAGCTAAATAAACTCCGATTGCTGCAACAAATAGAAATCTAAGTGATGCAACACGATATATAGAATTAGATATATTAGTATAATATGAAAATAACTCAAATATCATATTTATAATAAATGCTGATATTAACATAATGTATCTATTGTTCTGTGCAATCTTATATAACAGTGGAATTAATATTACAAACTGTAATATTATAGGTATAAAATATGCTCCTTGACCCCAACCACCTACTATAAATTCATAACCTATGCCCTTTATTGCTATTGGCTGTTTTGTTATAATTGCAATAAAAAATTCCAATATCCAGATATAAATTAAAGGAACTAAAATTCTTTTAATCCTTTTAATAAGATAAGATTTTTTATAACAGTCCCCAAAATTAACAATACCTTTATTTATATAAGAATGTATAGTATTGTATCCAAACAAAATTAAAAAGACTGGAACAGCCTGCAATATATAATAGGCTCCTCCAATAAAATCCATTTGTTTTGTAGTCATAGAATGTTCCATTATTACAAAGATAATAGCAAACCCTTTCAAGTAATCAATCTGTGCTATGCGTTTCATAACTTCCCCCTTAATATACTTTCAGTAATTTATAACCCATAATGTATTATACATCAAGTAGAGAATATAATGATAAAATAAGTAATTATCTATATTGTCACCGCTATAGCACTAAATAGTAATGTCAAAAGTTATACCATCAAAAATTATAGATGTAAGCGTACTATCTGAAATAGTCTGTGCTAGTGAAATATTACCATTTACATTAATCTGAATTAAAACAGGGATTGTACCGCTTGTAACTACTCCTATTGCCATTCTATAAATTGTGTATCTAGGCATTAAAATCGTTAAGGTTGTTAAAACTGTTCCCGTCGTAAGTGTTCCTGTACCCTTTGCAATTGAACCAATTAACGATGTTTTTCTAGCTGACGATATATACTGTTTTAATAATTGTGTACCTACTGCCCAACCATTTTGATATGCTCCTACTCCTATTATTAAGTTACAAGAAATTGCGCTAATTCCTTTTGAGAATAATGGAATTGTAGCATTTGTTAAAATACTTGTACTACCTTCTATAATAGAACCATCTGCCACACTTGATGATAAATTATAAAATGATTGATTGGAATATATACCATATCTAAATCCCGTGTTTGTTAATATTAATCCATATATTGTTGCTACTGTACCTACATCAAAATACAAACCGTCTAATGTTCCTACTCCAACTTTTGTTAGTGAAGGATTGGTAAACATTAACATATTACAATAAGCTGTATATAACAATCTTGATGAATTCCCTGAGAATGTGCAACTTATAAAATTAATATAACTTGTATTATAAAGATAATTAGCATTTGTAGCATCTATTATACCCGTAAAATTAATAAGATTAAAAAATAATCTAGACGAGCAATTAACAACATTTAAAGAACCAACTTTTATAAGTGTAGAACCATCTGAAGAAACAATACTAAGTGAGGATATGTTATGAATATTAATAAGACTAATATTTTCGGTATTATCATTTAGTAGATTAATAACTAAATTTGAACCATCTGTATAATTAAACATTGTAAGGGCTTGATGAATAGTTTTTAAAGGTGTTAATGCCGTAATACCTGTATTATTATCATTTCCACTATTGGATACATACAAAGTGTAAGTAACATTTTGTACAGGTTGTGTCATAATAATATCTTTTTCAGCTAAATTCAATAGTTTAGAAATATTTTTAAAAATAATATCCCCGTTTATTTCTAAAGCATCATATAAACTAACACCATCGAAAGCTAAACATGTATACCCGTTTGTACTACTTGGATATATAGATGCAATCATATCCCAACTGTCACCATTGTTAATGCTGGACATAAGAGAAGGGTTCGACCTATCACTTAATAAATTATGTGGAGCAGAATAATAAATTTTTTGTCTGCCATTTGGCAATATTGCTTTTATCATACTAGCTTGTGTACCCATTAATTGCATTAATTTATTTGGGCTATGAACATAGTTACACCCCGTAGGTGTCCATGTTACGCCCATATCAATTGTTCTATATACACATCGTTTTCCCGAAGCGTCACTCCTTGCATTAATTAATAATGCTCCACCACCTACAATTTCAACTATATTACATTCACTTGTATATTCTGGGAGTAATGTTTGACACATAACCCATGTTGAACCATTATCTACGGAATATATAAATCCAGATTGCATATCGAAAGGTAATCGATTTACATTACTACATTGTACTGGTAAAATCATAGTACCATTTGCCATTACAATTCCACTACCTACACCTGTTAAAAATAACATTCTGTTTGAAAATGTATCAATAATATGTTTTATACTTGTTTCTGCCGACCATGTTACACCATCATCTATTGAGGTAACAAATACTAAATCCCAATTTGTTTTATCTGTTTTAGTAAACCATGTTAAATCATCATCTAATTTAACAGCAAAAACAAATAATTTATCTAATGCTTTATTGTAAATTATACAACTATCCATAACCCTTGAGTTTTCTGAAATAAGGTTATGATGTATGATTATTTGTTTATTAATCCATGTTAAACCTCCATCAATGCTACGAGCCGAACCATTATCAATAATACCAAAATCATCCATGCCTGAATAACGTATATCTGCACCAGCAATAATAGTACCATGTGAAGTAGTAATCATATTAGGTATTCTGAAATAAAGCGAACCAAAATCTACACCTGATTGAAAAATAGTAGATGTTGGAATATCTTGATATGCTTTTTGTGTCAAAGATACATCAGAATTATTTAATCTTGTGTTTAAATCTGGGAATGTACTTCTCGCTGTTGATACTTCCAAAATAGGATCGCTATGTTCCATCCCAGCAAAACCATTTACTCTATCAGTTTCATTAGCTACTCTGGTAATTTCAGATGTTTGTCTTGATGCTTCTGTTATTACTCTAGCACTTTCATTTGTATTTACTGTGATTACTTGTCCTTCAACCGTAGTTTGTCTTAAATTATTACTTGTTATTTCACTATCTATAGTTTCTAAACCACTTGCTATATTTTCTCTAACATCTTTTCCATATATAGCAGTTCTAATTTGCGCTGTTTTATCTGTTACACTCGACATTATAAACTCACCTTCCTAAACAAAAATTTAATATGTCCTGTTCCATTTATTATTATCGTATTAGCTCCATTTAAAAGCTTTAATCCATATGTCACATTATCACCTATAACCAAATTGTAATTAATACCGCCTAAAATAATACTCATTGCAGTAGTACAATTTATAGTAGGTGTTACAAATCTATTTGCATTATAAATAGTTACTGTTTTAGTTCCAACTACATCAAATTCAACTGTCTGTGAAATATCAGTCTCAAAATTAAAAGTATCCCATATGTCGTTGCCTTCTAAATTAATACCATATTTAAATGGATTGCAAATGAAAGTAACTTCTAAATCACCATTATCAACAAATTCATCCCATGTTGGTACTCCTTGCGCTTCTGCTAAAAAATAAAAGTCTGGCATAAAGTCAAATATTAACTGGCTTTGCCCGACATCTAATAACCATTCTAATACTTGACTATATAAAACATATAACCCTTGTCTTGTAGGAGTTAATAACGCTAATTTAACAATTATATTTCTCATATCATAAACTTGTTCACCATTAGAACCAATAGTTGAAAAGTCATAATATCCATTCATAAAAGGTACTGTACTAAGTATTTTTCTTTTAGGTGGAGCAAGTATACTTTTTTCTTCAACATATAACCCAAAATCATTAAAACTATGTTTACCATTAAAGGTTATCCCAAACATACACCTTGCCCCCTTGCTAGTATTTTATTTTTATTTCCAGCCAAGTTGTCTGTACTATCAAGTAAATATTCAGCAATAACTTTGCCATTTTGCAAAACTAATTGTACTGTTGTTGGCTTACTATCTTTTTTAGTATCTTTATTCTTTGCCATTTCCATGGATACATCGTGCGGAATGATCTGGGTGTGATTAGGTAGGTTCATTATTTCGCCGCCGGCTTCATTAAATAATCCTAGTCCACCTTTCCAATTGCTATCACCTGATGCTCTACCAACTAAGCCTGTTCCACTTGTTACCGTTGATACTGTAGCTGTTTTGTTATTTAATGTAATGCCATTGAAAACATGAATTAAATCTATAACTCCCTGAATTGCTAATTTGATAGTCCCAAAAACTCCACTAAAAATACTAGCAACTGCATTTAATCCAGGCGCAATAGCTTGATATATAGTACCAACAACTCTAATGATAGTTGTTATTATATCAATTGCAGTTTTTATTACAGCAACAACGATCGGGAATACCATTTGACAAATTGCCTTAATTCCGGGCATTGCTTTATTAAAGGTATCTAATAAACCTTTTACAATAGGTATAACATTATCTTTTATTGCTTGTACTAGAGCATCAAAAGATGGTTTTATATAATTATAAGCAGCCATTACAGCGTTTTTAATAGCTGGAAAGTTTGCAATAAACCAATCAGCCATTGCCTTAAAAGTTGGCACTAATTGATTGACCACAAAGTCTGAGATAACTTTTAGAACACTTTTTATAATGTCTGATGCAACTTTTACAATATCCTGTATTTGTGGCATATATGGTTTTATCCAATTATAAAAACTTTGAAATGCCGGGATCACGGTCGTTATTATAAATTGACCGACCGACTTCAATCCCTCGCCAATCGCTTTTGTTACCACACCTATGACTTGTTGAATTTGTGGCATATGAGCATTTATAAAGCTGACAAACTGTGTCAGATAAGGCAATACAGCATTTCCTATTGACACACCTACACCGGCCAATTGATTTTTTAATATTGTAAACTGACCGCCTAAGGTCTTAGAAGCTGCGAGAGCTGAGCCACCAAACTCTTTAGATAATTCATCCAATATTATTTTCTGTGCCCCCGCTGTATTTCCCACGGCAACCATCGCTTTGACCTGTTCCTTCTGCTGATCGGTTAGTTTTACACCAACTCGCTGTAGCGCAGTAACACCAGCAATAGGATCATTTAAAGCTTTACCTAACTGCATAGCAGCCGAAGAAGCATCTTCTTTTAAAGAGGTTGCCATATCATTTACTGCTACAGTAGCTCGTGGAAATGTAGTTTTCCCAATATTTGTAAAAGTGAGTAAAAGGTTTTGTGTATCCATGTTAGTACCTTTGCTCATTGTACTCACCTTACTATTTGCATCTGCAAGTTTAATAAGTTCACTACTTGTCATCCCAGCGGCACCCTTAGTCGAAGTTAATACAGCATTCATTTGTGCCAATCTATTTTGAGCATTCATTGTATTTGTGATCATATCTTTAAGACCTAGTCCAGCACCAATAACAGCACCAACTTTTAATGCTGATGAAACTATATTACCAAAACTTAAACCCATACCCTTAGAAACACCACTAGCTTTTTTATCAACATTATCTAAGGCAGTAGTAGCTTTCTTGTCATCAATCAAAATCGAACCCATCAATTCAAAAATTTGCATCTATTTACCTCCTTTTCTGGTCTAAAGCCTTAATTTTTTCAGCTTCAGCGAGGATTTTATCTATATCTAACTTTTCTGGTTTAGGTTTAAAAGCTTCTTTTTTATAATCTTCAAAGGGTATAAATGTTTCTTGATCCATTCTTGCAAAATCAACTAGCCATTGATCCCAAAGTTTATCTTCTGCATTTTCTCGTTTAGCTTTTAAATACATTCCCATAACATCATCAAATTCCATTGACATAATAAAATTAATATCATATCTGTGCATTAAAGTATCAAAAAAATCTTCGCCAGTTACTTCAATGCTGACTTGAAAAAACTTTGTATAGTTCCATCCGCAAATATAGCTTCAATAGCTGCCATAAATACATCTAAATCTTTTAATTCTTCGATTGTTTTCTCACTAACATCTGATATAAATTTATAAACTTCATTTTCTGCATTGGATATATTTTCAACGAATATCATTATTAACTCTATTTGCATTTCTTTTTCTGCAACTTCTCTATTTTTAGTACCTTCAAGTTCTCTTGAAAGTTTTTTTATTTCAGTTCTAATTCCCATTTTCTTAATTATCTTAGTGAATGTAAAAAAGTCCGTACTTTGTAATTTTCTCAATATTAAACCTCCAATAATAAAAAGCACCCCGAAGGATGCTATATTTTTTAAACTATAACAGGATATCTTATTTCATATGCTAAAACTGATGGCGTATCTGGTGAAATGTGTGCCGTAAATGTACAAGGTAAAATATTATCTTGTGAGTCTTTAGAAGAGAACTTAATCCCAGCATCACCTAAGGCATTTTTTAATATAATTATTACTGGTGTAGTTGAACCACTTAGACTACTGACTAAAGCTATATTATCTATATAATCAGTTAGTTCAATTACTGTTTTAGATGTTATTGTGTCATAACCAACATTGGTTACAGAATCTACATCAGCCATCAATGCAGCTTTTAAAATATCGGTTGTTACCTCCAAAAAATTAATTTTTAAGGTACAATCTACACTTATAATTTGTGTGCCGCCCTTCCATGAACCTTTAATTCCGTCGGCTTTTATTTCTCTTGTTTTTGGGACTATATCTAGTTCACAACCTCCACTTGTACACCCCATTAGTGCTTCCCCTGTAAGACCATAATTCTTGTATACGGCTCCACTATCGAGCATAAGATGTTTTAGTGTTTCTGCTGTAAAACCTATTGTATTTGTACTTCCTTCTGCCATATTTAAAACCTCCTAAATTTTGTATACTGTAACTTTGTATCTTAATTTTCTTCGCTGTATTCCTATAACTTCATCAGGCAAATCTAACCTATAAGGCGTTTCCCTATTAATTGAAACTTGCATTGTTTCATCTATATAGTGATATCTATTTAATGTTTTATGAATATTATCTGTTATTAATTCAACCTCATTTATATCAGTATCTTTATTATCCCAAACATTAACTTCCAATAGATTATTGTCACTAAAACTATTGTTTAGTAAAATGTTAGGAAAGATTATTTCGCAGAAAGGATAAACTTTAGGAACTTGATTGCTTTTTTCATCTAATTGCTCCGTTGGGTAGTGGTCTACATAACAATCACATAAAGGATTTATTAAATTATAAAGTAAAGTATATAAATCCATCATTATTTACCACCCATCTTTTGTGTATAAATTTTAGTTGCAACATTAACAATTTTAGGAATAGCATTAGTAGCACCATTCATTAAGAAATGTTGAGCCTTTTGTTTACTTGAACCTTGATCCACATATAAACCATATGGTGCTTCTGGTGTGACGCCTATATAAACACCCTTATCACCAGAAATTACATCACTAGCAATACATTTTTTAAGGTTGCCTGTAAGAACTGGTGTAATACTTTGAACTTCTGCAACTGCTAACGTTCCTACACCTACACAAAATTCATGTTTGCATAGTTTCATCATAGCCATAACTTTAGTTTTATAAGATACATAACTCATTTAAGCCACTTCCAGACAAGCTAATTCTAGGTA
>QGNH01001217.1_pt1 | contig 39459 bp, 57 predicted proteins | sample 1735481 | NCBI WGS metagenome assembly QGNH01 (sample SAMN09239004, study PRJNA386568) | Viral metagenome, whole genome shotgun sequencing project. | reverse complement strand
AAAAGTGCTGGTGCGCAGCATGCTGAGCCAGTTGCTCGGCATGCCCGCGCTGCCGATCATGCAGGAGCACGACGCGGCGGATGCGGCGCATGCGCAGGCGATTGCGCCGCCCGACCCGTATGCGGGTGCGACCGCAGCCGCCGACACCCCGCAGCCGAACGGAGCCGCGCCATGATCCCCCTTTTCATCCAGTTGCTCGTGATCATTCTGGTGTTCGGCGTGGTCTACTACATCATCACGCTCATTCCTTTGCCGGCGCCGTTCCCGCTGATCGCGCAGCTCGTCCTGGCGCTGATCCTGCTGCTGGTGCTGCTCGACCTGCTGCTCGGTTTCTCCGGCCGCACGGCGCTGCTGCGATGAGCTTCTCGCCCGATCCCCGTGGTGATCGCCATGAGCTTTGATCCCGCCCGCTTTGCCGAACGCGAGCTTAAGCTGCGCCGGCAACTGGCCGCGACCGCCGCATCGAGTGATCAGGTGACCGTGCGAGCCCTTTGCATCGATACACTCACTCTCGTGACGGACCTGCAGGTCGCGCTGACTGAGCAGCTTGTCGAAGCGCTGCAGGATCACGAGCGGCGCCTGAAGGTGCTCGAGAGCAAGTCATGATCGGCCTGCTCATGCAAATCGAGGCCAAGATCAACGATATCATTGCCACCCTGGCAACGATGCAACAGGAGATGAACTTAATGTCTGCTACCGTTTCGACCATCGATACCGATATCGCCGGGCTGCAGGCCGACGTCGCGGCACTCACCACGACGACGGCAAGCGCCGTCGCGCTGATCGACGGCTTCGCGGCCCAGCTCGCCACCGCCCAGGCCGCGGCCGCGTCCGCCGGCGCCACGGCTGAACAGCTGTCCGAGCTGACCGCCCTCCACACCTCGATCACGGCTGCGACCACCGGCCTCGCGGCCGCGGTCACCGCCAACACGCCGGCGGCTCCCGCGGCACCCGCCACGCCGGCTGCACCGGCGGCTCCCGCGGCGCCCGCGGCGGCCTGAGTGCGGCAGACGCCCTACGACTGATCAACCCGTGCCCTCGCGCTCCCGGCGATAGATTTCGATCATCCGCTGCGCGAGGGGTCCCTGCCGCGCCGCGAAGGCGCTGAGGCAGATCTGGAACAGCATCTCGTTAAGCCGGTCCCAGCGCCGCACCTGGCGGTAATTGTAGACCAGCAGGCAGGCGTTCACGGCGACGGCGCCCCACACCACCAAGTTTTCCAGCCACATCGCGATATCTCCCGGCTCGAGCGCCTGCTCACCGGGGGTTCGCTTACCGCACCGGACGGTCATCCGGCTATTCCGTGGAGAGACTCCATGAGCGACACGACCGAGCATGACGCCCGACAGGCGGCGGCGACGGAACCCTCCGCCACCGAGCCTGCTGTACCGCCCGCGACCACCGAGACCGCTCCCGCGCCGGGCCAGGAGCAAACCCCGCCAGCAGAGTCCACCGCGGCAACGCCCGATGCCAAAGCGGATCCCAAAGGGGATCCACGCGACCGGGCCATTCGCCAGCTGGCCTTCGAGCAGCGGGAGACACGGCGGCAGCTGCAGGCCGCTCGCGAGGAGCTTGAGCGCCTCCATCCGCGCGATCCGAATGCTCCGCCGGCGCCGGCGGAGCTCGACCGGATCGTCGAGGAACGCGCCCGGGCGCTCATCGAGCAGCGGGAGACGCAGGGCAGGACCGAGGCGGCGATCGCCGCGGGCAATGCCGCCTATCCCGACTTCACCGAGCGCTGCAACGAGCTGGCGGCCATGGGCGCGGCGGACAACCCCGCCTTCATGTCGACGATCTGGAAGATCCCCGAGGGCCACAAGGTCATCGCCGAGCTTGCAGGCAACCCCGCCGACGCCGCCCGCATCCTCAAGCTGCCGCCGGTCGACCTCGCCCTGGAACTGGCCGGCATGGCTGCCCGCATATCCGCGGCACCCGCGCCGGCGCCGGCTCCGGCCAAAGCCACATCCCGGGCACCGCCGCCGATCACGCCGCTGGCGACCGCCGCACGCACGGAGGTCAACCCGGAGACGATGTCGGAGGCGGCGTTCCAGGCCTGGTGGAACAAGCAGACGCGTGCCCGCTCGCGACCCGGCTAGAGGCGCCCGGCCTCCCTCCTTCAACCCCTTAAGCAACTCCCTTGGGCAAGGGCTGCTGACAGCACCGCGAGGTGCCGTGTCCTTCTCAATGGAGCCTGACTGTGGCCAATACTCTTCTCAATTCCAGCATCATCACCAACGCAGCACTCGCGATCCTGCACCAGAAGTGCAACTTCATCGGCTCGATCAACCGCGCCTATGACGACCAGTTCACCGCCGGCGGCGCGCAGATCGGCACTCAGCTTCGCATCCGGCTGCCGAACCAGTACACCATCCGCAGCGGTCCCACGCTCTCGGTGCAGCCGACGGTCAACAACTACGCGACGTTGAACGTCACCAGCCAGAAGGGCGTCGACATCTCGTTCAGCAGCGTCGAGCTGACCTTGAACATCATCGATTTCAGCAAGCTGATCCTGGAACCCGCGATGGCGGTGCTGGCCGCCAACATCGAGGCGGACGCGCTGAACATGGTCACCAGCGTCTACAACCAGGTGAACGGCCAGGGTGCTGCGCAGAGCCTGCAGAACGTGCTGGGCGCCCGCAAGATCCTGCTCGATAACCTGGCCCCGTCCGGCGAGAAGCTGATCCGGCTGAACACCCAGGACAACGTCGACCTGGTCAACAGCTTGAAGGGCCTGTTCCAGTCCTCGACCGAGATCTCCGAGCAGTATCGCGACGGCGTCATGGGCCACACCGGCGGCTTCGAGTTCGCCGAGAACACCTTCCTCAACCAGTATACCCGCGGCGCGGAATCGGCGACCTACGTCGTCAACGGCGCCAACCAGACCGGCTCGAGCCTGATCGTGGGCACCGGGACGGGTGCAGGCAACGCGGGCGACATCTTCACCATCGCCAACGTCTACCGCGTGCATCCCGAGACCAAGGCGAGCACGGCGACGTTGCAGCAGTTCGTGCTCACCGCGGCCTATGCGGGCGGTGCGGGCACGATGGCGATCTCGCCCGCGATCAGCATCAGCGGCGGCACCCAGAACGTCTCAGCGGCTCCCGCGACGGGCGCGCTGCTGAGCTTTGCCGGCACCGCCTCGACCGCCTCGGGGATCAGCCTGGCCTACGCCAAGGATGCCTTCACATTCGCAACGGCTGATCTGGTGATGCCGGGCGGCGTCGACATGGCGGCGCGCAAGGTCATGGATGGCATCAGCATGCGCCTGGTGCGGCAGTACGACGTGAACAACGATTTGTTCCCGTGCCGATTGGATGTACTCTATGGCTATCAGGCTATTCGCCCCCAGCTTGCAGTAAGATTAGCTGCAAACTAGGCTATAACGAAGTAATAAAGCCGCTATTTTCGTAAGGTATCTTGTAAATACCATGGACAGGCTCAGCAAGCGCCGCAGTTGGGCGCATATCGAGTAAAGGAATCCCATCATGGCTCTGACCACATTCGCTCTGGCCTTCCCCGCCGTCTCGACCGTGACGGAGGGCATTGTCGCCACCCCGTCCGGCACGCAAGCCACCGGTGTGCAGCTGACCACGCGCTACAATTCGCTGACCACGGTGGCGACCTCCGGCGACAGCGTGATCCTGCCGCCGTGGCAGACCGACATTCCGATCTACGTGTCCAATGACGGCGCCGCGGCCGCCGGTGTCTATCCGACCGTTGGCCAGCAGATCGGCTCGGCGGCGATCAACGCCGTGTTCCTGCTGACCGCGGGCAAGACGGCGATGTTCGTGGGCGCCGGCACGACCGGCAAATGGCGGTACGTCATGAGCGCCTGACATGGCGCTTTCCACCGCCGGAGACCTGATCGCGTTCGCGCTTCGCGCAGCCGGCGTGAACGGCATCGGCCAGTCCCCGTCGGCGACCGACAGCAACGACGGGCTGACGATCCTCAACATGCTGCTGGCTGAGTGGCAGTTGAACCGCTGGCTGGTCTACGACCTGGTGGAAGCCGTGGCGATGTCCACCGGGGCGCTGTCCTACACCGTTGGGGCGGCAGGCACCTTCGTGCTGGCGTTCTCGGGGCAGCGTCCCGACCGCATCGACAGCGTCTATGCGCGGCTGATCGGAACGCCGAACGTGGACACCTATCTCTATCCGTTCGCGTCGCGGGAGGGGTTCAACCGGGCCGCGGTCGAGCCCGGCGCCCCGGAGGCCTATTTCTATGACGCGACCGCGGGTGCGACCGGCACGCTCTACATCTACCCGATCCCGCCGAGCACATATGAGCTGCACGTCCAGGCCAAGGCATCGCTCGGCCAGTTCGCAGCGCTCACCTCGCCGCTGACCCTGCCGCTGCAATACACCACGGCGCTGATGTGGAACCTGGCGAAGGACATGCGGCCGGTGTTCGGCCTGCCGGATGACCCGTCCGTCTCGGCGCGGGCGCAGCAGGCGCTGCTGGCGATCGGCAGCTCCGGCGCGCAACTGGCGCAGGCGCAGCAGGTCTCGCCGAGCCGCCGCAGCGGCGTGTTCTCGCATGTCGTGCCGGCACAGCAGCAGAGCGGCGGCTGATGGATAGCAGCCTGCAGTTCGCACCGCCGCCCGGCGCCGGGGCCGTACTGGATAACGGCAACAAGCGCATCTATGGCGGCGTCGGCATTACCGCGGCGGCGGGTGCGTTCATGACGGAATCCATGACGCTGACCGCCCCGGTGTATCAGTTCTCATTTGAGCTGGAGCCATCGGCCGGCGATACGGTCGGGTTCGGCTGGCAAGACTTTACCTGGGCCAACCTGCCGCATAACACGACGCCGGGCAGCGGAAGCGGGCATTTCCTGGCGCTGACCGGGGCAGGCAATCTCTATCTCGGATCGTCAACTACGCCTGTTGCCACCGGCCTCGGCACGCTCGGCGCCGGCCAGATCGTCTATTTCGTGGTGGATGTTCGGAACGCGCTTGCCTGGGTGCAGATCCAGAACGGCCCGGTCAATGGCAATCCGCTCGCCGTGCCGGCCGCGGAAGCCAATCCCGACGGCAGTTTCGGCACCCCGGTTGGCGGTCTCGACATCAGTTCGCTCATCTCACAACCGCTGTTTCCGTTCGGGTGCGTGTATGCCGTTAATGATACCATCGACTTCGAGCAGGCCGGCCAATGGCTGGCGCCGGTGACCGTAACCTACGCCACCGCCCCGTTCACCCCGGGCGACCTGATCCGCCTTGCAATGCTCCAGGCCGGCAGCTCCTGCGGCGGCTGCGGACCGGGGCTCACCATCGGCAGCACGATCTACGCCGAGGAGATGTATGTCGCGCTGAACCTGCTCAACGGGCTCGTGGCGCAGTGGCAGCGGCGGCGCTGGCTGGTGTGGGATCTTGCCGAGACCGTGCTGGTCTCGACCGGCGCTCAGTCCTATTCCATAGGCGCCGGCCAGGCCTTCAACGTCGCCCGGCCGGATCGCATCGACAGCGCCTTCGTGCGCTGGCTCACCACCAGCCTCCCGCTGGATGCGCCGCTCGGCATTGTCGCGGCGCGTGAGAACTATAATCAGATCACCCTCAAGACCATGGGGACTGTGCCGCGGGCGCTGTTCTACGATTCCGCGTGGCCCGTCGGGCAATTGTATTTCTGGCCGGTGCCGCCGGCCGCGTCATACGAGTTGCACGTCTTCACCAAGACGACCGTGCCGGTATTCGGCGACCTGACGACGGCGATCGCGTTGCCGCCGGAGTATCAGCAGGCGCTGATGTTCGGGCTGGCGGTGCTGCTGCGTCCGGTGATGGGGCTGGCGGCGGATCCGTCGCTGAACGCTCAGGCGGCGGCGGCGATCGCCACGATCCGCATCGCCAACACGCAGATCCCGACGCTCGGCATGCCGCCCGGCCTGCCCGGCAGGAGCGCCGGCGGCAGCGTGTCGGCGGATGTGGACATCAATTTCCAGACCGGGAGCTGGTAGGGTGCCTCGCGTGTCGTTGCTCGGCGGCGCTTACTCGGCGCGATCAGTCATTGCCGCGGCACAGCGCCAGCTCAACTTGTATAGTGAAGAAATGCCGCAAGCGGTCACGCAAGGCGGCTTCAAGAGCGGCGCAACCGAGAGCGACCCGGCGCCTGCTGCACTTTACCCCGCGGCCGGGCTGCGGACTCTGCTGACATTGCCGACGATGCCGGTGCGCGGCATCCATACCTGCACTTCGGGACAGGTCTATGCCGTCGGCGGCAGCACCATCTATGCGATCTCCCCGGCTTGGGTGGCGACCCCGCTCGGCACCATCACCGACAGCCTGACGACGCCTGTCAGCATGGCCGATAACGGGCTGCAGCTGGTCGTCGTCGACGGCACGACGGGCGGCTGGACCATCACCCTCGCGGGCAATGCCTATGCGGCGATCAGCGACCCGACGGGCACCTTTGTCGGCGCCGACAAAGTGGACTATCTGGACACCTTCTTCCTGTTCAACAGCCCCGGCACGCCGCAGTTCTATATGTCGGACAGTGAAGCGGTCACCTTTACCGCGCTGAACTTCGCCGGCCTGTCGAGCGTGTCGGATCTGCTGGTCACCTTGATCGTCGCCAAGCGGGAGGTGTGGCTGCTCGGCACCAAATCGGCGGAGATCTGGTACGACTACGGCAACGACGGCAGCGGCACCGTGACGACGGGCGGCGCCAGCACAAGCTCGTTCCCCTTCCAGCGGGTGCCCGGCGTGTTCGTCGATCGCGGGATCGGCGCCAAATACTCGCTCGCGAGCACCGACAACGCGGTCTACTGGCTGCAACAGGATCGCTACGGGCAGGGGATCATCCTTGAGGGCGCCGGCTACCAGGCCACCCGCATCAGCACGTACGCCATCGAGTATGAGCTGAGCACGTATCCGCTGGTCTCCGACGCCATCGGGTTCTGTTATTCGCTCGCCGGCCATGCGTATTATGTCCTGTCGTTCCCCGCGGCCGACAAGACGTGGTGCTACGACGTCACGACAAAGCTGTGGCACGAACTCTGCTGGATCGACGCATTCGGCGTGGAGCACAGGCACCGTGCGATGTGCGCCACGTTCGCCAACGGACTGGTGGTTTGCGGCGACTGGTCCAACGGCAACATTTACTGTCTGGACCCGAATGTTTACACGGATTTCGGCGGCCCGATCAAACGGCTGCGCGGGTTTCCGCATTTGCTGAACAACGGCTCGAGGGCGTTCTACCGGCAGTTCCTGGCGGACTTCGACGCGGGCACGGCGCCCGGCCTGACGACCGATCCCGATGCCGACGACATCTACCTGGATTGGTCCGACGACCGCGGACATTCGTTCGGCAATCCGGTCCCCGTGTCGATGGGCGCGCTCGGCGCCTACAATACGAGTCTGCAATGGCAGCGCCTGGGCTACGCCCGGGACAGATGCTTCCGCTTGACCTGGAGCACGCCGAACAACGTGGCGCTGCAGGGCGCGTGGATAGACGTTACGCCTTCGCAGTCATAGGATTCGCACATGGTTGCATTACTTGCCAGTCCTGTATTGCAATTTTGCGATGCCAACGGGGCTCCCTATGCAGCGGGCACGATCAACACGTACCTGCCGGGAACCACCACGCCTGTCACGACATGGAGCGAGAGCACCGGCACGACCGCGAACACCAACCCCATCGTGCTGAATGCGGCGGGCGAATGCACGATCTACGCAAACGGCATCGTGCGCCTGATCCTGAAGGATGCGCTCGGCAACCTGATCTTTGACCAGCCGTCCAACACGCTGGTTTCGACGGCGATGGCGCCGGTCTGCATCGCGGTCGATCTGCCCACCGCGCGCACCGCCATGGGCGTCACCGCGGCGATCGCGGTGGAGACGGCGGCGCGCATCGCGGCGACGGCGAGTTTCGCGACAATCGCCTCCGTCACCGCCGAGACCACCCGCGCCACCGCGGCCGAGGGCGTCAACGCCACCGCAATCGCCACCGAGTGCACCCGCGCCCTGGCTGCGGAGGCGGCGCTGTCCGCCTCGATTCCGGCGGCGCTCACCCTCAAGAACGGCACCGTGACGACCTCGAGCGGCGGCACCGCGACGGTGACATTCGGAACTCCATTCCCGACCGCCTGCACGGGCGCTTTTTGCAGCGTGCAGGGCGGCGCGGTGGGCGCCTGGGCCGAGGTGCAGGCGGTGACCGCGGCAGGCTTTCAGGTCACTACCAGCTCGCCGCTGTTCGGCTCCGGCTGGGCCGGCGGCCCCTGCACCGTCTACTGGCTGGCGCTGGGCAATTAGCGATGGCGGTCGTTCCGAGCGCCTTCGCCGCGGCGTTTCCGGCCGGGCCGATGGTCGACGCGAACGGCGAGATCATGCCGGCCTGGCGCGGCTTCCTGTTGCAGTTGTTCAACAGGACCGGCGGGAGCCCCGGCAGCAACGCCGCGACCTCGACCACCGCGCTGGCCGCCGAGACGGCGGCGCGCATCGCCGCGGACCTCGTGCTGACAACCGGCGAGGCGCACGAAGCGACGACGCGGGCGGCAGCGGATGCGGCGGAGGCAACCGCCCGCGCGGCAACCGACGCCACCCTGGCCGCGCGCATCGGCAACCTGGCCTCGACCATCGGCGCCACCGGTGGCGCTCCGGTCACGCCGCTGATGGACGGCACCGCATCGACTGGCCTCGGGCCGCAGCTCGCCCGGGCGGATCATGTCCACCCCAGCGACACGACGCGCCAGACCGCCGCCCAGGTCGTCGTCGCGATCGCGGCCGGCAACCCCGGCGCCTTCACCACCCTGGCCGCCTCCGGGACTGTCAGCGGCGCCGGCTTCACTGCGTTGCTCGCCTCACCCCCGGCCATCGGCGGCACCGCTCCAGCGGCCGGCAGCTTCCTCGCCCTGGTGGGCACCTCGGTCGGTGTCGGCGCATCCGGCCCGACCTGGACCTCCGGCAGTGCGGCACCGTCAGCGACCGCCCCCGTGGGCAGCCTCTACAGCCGTGTCGGCGGTGCCGTCGGCGCAACCCTCTACGTTTCCCGCGGCAGCGGCACCTGGGCTGCCGTGGCGGGCGTCTGAACCAGTAGGAACCTCACCATGGCGAATGTTCCCGGCCCCGATATCGCCACCAGCACGGGCGTGCTGGCCGGCGTCGCGCCGTTCGTTTTCACGACGGCGATCCAGGTCGTGCCGGCGGTCACCGCGGTGGCCTACGCGGCCGGTGCGGTGCTCGGCGGCGTGCTGGCATTCCCGGCCGCCTCGCGCGCCCTCGCCGGCTCCGGCATCGCCCAGCTGGCGGCCTGCAGCTTCGCCAGCGGCGTGGTGCCGAGCCTCGACCTGATCCTGTTCAACGCCTCTCCGGCCGGCGGCACGATCACCAACGCCGTGGCCCTGGCGATCGCGACGGCGGATTTGCCGAAGGTGCTCGGCGTGCTGCATCTGACCGACGCCGTGCTGCTGGGTGCCTCGGCGCCGAGCCTGATGCAGGCGCCCGTGGCGGCGCTGCCGTTCAAGCTGCCGGCCGGCTCCAACACGCTCTACGGCGTGCTGGTGACGCGCACAGCTGTCACGCTCGGCTCGACCACCGACGCGACGATCACCTTGTTCGTCATGCAGGACTGAGCCGGTGCGCTATATCGGCCCGCGCCGGGCGCTGCTGTCAGGTGGTACGCCGCCGTCGCTTGACCTGCGCTTTACCGCGGGCGGCGGCCTCGACCCGCGCATCACCTTCACCCGCGCGAGTGCGGCCTCGTATTTCGATGCGACCGGAACGCTGCAGAGTGCCACGACCAACGTGCCGCGGTTTGATTTCGACTCGGTTATGCATCAGCCGCTCGGCCTGCTGATCGAAGAGGCGCGGACGAATCTGCTGTTCCCGTCCGCCTTAACCGTATCGAACTGGGTTGCAATCGGGCCGTCAACACTAACAAACAACGCCTTGGCGGCGCTCGATGGGACGGTTTCGGCCGCCTCTCTATTCGCCTCGGATACGACATCAGCCACCCGACAGGCGTCTCACGTTGCCATCGCGGCGACCGGCTCGACCGCCTACACCGTCAGCGCTTACCTCAAAAGCAACGTCACCAATGCGGCTCATATCCAGATAAACTCAGGCAGCGCGGCGGCGGCCGCCTATTTTGATTTGGTCAATGGCGTGGCTGTCGTTGGTGCCGATCTTATCGCCGGCATCACCGGAAAATCCGTTTCGATCACACCGATGGGCGGCGGCTGGTATCGTTGCACCTTCATATGTATGACGCCATCCGGGGCAACCACCATACAACCATATTTCGGGCCATCCACGGTGGTTTCCACGTCCGGCGACAACCGGGCCTATACCGGCGTTGTCGGTCAAGGGGTTTGGCTCTGGGGCGCCCAAGTGGAAGCGGGCGCCTTCGCCACGAGCTACATTCCCACCACCACCGCCACCGTGACCCGCGCGGCCGACGTGGCGACGATGACAGTGGGGGCTTGGTTCACTGCGGCGGCGAGAACCGTGCAGGCGGAGGTATTGCCCGCCACCTTGGCGCCAAGTGTCTTTGCCAGGGTGCTCCAAATAGATGACGGAACAAATACTAACGCGATTGCGTTTCTGACCACCCCGACTAGTAATCCCCCGGTGGGTTTTTATGGAGTTGCGGGGTCAAGTGGCACAGTTGATCCGGTACCTGATATCTACAATCTGACCGTTCGCAAAATGGCAATCGCGGTTACCCCGACGACCACGGCAATGGCCCACAATGGCACAGCTGCGAAAGGGTTAGCGCCAGGCACGCAGGCGGTTTACACAACGTTGCATTTCAGCGATGCGGGCGGCGGCGGGCAGATTAACGGCTGGTTGCGCCGGGTGCGCTACTGGCCCCGCGCCATGGGCGTTCCCGAATTGCAGGCCGCCACCCGATGAATCAAAGCATTGCCTCGCGGAACAGCTCGAGCAGCGCCGCCCGCGCGTCTGCGCCGGTCTCGTTCGGCATCTCCCGCGCCGGATCCGCACTGGCCAACTCGACGACGTATCGCCGCCCCGCGGCATCGCACCGGGCCAGTAACGGCCGCAGCACAGCGGCGATCTCGGAGCGTGTGAGCGGGTCCGGAAACATTGCCTCGCGGGGAACGACCTCATGAGCGGCACGGCGTGGTACGACTACTATCTGCAATTCCCGGTCAGCGGTATCAGCCAGGCGCTGCAATTCCTCGCCGGCGTGCGGGCGGCAGGCTTCATGGGCGGCAGCGGCAAACTCCCCGACAACATGCTCGGCGACAAACGCGCTGCCGACGGCTCGCTCTACGAGCCGCCGGCTGACCCGCAGGCTCCGGACACGCACGCCTTCTGCGGCCGGCCCGGCACCGCCGCCATGAGCTACACCGATCCGATCTCGAACCTGACGGTCAACGTCCCTGCCGCCGGCGATCCCGCGATGATGTACGTGCAGATCCGCTCTCCGGTCAGCCACGCGCAGAGTGCGGCGATCCAGGCCACGCTCGGCATCACGCCGGCGGCGTATGGCATCACCCCGGCGGATCCGGCGGTCTGTGCGCAGGTGCTCGGTGTCTGGGCCTGACATGCCGCCTTTCGTGGTGTTCGCCATGCCGCGCAGCCGATCCTTCTGGCTAAGCCGGTTCCTCACCGCGGGCGGCATTCACTGCGGCCATGATGAGCTGCGCCGCTGCCGCTCGCTCGATGATGTGCGGTCCTGGCTGGCGCAGCCGCTCACCGGCACGGTCGAGACGGCCGCGGCCCCGTTCTGGCGGCTGCTCGCCGAGCTGCGGCCCGGCACCCGCGTGGCGGTGCTGCGCAGGCCCGTGGCGGAGGTCGTGGACAGCCTGGCGCGGTTCGGGTTCGACCCCGTGGGCATGCGCGCCGCCATGCAGCGGCTCGATGCCAAGCTCGGGCAGATCGCCGCCCGCGTGCCGGGCGCTCTGTCGGTCACCGCGGCGGAGCTCGACGACGAGGCGGCCTGCGCCCGGGTGTTCGAGCACTGCACCGGGCTGCCGCACGATCCGGCCTGGTGGCGCACCATCGCGCCGCTGAACCTGCAGACCGACATGCGCGCCGCGGTGCGCTACGCCGGGACCCATGCCGCACAGCTCCAGCGGCTGCGCTCGGTCGCGCGGCACAAGAGCCTGGCACAGCTTGCCGGACGGGTTCCGGCCCTGGCGGACGGCCTGACGATCGCCGAGGAGCCGGTCGAGGCCTACATTCGCGACGCCGCGGCGCTGCGCGACGATCACTATGTCGCCGTCGGCGAGGCGCCCTACTACCATCTCGGGCTCAACTATCCGGAGCTGCGGCGGATGGAGCAGCTCGGCGCGCTGCAGACCGTCATGGCGCGCAGCAACGGCCGGGTGTTCGGCTACCTGGTGACGATCCTGTCGCCGTCGCTCGACGACGCCACGGTGCTGTCGTCGCTGCACACCACGTTCTATGCTTCCCCGCTGTTCCCCGGCCTCGGCCGCAAGATCGTCCGCGCGGCCAACGCCAGGCTGCAGGCGAAGGGCGTCGGCGAGATCCTGTCGCGGGCCGGCACGCGCGGCGACGGCCCGCGGCTCGGCGCCTTGTGGCAGCGGCTTGGCGCGGAGGATTGCGGGCAGCTCTATCGGCTGACTCCCGGAAAGGACGGATCATGGGCTTCATAGCAGCAGCCATCGGCGGCTCCGCGCTGATCGGCGCCGGCGCGTCGCTGTACGGATCGTCGCAGGCGGCGGGCGCGGCCAAGAGCGCGGCCAGCCTTCAGGAGCAGAACGCCATCGCGGCGGTCAACCGCGCGCAGCCGTATATCAGCACCGGCAACGATGCCGCGGCACAGCTCGACGCCCTCAACGCGTCCGGTTTCACCGCCGGCCAGCCGAACTATCTGGCGCTGGCGCAAGGTGCCATGCCGGGTCAGATGACCGAGGCGCAGCTTCAGCAGACGCCCGGCTATCAGTTCCAGCTCGGGCAGGGGCTGGCGGCGACGCAGAACAGCGCCGCGGCGCGCGGCCTCGGGGTTTCGGGATCGGCGCTGAAGGGTGCGGCGACGTTCGCGACCGGGCTGGCGGACTCAAATTACCAGAACCAGTTCAACAACGCGCAGTCGCAATATGCCGACTACATCGGCCTTAACTCCGGCCAGCAGGGCAACGCCACGAATCTGTATAATCGGCTGTCGGGCACGGCCACCATCGGCGCCAATGCGTCGCAGGGCGCCTCGACGAATGCGACATCGTCCGAAAATGCCGCGGGCAACAGTCTGACTGCCGCCGGTTCGGCGACGGCGGCCGGAGCAAGCGGGGTCGGCACCTCCGCCGCCTCGGCGGTCAATAATTACCTCGGCTATAACATATTGCAGAACCAGATCGCGCAGGGCGGCACGACGGGCGGCTATGGCGGCAACTCAGCCACCACGCAGCAGATCAGCAACGGCACCTTCACCCAGTAGGCCAGCACCATGTCAGGCAGCATCGATCCGAACGTCCTGAACGCGCTGGCGCACCCGGCGACGGTCAACCTGCTCCAGGATTACCAGGGTGCCGCGCAGGCCGCGAACAGCATCTGGCAGAACCGCGAGTGGCAGGCCAGGCAGGCCGCCGGCCAGGCGCAGCAGGGCGGCATCGACGAGAACGGGCAGTATCAGCCGGCGACGGCGCTGAACCTGCTGCGGCAGGCCGGCCCGACCGCCGCGCTGGCCGTGCCGCAGACCTTGACCAACAACCAGGGCCTTTCGACCGCGCAGACCACGCAGGCCGCTGATGTCAGCAGGACGATCGCCGGCGCACTCGCACCGCTGGTCAACGGACCGGACGATCCCGCCCAGATGCACGCCCTGCTCGGCCAGACGGCGGACCGCCTCGTCGCCCAGGGCGTTCCGCGGTCAATCGTTAATGGGGTGATTTCCCGGCTGCCGCCGGATGTGCCCGCGATGAAACAGCAGATTGAACTGGCGCGGCAGGCCATACTCGACCCCAACAGCGCACAGCCGGCGCAGCTCTACGGCACGCGCCCGGTCGTCGACACAGGCGGTGCGGTCACCTTCCCGGTTGTGCCGCCTCCGTCGGCCGGAGGAAGCGGCCCGACCGTGCCGATGACGCCGACGCCGAGCGAGCGCAACGCCACGCAGCAGACATGGAACCCGCAGACGCGGCAATTCGAGGCGACGCCGCGCCAGAACGTGGCACCGATGGTGGACGGCCAGGGCAATCCGACGTCCGGGAGCGCGGTGACAGGGCTACCGGCGAGCGGGCGTCCCGCGCCGGCAGGAACGCAGTCAACCCCAGCGGCGCCTACGAACATCACGCAGCCGCAGCCTGGAACCGCGGAAGAAATGCAGGGATCGGTCCAGCATCTGCTCTCCGCGCGCGACAGGGCGAACAACTATCAGGCAAATATCTATCCGGTCGAAGGTGCGATATCGGCGCTTTCCGGGGCGGACACCGGCAAGGGCGGCGAAGTCCTGAACAATATCCGAGGATATTTGGGCGACACGCCGCTGAAGTATCTCTCCAACTTCCTGCCGTCGACGCTGTCCGATCAGGAGAAGCGGACGATCTATGACGAGGCGAACAAGTATACCACGGCGATGCAACTGGCGGCCCCGGGCGGCACGCGCAGCAACGCCGGCCAGGAAGCCGCTGCCGCGTCCAATCCCAGTGTTCATATCAGCAATGCCGCAGCACTGGCCGTATCGAAGTCGATCCTCGCCCAGAGGCGGATGGAACAAGCCGGCACACTCGCGTTTAACCAGACCGGCAAACCGGGGGCAGACTACGACACGTTCATGAACACCTGGGCTACCAACCAGGACCCGCGCGGTTTCATGGCGGATCGCATGAAGCCGGAGGAACGCGCCGGCGTGGCCAAGCAACTCGGTGGCCCCGGTTCGCCGGCCTACGAGCGTTACAAAGCCAGCTATCTCGCGGCACAGGCCGCCAAGGTATCAGATGCCGCCCGTTGATCCCGATCCGCTGTTCGATGAAGCCGGCGGCGCGCTTAACGTCGACCCTATGCTGCTGCGGGCTGTCGCGCGCGTCGAAACCGGCGGTGCGAAAGACCCTGACCGTGCGGTTTCGCCAGCCGGCGCATTGGGTCGCATGCAGGTCATGCCGCCCAACCTTCAGCGCTATAACGTCAGCGACCCGACCGATCCGAAGCAGAATATCTATGCCGGCGCGGCGGTGCTCGATGAGGCGTTGACGGCAGCGAACGGCAACGTGCCGCTGGCGCTTCGCATCTACCAGGGCGGCCAGGACCAGTCGAAATGGGGCCCTAACAACGCTGCCTATCCCGGCAAGGTCGCTGCTGCATATCAGGCGATCGCTCAGCGGGGGCAACCGGTCCCGGGCGCACCTGCCGCACCGGCTGCGCCTGACGCGACAGACGCTTTCCTGACGGGGGGCGCCGGTGCCGGCGCTGCCAAGGCGCCAGCCGCGCCCGACGCCACTGATGACTTCCTGAGCGGGAAGGCTGCGGCGGCTGCAACCCCTGCTCCTGCCGCAACGGCGACGCAATACCCACAGGGCGTCTCGCCGAACGAATACGGGATCACCGACGATCCGCAGCAGTTCAACAGGCCAGGCGCTTCGTCCCCGGCTGCTGATCGGATCGGCGCCGCCGTCGCGGGTGGTTGGAACAGCGAAAACCCCCTGATGACGCCGAAATTCCGGCAGATGGTCGAAAGCGCCGGGCCGGTTGGCATGTATGTCACGTCGCCGCTGTTGCAGGCCGGAGGCGCGGTGCTGCGGGGTGCCAACGCACTTGGCTCGGGAGCGTCCGCTGCGATTGGCGAGGGCGGCAACGCCTTGCTGCCGGGCCTCGGACGCGACCTGAACATGCTCGCCCAGGTAGCGCCGCTCGCGCATGTCGGCACAGGCACGCCGCTGACGCCTCTCGGTGCTGCGCCGGAAGCCGCGGCAACGCCAAAGTTTGTCAGCGAGCACTATGCTCCGCCTCCGGTCGCGGGCGGCTCCGCGCTGGACCGGATCAACCAGTTGATCGCCCACGACGATGCGGAGACGACCGGTAAGGGACCACAGACGCAGACCAACCTGCTGGCGTCACCTGTAGCGGCGCCCCCGATTGTAGCGGCATCTCAGCAAAGCGCTGGAGCCGCGGTGCCGGGCAACAGTCAGGCGTGGGTCAACGGTGTCCGGAGCGACATCCAGAACCTGATGCAGGTGAACCAGGCGGCCGGTATCCCGGGCGACCTGAGTGCCGCGGCAACGCCGGAGCAACTGGCGCAGCTCACCCCGGCGCAGATGAAAGCCTATCGCCGCATGGCGGAACTGAAGGACCTGCTGACGCCGATCGTCGGCGAAGACAAGAACACCTATGTGGAGGGATCGACGCCGACATTGGCGGAGTGGAAGGGCGATCCGCTCACATCGCAGGCCGAGACAATGGCGCGCCAGAACAGCCCGAACGACTTCACCGGTCCGAACGGCGCGCTTACCGTCAACAGTGCCGCCCGGGTCAATCGGTTCGAAGACATGGCCGGCACCGACCCGCAGCTTGAGATGATCAAGGCGGCGCAGGAGGAATCGCGGTCGCAGGACGAAGCGCGGATCTTGCGCACCGCGCAGCCGGCGGATCTTCAGCCGGCGTTGGATCACCTGGCCGGCGTCCTGGATAATCCTCGCCTGCAGGAACGCGATGCGGTGCTTAAGGTAATGGGCCCGATGCGCGACAAGCTGATGAACGCGGACGGCACCTTGAAAACCGACCCGCAATCGGTCTGGGGCATGCATGACAACCTCATCGACAAGCTCGAGACGGCCAAGAATGACACCTCCGCCGAGCGGTTTGTCGTCAAGCAGCTGACCGACTACAAGAACGTCATAGACGGGGTGATGAACAAGGCGACCAACAATAACTTCCAGACCTTCCTGGACAATCAGTCCGGTTTCTTCCAGCAGCGCAATGCGCTTGAACAGTTGCAGAAGTTCCGCCCCGGCATGACCGACAAGAACGGGAATATCTACGCCGACAAGTTCCATCGGTGGGCGGTCGACCTGGCAGTCAAGCGCGGCAGGATGGGCGTTGATCCCGCGATGGACATTCCAGATGATACGATGGCCGGCATTATCAACATCGACAAGGACCTGAGACGCGCCGGCAACATCGATCTCGGCAAGGCGCGCGGCTCGCCGACGAATTTGTATTTCGAGGTTGCCAAGGCACTCGGGCTCGGGGTCGCACATGCATCCGTGGCAGCGCTGGGGGGCGCCGGCTTCACCAATCTGGCGTTGCAACATGGCTTGAAAATCGGTGAGTCGAAGCTAGCGGGCCGGCGTCTGAACAAGCTCGTGCAGAAGCATCTGACGCCGCCGCCGGGTGGCTTTAACGCACTGCGACCACCCGACTAATAGCTAGAGGCGAGTAAAGCCGCCCGGGGGCGGAGTGAGGTGTTTTTTGACCACCTCCTGCATCCGCCACTGCGGGGTCGCCATGCTGACGGGCGCGCGACGCCAGTAGTAGACCGGGATGCCCGCGGCGAACCATCCGGCAACGCAGCCGCAGATCGCACCGAGCAGCACCAGGCCCTGGGGCGCTCCGTTTGAACCCAACATCGCGGCCCCGGCAACGGCGAACAGCGGCACGAAAAGGATCAGTGTTACGACCCGCGCAAACCAGTGGCCGAGCAGCCAGAAGTAGAGCAGCACGAGAACAAGGACGAGGCCGATCAGGATATGCATCTTATATTACTTCACCTACCGACGTCGATGAGGTCGCGGCCCGGAGCATCGCTCATCGTCCGAAGGAAGCGCCGGCCGCGCGATGCATGACATCGACGACAGTATGATGTAGAAACGTATAAGCCATGTGATCCGAACCCCTCGGTCATGAGGTCAAGCGCTTTGCCGGGTCCGAGCGAGACGACCAGCAAAATTGCGAACAGCAGAAGCGCGATAACGTAAATCACGGCTTCACCCACCCGAACATGCGCAGATACTCGGGCAGGCTGATAAGGATCCCGACGATGGCGCTGCAAATCACAATGAGCATGATGGAGAGTGGCAATCTCAACCAACCATACTTGGCATCGAACCGGGCCTGCTTTTCCATGATCCGATACTGCTCGATGATGAATTTGCGGCTTTCATCGGCAATCTGTTGGCTCTCGGCAGTGTTGCGATCGATCCGCGCGATCTCGGCTTCGAGCCATGCCTGTTGATCCTTCACGGCAGCCACCGCATGGCTTTGGCGACGGCCAGCGCCACGGTAGCCAACGCCGGCAATCCGATCAGGATGCCGAACGAGATCATGAAGGTTTGATACACGTTTGGAATGCCGGACATCTTGCCGTTGATCGTCGCCATCTCAACGCGAGTTTGCAGGCTGTCCTTGCGGAGTTCCTTCGCGTCGGCCTTCAACTCGGCGATGTCGCCAACGATCGCACTGAGCCGCGCATCAATCCGAACCAGCAGCTCCCGAAGGTCGGACGGTACGGTCTCGCTCACGGCTTGCGGCCCTGGTCTTCCATTTCATCAATCCGGATATTGGTCCGCAGCGCCCGCGAGAATGCAGTCTCGACGCGGTTGCCGAGCAGAATCTGCTCGCTGGCCATGCTGCGCATCTCGCTGGTCATCGACCGCAGATGCTCCTCGATCCGCTCTAATTGGGTTCCTTGGTGCTCCAGGATACGCAGCAGGTTCCGGCCGAGTGCTGCGTTGCTCTCCATCAGGTCGGCGACCGCCTGCGTCAGCCGGTTGACGCGCTCAAGGGTCAGGTCGCGCGGAGTATCACTCACGGCTTGCGGCCTTCAAGATCGGTTACGCGGGCCTCCAGATCGAGCCAACGCCTGCCGGAGACCAGCGCATCTCCGACCAAAAATTCTTTCGTATTCTGGAAATCACGCTCGACGCTCGCCAGGCGATTGACGATGCGTTCCTCGCTGTTGTTCAGGCGCGCCATCAAGCGCGTCTCCATCGCAGCCAGGGCGGCCATGATCGGATCATCGCTCATCGCGTGACACCGACGACGGTATGATATAGAAACGGAATAGCCATGTGATCCGAACCCCTCGGTCATGTGGTCTGAGGCGGTGCCGGGTTGCTGCCTTGGCGCCGCCTCGCCCGTTATCGACCAAATCTTTCAGTTCGTCAACGAGACGCCGATCAAATGACCGAATGCCGGCGGTCTGACCACAGGGTGGTGGCCGCCGCGGGCTCGCGCTCGCAGCTTCGCAGGGTCGCTGCGGGCGCGCCCGCCTCGTCCGGCCCGTTCGTCGTGTGGCAGAGCGACCTGCGCACGACGGCGGCCGGACGGGGCGCATTCGAAACACGTTCTATCCCCACAAGGAATTTCCATGGACATCGTGAACGCGATCTCGCTGGCGCTGCCGCTGATCTACGGCACGGAGGGCTGCGAGCTGGCGGCGTATCTCGACACGCTGGCAACCGTCCCGGTCTGGACCATTGGCCACGGCAGCACGGTGGTGAACGGCAAGCCGGTCTGCGAGGGCATGACCTGCACGCCGGCGCAGGCGGATAGCTGGGCGATCGATGATCTGTCGGACAGGGCCAGCGCCATTCTGAGCCACATCCATGTCCTGGTGACCGACCCCCAGTTCGCCGCGTGCCTCAGCCTCGCCTACAACATCGGCGTGGCCGGCTTCGGCCGCTCGACGGTGCTAGAGGCGTTGAACCAGCGGCTCTACTACCGCGCGGCGGATCGTTTCCGGCAATATGATCATTCGGACGGCGCCGAGGTTCCGGGGCTGCTGACCCGCCGGGAGCGCGAGCGGGCGCTGTTTCTTTCCGGCACGGCTCCGGCGCCATCGATCCCGGCACCGCCGGCGCCTCCGGCCGAAAGCGACGCCGATCGGCTCAACGACGCGGAGATGGCCGCGATAACCCTCCACGACGAGGGTCTCCTGTGACCGTCGATCTCACCGGCATCGCCTGCAGCATCATCGCGGGCGTGTTCTCGATCCTGGCGATCGTGCTGCCGATGCTGATCTCGTCGCGCATCAAGGACGCGCAGGCGGCGGCAACCTTGACGGTCGCGGTGAAGAACAGCCTCGGCGCCATGCAGCAGGCCTCCACCGAGGCGGCGCTGGCTTTGGGCCCGCACTGCTCGATCCGCGGCGTGCCGGACAGCCTCGCACCCGGGGTGCAGTATGTGCTCGACCATGCCGGCGTCGAGGCGGAGCGGTTCGGCATCAGCCCGGCGGCGATCGCCGACAAGGTGGTGGCGCAGATCGGCCTGGCACAGATCGCCACCAACCAGGCGGTGGCAGCCAGCGCCTCACCGAAGGTGCCCGACCCGCTCGGGCCGCTCACGCTGACTTCCCCCAAAACCTGAAGGCCCATGACATGAATGCTCTCCAAGGCTGCCTCGGCGCCGCATTGCTGCTCGCCGGCTGCACGCCCGCGCAGACCACGACCGCGGTCAAGGATGGCCAGCTTTTCTGCGCCACGGCGACCGCGGATGGCCCTCTCGTCGTCGCGGTGGCCGACGCCGCCGGCGCGCCGGTCATCGTCACCGGCCTGGCGGCCGCGGTGGTCAAGGGCGACTGCGCGCTGATCAGCGCCGTCCCCGTCACGCCGCCGGCCAATCCGGCCGCGGCACCCGTGGTTGCTGTCGCGGTTCCCCCCGCGGCGGCATCCTGACCGGGCCGGTTCCATGCCGGCCATGGTCAACTGGCAGATCACCACGTCGCTGCTGTTCATGGTTTTCATGTCGACGCTCGGGTTGATTTCCTGGGCGCTGACATCGGCCAACCATGCGGCGGACGCGCTGAACGAGCTCGCCGAATACAAAGCGTCGGCGGCGGTTGAGATGCATGACCTGCGCGCCACGACCGACAAGCAGATCGAGGTGCTGCGGGCCGACACCACGCTATCGATCGGCTTCGGGATTCACCTCGACAACATCGAGAAGTGGATCGTCCATGCCGAATCGCGCGAAGCCGAGGCGGAGCGCCGCCTCAACGATGTCGAGCGGTCCGAGGCGCTGCTGACGGCGCAGATCGGTGCGATCACGCAGGCATCGGTCGTACGGCTCGGCCCGCGTCGGTGAGGTGGACGCTCGCGCCGCTTGCGGTGCTGGCCGGATGCAGCGTGCTGCCGGCCCCCCCGGCGCCGCCGGCCGAACCGCCCGCGGTCCTCCTCCGCTGTCCCGAAGGTGTCCCGGCCCCGGTCCCGCCTCCGGTCCCGCGCACGGTGCAGGCCGTCGCGGGCTACGCCAACGCGGCGGAGGCGGCCCGCGCCAAGACCGAGCATGCGCGATCGGTGTGTGCGACCCGGCTGCAGCTGCTCAACGCGTGGATCCGGGAACACCTGTAGGCGGCAGCAGCTCGATCATCACCGGCACCACGCCTGAGCGCTCACCGCCGAGCGCCACCATGGCCGACCGGCTCAGGTCGATGATGCGTCCGGCGATGTAAGGCCCGCGATCCGTGATGTGAACGGTCGTGCAGCGCATTGGCTCGCGCAGTAGGCACACTCGGACGAGTTGACCCAAGGGCAGCGTGCGGCTTGCGGCGGTAGCCTTTCGCTCATCGAACAGGTGCCCATCGGCCATATGTCGGCCTCGGTGGGCAATTCCGTACCAACTCGCCAGCCCGGCAACAGGCGCTGCGAATTCAGGTGACGCTCCACCGAGAAGTAGCGCAACAGCCACGAGCACAGCGCGGTGACGCGACACATCCGGCACCTCCGTCAGATGGCCGGATGATAGGACGGCGGCCCCGGGGCTTCATTGACAATATGAAATCAAATAATTGCCTGCCTTGACGATCCGAAATGAATAGCTATCGCCCGCGCAACGGTGCAGACAGTCGGCGTTTCCTCCAAGCTGCTTCAACTCCCCGGACGCTCAGGCGTGCCGGGGTTTTTTGTGTCGCGGGCAGACATGTCAGACGGATTGTCTGCCGTGCCGCGCGGATCGGCTCAGGCGTCGGCCAGAGCGCAGGCGAGGCGGCAATAGACCGCGGGTCCGCGGTAGATCTTGCCGCAGTAATCGCAGGGACGTTCGTCGCAGGCGTCATCCCGGTACGCTGCGTCGTTTTCCCCCTTGGTCGCGCTTCGCAGTTCGCGCAGGCAATGGCGCAGCGCGCTAATTTCCCACGCCGCCCATGCCGGGTCCTGGCGGCATCGCAGGGTCAGGTTTTCCGGAGTCGGCGTTACCGGCGCTTCGTTCATTCGCAGCACACTCATTTGAGTCCGTCGAACCTCAAACCGCCAAGTCATCGATGGCGGTCTACGTCATTATGACGTATATAGATCGGGCCTTCGGAAATGGGTTCGAAGGCCAACGGAGGAACCGGAGATGCAAATTCGCATCGTTTGGGACTTCCGGTGGGGAAAGAGGCGGATCAAGGGTTCAATCGAAATCCGCTTCTGACCAGCCGGAGGGCGGGGGTCGCAAGACCCCCGCTTTCCGGGTCCATACCACGACGCAGAACGGAGATGAAGATGTCCGGCCAATACAGTGAATTTCGCGCCAGGATCGCGGCACTCGGGCTGACGCAAAGCGGTTTGGCGCGCCGCATGAAGCAGCTCGGAGACGATCGGGACGAGAAGAATATCCTCCGCTCGATCCAGCGCATGGTTGCCGGTGACGCGCGGGTATCGGGTGAGATGCGAGCGCTGCTCGGGCTGCTGGAGGAGGCGTCGCTCGCCCGGCCGGAGGCGTCGGAGAAAGCGCAGGCCTAATCCTGCAAATCACCTTGCACGGTGCGCATCCAAGGTGATTTGCGCGACCTTCAACTGGTCCAACTCGAGCGGCGAGAGCATGAGGCAATTCGCGATGAATCATGTCACGCATTCCCGGCGGTTTCCGCCTGTTCCTCGAAGCGTGCCGCCATCTCTCTGAACAGCACCGTCAGGTCGCCGCGATCGGCGCCGTTGCTGATGAAGTTGCAGCGCCTGCCGTCGGTCTCGCCATACGGGAATACCAGCAGAACAAATCCGATCTTGCGCGGTCCCTTGCCGTTGATCACGCCGTCGATGTTCCTGGCGAGGTCGTTCATCTGCTTGTGGTGCTCGGGCACGATCGGCGCGTCGCCCAGCGTATGCTTCGGGATCTTCGGCATCCTCGGCTCTCCTGTTACGATAGCGGCGAGTGGCTTTTCGCCGCGTGAATGGCGATCCGGTTCCAGACGCGCCGGGCGATCTCCGCGTTGATCCGTGCCAGTTCGATGCGCAAGGGCGGATACGTGGTCGTTGCGTTGAGGGCGATGCAGACGAGTTCGCGCCGATACCGCAGCGCCGAGAGGATGATGTCGCGGTCCTCGATCATCCCATCCCCCAATGCGTGCGCTGGCAAACCTCGCAGAACTCGGCGCACCAACCGTCGTCGTTCCACAGGATCAGCGGCATTTCGGCCTCGCGAAGCGGCGCATCGCAATACGAGCACTTGTCGGTGCGCCGCTGGTCCGGCGCGCCCCAGCCGACCGCGGTCCAGTTGAAGCCATCGAGCGGCTTCAGGGTCAGCGAAAGCCCTCGATCCAGCGGCGTGCGCCCGCAACGTCCCGAGCGGCCGCATGCGTCATCCCGATCATCAACAACCCGGCTGCGGTTTCCGTCCCCGGGTGTTTCCCTAGATCGCTGCTCATCGACGCGATCGCGTTCACCACATCACCGTCATCGAGATATTCCAGGGCTCTGCGCTTACACCAAGCCAAGTGTTCGGCTCGGTCAACGAACTCGCTCATGACAGATTATCCCCGGTAGTGAGACCCTCTTATATCCGCCGTTCTGCCACTAAACCACCCGGTGACGCCGGCCGGCGGTGAGTCGTGGGATCCCGCCGGCCGTGCCAAAAGGCGCTCACCGCGGGCGGTTCTTGCGCCGATCCTCATTTGACTGGCTTCGGGCGGGTTCGCGGCGCCGGCAGTTGCCGCTTCCGCGCCAGGTTGGCCGCCTTGACAAGGCAGCCGCAGCTGCGCGAACCGGCCCGCAGCGACATCGCGCTGACGGTCTTTTCCGTGCCGCACTTGCAGCGGCATCGCCACCAGCTCTGAACTCGGTATTCGTGCCGCAGGATACGCGCCGGCGGTTCGCCCGGCCCCAGCACAGCCCACAGGTGGCGGGTTGCGCCGGTCAGATCGAGTTTGGCGGACACGTCAGGCCGCGGTTGCGGCTCCGTTGCCGGGCTGTGCCTGCGGTGCCGCGGCGCGCGGTGTCTTTGCGCGAACAGCGCGTCCTTCGGACGACGCCTTGCGCGCGCGCCTGACCGGTGCCGCCTTCGTCTCGGTCTTGGCGGGCGCGTTGGCACGCGCGGGACGGGTCGGAGCGTGGACCGCGGCCGCGACCGCCTGGTGGCGCGGTTCAGGTGCGGCGTTTAGCGCGCCCGTGAATACTTCGAATGCGGTCTGGGCGACCGACAGGCGGGGCGGCTGGGGCAAGGTGTCCAATGCGGCGAAGAACGCCCGCGCAAGCGGTTTGGCGGCGATTAGGCTTGGCTCTTGTGCCATGTCATCCGGTCCTTGTGAAAACGCCGGGTATTTCAACCGGGCGCTGTGATTTTGCAAGGCGGGCGTTGCAAGGATCCTCGGATCACTGCGCAAGGTTTCCTTGCACACCGGATGCTGCGTGCCCCGAGCGGGATCTAGGCCTCGGTGCCGAGCATAAAACAAATCGCGACGGCTGACAGATACGGCAGACAACGTGCAGAAACCCGGCCAAAATAGCCGCTCACCGAGGGGCAGACATGGCAGACATCGTGCGAACAGCGCGTCCGTCGGACGACGACGACAGATGGACGGTGCGCGGTGTGACCAAGGCGGTGCGCGACGCGGCGGCGGATTGAATAACGCCGAAGCGGCCCGTATAAACCCGGTTGCGGCTCCGTTGCCGCGCGACGATGCGATTGCATCCCTGAGTGTGAGAATGTCGCGCCGGGTCCAGGAGGCTGCTGACAGATGCCCGAGCGTGAACAGCGGACGCATATATATTGTGTAACCGGTCCGGGTAGACTCGGCGAGCGCGCTCCATTCCGGGCTGCGCTGGTACGCCGCGATCAGTTCCGCCGTGCTATCGGCTGTTCGCGCCGTCGCCTTTGGTGCGTGACGCTCGTACTGGTAGATTTTGACCGTTCCGTCTTTGAGTGTGTGCCGAACCGTCCTTCCGGCCTTGCGCCGCGATTTGGGTGGCGAGGGCATTCACTGCTTCCCGTGCGTTGGTCGATCCTGTTCCGCCGCTCATCGTGGCGTCAAGCGCGCCACGGTCCCAGCGTGGCGTCCGCTCGCCAAGATTGACGGATGGTGCCGGGATCGCTCCCGCTTTGACCTTGCGCGCGAAGATGTCAGGCCGCAGTGACAGGTATGCGGCGGCGGCTGCGAGGTCGAGCCATCGGGGCTCAGCCATCGCGTCCTCCCGCCACCAGGTCGAATCGCCCGCGCCTCGGCACACGTGCGGCCTCGACTGTTCGCCAGTCCGACATCGCATTCGCCACCTGCTCATCGAGTGCCCGTTCCATGCGCGCGACCATCGCGGCGATCGACAGCAGGCTCGCGATAGCCGCCGGCGACGGATCAGCGGCGACCGCGCTGATGCTTTCGGAAACTGACTGGGCGTTCATTCCGTCACACTCATCGTCCGAAGGACGTGCTGTTCGCACGACCCCATCGCGGGCATCAGGGTTTTCCGGCCGTAGGCGACCAGTGCCGCGAACACCGGCGGCTCGAGCAGCACGACGCAGTCGCGCTCGGCGCGCGGGCCGCGCAGATGGATCTGGCAGCCGTCGAACGCAGCGTAGATACCGTCGCCAAGATAGGTTTCCAGAAAGCGGTTTTCCGCCTGCTCGATCTCGGTGTCGAGTGGAGTTGCGCGATCCGCATGCCGGATCTCGGCTTCTATGACTGCCAGCGCCGAGTACAGTTTGCCTGCGGTCTCGTTGAGCGCTTTGTGGAGCGTAGCCAGGTCGGTCATCGTCGGTCCTTTCATCGGCGCCGGGGTGGATCGATGGAGAGGACCAGTAACCATATCGGGGACCATCCGTCAACAGGAAAGTAACCGGATGGGGGACTTTCTTGCGCGCGGTCACCCTGCTATGATGGCGGCATGAGCGAATATGAGAGCGACATCCTGATCTGGAGCGAGCGCCAGGCTGCGCTGCTACGGCGCCGCGCGGCCGGCGAGCTGGTGAACGAGGCCGAACTGGACTGGACCAATATCGCTGAGGAGATTGAGAGCGTGGGCCGCAGCGAGTTGCATGGCGTCGAATCGCTGCTGGTGCAGGCATTGCGGCACATGCTCAAGGCTGAGGCGTGGCCGCTATCCCGCGATGCGCCGGTGTGGCGGGCCGACGCGATCGACTTCCGCCAGCAAGCGGCGCGGCAATTCGTGCCATCCATGCGACAGAAAATCGATGTCGCACGGCTTTACCGGCAGGCACTGCGCGCCATGCCGGAAACGATGGACGGCCAGCCACCGCTGCCGGTCCCTGATGTCTGTCCCGTCACGCTCGACGAGATGCTGTCCGATTGAGCGACCTCGTCCACAATGAGCGTATCAAACTATCCGCTACGATCCTCAACAACTTGGCCGCAGCCTTCGTTGTGGCCGGCTTTGTTGCTCCCGTCGTTAACGGTTCGGTTGGCCGCGGTTATTGGCTTGCTTGGTTCTTCGTCGCCGGCGGGATACATTATCTCGCGTGGCTCATTCTCGGAGGACTCAAGGAGTGACCTGGGACCAGGCTTGGACGCTGTTTATCTGGCCTTGCGGAGGGGCGGTACTCTTCGCAGCGTGGGTCTATTGGCTCTCGCGCCGGGCATGATTAACGCCGAGCGTTTCGCCTTTGTCATTCAGCCGGTCATCGTCGGATGCCCGGGCGTCAACGGCGCGCGGGCGGCGCGCCGCTTCATCCCGTGAAAGCTTTGCAAATCAGGATGAGGGGGGGTTGGAAGCGGAGCCCGGAGGAGGTGCGCCTTGCTCGGCTCGCAGAAGAGCATCGTGCAGATCGTCCAGAGACGTCCGAAGATAGTCCAGCGCTTCAGCACGGATCATTGCCGCCTCCAATTCCGGGCCTTCCCAGTCAAGATTCTTGACCGTCCATTCCGTCATCATACGAAGATTGTCGACCGTCCCTCGCCAGTCCGGTGACGCCGTCGCGAGCATGCCCAGCAATGTTTGCACCATCGCGCCCTGAGCCACGTTCTGGCCCATAAGCTGGTTGAGCCTGGTGTTTAGCTTGCCAAGATCGTCATCTTCCACGGATGTCTCCTTCCCTGATTGCGGCCGGCGTCAGCCCGCAGTGGTATGCAGTTCAGGCAGCAGGTCGGCGCTTCGGACGCGGGTCGGGAGGCGGCTTTTCGTCGGGCGTCTGTTGCGGCGCCATCATCTCAGCCACCTGCAAGAGAACCTGACGCTGCGCATCGCCCATCGCTTCGTAGGCCGTCAGGAGTGCGCTGAGCGTTTGATCAGTCGGCGGGCCTGGGGAAGCGTCCACTATTTCCTGCCACGGGACACCGAGATGAGGCGCCAGGCGCTTTGCCCACTGCACGGTGAGGTTTCGCTCCCCTCGTCGAAGTTTGAATATCTGCTGCTTCGTGGTCCCTGACAGGTCGGCCAACCGAGGGTCGGTTAGACCAGCTACCTTCATGCATTCAGCCAATCGGTTTGGATAAGGCGCATCGCTGATCACCAGAATAATGTAACCGCAATGGTGACTTGTGCTCCGCGACCAATGTGTTGACTAGAAGTCCCCGACATGGTCACTGTGTCGGCATGAAGCTGGACGCCTACCTACATGCGCATGGATTGACTTCTGCCGAGTTCGGCGAACTGGCCGGGCTCGGGTCGAAACAGGTCGTCCACAAGTATCGTCATGGGCTGCGTTTCCCCAACCCTGAGGCCCTCCGTCGCATCCGAGAGGCCACAAACGGCGCCGTTACCGCGGACGATTTCGTGGATCAGCACGCCGGCGCCTCGCCACCGTATCGCGCTCGGGAAGATGCACCCCCGCCCCGCGCCAAGCGCTCGACCCCCAAGCGGGACTCCAACACCCCCTCATCCCGCGAGCGGGCCGCATGACGCCCCCGCCGACCAATGAGGACTGGTTCGGTCCCGGCGACGACGAGCGGCTTCTCGGCCATCAGCCGTACGACGATCTCGGCTCCATGATTCCGCCGCCCCCGCCGAGTCGCGGGGAGCGCCGCGCCATCACCGACAAGTCCCGGGTTCGCGCGCCCGACGCTTTCATCGAAACCGGCGCAATCGCAGGGTGCATGCCGGGCACTGGCGCAATTCTGCGGTTGGTCAATGAGATAATCAGTGAGTCCCTGGCATTCGCTAAAAACGAGGCCGGGACTGCGACTTTCGCGGCTTCGTTAACCGAAAGCCATAAGTCTTAACCCAAAAAGACAACCCGCAGTTGNNAACTGCGGGTTCGGTAGGCACATGTTTCAATTCGCAATATATCCATTCCTCCGATTCCCGTCTACTCCGAAGCCTCTATTTTTGGCTGAAGATTGCGTGACCATCGGCCTTGTGTGTGCGGTCGGCTGATGTCGGCGTCGAACCCGGGCCCCGGTCGGCCAACCGGCGTATCCGAGGCGAAGCTGGAGAAGCAGCGCCGGGTCCGCGACATGGAGAAGCTGTGCATCCCCAGGGCGACGATCGCGGCGGTGGAGAAATGCACCCCGGCTTACGTCGGAATCCTCATCAATGACGGCCTGAAGGACGACGCGGCGTACGGACAGGACAGCGACGTTCAGCCGCAACCGCTGCGCCGGATGACGGCGCGCACACTGAGGTCGCGGGCCTGGGACTATGCGGACCGAAACCCGGCCCCTTCGTTGAGTTTGGCCATCTGCGACTTCTGGGTTCGCCTCGTCATCGCCATCCACGAAAACGGCGACGGCTTCCGCCTGCACCTCGGGGAGCCGGGGCGTCGTTTTCAGACACCCGCCGACCTGGTCATGCTGCGAATGGCTCAGGTCAGCCCGGAGGATGTCGATGTCAAAGGCTGGCTGGCCGAACTGTTCAAGCGCGGGCGCCTGATCGAGATCGACGGTGCCGATATCGGGATACCGGAAGGGCTGGGTCTGACGCCGGTGGCCCGCAAGCCCCGCAAACCGCCTCCGGAGGGGCCGGTCGGCGGCGGGGACCGACGCCAGGGCGTGATGCTCCATGCGGTCGACGGAGGAAAGGCGGATGCAACTGAAACCCCGGCCGAACGCAAATTTAATTCAACGGAAAACCCCCCCGAACGCAAATTTAATTCAACGAAAAACCCCTCCGAACGCAAATTTAATTCCCCGCCGGACGCAGCACCTCCGTTCGCCCGTCCTTCCTTACTTTCTTCCTCACTTCCTTCCGACTCTGTGGAAAATCAACAAGATAGCAAGGAAGTAAGGAAGGACGGGCGCGCGAGCGCGAGTGCGGACCGCGCAACGGAAACCCCCTTCGACGAGGAATTAAATTTGCGTTCGGGGGGTATTTCAGTTGCGCCGGGCGCAACTGAAATTACGGTCAAACCACTTGTGGCTCGTGGCACCGTGATCCCGCCGGACTGGGAGCCGTCGGCCGAGAACGCAGCCCGGGCGGTGCAGCTCGGCCTGGAGCCGGCAAGGGTCGCCGCGAAGTTTCGCGCCTACTACCAAAGCAAATCCGGCACCGATGCCCTGTCGCCCGATTGGCAGGCCCGTTACGCCTATTGGCTGCATGGCGAGCATCCGGCCCGCGCGCCGCCAGCGTCGGGCGACCGGCTGTCAGCCGCTGAGCGGCGCGACCTGAACACCGAGCAACTCGCGCGCGCGTCCGGCTACGGGCACCTGATAGACGGACCGGACATCGGCGGCCCTGTCATAGACGGGGATCCGCCATGGCAGACGTGACGCCGTTCAACCCGGCCGCCACCGGGTGGATGCCGCCGCAGATGCCGCGTGAACTTGAGATCCAGGTGGAGACGCTTCGTCGGGGGGGCAGCCGCTACGCCTCCCCGGACCCGGCCGAGCCGGGTCTCTACATCCGGCCGCCACCGCCCGAGTTTCACCCCGACGCGCCTGGTGCGCTGGCGCTGATCGAGGCGTGGTGCGGCCCGGCCCGGTTGGACATTGTAGCGGCCTGGCTCGGCAGGTTCGGTATCGGGCTGGCGAACACCCCGGCGGGTAAGCTGATGGCGGTCTACGTCGAGATGCTAGGCGAAACCTGTCACGACCTGCCGGCGGGCGTGTTCGGCCAGGAGACGCTGATCGAGGCTCGGCGCGCCTTCAAATTCTGGCCGTCGATCGCCGAACTCTACAAACTGCTCAAGCCGCACGGCGACCGTATAACCGGCACCCGCGACGCGCTGCGGCGTATCGTGGCGGCCGGCGACCGGAAGCCGGCTCCAATGCCGCAGAAGCCGCCGGAAGTGGACGAGGCGGCGGTCCGTCATGTCCGCGCCGTGGTGGCGGCCTTCGAGCGGGAGAGAAACTTCCACAGCCCGGGCGGATCCGACCCCGAAGCCAGGCGGGTCACCCCGCAGCTGCTGAGCGACGGCGCGCTGCTGGCGGCCTATGAGAAGCTCGCGGCCGAGAACGCGCCCGGGGCGCAGACCCGGGTGTCGATGCTGCGCAGGAAGCTGGGCGAGCGTGGCGGCCGCGACTGAACTGATCCCGTTCCGGGTTTTCCGGGCGCAAGCAGACGCTGCCGCCCCTGCCGGGATAGACCTCGGCACCGCCGTGCGGACCTCGCCGGCGGGCGGCCGGGCGCCTGGCGGCATGACCGAGGAGGGTGTGGTCATCGAGGTGGTGCCGCCCGGCGCCAGGGTGCGCTCGGCCCGCGTGGTCTATTCCCGCTCGGCCTGCGCCACCCGCTCCACCGTGGTCCGCTACGTGGTGCAGTGCTGGGACCGCCGGGTGCTGCGCTGGACGGCGGAACTGCTCGTGGTGAGCCATTAGAGCCGGCGAATGGAGCGCGGCGGGTAAGGCCTGGTTGGCAGCGTCCCTCGGCAGCGCACAGTCCCCGCGTAGGCGTCTCCGGGAGGGGTGCGGTGTGGCGATCCATGCTGGGCCGGGTGAAAGCCCCGGAAGCCGTTAGATCGAGGAGGATCCGCATGCCCGACTACGACATCGATGACGTAGCCAACGAGGCGATCGAGGCGATCGACGCGCTCGGCGTGCTCAAGGCGGTGTTCGTGGTGTTCGACCCGGCCGACCCGCCGGAGGAGCTCGCCGTCTATTCCAATGCCGCGGCCGCGCAGCTGCTGCCGGCGCTGCAGGCGATGGTGGCGCGCATAGAAGCCGGCGAGCTGCGCATGCCGGCCGACAACGAGACGCGCTGGGTCGACATTCCACCCGTCGAATAGCGCTCGGCGCGCATCGCGACGCGCAAATTTTATCCGACGATTTCGAAAACAGATCGCGCGAATTTTTGCATCTAATTCGCGTAATTTTCGTGCGAGAAAAATAGACGCGCGCATGCGTATTCGACATCGGAAATAGACGCGTTCAGCGCTCGCACGCGTCGCGTCTGCGCGCCCTCAAACCCTTAAATCGAGGGCCAACCACCCGAAAATCTCGGGCGGTTGGACGCGTCTATTCGTCGCTCGCGCAGCCGGCTCCGCGGCAAAATGCGCCGCGCTCACAAATCCGTTAGACAAATGCATCGTCTGTGCCCAAATAGATCCCATGTCGGAAGCAGGCGCGCCCGTCGGTGCCTTCGTTCCGTGCGGACGCTATTCGGACCCCGCTTTCCGGTGGCTTTGCGTCCACACCGGAGCCGGCCAGGAGAAACTGGCCAAAGACCACATCAGCGCACTCGGGATGCCGGCCTGGCTGCCGCGCTGGCGGTCCGAGGGGCGCACCAGGCCGCTGTTTCCGCGCTACCTGTTCGTGCAGGCGGATCCTGACGCCGGGCTCTGGCCGCGGATCTTCAGGCAGCCCGGCGTGGTGACCATCCTCGGCACCCGCAGCACGCGGCTCGAGCGTCCGGCCTCGGTTCCGGCCTCGGTGCTCGATATCCTGTGGCGGCAATGCGCCGCGGACGGGGTGATCTACCCGCCCGAGCCGCTTGTCGCAGACCGCGCTACACCCATACCGTGCGGAACCACCGTCCTCCTCGCCTCGGGTGCCATGATCGGTCTGACCGGCATCTGCCAGTGGTCGGACGGCAAGCGGGTGCGCCTGCTGCTCGAGATCCTCGGCCGCGGCGTCCGGGTGACGGTGCCGCGGTCGTCAGTAGAGGCGATTTAGAAGATCACAATTTCGTGACGACTAGGCTGCTTCCGCCTGCTTCCAGAGGGCATCGATCTCGTCCGGGCGCCGATAGAAATCGATCGGTCGCCCGTCGTCCGGCACCCCGGAGATCACCAGCTCCAGGAACCGCGCCTCATGCCCGGTCCGATCGATCCAGCCCCGCGCCTCGGCGACGCAGCCCCGCGCCTCGGCGACGCAGACGGTCCAGAAGGGCTGGTCGTTGATCTCTGCGCACCTGGTGGAGCAGGTCCGACATCAAGCGGTGCTTGCAAGGGTATATCAGCGCCTCCATCAGGGAGCGGTCCTTACGCACACGCTCCCAAATGGCTGTTTCCGTCGCACTCATGCTGCCGGCGTGGTCGACCATCGCATTGAGCACGACCTCTTCAAGCCGTTCCCTGGCGCTCCTGACTTCCTCGGCATCTTTCAAAGCCGCGCCGAATTGGGCCATTCCGCTCTCTCCCGTTGCCTGCCCCGACCTAGCAAAATAGACCGAAAATCGCCAATGGTTTCGCCCGATAATATCAATTATCATACACTACAATCCAGCCGAATGAGACCGCCGATGGCCACCATCCCGCGCAGCGAGCACGTTCCTGCCACGGTTGGAGAAGCCCGGGTCTGGGCCAACCTGGTCAAATACGCGGAGGACGCGCGCGGTGCCTTCGCACCCGCCACCGAACGGGCCATACGCAGCGACATCGCCGTGTTCACCCACTGGTGCGACCTGGAAGGCCGCCAGGCCATGCCAGCCTCAGCGGAGACAGTGGTCGCGTTCATCGACGGCATGGCCGCCATCAAGGCCACGGCAACCGTCAGACGCTATGTCTCGTCCGTCTCCGCCTTTCACCGTGCGGCCGAAGTGGCGAACCCGAGCGCGACGCAGGCGGTCAAGCTGGCCCTGAAGCGGATGCACAACAGCAAGGGCCGTGCCCAGCAGCAGGCCGAGCCGCTGAATGAGGGCATGGTCCGCAAGCTGCTTGAAGCGCGCGGGAATCGGCTACGCGATATCAGAAACCGGGCGCTTCTTGTCCTCGCCTACGTGAGCCTGTGCCGCAGGAGCGAACTGACGGCACTGCGTTTCGAGGACTTCTGCACAGAGCCGGATGGTTTCGGCACGATCCTGATCAGGCGCAGCAAGGGCGATCAGGAGGGTGTGGGTGCGATTCTGCCGGTCCCGCAAGATGCGGCGAAATACGTCATGAAGTGGATCGAGACCGCCCGCATCGAGGACGGCGCCTTGTTCCGAGCCGTGCGGCACAGCGGTAACGTCGGCGGTGCACTCGATCCCGGCGACGTCGCCCGCATCTTCAAGACCATGGGCCGCCGCGCCGGTCTGCCAGCTAAGGAATGCGCTCGGATCAGCGGCCATTCGACACGGGTCGGCAGCGCCCAGGACATGCTGCGCTACAAGGAAACGCTACCCGCCATCATGGCGTCCGGCCGATGGAAATCCTCGGAGATGGTTGGCCGTTATGTCGCGAAGGTCGGCGCGCGTGAGAGTGCCGCAAAACGGATCGCGGATCAGCGCCCGCCGTTCTGACAGGCTCCAAGTATTTGACTGCATAGATACAAGTATAGACGGACAGTAGTATATACGATCATGGCTGTTGGAATGAAGACGGGCGGGCGCGTCAAGGGCACGCCCAACAAGCCCAAGCCGGTGCCCGATGCCACTACACCTGTAGCGGCGGCGCCGGGGCCGGCGGCGGCGGGGGGCGCCCCCGGTGAAGGAGTTATTCCCGTCTATAAAAACGCGCGCGAGAAATCGCCGTTTCCCCGCTACAAGCTGGCGGCCGTCGACAAGCTGGTGCCCTATATCAACAACGCCCGCACCCATACGCCGGCCCAGGTCGCCAAGATCGCGGCCAGCATCCGCGAGTTCGGCTTCACCAACCCGGTGCTGCTCGACGGCAAGCGCGGGATCATCGCCGGTCATGGCCGGGTGCTCGCAGCACAGATGCTGGCGATGGAGACAGTGCCGGCGATCGAACTTTCGCACCTGAGCGCGGCGCAGCGGCGCGCCTACGTCATCGCCGACAACCGCATCGCCCTCGATGCCGGCTGGGACGACGAGATGCTGGCCCTCGAGCTCGGCGAACTGCGCGACATCGGCTTTGATCTGCCGCTGACCGGCTTTGACGAGTACGAACTGAAAGCCGCCTTTGACGACGCTCCGGAGCCTAAAATCAAGGTATCCGAGGACAAGACCGCGATTTGCCCCGGGTGCGGGCAGCAATTCTCGCTCTGAGCGCAACCCGGAGCCGCAATGCCCCTCGACACCCTGAAGACCTCCGGGAAAACCCTCGGCAGAACCGGCGTCACTCAGTTGATCGCCGACGCGTTCAGCGACATCGGCTACCCGCCGGGCTCACGGAGCGCCCGCGATCGCCTGGCCGAGGAATACTGGTCCGCCTCGCTGTTGAGCCGCTTCGCCGACGCGAGGCGCGAAAAGGCGAAGAAAGCCGCCGTGACCGGAGGCGTGCTGCGCGATCACCTGGCAGAGCCCTATCCGGTCGGCACGTCGGAGACGGTCTATGCGGGTGCCACCGTGACCATCAACCTCAAGGTCGTGCCGCAGGCCCCTCGTGTGGACACCGCGGCCCTGGTGGCCGATCTGCAAAAAGCCGGCGTGAAGCCCGCGTTGCTCAAGCGGCTGGTGAAGAAGCACACCGAGCAATTCGGCGGCGCGCACATCTTCACCGCGGCACTGGTGACGCTCTGATCGATGGCCCGCCCGCCCTACGCGCCCTCCGAGCAGGACCGCAAGACCGTGAAGGCGATGACCGCCTACGGCATCAGCCAGGACCAGATCACCGCTGTGCTCGGCATCACCGGCAAGACGCTGCGCAAGCATTTCCGTCGCGAGATCGCCACCGCCGCGATCGAGGCCAACGCCCAGGTTGCCGGCTCGCTGTTTCGCAAGGCCAGTTCCGGAGACACCATCGCGCAGATCTTCTGGCTGAAGGTCCGCGCCGGCTGGAAAGAGCCGCCGCAGGAGGTTGGCGGCATCGACGGCAACCCGATCGCCGTGGTCTACAGCTGGGCCGAGCCGCCGCCGTCGGTTGAATGACGCGCTGTTCGCACGGCGTCCGAATGAGCCATATCCAGCGGGTGACGCTGCCGTTCTGTCCGCGGGCCTGGCAGATGCCGCTGATCGACGACCCGGCGCCGCGTATCGTCGCCGTCGTGCACCGCCGGGCGGGGAAGTCCACCGCGCTGATGTGGCGCGGCCTCAAGCGCGGCCTGACTGAAAGGAAGCCGCTGCCGCGCGTGGTGCACATCCTGCCCTACGGCGTGATGTGGAAGCGCACCGGGCTATGGGACCAGGTGATGCGCGCGGCCGATGCCATACCGGGTGCGGTGATCAAGAAGTCCGACGCCGCGATCCGCCTGCCGAACGGGGGCATCTACCAGGTAGGCGGCGCGGATAACCCGGACAGCTGGCGCGGCGGCTACGCCGACGAGGTGATCATCGACGAGTTTGACGACACGCCGGCCGGCATGGTGCCGCTGGTGATCGAGCCGATGCTGGCGGACCGGGACGGCACCCTGGTGCGCTCGGGAACCCCGAAAGGACGTGGATTGCTCCAGGCCGCCTACGACCGCGCCCGCACCTCGAACAGCTACAGCTCGTACCTGCTCGACTGCACCAGGACCGGCGCCTTGTCGGAAAAGGCGATCGCGCGGCTCAGGGAGGAGATGACGGAGGAAGAATTCGCCCAGGAGATGATGTGCTCGTTCGAAGCGCCGAACAGCGGCTCCTACTACGGCAAGCTGCTGCACGCGGCGGAGACCGAGGGCCGCATCACCCGCGTGCTCTATGATCCGGCGTTGCCGGTCTACACCGGGTGGGATCTCGGCATGGATGACAGCAGCGCGGTGTGGTGGTTCCAGATCAGCCCGCGCGGCGAATGGCGCTGGCTCGAGTATTACGAGAACAGCGGCGTCGGCCTCGACCACTACGCCAAGATCGTCATGGAGAAACCCTACGTCTACGCCAGGCACCTGCTGCCGCACGACGTGGAGGTGCGCGAGCTGACGATGGGCGGGCGTTCGCGCCGGCAATACCTGATAGGCCTCGGGCTGCGGCCGATCCACGTGGTGCCGGCCGCCAACCCCGCGGACCGGATCCAGGCGATGCGCTCGATCCTGCCCAAGTCGTGGTTCGACGCGGAAGGCTGCGCCACGGGCATCAAGATGCTGCGGGCCTACCGGCGGCAGTGGAATGAGAAGATGGGCGTGTGGAGCAGCGAGGCCGTCCACGACCTCGCCTCGCATGGCGCCGACGCCGCCGGGACGGGCGTGCAGGGTGCCCGCGATCCCCAGGACGCCAGGCCGCCGCCCGGCCCCGCCAAGCCGCCGGCCTGGCGGACGACGGGCGCCAACAGTTCATGGATGGGATCTTAAAAGCATGGTCAACGTCGCCAAGGTATCGCCGGGTGTCCGCCTGATCGACGGGGCCGCGCCGGTCTTCAATCAGCTGACGATCGCCGATGGCGGCCTGGTCTACGAATCGGCCGCCTCGGGCATCATCGCGTTCGCCGCGGCGACGCAGGCCACCGCGACGCCCATCCTCAACGAGCTGACCCGTGTAACCACCGTCGTCACCACGGGTGACGGCATCCTGCTGCCGGCCTCCGCACCCGGGCTTACGATCATCATCGAGAACGCCGCGGCCAATGCGATGCAGGTGTTCGCGCAAGGCTCGGACACCATCAACGCCGTCGCCGGCAGCACCGGTGTCAGCCAGATGGGCGGCTCGGAGGTGATCTACGTCTCCTACGCCGCCGGCGCCTGGTTCGCCAACGGGCTGGGCACCGGGTATGCGGGCTCGCTGGAGACGCAGAGCACTGCGAGCGGTGTGGTCGCGCTCGCCGGCGGCCAGGGCAGTGCCGCGCCGGTGACGACGATGATGACGAACGTCACCACATGCCCGGCCTCGGGCGGCGTCGTGCTGCCGGCCAGCGCGGTCGGCCTTGCTCTGACCGTCGCCAATAACGGCGCCAACTCGCTGAGCGTCTATCCGCCGTCGGGCAGCACCATGAACGGCACGCTCAACGCCGCGAGCGCCCTCGCGGTCGCGTCGGTCGGGATATACTTCTGCGTCGCGGCGAACACGTGGATCTCCAAGTAGGGGATCTCCAAGTAAAATCCCATGCCGACATTTTACGACATCACCTCCGACACGCAGCGCGAGGCGACGCAGGCTGATATCGACCGCATGCAGAACGTGGCACAGGCGTTCGGCCAGCTGGTGACGTTCCTGCGCGCCGGGCCGCGCGAGCTGGCGATCGGGCTTGGCGTCGACCTCGCCGTCAGACGCGCGAAGGGCGAGATCGGCAGCGGCGTCAGTGCCGAGGCATTCCGCCAGCTGCTGGAGATGTTCCGCTGATGGCTGTGCGAGAGAAGCAGACCGACGCCGAGATCATCGCCGAGGCGAGGGGGCGGTTCCAGCGTTGCCAGGACTGGGAGTCGGAAGCGCGGTCGCACGCCCTGCAGGACAGCCGTTTTGCGAACGGCGATGCCTACAACAACTGGCAATGGCCCGACAGCGTGCTGAATTCGCGCGGCGACCGGCCGTGTCTTACGCAGAACAAGGTGCGCCAGCACAATCTGCACGTCATCAACGACGCCCGCCAGCACAAGGCGGCGATCAAGGTGACGCCGACCGGCGGCGGTGCCAGCTACGAGGCCGCGCAGGTGTTTTCCGCGATCATCCGCCGCATCGAATACCAGTCGAAAGCGATGGATGCTTATTCCACCGCGATCTATCACCAGGTGGAGTCCGGCATCGGCTATGTCCGCGTGGTCACCGACTATGCCGACGACGAGAGCATGGACCAGGAGATCTTCATCCGCCGGGTGCCTGATCCGCGCACCGTCTACCTCGATCCCGACGCGAAGGACTATGACAAGGCCGACATGAAGTTCGCGTTCCTGTTCGAGGACACGCCGCGCAAGGAATTCGAGGCGAAGTTCCCCGACGCCGACAGCGATACCACGGCTCCGCTCGATTACTCCGACGACTGGAACAGCAAGGACCATGTGCGCCAGGCGGAATACTGGCGCCGCGGCGAAAAGGACGATGAACTGCACGAGCTCGACGACGGCACGATGCTGCGCGACAGCGCCCTGCCGCCGGGCGCCAGGGCGCATCTGTCGATCAAGCGCAGCCGCAGGGTCGCCGAGCCGGAGATCGAATGGTTCCAGCTCGCCGGCAACGAGATCGTCGATCGCAAGACCTGGCCGGGCCGGTACATCCCGCTGGTGCCGTTCATCGGCGAGGAGACGGTGATCGACGGCAAGATGGACCGCAAGGGGCACACGAGAGCGCTGATCGATGCGCAGAAGATGTACAATTACTGGAATTCCGCCGCGGTCGAGCAGGTGGCTTTGCAGGGCAAGTCGCCCTACATCGCCACCGACGCGGCGATCGAGGGCCGCATGGACCAGTGGTCGCGCGCCAATGCCGAGAATTTCCCCGTCCTGATCTACAACGCCCGCGACGAGAGCGGCCAGCCGACGCAGGCTCCCGAGCGCAGCCCGCCGCCGCAGATGGCGCAGGCCTATTTGCAGGGCATGCAGATCAGCCGCGACGACATGATGATGGTTTCGGGACAGTATCAGGCGGAAATGGGCGCGCCGGGCAACGAGCGCAGCGGCGTGGCCATTCAGCAGCGCCAGCGCGAGGGCGACACCGCGACTTATCATTACATCGACAACGGTGCGAAAGGCATCCGCCAGGTGGGCCGCATCTGCCTCGATCTCATTCCCAAAGTCTACGACGTCGCCCGCGTCATCAAGACGATGGCCGAGGACGGCACACCGTCGGATGTGCAGCTCGACCCGCAGGCGGCGCAGTCGCACCAGGAGGTCCTGCCGGGCGCGCCTGGACAGCAGCCGCAGCCGGTGACGTCCGGCCAGGCCGACGCCGCGCGCGAGGATCCGCAATCGCCTGATCCGCGCGTCATCTTCAACCCGACGGTCGGACGCTACGACGTCGAGGCCGATGTCGGGCCGTCGTTCGGCACCAGGCGCGAGGAAGCCTTCAACGCGTTCTCGGAGATCATGTCGCAGAACTCCTCGGCGTTTCAGATCGTCGGTGATTTTTGGGCCGCCAACGCGGATTTCCCGGGGGCGGATGATTTGGCTGAAAGACTTAAGCGGGGACTGCCGCCGCAATATAAATCCGGACCTGATCCGCAGGTGCAGCAGATCCAGCAGGCGATGCAGCAGCAGGGCCAGCAGGCGCACCAACTGCTCGGCAAGGCGGATGCCGAGGTGGCCATGCTCAAGGCGCAGATCGTCACTTTGCAGGAACAGGCCAAAGACAAGGGTGCGCGCACGTCGACCGATGATTATCGCGCCGAGACCGACCGGCTTCAGGCGGTGACGGCGGCCGATCCGACGGTGGC